>C688J35102_120989514_pt1 | contig 11681 bp, 7 predicted proteins | sample HopSoiMetagenom2_FD_35102 | JGI IMG/M metagenome (IMG submission 35102)
CGCATTGGAGTCCTTCTTCAGCGATTGCTTGCCACTGAGGGGATCGGCTCGTAGACAATCATGCGAGCGACCGGCTTTCCATTTTCTTCTTGTTCCGGAACATAGACCCGGTGCGTGGCCGGATCAATTGCGAGGCTGTGCACCATTTTCTGAACTGGGAAATCTTGTAATTTGCGATAGTGATTGGCATCTTGCGCTTCAAACACGGAAATGAATCCACTGGAACAAGCCACGTAAATTCGGCCAAGGCCAGAATCGAATTTGACCACATCCGCTCCCGCCGGAATTGGGAAGTGAGCTATCGCCTTGTGAGCCTCTAACGCAAAGACCGTCAGAATCCGGTTTCGGCTGCACAGTAGAAAAGCCCGGTGATGTACGGAATCAATGGCCATGCCATGGTTGAATTGGCAGCCTTCCACCGGATACTGAGCAACAACCGTGTCGGTCGCCGGATCGATCTCCGCAATCTGATTCGTACTTCTCAGATTCACGTAGACCCGATGGGCGACGGAATCGTATTGCGGCATTCCGGTTTCACTCGCGAAGGAGATGGTCTTCACGATCTGATCTTGGTCAACATCGACGACCGTCACTGCCTTTCCCAGAGTGTTGGCGACGTACACTTTGCGAAATGGGGCGGCATAAGTGCTCCCGTTGGGCTTGGCTTTGGTAGCTAAGCGCCTGACGACGGTCATTGTACGCAGGTCCACGATACCGATTCTTTCCTCGCCCCAATCGGAGGTGTACACCTTGCCCGTTCCTGGAACGAATTCAAGACCCGTGATACCGGGTAATCCAGAAATCGCTTTAACAACCTGGTTGGTGCGGAGATCGATCACATACAAAATTCCGGGGCCGAGATGCGCCGAGAGCAGGAAGTGATCTTCCTCGTCGATCGTCAGATAGTCGAAGCGCTGGCCGGCAGGACCGGGTAGATCTAAGTCCGCCACCTTTTTCAGAGTCGGCTTGATGGATTGCGGATCGCCTTTCGCATAGCTTGAGAAAAAGCTTAAGAACACGACCAGCGCTAAGCCCAAACGCATTGACGACCTCCGAATTGTTTCCATCCTTATTGGATTGCGATGTGGCTTAACGCCGCTTTGATCCCTTCCGCCACGGACCGAGTGTTGTCGGCTGCCCAAAAATGCATGAAAAACAAGCGAGGCTGTTCGGTTAGCATGTGGCTGTGCAGGGCGGTGACCGCGATGTGATGCTCTTGCAACGCGGAAATTACGGGATTCACTTCCTCCGCGGTAAGCACGAAGTCACCCGTCGTGGCTACCTTGCTGGTTCCCGCTTCTTGAAAGTTGATTGATTCCGCTACCCCTTGAGCAGGCGAAAGGGTCATGCCCTCCATCGTGATCGCCTGCGCTCGCGGTAGCCCGAAAGAAAGTACGCCGCCCTTCAGCGTTCCTTGCCGACCGACAGCATCATTCACAGTCTTGACCCATTCAGGTGGAGTAGTGGGCTCTGGTGCCGGTGCTGCGGGTTTCGCCAGGGGCGTTTTCGAGACAGCCAGAGCCGCGTGCAGACTGTCAGCAATCTGAGCGGCTGCGCCGTGCCCCATGTAATGCATATATGCAATGTGAGGTGTTTCCCCAAGAAGGTGATTGTGAACGGCAGTGATTTCAAATCCGGCTGAACGCAATTTCTCCATCACGGGAGCAACTTCCGAGTCGAGCAAAACCAGATCTCCCATAACGCTAGCTTTGTCAGAGCTTCCCGAGAATGCGGCCCACGATCCGAGAGCCAAGCCGGGTTTAATCGATAGGCCTTGAACGGTAACGTGTAAGTCGGTGCGGGGAAAACCTACTCTGTAAACGTCTCCCGCCTTCTGGCCCGAGCGCCCGAGTGCCTGGTCGATTTTCGAGGTGTCTAGCTCTTGAGCCGACACGCCAATGGGAAGGGCAAGCATCGACAAAACAATCAGCAAACGTCGCGTAACGTTCATAGAGTCCTCCTCCTAGAAGACAACTTCAATACGGAACAGCTAGATTACTTTGCAGAAGGCTTAGGATCCGGCGACACCAGCTTCGGACTCACATGGCTTCCCGGACGTAACTCATCGGTGCCGCGCACCGCGACTTCATCGCCGTCATGCAGCTCACCGAATACCTCGATCAACTTGCCATCGAGCTCACCCGTCTGAACGTTGACCCATTCCGCGCTACCCTCGCGAACCCGAATCACAAAGGTCGCCTCAGTGGTTCTGGCGACGGCCGTCACCGGGACGAACAGAGTGGGCTCGGACCGGTGAACCGGCCAGAGCACCTCGGGAAACATTCCGGGAGCCAGGCGCCGCCCGGTATTGTTTACGTCAAGCTCGACCGGCATCGTTCTTGTTTTTGCATCCACCGAATGGGCGATCCGCGCAACAGTTCCCGTAAATGTTTCGGTGGGAAATGCCGGAACGCCGAAATCGACCTTTGCTCCAGGGTTTATGCCCGCGGCATATTTTTCCGGAACAGGAACCACCAGTCGCAGGGTGGCTATCTTCTCCACCCTCACGATGGGCAAGGCAACTCCGGAACCACTGGCAGGTCCGACCAGTGTTCCAGGGTGCACATTTCTTTCGGTCACGACGCCATCGAAGGGCGCACGGACCTGGAGATACCCTTCGACTTCCGTGACAGACTTCAATGCCGACTTCGCTGCTTCTGCGCTCTCGCGCGTAGCGTCAACGCGCGCGCGGTCTATGTCTACGGCCTTCTGTGCCACCTCAAGGTCGTTTCCTGCGACGACGCCGGGTGTGGCGGAAGCGTTTTTAAGTCGTTGATAGGTACTGTCGTCAGAAGAGAGTTTTGCTTCAGACTCGGCGCGCTGTGCGGCAGCTCCCTGGAGTTTCGACTGTGCTTCGGCGCGCTGTGCGGCGAGTTCGGGTGCAACCAGCCGGGCCATTAACTCACCCTCTTTTACGAGCGACCCGCGATCCACACTGATCGAGTCGACGAAAGCCGTCACTTTTGGCAAGACGGCCACTGATTCATAAGGCTGCAGTTCTCCGGGGAATCGAGCCGTGATGGTCAGTTTTCTGGACGTAACTTTCACAACCTCCACGGAGGGCGAGGTTGCAGAATTTCCCTGAGCGACGGCGCTGCTACTGGAATTCGAACCACACGAGGCGCAAACGCTGATCACGCCAAGGGAAACGATGATCGAGAGAACCCTAGTTTGCGTCACGTGGCTTCTCCAGGAAGAGGGTTCGGCGCGTGGATTTGCTGACTGGCAAAGTCGCTTTCCGGATCCTCGGGGTCAAGTGACGCAGAGCGTACGCCCCCGTGTTCTTGAACGATGGAAAACACTAACGGCAGAATCAGCAGCGTCGCCGCGGTGGCAAACAACAGACCACCAATCACCGCACGTCCAAGCGGAGCGGTTTGTTGGCTCCCTTCGCCAATTCCCAAGGCCATCGGGATCATTCCGGCGACCATGGCCATGCTGGTCATTAAGATGGGTCGCATGCGCGTCTTAGCGCCCTGAATAGCAGCGGGAAGCGCCGGGTTGCCAGCCCGGCGATACTGTTCCGCAAAGGTAACCAACAGGATCGCATTCGCAACGGCCACGCCGATGGCCATAATCGCCCCCATGAACGACTGGATGTTCAAAGTCGTATGCGTGATGAGGAGTATGAACAGCACGCCGCAAATGACGGCAGGCACAGTGGAAAGCACCACGAGCGAGAGCTTCAGAGACTGGAAGTTCGCCGCCAGCAAGAGATAGATGACCAACACCGCAAGGAGCAACCCGATTCCTAGATTTGTTAGCGTCTGTTTCATGGGCTCGATTTGCCCTCGCACACTCACTTTGACCCCACGCGGAATCGCGCCGACGCGCTTGATTGCGTCATCCAGTTCTTTCGAAACGCGACCGAGATCTTCTCCGGTCACATTAGCCGTCAGCGTCACCATCCTCTGCCCGTTCAGCCGGTGATATTCACCCACAACGTTTCCGTATCCCACCTGCGCCACGTCGCCCAGCAGCGGATGGGACGCGGCCCCTTGCATCACCGGAACGCGCTCGACGTCTTGGATCGATGTCATCTTCGCTTGTGGAATTTGCACTTGGAGCTGATAGGCCACGCCGGATCTCGGATCGGCCCAGTAGTTGGGCGCGGAGAATCGACTGGAGGACGTGGCCGCCAGAAAGGATCGACCGATGTTTGCTGTCGTAACTCCCATCTGTCCGGCGCGTTCGCGATCCACATTGATGTCGATACTTGGATAGTCCAGAGGTTCGTCGTACTGAAGATCGCGAAGGGCGTGAATCTTGCTTATTTCGACGCGCACCTTTTCGGCAAATGCGCGGTCGGCAGCAAGATCGGCTCCGCCTACGTTAATTTCAACGGGCGTAGGCGCGCCAAAATTCATGATTTGTGTAACGATATCTGCACCCTCAAACGAAAACTGGCAACCCGGAAATTTACCAGGGAGCGTTTTCCGCAATTGCTCCTCGAACTTGTTCGCGCGAATATTCGAGCCGGGATTCAAAGCCACGCGCAATACGGCTTCATGCTGACCACTAGTCCACAGGTAAATGGCGTTGATCGGGTAGCTCGGCGGTTGAACGCCGACGTATCCCAGCGTAGTAGTGACGTTTCCCGGCCCCGCAGCGTCCTGAATCGAACGCAGCACATCAAGAGAGAGCCTTTCGGTCGTCTCCACACGCGTACCGGTAGGTGCGCGGAATCGCAAAAGCAATTGGTTTGACGATACCTGCGGGAAGATTTCTCTCCCCATGTAGGGTCCCAACAGAGCGATTACGATAGCCGAAGCCAGCAGGTAGATCGAAATGGTGATCCAGCGGCCGGCAGATAATCTTTCGAGACCATGACTCAGCTTGTCCCTTAGCCGTGTAACAAACGAGGACGATTGTTGTTCTGCATACTTAGGCTCGCGCAACATCCACGCGGACAGAACGGGCACCAGCGAACTGGACAATATATAGGATGCCGCCATGGCAAAACCGACTGCTAAGGACAGCGGTACGAACAAAGAGCGAGAAACCCCAACCATGAAAAATGACGGAACGAAGACCGCCAGAACGCATAACATGGCGAGCAAGCGGGGAACCTGCACTTCCTTGCTCGCTTCGAGCACGGCGAGGGTTTTTCCCCGCCCTTGGGCCAAGTGACTGTGGATGTTCTCCATCACTACCGTGGATTCATCGACGAGGATTCCTACGGCAAGCGCCAAACCACCGAGGGTCATGATGTTGATGGTCTGGCCCGCGCCCCACAGAGCGACAACCGCGGTGAGCAGCGCAAAAGGAATTGTGATAACGACGATGAGCGCGCTGCGCCAGTCTCGCAAGAACAGCAGCACCATCAGTCCGGTTAATAGAGCTCCTAGCAGCCCTTCCTTCACCACAGACAGCAGCGAATTTCGCACGTAGGCCGATTGGTCGAACTCGTAGTCGATCTTGATATCTGAGGGAACGACGGATTGGAATTGGCCGAGGCTGGCTTTTACTTCATTGACGACGGTGAGTGTCGAGGCATCCGCGCGCTTGGTGACCGGAATGTAGACCGTGCGGCGCCCATTTACTTCGGCATAGCCTGTAATGATATCGCTGGAGTCTTCGACCGTGCCCACGTCGCGCAGAAATACGGTCGGCCCCGCTCCCATTCGAATAGGCAAATTCTGCAGATCCTTCACATTTGAGACCACGGAATTGATCGGTGCCAGCCGTAATAAATCTCCGGTGCGCACATTGCCGGCTGGCACGATCGTGTTTCCGGCGTTGAGAGCTTGGACGACTTCTTCCGGCGCCATTCGGTACGCGCGGAGTCGATCCGGATCGACGCTCACGACGATGGTTCGCGCAGAACCTCCAAAAGGTGGAGGCGCCGAGACTCCGGGCAGAGTAGCAAATAGAGGACGAACGCGATTGAGCGCGAGATCTTGAATTTCCGCCACGCTCTTGGTGGGACTCGAAAACACCAGGTAGCCCACCGGCACACTGCCCGCGTCGAATCGCATGATGAAGGGGGCAACTGTGCCGGGCGGCATGAACGCACGAGCGCGATCGACGTACCCCACGGTCTGGGCCATCGCTTGGCTCATGTCCGTGCCCGGATGAAAAACCAATTTCAACAGCCCTACATTTTGAATGGACTTGGATTCGACCGACTCAATGCCCGTGATGTAGAGGAAGTGATATTCGTAGTAGTACACGAGATATCCCTCCATCTGCGCCGGGGACATCCCGCCGAACGGCTGCGCCACGTAAATCACCGGCAAATTTAGATTGGGGAAGATATCGACGGGCATGCGGACAAGAGCGAGGACTGAGCACAACGCTACGCTCAAAACCAGAACGATAACGCTGATCGGACGTCGTAGCGCCGCACGCAGCAGCCACATGCCTAGGTACCCCCCTGTATCTTTCTGTCATGCAGAAATTGCAGAAAGGGAGCCAAGTCGCCTTGCGAAGCAGCGACCGCAGCTAAGTTCTGCCAGACCGCCAGACGCGCCAGTGCGTCATCGATTTCTGCTTGCACCAGCAAGCTCTGTGCTTCCGATACATCCACGAGCGTCGCGATCCCTGCCTGATAGCGGACCCGTTCCTGATTTTCAGTGGTGCGGGCTGCTTCGAGTTCCACGGGAGTGTTCTCGGCCACATGTCTCGCGCCCTCTAATGAAGCTTGTGCCTTGCGCAGTTGTCCGGTGAGGTCTTGCAATGCTTGGTCGTAGCGGGCGGCTTCCGCGTGCTCGTTGGCGATCTCGATCGCTCTTCGAGATCGAATCGTGAAAATATCGAATACCGGGAGAGTGACCGTCACGCCGGCCGCCCAGTTGGAACGGTCGAGGCCCAATCCGTTCGTGCCGCCAAGGAAGGTGCCGGCCGGGTTAACGCCACTTCCCCTCCCCCAGACTCCAGATTGCAAATACAGTTTCGGGTAGTAGGCGCGATCCAAAACACGAATCTGGGAATGCGACTCCTCGACCCGAGCGTGTTGCGCCGCGGCAAAAGGGTGGGCTGCGAGGGAAGTTGCTGGTGGTCCCGTGCTCGGAGGTGCACCCAGCAGACCGCTTCCTTGAACCTCAATCCGAGAATCTGCGATACCAAGGATGTCTGCCAATGCCGCTCGGCTAGTTGCCTCTTGTTGCTGCGCTTTTACCAAGTTCACTCGAGCGCGAGCAAATTCCGCATCTGCACGTGAAGCATTCGCTCCTGGCCGCAGTTGATTGTCTACGAGCACGTGGACGGATTTCGCAAAGGTCGCGCGCCGCTCCACGTCGGCCGCCGCAGCCCGCACAGTTTGCTCTGCAGCAAGCAAGGTGAGATAGGCGTTCACCGTAGCTACCGCCACATCCAAACGTGTCAAGGAAGCTTCCGCCCCTGCGCGGTTCTGGGTGGCGCGCGCCGCGTCTACCTTGGCGCCGCGGTACCCGAAATCGAGGGGTTCCCAGGAGAACAATAGCCCAGCGGCACTTCCCCACGCGTTGCGACTGGATGCTGACGTGGGCACGGGCCCGGTAATGGAAGCGATAACAGATTGCGGAAGAAGCAATCCCGTGATGTTGTTGTCCGTCGCACGATTTGCCTGCCAGAGCGCATCAGCTCGTGGTAAGTAACTCGTCCGCGCCAAACTGACGCCTGCTTGCGCCGCGGTCACCCGTTCGAGAGAAGCACGCACAGCTGGATAGTTCTTCAATGCAAAATCCACAGCCTCCTCGAGCGTGAACGCAGTTTTCTTCTCGTCCTTCGACTGCGCAAGTGTGGTTCGAGCCAAGGCGACTAGCAAAATGACTCGAATCGCGACTTTCAGATAATTACGATGCTTCGATATCACGAAGATCCACTCCTCATAGCTTGGATTCCTCACGGCTTCCGCCGGGATATGGAAGTTTGGCTTTCATTTTGCTAATGCGTAGTACAACCCTTCGATTAATGCCATTCCCCGTTTTAAGAGTTTGTTGTCCGCGAGTCCTTGGCGCGCCCAACCCTTGAGGACCTCGTCGACGCCATAACCCTCGTTGCGGCCAAATTTCTCGTCGAGAAGGTCCGCGTCGTGAATGATCTGGCCAATCAGTGCAACCCTTGGGTCGCGGATATGGAACTGCTTTTCCAACGTTTCGAAACTGCAGTCGTCACCGCGATGACCGAAGCCGCCTTCATGGAACATGTCGAACGGTACCGAGCGCGCTGGTAGTTCGTCTCCTGCCGCAAATGCAAATCTCGCCCTGGAATCAATAAAAGTTCGGATTAGCCACGCCGAGGCGCACCGATCCACTCCCGGTCTTGGTCGTGTCACCCATGTCCTGCCTTTGTAGTCCTCGGGGCGAATCTTTTCCGTCGGGACCAAGGGCGCAGCCGTGCGCGATCGATCGGCCTGTTCCAGTAGCTCCGCAACCCGTCTTTGTAGGGCGCTGTTAAAAAAATCGACTTCGACAATTTCCTGAAAACGATTCTTTAAACGACTCAACCGAGCGACTCCTTGTTTTTGAGCCGTTAGGGATGAAAAGGTTTGTAGCTCTCCTACCAACTCCTGGTAGTCGCGAGTGCGAGCTTCGGAAAAGCGGCTGATCAATTGAGGAGTGGAAATGTTGTCGATCGATGTGATGTGAACCACGGAAGCGTCGCCCCCATATTTTCGAATAGCCGTTGCCAGCCATTGAAATCGTTCTTCATTGCTGGGGCCGGTGGGGAGTAAATAACCTGAGTTCCCCAGGGGTACCGCTCCGTATCGCTGCAACTTCCGCCAGATTTCAACTCTCTGGCTGGCGCGTTTCGTCGGGAGCGTGAAGGTCAGCAGCAACCACGCAGTCGTTTCGCGATTGCGTACGCTCATTTCTTCCGGATGTTATAGATGTAACTGAAAGAAGTCAAATCCAGATCGGGCTCGGTGAAGGTGACAACGTCAACTACGGAAGGGATTTAGTACCAGCAAAAAACCTGTAACGGCCACGGCGGCCGGAGCTTTGTAGTTACTGGATTCGAGTGTTGCGTTTCCTGTCCCGAGATTAATAGTTTTCCCGAAGAGCGTGTTCCTGTTTCGCCAAAGGCACGAATTGCTCGCGCTAGTATTGGGTTCGCTCCGTCGCGGAAGACGAAGGCATACCACGGATCACAGAAACTTGTCGTTTCGTGATCTCGTTCACTTGGCGCACTAGATCTATGCTTTCCGCCATGCTTTGCCAAATTTGCGCATGATGTCTTCGCAGACTTTGTTCTCGCAAGATTACGCTATCCCAATCGTTCTCGCAGTCGGAATTGCGCCCAGTTTTGTGCCGCGGCTGGTTGCATTCAGCTCACATGGATTTTGGATCACGCTCGTGCCGCGCCGACGTCTTTCCACATGGGCGTAAGGCGGGCCACACTAATTGGAAACTTTTCTTAACGGGGCGGGAATGGAGATTACTAGTTTCCGGTACACGATCTTCTTGTTGCTTTAGCCTCATCCGCACAAATTTATGATGCCGCGCAACAGAATTTTGCGTTTGCCTTTGTGGTGTGGCTGCGCCAAGGTCAAGTACATGCTGTGAGTGACAAATCGTTGCCGTTCCCAGAACTGGCGTCAGCGAGAAAATCAGCTTACCGCAGTTGTTAACGGTCCGCCTCGTCGCGAGGCCGTGTTGTTTAACCCGTTCGATCCCATCCGGATACCTCGTCGTGTCCACAGAAAGAAAGAGTCTGCACGACGCCATGTTGCTACCTCTGCTCGAAAGAGCCAAAGAGCCAAATGCCCACTTTTGGATGACACCTAACGGGGGAATTCGTTCCGCCGGCGCGTCTCAGTGCGGAACATCTTTCGGTGAGCAAGCCGCGCGCATCCCTCAACGGTCGCTCTCGCCTAACGAGCAGTATCGCTTTCACTTCGACATGACCAAATGCATCGGCTGCAAGTGCTGCGTGGTGGCTTGCAACGAGCAAAATGGCAATCCGGCGGAAATCAACTGGAGGCGAGTCGGCGAAATCGAAGGCGGCTGGTATCCGGACACCCAGCGGTTGCACCTGTCGATGGGATGTAATCACTGCATAGAGCCCACCTGCCTGAGCGGATGTCCGGTCGATGCATACACGAAGGATCCCTTAACCGGCGTTGTTCTGCATAGCGCGGAAACGTGCATCGGCTGCCAGTACTGTACGTGGAATTGCTCCTACGGCGTCCCCCAATACAACCCCGAACGCGGCGTCGTAGGCAAATGCGACATGTGTCACGACCGCTTGGCTGAGGGACGCGAGCCAGCCTGTGTAGGTGCGTGCCCGGAAAACGCCATCCAAATTGAGATCGTAAATATTGCCGATTGGAAGAAGAACTACGCAAGTGCCAATGCGCCCGGACTTCCTTCCGCCGATGACAGCATTTCCTCAACGCGCGTGACCTTGCCCAAGACTTTGCCGCCCAACATGCAGAAAGCGGACTTGAATCGCGTCGAGCCGGAGCATCCCCATGTCCCACTTGTGGTGATGACCGTGCTGACGCAGCTCTCGGTGGGGACGTTCAGTACAATCTGGCTGCTCGAATTATTCGGCAAAACCACACGTCTGAGCATCGCCGCGATGATCTCGCTAGTAGTTGGCGGCTTGGCGCTGGGCGCATCCACACTGCATCTGGGTCGTCCGGCGCACGCGTATCGCGCATTGAAAATGTGGAAGCGATCATGGCTCAGCCGAGAAATTCTGATGTTCTCCTGTTTTTCGGGAATCGCCGGCCTTTACTCGGCCTTGCTTTGGCTGGGACTGCCCGGAAGCATGGCGCCCGGGGTGCTGACGTCGCTGTTTGGTATGGCGGGGGTCACGGCCAGTGCATACATCTATCTAGTACGGGCGCGTCCCGCGTGGAACACCAAACATACAATTGCCGAATTTTATCTCACGGGCGCTCTGCTTGGTCCTCTTCTTGTAGCCAGCCTTGGTGTTGGTGATCGACGCTGGTTGATTGGATCGGCTGCAGCGGCCGCGGGAGCGCAGCTACTTAATCAGGCGATCAAGTTCTTCTGGATGAGCTCTTCCGAATCGTTTGAGTTGCAGGCGTCCGCCAGACTCCTCTCGACTACGCTGTCGTCCCGATTTCTTGCACGGGGCACTCTTCTGATCGTCGGTGGAATCGTTCTGCCATTGCTCTGGCCGACTGCGATCGGCACGAGCGTTGCGCTGGCCCTGGCGCTCGTTGGAGAAATTCTAGGCCGCTATCTCTTCTTTGTCAGCGTGGTGCCGAAAAATATGGCCGCCTCCTATCTTTCCTCCGGAAAGGCAGCCGCGTGAATCTGAAGCGACAACTTGGATTGGACATCCTGCGAGAAAAGTATGCTTACGCCGATGACCCGGTCATGGGCCATACCTCCGAGCAGAAGATTCCAGACAAGTGGGTTTCCACCACGTGTGGTTATTGCTCGGTGGGCTGCGGCATGTTCGTCGGAGTGAAAGACGGCCGCGCAGTGAGCGTACGTGGAAATCCCGAGCATCCCGTGAACGCGGGAAAGCTTTGCCCTAAGGGACTCTCGGAACACTACACGCTGGAAGCCTCCAACCGGGCTCGTTACCCGCTGTTGCGCAACAAAAGAGGAGGGCTGGCGCGGATCAGCTGGGACGAAGCCTTTGCGACGATGGCGGAGAAATTCCGCGCTGTACAAGAAAAGCACGGCCGAGACGCTTTGGGGGTCGTTAGTACGGGGCAACTCGTCACCGAAGAGTTCTACGCGCTTGGGAAGCTTGTGCAGCTCGGCCTCGGCACC
>C688J35102_120989513_pt1 | contig 11675 bp, 13 predicted proteins | sample HopSoiMetagenom2_FD_35102 | JGI IMG/M metagenome (IMG submission 35102)
TAGAAAACTTTCTTGCTATCGAGGACCGAAGCTGTACCCGCTGCTATCTGAGCTGTCATAGGAAGTTATCAAACGTAAGCGCATTGAGCGCACGTGAATTTGCTTGCTCTATCGGGAAAGCACCCTGAATTGTAGCCCAGCCGGCGCCGCGACAAACGTAAGTGCTATACATGAAACGCGAAAAAATGGAGTTTGCAGGATTTTCTGTAAGTCGTCATTGCATTGCGGGAGACCGGTGGTTGCCTCCCAGTATCTCGGACGCGTGTTTAGGCCTGCGTGCTTGTCTCCACAGGCAAGCTGAAAGAGAATACCGAGCCGTTGCCGGGTTGGCTCACGACTGCGATGGTTCCTCCGTGGGCTTCAATGATAACTTTGGCTATAGCCAATCCCATGCCGGTACCCGGCGCGGTATAGCGCTGATGTTGGCCGCGGTAAAACTTCTCAAAGATCAGGGACTGCTCGAATGAATCGATACCGGGCCCGCGGTCGGCCACACTGGTTACCAGGAAATTTCCTTCCACTTCGCTGCTCACGCGTATCGGAGTTCCAGGCTGTGAGTACTTGCCCGCATTCTCAAGAAGGTGCATGAGCACTTCGCGAATGCGCTGCAGATCCATGCGTACCCCTGGCAACTTGTCATCGGCTGCAGGGACGTCAACCGGGTGACGCTCGAGCACCGCCTTGGCATCTTGCATAGCAGGTTCGATCGCATCCGTAATCGAATGCGGCTCGAGATCAAGTTTGAATCTCCCAGAATCCAGTTGTGCCATTTCGGCGGCCTCTCCCACTAGTCGATTTAGCCGATCCGTCTCTTCATCAATGACCGCCATCAAGTCACGCCGGGCCAGATCGTCCAGACCGGTACCGGACAGCAAAGCCGTGACGCTTGCCTTGATGGAAGTCAGGGGTGTTCTGAATTCGTGCGTCACGGAATCCAGCAACGCGGTTCGCAGGCGTTCGTGCTCTTGCTCTGCCTGATGCTTGCTGAGGGCCTCCAGCGCCCGTGCGCGTTCGATTGCCAGGCCGGTAAGGCTGCTGAGAGCGTCGAGAGTCTCCCTGGACATCTCATCTCCGGTCACGCCCAGTGCTCCGAGAGTCCTCATGCCGAGGCGTAATGGTACATAGGAAACGCCGGATTGCGTGATAGGTTCGCCTCGAAGCAAAGTTGACCGCAGAACACTCTCCTCGTATTTCACGTCCAGAGAGGACCGGTAAACGACCGGGTGGTCCGCTGCCATGACGACTGCGCCACCAATCGAAAACGTCTCCTGCAAGTACTTTGGCAATGCATTCAGCAATTCGAGTACATTTTCGGATGCGAGCAATCTCTGGCTTAACGCATAGAGTCGCTCGACTTCTCTCCGGCGCTGCGTCGCTCCTTCCGCTTCGCGCCGGGCTTGTTCGGCGAGATTGCTGGCCACCAAAGCAGTTACGAGAAACGCGATAAGTGCGATCCAGTTCTGGGGCTCCGCGATGGTAAAAGTTCCAACAGGAGGTAGGAAGAAGAAGTTGAATGCGGCGGTTGCGCTCAACGCGAGCACGACGGCATAGCGGAGTCCCCAGTACGCCGAGGTGAGCAGCACCAAGACCAGGAACATCAGGGCAACCGTTGTGTGATTCACATGCGGACGGAAAGCCAGCGCAGTGATTGCAGCCACTGCTGCAATGACAAAGGCGTAACGTGCAGCCTGTGTGCGAGGGCGGGTCTTCACTCCCGCATTGTACGATGGGGGTGACTTTTACCAGGCTGCGAACGAGAATGGCTGCGGATGCCCAAAACACCAGACGACTGGCTCAACGAAATATCAACAGAAAAATCCAAGGGTATTTTCAAGCTCTTTCTCGGCTACGCTCCGGGTGTGGGCAAGACCTACAGCATGCTGAGTGAGGCGATTCGTCGTGCCAGCCGCGGGGAAGACGTGATTGTCGGAGTGGTCGAGAGTCACGGGCGCAAGGCTACGTCGGAACTCGCTGCAAAACTGGAGCGCGTGCCCCCACGAAAGCTCGAATACAAAGGCACCATCTTTGACGAGATGGATGTCGACGCGATCTTGGCGCGCAAAGCGTCCGTTGTAGTTGTGGACGAACTCGCCCACACGAATATTGAAGGCAGCAAACACGGCAAGCGCTACGAAGATGTAATCGAGTTGCTCGATTCCAAAATCGATGTGCTGTCTACGATGAATGTGCAGCACGTGGAGAGTCTGGGCCCCACCGTGCAGCAGATTACGGGTGTGCAGGTTCGCGAGACGGTACCGGACTGGGTTATGCAGCTCGTTGACGAGATCGTGCTTGCCGACCTGACCCCGCAGGCGTTGCAGAAGCGGATGGAGCGGGGGGACATTTATCCCATGGATCGAACACAGCGAGCGCTGTCGCACTTCTTCCGCCCCGGAAATCTGATTGCACTGCGCGAACTCGCGTTGCGCCAGGTTACGGGGGTAGTTGACCGCAGTCTCGACGCATTCCTGGAGAAAGATGGAACGCAGCTGGCGCACACGGTGCGGGAACGCATTGGAGTATGCGTCAGTTCCAACCCTGCGGCGCAGTATCTGATTGCCCGCGGATCACGCATGGCGCAAGCAATCGGTGGAGACTTGTTCGTTTTCTATATCGACGTAGGCCGCGATACTCGCCCGGAAGACCAGAAAACGTTGGCGGAAAACATTCGCTTTGCCGAGAATCTCGGCGCCCAGTTCGTCCGGACCACAGGCGGAAGCATCGCGGAAGGCATCGCTCGGCTGGTACGCGAGAACCACATCACGCAGGTCATCTTCGGACGCTCGGCGCGCACTGGCTGGCAGAGATACCTGTATCTTTCCGCTATCCAGAAATTCCTTCGCGAATCGCCGTCGGTGGATGTGCATATCGTGAGTCAGGAGGCACGCTGATGGCGGATCATCCCCACATTCTGGTGGTCGACGACGAACCGCAAATCACGCGCGTGCTTCGCACCAGTCTCTCCGCGCAAGGCTACGACATACGCGTCGCGAATAGCGGTGAGATGGCGCTCGAGATCATGAAAGACTGGCAACCGCATCTGATCATCACCGATCTTTCGATGCCATCGATCGATGGCATTCAACTGACGCGACACGTGAGAGCTATTTCGCAGGTTCCGATCGTGGTCCTGTCGGTGCGCGACAAAGAGCAGCAGAAGGTGGAGGCACTTGATGCAGGCGCGGATGACTACGTCACCAAACCATTCGGAATGAATGAACTGTTGGCGAGAGTGCGCGCCAATCTCCGCCGCGTCCCGATTGGCAGCGAATCGGACCCGGTCATTGAGATAGGAGATTTCCGCATCGATACGGCGGCTCACAAGGTGGCAGTCCGGCAGCAAGAAGTGCGGCTGACTCCAAAAGAGTTTGAACTCCTCGTTTATCTGGCGCGTCGACCAGGTAAGGTCATCAATCACCGGACACTGCTCGGAGCCATATGGGGTGGCCAGAGTACGGAACAGGTCGAATATCTAAGAGTCTTCGTCGGACAGTTACGCAAGAAAATCGAACCAGATGCATCGTCTCCCCGCTATCTCTTGACCGAGCCTTGGGTTGGCTACCGCTTCGAAGCCGGTGAGTAGTCCGGGGACCCGCCCGCTTTCTTTTCCGAAGTTTTAGAACGAGTTCACTCCTGCTGGGACCCTTATGGGTTCTTTATGAACTCTTCATCCTGCTCTTACGGCTCCTGGCTTTTACTGTATCCAAGCGTGGTCTTGGAGTCCCGACATGCAAGACATTCTTTGGACCGCAGTGACGGTCGCATTCTTCGCAGCATCGATCGCATACGTACATTTTTGTGACCGATTGAAGTAGAGGGGAAATGGACACGCAATCGCTCATCATGCTCATCATCAGCTCAGTGATCACGATGTACCTCTTCTACGCATTGTTGCGCCCGGAGAAATTCTGAAATGACGATCAACGGCTGGTTGCAAATCTTTGTGTTTCTGGCCCTGAATTTCGCCGTCACCAGGCCACTTGGGGTTTTCATGGCACGCGTGTTCGCGGGTGAGCGGACATTCATGGATCCGGTGCTCCGCCCCATCGAGCACGTCATCTACCGCGTGACCGGAGTCGAGGAGAAGCGCGAGATGCGCTGGACCGAGTACGCGATCTCGATGCTGCTATTCAGCGCGGTTTCGATGCTCGTTCTATATCTTATCCAGCGCGTTCAGGGCATGCTGCCGTTCAATCCGCAGCATCTTGCGGGCGTTGCACCTGAGCATCTCGCCTTCAATACGGCGGCCTCGTTCACGACTAACACGAACTGGCAGGCCTACTCGGGCGAGGCCACGATGAGCTACTTCACGCAAATGGCGGGATTGGCGTTTCACAACTTTGCCTCTGCTGCCGTCGGCATCGTTCTCGCAATCGCATTCATTCGCGGCATTGCTCGGCGGCAGATGCAGACGATTGGAAATTTCTGGGTTGATTTCGTTCGGTGCTGCCTCTGGGTGTTGCTGCCGTTTTCGGTGCTTGGCGCAGTACTGCTGGTCTCCCAAGGCGTGGTGCAGAATCTGAAACCATATGACACAGTGAAGCTACTGGACCCGCAGCAAGTGCAAAGAATCGGCTCCGACGGGAAACCCGTTGTGGACGCCGGTGGGAAGCCTGTGATGGACATCCTAACCACTCAGACGATCGCGCAAGGTCCGGTTGCCTCACAAGAAATCATCAAAGAGTGGGGAACGAATGGCGGGGGATTCTTCAACGCGAACAGCGCTCATCCCTTCGAGAACCCCACTCCAGTCACCAATTTCATCGAGATGTTCTGCATCTTTGCCCTCGGTTCGGGTCTGACTTACACACTCGGCCGTATGACTGGCTCTCCGGGGCACGGATGGGCGGTCTGGTCTGCCATGGCCATTCTCTTTTTGGCAGGAGTGACGACAACCTACTGGGCTGAGGCGCGCGGAAACCCCCTGTATCCAGCAACCGTGACGCAGCAGGTGTCGAGCACGCAGGCCGGCGGCAACATGGAAGGCAAGGAGGCGCGATTCGGAATCGCGAACACGGCCTTGTTCGCGACCATCACCACGGACGCTAGTTGCGGCGCGATTAATGGCTGGCATGATTCGTTCACGCCGCTCGGCGGCCTGGTGCCGCTCGTCAACATCATGCTGAGCGAAGTCATCTTCGGCGGGGTTGGCTCCGGCATGTACGGAATCCTGATCTACATTGTGCTGGCGGTCTTTATCGCGGGCCTGATGGTGGGACGCACACCGGAGTACCTTGGGAAGAAAATCGAAGCCTACGACGTGAAGATGGCGATGCTCGTGGCACTCGTCTTTCCGCTGATCATTCTGACGCTGACGGGAATTTCGGTCGTTAAGAACTTTGGGACGGTTGAGATCTTGAACTTGGGGCCGCACGGGCTCAGCGAAATTCTTTACGCGTTCGTCTCAGGGGCAGGCAACAACGGTTCCGCCTTCGGGGGACTCACCGTCAACACCCTTTGGTACGACGGGGCGATCGGCATCACTACTCTGGTTGGCCGGTTTCTGATGATCATCCCCATGCTGGCGATCGCCGGCAATCTTGCTCAGAAGAAGTATGTGCCGCCGTCGCTGGGAACGTTCCCTGTTACGACCCCCTTGTTCACTTTCTTGCTGATCAGCGTGATCCTGATTCTTGGCGCGCTGACTTTCTTCCCAGCGCTTAGCCTGGGACCGATTCTCGAACATCTGCTGATGTACGCAGGGAAGACTTTCTGAAAATATGGCAAGCCACAATAGATCAATCTGGGACTTGAAACTGGTTCGCAGCGCAACCTGGAGCTCGATTCTGAAGCTGAACCCGCGCAACATGATGGGCAATCCCGTCATGTTTGTGGTGGAGATCGGCAGTGTCATCACGACGGCGCTTCTGATGGTTCATCCGCATCAGGATTTCCGTTTCAATCTGCAGATCACGCTCTGGCTGTGGTTCACGGTGCTGTTCGCCAACTTCGCCGAGGGTATGGCGGAGGGTCGGGGCAAAGCCCAGGCGGAAACGCTGCGCCGGGCGCGATCGGAAACGATCGCCAACCGCTACTGCGGGAACGACAAGCTCGAGGAAATTCCAAGCGCCAGGCTGCGCGTCGGAGATCTGGTCTCGGTCTCCGCTGGCGAGTTGATTCCCGGTGACGGAGAAATCGTCGACGGCGTTGCGTCAGTAGATGAATCTGCAATCACCGGAGAATCCGCACCGGTCATTCGAGAAGCCGGGGGGGATCGTTCTGCGGTTACGGGGGGGACGCGAGTTCTCAGCGACCACATCAAAGTAAAGATCACTTCGAACCCCGGCGAGACGTTCCTTGACCGTATGATCGCGCTGGTCGAAGGCGCGTCGCGGCAGAAGACTCCCAACGAGATTGCGCTCAACATTCTGTTAGCCGGCTTAACCATTATCTTTCTGCTTGCCGTGGTGACGCTGCAGCCCCTTGCAATCTACTCCGGGTCGCCGCAGACCGTGTTTGTACTGGTTTCGCTGCTGGTGTGCCTGATTCCAACGACGATTGGCGGATTGCTCTCGGCCATTGGAATTGCCGGGATGGATCGCCTGGTGCAACACAATGTTCTCGCGATGTCAGGCCGGGCGGTTGAGGCAGCCGGAGACGTGAACACGCTTCTACTCGACAAAACCGGGACCATTACTTTTGGCAATCGGCAAGCGACCGAATTCATTGCGGCTTCGGGTGTGACTGAAGCTGCCATGGCCGATGCGGCTCAGCTTTCTTCGCTCGCAGACGAAACGCCGGAGGGCCGATCTATCGTAGTACTGGCAAAAGAGAAGTACCGCCTGCGCGGGAGGGAATTCGGAATGCGCGAAGCGGAGTTCATTCCCTTCACGGCCCAGACCCGCATGTCAGGAGTGAACCTCGATGGGCGTCAGATTCGCAAAGGCGCTGCCGAAGCCATCGCAAAACTGATTGAGACGAACAATAACGGAGGCATGCCAGCAGAAGTTCGGGCCACAGTCGAACGCATTGCGTCATCGGGCGGAACGCCTCTGGTGGTTGCCGAAAATTGTAAGGCGATGGGTGTTATCCATCTGAAGGATGTCGTCAAAGGCGGTATGCGCGACCGTTTCGCGCAGCTCCGCGCCATGGGGATTCGCACAGTGATGATTACCGGTGATAACCCGCTCACGGCTGCGGCAATTGCGCGAGAAGCCGGGGTGGACGATTTCCTCGCTCAGGCTACACCGGAAGAAAAGCTCAAGCTCATCCGCAATGAACAAGCGGGAGGGAAACTCGTCGCTATGACGGGCGACGGAACCAATGACGCTCCGGCACTCGCTCAGGCTGATGTCGGAGTGGCAATGAACACGGGCACGCAGGCTGCTAAAGAAGCGGGAAACATGGTCGATCTCGATTCCAATCCCACGAAATTGATTGAAGTCGTAGAAATTGGGAAGCAGCTATTGATGACGCGCGGGGCGCTCACGACATTCTCGATTGCGAATGACGTTGCGAAGTACTTCGCCATCATTCCGGCGATGTTCGCGGCCACGTTTCCCGTTCTCAACACACTCAATATCATGCAGTTGAAAACACCACAATCGGCTGTTCTCTCAGCTGTGATCTTCAATGCACTGATCATAATCACGTTGATTCCGCTGGCGCTTCGCGGGGTGAAATACCGCGCTATGAACGCCGAAGCGCTGTTGCGGCGAAATCTGCTGATCTACGGAGTCGGCGGGCTGGTCGCGCCCTTTCTCGGTATCAAGGTTATCGACGTGCTGATTACAGCGCTAAGGCTCGCGTGAGGAGTCCCATGAAGAAGAATCTGATTACCGCGTTACTGATGACGCTGGCAATGACCATCTTGCTTGGCATCGTCTATCCCTTGACCATCACAGTGCTTGCCCAGATTCTCTTCAAGGACAAGGCGAATGGCCAGATACTCCGTCGAAACGGCGAAACCATTGGGTCTCGTATCATTGCGCAACCGTTCACCTCGCCAAGGTACTTTCACCCGCGTCCCTCTGCGGCGGGCCGTGGATACGACGCGGCAAACTCAGGGGGTTCAAATCTGGGTCCCACCAATCGAAAGCTGATTGACCGCATTCGCGCCGATGCAGCTACTCTTCGTGCGGAGAATCCAGAGGAGCCCGTGCCAGTGGATCTGGTTACGACCTCCGCGTCCGGACTTGATCCGGAAATCTCCCCCTCGGCTGCCGAGTTCCAGATTCGTGCGGTTGCGCACGAAAGACGGCTTTCGGAAGCCGCGATACGTGACTTGGTTCAGAAGCATACTTTGAAACGTGACCTCGGGTTTCTCGGCGAGCCTCGGGTCAATGTACTGGAATTGAATCTGGCGCTCGATGACCTAGCATCCAAGCGATAGAACCTTTCGACCAATATTGGCCGACAACACGACAAAACGGTGGTGCATCCTAGCTGCGGTTGACATTTGGGCGCGAGTTCCTGCTAGAAGATGAGTCTCCGCCAGTGCGGTATCAACCAAGCGGAGGGAGACCATGAATGACGGTGAAGTTCCGAGCCTAAACCCCGAACCATTCGCCCAGAATCCTGCCATTGAGCCGAGCAGGGAATTGACATCCTACGCACCTGTCCCATGCCGCGCCTCCGTCTCCGTAGGTAGATGGCTCGGCCGCACCCAATCCCAGGTGAAGTCTCGTCTGCAGTTGGCCTACCGGCGCTCGCAAAAGTCCACCAATTCAGCAATGGCCAACCTTCGGCAGCAGGCGCAACGCATCCGGGAAGAACGTACATTGCCGGCTCTCGCCGTCATCTCCGGATCCGCCTTCGCCTTGGGAGTTACCCTGGCAGTCCTAAGGTCTCGACGTACATGAATTCCGCTCCGGGGAACGGCCGCAGCTTGTCCGAGATCCTCACGGACATGAAGAACGAACTCCAGGAGTTCGCGCAGACTCGCATTGAACTCTTCCGGAATGAGTTGCGCGAGCGCACTCAGGTCATGAAATCCGCACTCCCCCTGGGCGCAGCAGGCGCAATCTTTCTTGCAACGGCCTTTTTCTTGTTTTCCTTTGCGCTAGTGGGATTGTTGGCGGCAGTATTCGGAGACAATCCCTATCGGTGGTTCCTTGCAGCTCTCATCGTTGGCGTTGTCTGGTGCATGGCGGGCGGAACGGCGGCGTTTTTGGCCAAACAGCGAGTCAGCAAGCGGTCATTGATGCCGGTTAAGACCATGCAGGTTCTCAGCGGCGACAAGGTTTGGCTGGAGAAAGAAACGAGGCGTGCGTCATGAGCGCAGTTTCCACCGACAGTCTGGAACTTCGCGCTCTGATGCAGCGCGACCGCATTCACCGGACTGCACGCGAACTCATTGGCAAGGTGGATAAGGCGAAAGCGCAACTCAGCCTGGAGCACAACGTGCGCCAGCACTTCGGAATTGCGTCACTTGTTGCAGGTGCCGTTACTTTTCTCTCCGGCTACGCAATAGGTTCAGCGCTGACACGCCGCTAGTTCGTTGCGCTCCGGGAAAACCCTCTTCGGCATCCAACGCTTATACGAGGAACGTTGTTGAGGTCGCAGCTAAAGCTCGGACGTATAGCAGGAATCCAAATAGGCCTGCATTACAGCTGGTTCATTATTGCTCTGCTGATCGCGTTTTCCCTCGCATCGCACTTCCGTGCGCTGCAACCCGGGTGGGGAGAGTCAATCATTTGGGTGGCGGCGATCGTCACGTCTTGCCTGTTTTTTGTGACCCTACTGTTGCATGAACTAGCCCATTCGCTCGTCGCCAAGTCCCTGGGATTGCGTGTTCGTGCGATCACGCTGTTTGCGCTTGGAGGGGTGTCTCAGATCGAGTCCGAGGCTTCAGACGCGAAATCCGAGTTTTGGATCGCCGTTGTGGGCCCGCTTACGAGCCTCGTTATTGGAGGGATCCTGGTTGGCCTCGCTCGGCTCACCGGAAGTTTTCAGGGGACCGAGCCTGTAAGTCCGATCGGGGCAATATCGCTATGGCTTGGCTACATCAATCTGGCGCTCGCGGGATTCAATATGATCCCAGGATATCCTCTCGACGGGGGCCGTGTACTTCGCGCGATCATCTGGTGGGTCAACAAAGACGCGCAGCGCGCAACCAAGCTGTCGGCACAGGTGGGCCAGGTTGTCGCGGGGCTGTTCATTCTCTACGGATTCTTTCGCTTTTTCGTCGGCGCGAACGTCGGCGGCCTGTGGATGGCATTTATAGGTTGGTTCCTGCTCGATGCCGCGCGTAGCAGTTACACCCAGGTGGGAATCGTGGTCGGGCTTCGTGAACATTCCGTCAGCGACCTTATGCAGCGGGACTGCGGCACTGTGGAGAGCTATATCAGCGTACGGGACTTTGTAGACCAGTACGTTGTTCACAGCGGGACCCGGTGCTTTCTAGTCGCTCAGGGTAATCACATTGCCGGGTTAGTGACGGACAACGATACTGTACGAGTGCCGCGTGCGAATTGGGACCAGACCAGTGTGCAGAGCATCATGCGGCCTCTGAGTCAGCTTCGCTCGGTGGCCCCAGAGATGCCCGCGCTGAAAGCGCTGGAATTGATGGCACGGGAAAATCTCAACCAGTTGGCTGTGGTCTCAAACGGGGAACTGCAAGGAATCTTTTCTCGAGGCCAGGTGCTCAGATTTCTGCAATTCCATTCGGGAATTGGAGAAGACACCCGCAACGCCGCTTAGCCGCTGCATTCACCGGTTCAGCAGACCAAACATCTAGTTCCGTTGCTGTCGGTACGAAGACGTGTCCATTAGCGATCGTAGGCGCGGTGAGTTTGAGTGCCTGGTGGGCCTGATCCCGGCTGGGTGCGGTCACGCCAACAGGATCGATGTTGTCAGCCCCAGTCGTTACGTTAAGGGCATGAAGCCAGGATGGAGGATTCGCTCCATTCACTTCCGTCAGTACGTACATAGTGTTTGTGTGGCCTGGGTCACCGGAGTTAAGAGTATTCACTCGTGCGGCACACACGGAAGACATCTGAGCAGCGCGCAGGATTTCAGTGTCGGTCTCTATTTTCGTACCAGTCATCCGGCGGAAATGAAAGGCCCCAGATGTTCTGCGGTTCCGCAAGACCAATTCCACAGACACGAGGCCGATCAGGATCGACGTAGACGACCTCTGCGGGAGCACGCTTGTCCGTCAGAATGACGTGAATCTCGATTTTCATCCCGACTCGCAATGGGCGCGCCGTTGAGATCAGCGCGCCGTGGCGGTTGACAACAATTGTCTCGCCCTCGCAGGTAATTGGGTCGCTGAGACCCTGGGCCACAATCACGATCTTCAACGGGACACGGGAACTTCGGCGCAATTCAGCAGCAAGGGGAGTGTGGGACATAAGGCTTTCCTTATCCGAAAGATCATAGTGCTTCAGCGGCTGTGCAGCCAGTGTTCAGTTGCGAACACATCGCCCGGGCGAACGCGAATACCAGAGATGAGCTAAACTCGATGGATGGATCACCTCGCTGTCCTTCGGGAAAAGATTACGGCCCTTCGCGCTGAGATCGCTCAGATTCAAGAGTCGAATACTCAGTATCGACGGGAAAATCGGAACGAATCACAAGCTCAGATCGAGCACGGCCAAAGACAGCAGCGGCTGGTGGCGATCCAAGACGAACTTGCTCAACTCGCAGGGCTTGGACGCCGGGTTCTCTCGATCGAACAAAAAAAGGCGGAGCACCGCGCGCGAATAGAAGGGAAAGCGTCTTAAGTCACCTAC
>C688J35102_120989511_pt1 | contig 11670 bp, 10 predicted proteins | sample HopSoiMetagenom2_FD_35102 | JGI IMG/M metagenome (IMG submission 35102)
ACCGTCCTCTCATGAGAAACTTCGCCAGCGCCCATCAATCATGTGTGACACGGACGAGCTCGAGCAGCTCGCTCTCGTCACCGCGCAGCGTTGCCTCGCGCACGAGTCCAAATCCCCGCACATAGTGCTTTTCGATCAGGACTTTTGGCTCTTGCGGGTTGCGCTCCTCGGTCCGGATGGCCTTGGCGGTCGCGACCGCCGGCACCCTGACCCAGGCCGAAAGACTGGAGATCGTGAACTGGTCGTTGGCCTCGCCGGGGACCTGTTCCTGGCGATAGGTCTGGTCCAGGACAGGGCTCTTGGGCATGAACATCCCCACCGGCGCACCCGTCTGGCCGGCCTGCCACGACCCCGTGGTGTCCGTCAGGCGACCCTTGCTGTCGAGCGCCTTGGACGCCTCGCCGAAATAGCGCACGTTGCCCTGCTTGTCCTGGGCGAACCAGTCGGTCGTGTCCTCCTCGAGCCTGCCCTTCACCCACGAGCGGTCGCGGACGACGGTGGTGGCGATACGCAGGATCGTGTCCTTCCGGCGCGTGACATGGAACTCCTCGCGCACGGCCTTGCCGTCGACAGCGCCGCGCCAGTGGTAGGTCGTGCCCGGCTTGAGCGGGAAGAACGGGTTGGTCACCTCGCTCACGAAATCCGCGGGGTCGACCGACGTCGGCAGGTCGGGCGGGGCCTTCGCCGCCATCGAGCCCAGCATGAGGATGGGCGCGGCCAGGGCGAGCAACGGCGCACGCGTCATGCGATCACCTCCGTGTGGTGCCGCGACCCTAGCGCGCTCACGCCACTTGCGCGGACCGCATCGTTCTGATTAGCGTCGACTGATCGGACTCCCTCCCCGAGAACGAGGTGCTCGCATGCGCGGTCGACGACTGCTCCCCTCACCGTCGATGGCGGTGGCCCTACTGGCGTTGGTGCTCGCCGGCAGCGGCGTGTCCTACGCCGCCGTGAAGCTCGGCCGCAATGCGGTCAAACGCACGAACATCGCCAACAACGCGGTCAACGGGTCGAAGGTCGCCAACGACTCCCTGACCGGCGACGACGTCAAGGAGTCGACCCTCGAGGGGCTGACCGCGGACGGCCTGGCGAAGGTGACCTACAAGACCGCGACCGCGACCGCGCCGCCCGCGGCGTCGATCGACTCACCGGGCGTCGGCACCGCCAGCGCGACATGCGACCCGGGGACGAAGGCGATCGCCGGCGGCGTGCGCCTCGAGGCGCCGCAGCTCGGCGAGCAGGCCGACGGCTTCCCCGACGCGGGCGGCTCGGTGTGGACGGTGCACGTCGCCAACGGCGACACGAACGGCGCCCACAACTTCACCGCCTACGCGATCTGCGTGCCGATCGCCGAGACCGGGTGAGCCCTAGCGGAGGCGCAGCGTCACGGTCTTCGTCGTCACGTTGCCCGCGAGGTCGCGCGCCTGGATGACCAGGCGGTAGCGGCCGGCGCGGGCGCGGCGGCCACGCTCGTCACGCCCGTTCCAGCCCACCGTGACGGTGCCGGCGTCGTCGATCGAGACCGGGGCGAAGCGACGGACGAGCCGCGAGCCCTGGCGCACGCGGGCCGCGATCGAGGCGGCCTCGGAGATGCGCATCACCGCCTGCGTGCCGTGCACGACGTGCAGGTTGCGCAGGCGCGGGTGGAGGCGGTCGACGGTGATCGTGCCGGTGCGCGGTGCGATCTCGTTGCCGGCCGCGTCCTTGGCCGTGATGCGCCAGGTATAGGTGTCGCTCACGGCGCGCTGGGCCAGGCCCGTCTTGCCGTTCCAGCTCGCGACCAGCGACGTGCCCTTGCCGTTCTCGACGTAGATCGTGCTCGCGCCCGACAGGACCTCGAAGGTCCAGGTCGTCCCCTCCGAGAACTTGGCGGAGATGTTGAGCACGTCCAGGCGGCGGTCGCCGTTGGGCGAGATGAACTTCGTGTTCGCGCGCACCCGTGTGATCGACGGAGCCGTCAGGTCCGGCGCCTGCGAGAGCGGCGCGAGGGCGCGGGGCCTGATGAGCGCGCCCTCGAGATCGGGCAGCATGTTGTCGCCCTCGCCCGCCTCCCCGTCGTCGGCCACGCCGTCGTGGGTCGCGGTCACCGGGTTCGCGCGGGCGGAGTAGTCGACCGTGTCGGACCCGTCGCCGCCGCTCATCGTGTCGCCGCCGTTGCGGACGTCACCCTGGTTGAACGTGTCGTTGCCGGCGCCGCCGTTCTCGGTGTCGTCGCCACCCGCGCCGTTGAGGTCGTCCTCGCCGCCGTTGCCGTTGAGCGTGTTGGGCTGCGCGTCGCCGGTCAGCTCGTCGTCGAAGGCCGAGCCGTCGACGACCTCGATGCCGGTCGTCGAGTCCGAGCCGGCGCCGCCGGCGACCTCGTGCGCGCCGAGATCGACCGCGACCGGGCCGGGCGCGTCGGTGTAGTCGACCGTGTCGCGGCCCGTGCCGCCGGCGAGCGGGTCGTTGCCGTCGCCGCCGTCGAGCAGGTCGTCACCGGTGCCGCCGAACAGGCTGTCGTCGCCGTCGTCGCCGAACAGGCTGTCGTCGCCGGCCTCGCCCGAGACCTGGTCGTAGCCGTCGCCGCCGCGGACCGTGTCGGAGTTGTCGCCGCCGAAGAGCTTGTCGTCGCCGGAGTCGCCGTCGACGACGTCGGCCCCGGTCTCCCCGTACACCTTGTCGTCGCCGGCACCGCCACTCAGGTTGTCGTTGCCCTCGCTGCCGAAGACGTCGTCCTCGCCGTCGTTGCCGAAGACGTGGTCGTTGCCCTCGTCGCCGGACAGCTGGTCGTTGCCGTCGTTGCCGTAGATGTAGTCGTCGTTGTCGCCACCGAAGATGGTGTCGTCGCCGAGGCCGCCCTCGATCTTGTCGCTGCCCGAGGGGGTCGTGGCGCTCGCGGCAACGGGGCCGCCGTTGCCGCCAGTGACGTCGACCACGGTCGCGCTGCTGCTGTCGCCGCCGTAGATGGCGTCGTTGCCGTCGCCGCCGTCGAGGCTGTCGTCGCTGCCCCCGCCGAAGATGTCGTCCGCGCCGGCGTCGCCGTCGATCTGGTCGCCGCCGCCCTCGCCGTAGAGCGCGTCGTCGCCGGTCTCACCCGAGATCGAGTCGGCGCCCTCGCCGCCGTAGATCTCGTCGGCGCCCGAGCCGCCGTCGATCTGGTCGTCGCCGCCGAAGCCGCAGATGATGTCGTTGCCGCCGTTGCCGTTGATGATGTCCGGGCCGTCGGTGCCGAAGATGACGTCGTTGCCCTCGGTGCCCTGCGCGGTCGGATCGGCGGCGAGGTCGATGATGGCGGGGTCGGTGGCGGCATCCGCGCGCGTCGCGCCGTCGCAGCGGTCGTCGGGGCTGACGGCGTTGCCGGGGATCGCCACCGCGACGAACATCGTCGCGGCCAGACCGGCAAGACCAAGCTTCCTCCTGGACCCGTCGAAGATGTTCATGCGTCCCCCCGTCCGCCGGCGCCGCCGGGCGGACTGTCAGTTTCCGTGTCGTCTCACGCAGCTGGATCGACGCGCGCAGGTGGCGAAATCCAGGGCGCGGTGGGGGCAGACGACCCCAACGACACCCCGCTGCTCGGGGAGAACTGTCGCTGACACGCCAAACGGCGGCGAGAAGAAAACCCGCACCTCGAGGTGCAGGAATCTGCAATTACGCGGCGAGCGGCGAAACGCCGAGCTGCTCGGCGGTCTCGTGGTAGTCGCGCCCGCGCATCCGGTGGATCCGGCCGCCGCGGACCCGGCATTCGACCGCGATCTTAGCCTCGAGTTGACGTTCACCCTGATGGGCGACGAGGCGCACGAAGGCGATGACGGGCCCACCCAGCTCGTGCACGTCCTCGACGTGCGCCTCGAAGCCGTCCCACCGGTCCGCGATCTCGCCGTACCAGACCCGCATGCCCGCATGTCCGCGGTACGCGTGGTGGTTGTACAGCGGCCCGAGGACCGGGATGAACATGATCCGGGGGCTCAGCGTGGACAGCAGCCCGTCGAGGTCCTGCGCGTTGAACGCGTCGTAGAACCGGCGGACCGCTGTCGCGGGGGTCGACGTGTCGCTGAGCACCGTGATCACGGTTCAAACATCGACCGCAACCGTAAGGGAGCGGTGCGAGCAGCCTAAGGATTTTCTGAGAGCGCTCTATGCGGCCTCCGGGACCGGCGCGGTGGCCTGCGCGCGGCGGCCGAGCAGCAGGCCCGTCCCGATCGCGCCGACGGCGGCCAGCGCGGCCGCGGCGAGCAGGCCGGTGTGCAGCCCGTCGACGTAGTCCGACGGCGAGCCGCCGATCGCCGACGCGGGGACGAACGCCCCGAGCGCGGCGATGCCGAGCGCGATGCCGGTCTGGCGGAATGTGTCGTTCGCGCCGGCCGCCAGGCCGCTGCGCTCGTCGGGCAGCGCGCTGAGCGCGACCCCGCTCGCGGCCGGGTTGAACAGCCCTGTCCCGACCGCGCCGATCAGGCTGCCGGGCAGGATGACCGTCCACGACGAGCCGACGTCGACGGCCAGGAACGCCAGCAGGCCGGCCGAGATCAGGGCGAGCCCGCCGGAGACGAGCACTGCTGGTCGCACGCGATCGGCGAAGCCGGCCGTCGCGGCGGAGACCGCGAAGATCGTGAACGTCGCGGGCAGGTAGGCCAGGCCCGTCTGGATCGGCGTGAGTCCCAGGACGGACTGCAGGTAGAGCGTCATGTAGAAGAACACGGCGAACCACGAGCCGGAGATCGCGAAGACGCCGAGCTGCGCGCCGGCGAAGGTGCGGTCGCGCAGCATGCTCAGCGGCAACATCGGGTCGCGCCCGCGCACCTCGGCGAGCGCGAAGCCCGCGAGCAACGCCACGCCGCCGGCGATCGCCGCGACGATGCCCGGGCTCCCCCAGCCGTCGGCGTTGCCGCGCAGCAGCGCGTAGGCGACGAGGAACAGCCCGCCGATCAGCGTCAGCTGGCCGGGCAGGTCGATGCCGCGGGCGTGCGGGTCGCGCGTCTCGGCGACGTGGCGCAGGGTCATCCACAGCGCGACCGCGCCGAGCGGCACGTTGATGAGGAAGATCGCGCGCCAGCCCAGGCCGCTGACGAGCGCGCCGCCGATGAACGGCCCGATCGCGAACGCCGCGCCGATCGACGCGCCGTACGCGGCGAGCGCCTTGGTCCGCTGCTCGGTGGTCGGGCTCACCTGCGCGATGAGCGCGAGTGCGACGGCGAACAGGATCGCCGCGCCGAGGCCCTGGACGGCACGGGCGGCGATCAGCGCGCCGATGCCTGAAACCAGCCCGCAGGCCGCGGAGGCGAGGCTGAAGACGGTCAGGCCGACCGCGAACGCGCGGCGGCGCCCGAAGCGGTCGGCCAGCACGCCCGCCGTCAGGACGGTGGCGGCGAGCGGCAGCGTGTACGCGTCGACGACCCACTGCAGGCCCGAGAGCCCCGTGTGCAGGTCGGAGGCGATGTCGGACAGCGCGGTGTTGACGACGCTGATGTCGAGCATGAGCATCGCGGTGGCCAGGCAGGCCACCGCGATCGTCAGGCTGCGGTTGCGTGTGGTGGACATGGCCGGGATCGTCTGCGGCGGCGCGCGCCGTGCCCATCCCGCAGGTTGGGGGGTCGGCGCGCTGTGTGATGGATCCCCCGCAGGTGAGGGGTATGCGCCGCGCGCCTGCGGAGGTAGCGTCGCCCACGATGAAGAGCACGAAGGCCGCAGCCGCCCGCGCGGCGATCGCCTCCCTCGCGGGCGACGTCCACGACCCGCTCGAGCTGCTCGACGAGGCGCGCCGCCGCATCCGCCGAGTCATCCCCCACGAGGGCGGCGGCTGGATGCTCACCGATCCGCGGACCGTCCTCCCGACGGCGGTCGTCGGCGAGGGCGCGGACCTCGAGCTCAGCCTCGCGTTCATGACCCACGAGCTCTTCGTGCCCGACGTCAACCGGTTCGGCGACCTGCACCGCCGCCGCGTCGCGGTCACCACGTTGCACGAGGCGACCGGCGGCGACTACGAGCTGAGCCCGCGCTACCGCGAGATCCACCTCCCGCACAACCTGGGCGACGAGATCCGGATGCTCTTCCGCACCGGCGACGCGACGTGGGGCATCGCCTGCTTCGCGCGCGGCGAGGACCACCCGGGCTTCGACGACGACGAGCTCGCGTGGCTGCGCTCGGTCGCCCCGGAGATCGGCCGCGGGCTGCGCCTCGCGCTCGCGCGCCGCCCGGCCGAGCCCGCGCCGGCGTGGGAGCCGGGCATGATCGTCCTCGACGCCGCCGGACGCATCGAGTACACGACCGGCGCCGCGGACCGCTGGCTCGCGCACATGCCGACCGATGCCGGGCTGCAGATGCACCCCACGGTGATGGGCGTCGCGATGCAGGCGCGCGCGGAGGCGCTCGCCGCCGCGCCCAAGCACGGCGCGCCCGCGCAGGCGCGCCTGCGCGTGGACACCGGCGCGTGGCTCTACGTCCACGCCGCCGCGCTGCGCGACACGTCCGGCGCACCGGTGCGCACCGCGGTCATGCTCGAGCCGGCGGACCGCGCGCAGCTGCTGCCGCTGCTGGCCGACGTGCATGGGCTGACCGCGCGCGAACGCGACGTGGTCGAGCTGCTGCTGACGGGCCTGGCCACCGACGAGATCGCCGGTCGAATGCGCATCTCGCGCCACACCGTGCGCGACCACGTCAAGGCGGTGTTCGGGAAGGTCGGCGTGGCGAGCCGCGCCGAGCTGACCGCGGCGTTCGCGTAGCGCAACCGCGCGGCGGCGGCCGTGTTGTGACGGGCGATGAGGGGGATCTTCGCGCTGCTCGCGGTCGCCGCGGTGACGGCCACGACCGGTGATGCAAAGAACGTCGAGCAGACGTCCGCGACGCTGACCGGGACCGTCGAGGGCGCCACCGCCGTGCGCTTCGAGTACGGCACCTCCACGTCGTACGGAGTGGCGACCGCCGACAAACCCGTCTCCACCGACCGCCAGAACGTCGAGGTCCCCGTGAGCGGGCTGACCAGTTCGACGACCTACCACTACCGCGTCGTGGCCATGAACGGCGCGGACCGGGCGGCCGGCGCGGACCGGACGTTCACCACGCTCAAGCCGCCGCCGCAGCCCGCGCCGCCGGGCGTCGCGACCAGCGCCGTGCGCGGCGTGACGTCGAGCGGCGCGACGCTGACCGGGCGCGTCGACCCGAACGGCTCCGCGACGCGCTACCACTTCGAGTACGGCACGACCTCGAGCCTCGGCAAGAGCACGCCCGAGCAGAGCGCCGGCAAGGGCCAGAACCCGATCGGCGTCTCGGCCGTGATCGGCGGCCTGGCGGCCAACGACCGCATCTTCTACCGGCTGGTCGCGACGAGCGGGCCCGGCACGCGCCGCGGCTCGACGCGGTCGTTCGTCACGGCGCGCGCGCTGCGCTCGGCGTCGATCGCGGTGAGCGCGAAGCGGATCGTCTACGGCGGCCCGGTGACGATCATCGGCAGGCTCGCCGGAGTCGGTGTGAGCGGTGTGCCGATGATCCTGCAGTTCCAGCCGCACCCGTTCTCCGCGCCGTTCCGACAGGTCGGGCTGGCGGTCAACAGCGGGCGCGACGGCTCGTACCGGTTCGCGATCGGGCAGCTGCTGCTCACCGCGCGCGTGCGTGTAAGCGTGCTGCGGGGCGCGACGCTCGCGAGTCCGGTCGCGGTGGTGCACAGCACGCCGCGGGTCGGGCTGATCGCCACGCGGGTGCCGGTGCGCCGCGTCCGATTCCGCGGAATCGTCCGCCCGGCGCTGCCGGCGGCCGACGCCTCGCTGCAGCGGCTGAGCCCGAGCGGGCGCTGGGTCAGCGTGAGACGCGCGCGGGTGCGCGGCGGGCGCTACGCGATGACGGTTCGCGCGCCGCGCGGCGCGCGCCGCTACCGCGTGGCCGTCACGCCGCACGACGGCGGCGCGCACGCGCACGGCTACAGCCGGGTGCGCGTGCCGTAGGACGGCTTCTGCACCGGGCGCCATGAGCAGCGCGCCCGGTGCGGCCGTTGGGTGAGGACTAGCCACGCTGTGCGGGCATCCGTGCCTCCTTTCCGCGTCGTGGTTCTTCCATCCGTGAGCTAGTTGCGGCAGAAGGGCATCCGTGCCTCCTTTCCCGCATCGTGGTTTCCCGTCCGTGAGCTAGTTGCGGTTGTAGGGCATCCCTGCCTCCTTTCCGCAGTCGTCGTCTTCGTCCGTGATCAGCCGTGGTGCCAGGGCATCCCTGTCCCCCTTTCTGCAGCACGACCGAGTGGTTGGAACCAGCCGCGAGACCAGGGCGTCCGTTCCCTCTTCTCGGGATCGCAGCTGGCAAGTCGGGGCTAGCCGCGGTTGGCAGGCATCCGCGCCTCCTTCTGTCTCGTCGTGGTCATGCGTGAGCGGTGCTCGCCGCGGCATCCAGTCGCGTGCGAGCGGAGAAGACGAGCGCCGTGGCCGTCGCCGCGACGATGACGCCCGTGCCCGCGACGGCGAGCACGGGACGCACTCCGGTGAGCGCGACGAGCGAGCCGGCGGCCACCAGCGAGATCGCCATCCCCCAGGCGCACGCGGCATCGGCGAGCCCGAACACGCGTCCGCGCGCGTGTGCGGGCACGATGTGCTGGAGCAGCAGGCGCTGGTTGGCGTTCGCCAGTCCCAGGCCGAAGCCGGCGATGCCGCCCACGCCGATCGCGACCCACAGCGCGGGCGCCGCAGCGAGGCCCAGCAGCCCGGCGCCGACGAGTGCGAGGCCGGCCATGTAGCGGCGGCGCATCGCGGTCTCGCCGCGCCCCTCCGCGGCCGACAGTGAGCCTGCGACGTCGCCGAGCCCGAACACGGCGACGAAGGCGCCGAACGCCGCGGCGGCGCCGGCGAGATCGCGGGTGATGAGCAGCGGCTCGGCCACGTTGAGCATCCCCATGAAGAGGGCCAGCGCGCCCACCGAGCCGACCAGGGCCGGCACGCCCGGAAGCGAGCGGACGACGGCGAGCGGGCCGCCGGTCTCCACCTGTGCGCCCGCGCCCGCGGGCGCGCGCAGGCGCAGCCCGGCGAGCACGACGATCGAGACGACGAACGTCGCGGCGTTGACGAGCAGCGCCGCCTCGGGACTCGCGATCGCGACCATCACGCCGGCGAGCGCGGGTCCGACCGTCTGCCCGATGCTCGACAGCGCGCCGTACGTCGAGGTGAGCGGCGCGACATGCTCGCGCTCCACCATGTCAGGCAGCGCCGACAGCGCGGCCGGGAAGAACAGGGCCGACCCGACGCCGGCGAGCAGGGCGAAGCCCAGCATCGGCGCGAACCCTCCGACGAGCACCAGCCCGGTGAACGCGACCGCCCGCAGGACGTCGCCGGCGATCATGCACCCGCGCCGCGACCACCGGTCGGCGAGCGCGCCGAGCACCGGCCCGAGCAGCATCGCCGGCAGCCAGTCCGCGAGCAGCACGAGCGCGATCGCCCACGGCGAGCGAAGCCGCTCGTAGGCGAGCAACAGCAGCGAGACGTACCCGATGCCGTTCCCCAGCGACGACTGCGCGTGCGCGATCAGAAAACGGCATGCCGACGGCTCGTGCCGGATGAGGGACTGGACCGGCCGCACCGCGAGAAAAGTTCGACCATCCGGCCCCAGTCGGCAATCGGACATGCGTCCGACGCGCCAATTTCCAGGTGAAACGGCGCTGGTTTCCGGCGGACGTCCGTAGGATCCGCCGCCATGCGGAGGGCGCTCGTGGCGGCGGTGGCTCTGTGCGCGCTGATCTGCGCGCCGGCGATCGCCAGCGACGGCCTGGAGCTCGCGGCCGGCGAGCAGTTCGTCGGCGTGCCGACCGGCTCGTTCGACCACACCGACGCCGGCTACTGGACCGAGCGTCGCGACACGCGGATCTACACGCCCGCGCTGTGGCGGACGCTCGCCCGCACGCACACGCGCCTCGCCCTGCACCTGCGCTACGGACGCGACTTCGGCCCGACGCCGAGCGGCATGCCGCGCATCGAGGACGCCCTGCCGCTGCTGCGCGCCGCCAACCGTCACGGTGTCCCGGTCACCGCCTGGTTGGTCGTGCCGTACGCCGACGGCTACTGGGCGCACGAGCGCAACGCGGCGCCGCAGGCGACCGCGGTGCGCAGCTTCGTCGCGTGGGCGCGCGAGCAGCGCGTGCACGTCGAGGCCGTCCTGCTCGACCTCGAGGCCTCGCTGCAGGACACGCGCACGTTCGGCGCCTCCGGGTCGGACCCGATGACCACGATGCAGACCCTGCGCGCGAACGTCGGCCCCGCCGGTCAGTGCGCGGCGATCAAGTCGTACGCGGCGATCGCCGGACAGATCCGCGCGGCGGGCTACGACGCCACCACGGCCGCGTATCCCTTCCTCCTCGACGACGTCAACGACGGCAACCTCGCGCTGGACGACGGCCTCAACGCCCCGGTGCCGCTGCCCGGCGAGTTCGACGAGGTGGGCTTCATGACGATGCGCAGCGTCTACATCGGCATGACCCACATCGACCCGGGCCCGAGCCTCCAGGCGTCGTACCAGGAGTCGATCGCCCGCTGGTTCCCGCGCGAGGGCGCGCTCGACCTCGGCGTCGCGGGCGCCGCGCCCTACGACGACCTGGACACGCTGCTCGACGACGTCCGCACCGCAGCGACGGTCAGCGACCGCCCGGTCGGCCTCTACTCGCTTGAGAGCACCGTCAGCGCCTTCGGCCTTCGCGGGCTGCGCTCGGTCATCGCCGCCGCGCACCATCCGTATCCGACAGCCCCGGCCGTGACGCCCCAGGCCCGCGCCAATCGCGCGTACATCCGCGCCGAGGACGCCGGCGTCGCGGCGGGCACCCCACCGGCCCTCGCCTCGCGCGGCGAGACGCCGGCGCTGCCGAACGCGTGGCCGCCGCGCTGCGGCTGACACTTGATCCGTCGCGCCGAAATGCCGACCTTGTGTCTGCATGCCAGGCAAGGACACGAACATCGGCGCCAAGCGGGCGCGCGAGGCACGCGAGCAGCTCGGCCTCGACGCCGCCTCCCCCCTTGGCTGTGTCGTGTCGGTGGTCGAGCAGGGCGCGGGCCTGCCGGTCGGCGTCGGCACGCTGCCTGAGAAGATCGCCGGCGCGCTGTTCCGCAACGGCCTGGGCGCGATCGCATGGGTCAACGGCACGCAGCCGGTCGAGCGCCAACGCTTCACCGTCGCCCACGAGTACGGCCATGTCTTCTGCGGCCACGAGGGCAAGCGCAAGCTCGACACCAAGGCGATCATCTCCGGCGCGACCCGCACGCCGCAGGAGGTCCAGGCCAACGCGTTCGCCGCGCAGTTCCTCGCCCCCGGCGCCGGCGTCGAGGCCATCGTCGACGGCGAGCCGACACTCGAGGACGTCGTGCGCATCGCTGCCCACTTCGGCATCTCGACGCTCGCCGCGCTGTATCGGCTGAGCACGCTGGAGATCGTCGGCTCGCGGCGCATCGAGACGCTGCGCGGCGAGATCGACGACGGGCTGGCCGGCGCGGTGTGGGAGTACCTCGATCCCGAGCGCGTCGCCGACGCGCTGTCGGCGCTCGACGGGGAGCCGCGCGTGCCGCCGGGCTCGGCGCTCGACGGCCTCGTGCGCGGCGAGACCTCACTCGGCGCCGCCGCCGGCAGGACCGGCTGCCCGGCCGATGCGCTGGACCGCGCGGCGGCCGCGCTCTGCCGCTAGCTGTTGTTCCTAGCCGTCGGGGCCGCCGAGAAACAGCCTGTCGAGCTCGTCCATCGGCT
>C688J35102_120989512_pt1 | contig 11670 bp, 11 predicted proteins | sample HopSoiMetagenom2_FD_35102 | JGI IMG/M metagenome (IMG submission 35102)
AGTCAGAGGATCCCGTTCGATTCCGGTGAGCGCGCCATGGCGAGCGAGCGTTCGTCCCCACTTAAGAATCCGCCAGAGGTGGGTGATGCTGGCGGTCAAATTTTCCAGCCGCTGTGAATTGAGACGAGCCCGCCGAGCATCGGCTCGGCGGCGGTACGGACGAAGCCTGCGTCCGCGATCATGGTGCGGAATGCTTCAGGGCGGGGGAAGCGGCGGATGCTTTCGACGAGGTAGCGGTAGCTGTCCTCATCGTCCGCCACGGCTTTGCCGATGCGCGGGATCATCTTATCGGCCCAACGCTCGTAGAGCTGGGAAAAGCCGGGCCAGTCGCTGGTCGAGAACTCCATGCAATAGAAGCGTCCGCCGCGCTTCAGCACACGACAGGCTTCGCTGAGCGCTGCGGGGATGTCGGTGACGTTCCGAATGCCGAATACGATCGTGTAGGCGTCGAAGCTGGCGTCGCTGACGCTCAGGGCTTCCGCATTCTCGACCTTCCAGCGGAGCCCGGTCAGCCCGCGCTTCTCGGCGCGTTCTTTGCCGACCTCGAGCATGTCCGCGTTGATGTCGGCGACGGTCACCTGCGCGCCGCGCCGCGCGAGGCGGAAGGCGACGTCGCCGGTGCCGCCGGCCATGTCGAGGATGTCCTCGCCGGGCCGCGGCTTCACCCGGGCGACGAAGCGGTCCTTCCACAACCGGTGCATTCCGCCCGACATGAGGTCGTTCATGACATCGTAGCGCCGGGCGACCGAACTGAAGACCGCGCCGACGCGCCGCGTCTTTTCTTGCGGTTCGACCAGCTCGTCGCCGAAATTGACCTTCTCTGTCATCGCGCGGGCGCTCTAGCGGGCTCGGGCCGCGTCCGCCATATCGCCCCCATGCCCGAGCTCCCCGAAGTCGAAACGACCGTCCGCGGCCTTGCGCGCGTGCTCGACGGACGGCGCATCATCAGCGTCGAAGCGCGACGCGCGGATTTGCGCCGCGCCTTTCCCGAAGACCTCGGGCAGCGGCTTACGGGAGCGCGCGTGACGGGGCTCGGCCGGCGGGCCAAATACGGTCTAATTCACACCGAACGCGGCGATACGATGGTTTTTCACCTGGGCATGTCGGGCAGCTGGCGGATCGACCATGCGACGCTCGGCAAGCACGACCATTTGCTACTCGAGACCGACGAAGGGAAGCGCCTCGCGCTCAACGATCCGCGGCGGTTCGGATCGGTCGACCTCGTCCCTACGGATAGGCTTGGAGAGTGGCCGGCATTCAAGGCGCTGGGCCCCGAGCCGTTCGAGCTGGACGTGCGCGACCTGCACAAGCGTCTGAGCGGCCGGACGGCGGCGATCAAGCTGCTGCTCGGAGACCAGAGGATCATCGCCGGTCTCGGCAACATCTATGTCTGCGAAGCGCTGTTCCGCGCCGGAATTCATCCGAAACGCGCAGGCGGTTCGGTCTCGCTCGAGCGCCTAAAGCGTCTCGCTGGCGCGGTGGAAGACGTGCTTGGTGAAGCGATCGAAGCCGGCGGGTCAAGTCTCAAGGATTTCGCCAGCCCGGACGGCGAGCTCGGCTATTTCTCCAAGAGCTTCGCAGTGTACGACCGTGAAGGCCGACCATGCGGGTGCGGCGGGGCCGTAAGGCGCATCGTCCAGGGTGGCCGCTCGACCTTCTACTGCCCGAAATGCCAGCACTAAGGTTGACCTCTGAGCCCTCTCTGAGTAGTGGAACGCCCGCGTCGGCGCAGCCGTTTGGCTTTGCGCCGCTTTTTCATTGAGCCGCAGCACAACGAGGACTTTTAAATGGCGAATACGCCGCAAGCCAAGAAGCGCATCCGCCGCAATGCGAATCGCACAGTGATCAATCATTCGCGAATCAGCCGCATCCGGACCTTCATCAAGGCCGTCGAGTCGGCGATCGCGGACGGCAAGAAGGCTGACGCCGCGGATGCGCTCAAGAAGGTCCAGCCGGAGATTGCCCGGGGAGTCGCCCGCGGAGTTATCCACAAGAACACGGCCGCCCGGAAGATTTCCCGGTTGTCCAAACGGGTTGCGTCGCTCGGCTGAAACGGCCGCTGAAGTTGGAGTCCAGGAGGGCCGTCGGGAGACCGGCGGCTCGTTCCGTTTCGGGACCGTCAAAAAAATGCAGCAATTCCGGCGATTCGCGTTAGCGCTAACTTTGCGCTTGCTCTGCGGTTAGCCAGAAAAGCGCAGTTTTGCGCCGTTTTTTTGAATTTTGGCGTGAATCCGATGTCAAGTGGCTTTATTTCATTTTGATGAAAAAACGGCACTTGCAAGCAGCCCAATAGGGTTTCAGTAACAACCTTCCGGGCGCGAATCCGCGCCGGGGGCAAGAGAGAAAAGAAGCCTCGGACGCGCGACTCGGATCGCTCGTGACGGGACCCTTTTGCCTCCAGACGGGGGGGTCAGAGTAGGGAGGCGCGGACCAGTGCAAAGCGCAGGGGCGAATTCGTCTGTCGAGCTAGCAGAAGGCCGCGTCGCAGCACCGCTCGAGGCCGCCTGGGATTCCATTCGCTCGGGACTTCGCCGCGACCTTGGCGCACGCACGTTCGATGGCTGGCTGAAGCCGGCTGAGCTGGGCGCTTTCGAGCCGGACGGCGGAACGCTCGACCTGGTCATGCCGAGCCAGTTCATGGCCGACTGGGTGCGCTCGCATTTCGGCGAGCGGCTGACGCTCGCGTGGAAGACCGTGCTTCCAATCGTGCGCAACGTCCGCGTCATGGCCGCCGCCGACGCTCCGCGCCCGGCGCCACTGCTGATCCTCGAGGAGGCTCCGGCACCGGTCGAGCGCGACCCGAACGCGCCCAATTTCGACCCGCGCTATCGCTTCGAAACATTCATCGTCGGCAAGGCGAACGAAGTCGCGGCCACCGCGGCTCGCACGCTGGCGACGTCGAAGAGCGTCGGCTTCAATCCTTTGTTCGTCCACGGCGGCACCGGGCGCGGCAAGACGCACCTGCTGCACGCGATCGGCCACAGCTTCCTCGCCCACAACCGCGGCTCGCGCGTGGTGTCGATGTCGGCCGAGAAGTTCATGGTCGAGTTCATCCGCGCGCTGAAAGAGAATGACACGATCGGCTTCAAGAGCCGGCTGCGCAGCGCCGACCTGCTGCTGATCGACGACGTCCAGTTCATCGCCGGCAAGGATTCGACGCAAGAGGAATTCTTCCACACGATGAACGAGATCATCACCGCCGGGCGGCGGCTGGTGATCACTTCGGATCGTGCCCCGCAGGACCTCGACGGGATCGCTCCGCGGATTCTTTCGCGGCTGTCGTGGGGCCTCGTCGCCGACATCAATCAGGCCGATTACGAGCTGCGCTTCAATATCATCCTCGCCAAGCTCGAGGCACTTCCCGGGGTCGAGATGTCGCGGCCGGTCGTGGACTTCCTCGCGCGCCGTGTGACTTCTTCGGTGCGCGAGCTCGAGGGCGCGCTCAACCGCATCGGCGCCTACGCGATGATGACCGGGCGCGAGATCGACGTCGCCTTCGTCGAGGAAGTGCTGGCCAACGTGCTGCGCGCCAACCAGCGGCGGATTTCGATCGACGAGATCCAGACCCAGGTCGCCGAGCATTACCGCATCCGCAAAGCGGAGATGACGTCGGCCAGGCGCGCGCGTGAAGTCGCGAGGCCGCGGCAGGTCGCGATGTACCTGTCGAAGCAGCTGACGCCCAAGTCGCTGCCGGACATCGGCCGGCGTTTTGGTGGGCGCGATCATACGACCGTGATCCACGCCGTCCGCCAGATCGAGAAGCTGCGGGCGGCGGACGCCGAGCTGGACGCGGACATTCGGCTGCTGATGCGCCAGCTCGAAGGCTGAGCGCCGTCCCGTCGACGCTGGAGCCATTGCGAAACCGGGATTACCGCCCATCTACCCGCTAGAGGCGGAATGCACTCCGCTGCAGAGGGCCTATGCGAGAATCGTTCGTGACGGCGCGCATTTTGGAAATGCATTTGCGACCGCATCTTGAGCGCCATGGCCTGTCGATGAGCATCACGGACGGCAAACTCGAGGTGTTCCCGTCCTGGTTCCGACCGCGGCGCGGACGGCGCCGAGGGCAGGGTGATTCTCCAGAGGCAGTGCCGGTCACGCCAAACCAGCCGAGCGGTCTTTCGGGTGGCGCCGCGGCAGACCTGAACTTTGGTGAGTGACTTCAGACGCTGCTATTGCAACGATGCAAGCAGCGACTGGCTCCGGGGATCCAGGTAGCTGATCATGATCGGCACGGGCTGGGGGAGCAGGATGTTCTCCTCGGGCGCCGCTGCGGCTGGCGGATCCTTGCCGAGGAGCCATCGTGCAAGCCTCGGCGCATCCTCCAGCCGGACGCAGCCATGGCTGAGATTGCGCGCGTCCTGCGCGAACAGCTCCTTCTTGGGCGTGTCGTGAAGATAGATTCCGTCGCCGTTGGGAAGATCGAATTTGAAGTGGCCCAGCGAATTGGCGGGGCCGGGCCGCTGGCGAACATAAACCTTCAGACTGCCCGCAGCGACAGCCTTCCAGTCGACGCTGTCGGGTGAAAGCACCTGCGCATCTGGTCCCCAGCCGGAGAGAACCTCGTAACCCCGGTCGTTGAGATACGCATCGCCGTCTTTGAGGACGCGCGGGGCAATGAGCGTCTGCGCGAGATCGGGGGTCACGTGCCAATACGGATTCAACGTCTCGTAATTGATCACGCTCTTCAACTTCGGCGTCGGGGTTTCGGGCTTCCCGACGATCACCCGCATGGAATCGCGGACGTGCCCGTCCTCGATCATGTACAGCCGTGCCGAAGCCGCATCGACGAGTACATAACGGCCATGAACGGGAATCTGCGCGTCGGGCAGTGAATCGACGTACATCTGCGGCGCGATCGTCCCCTCGATCGGTCCGAGCGCTCCGTAACGGCTCGCAAGTCCAAGAGCGCCCGCGCTGACGGTAAAAACCGCCGCGCCAGCGATCAAAAACCTGCGCCTGTGAGACCCTCTTGCGGCCATTGATTCTGCCCCCCGCTGGGAAGGCCGATACGACAAATTGTCGGTTTGCGCGAGTCTGGCGAGAACGAGCGCTGCGAAGTGCGACGCCGTCTGAGGTAGAGCAGCGTCGTCGGTCCAGAACGGGAACACACCATGCAGATTGCCGAAACGGTTTGTTCGTCATTGGTCACTTGCAACCTACGGGCGCGGTCCGTCTCATTTTGGTTCAGGCGGCGGTGACTTGAACTCCATAAGGGGTGAACGTCTTGGAGGGGCCCGTTGCTTAAGTTAGGTGGCCGTAACGAACGTCACTGCCTCGGAGCAACGTGTTGGCCGATCGCGATAATCCTGCGCGGATGATGAAGACTGACCGGACGGGCGCGATACCGAGACTTCTTTTTTCGCGTGTCGAAATGTGGGTTGTCCTTCTCCTGCTGCTTGTCGGCTGTTTGCTTGCGATCGGCTTTGGCAGCGCCGTGCTGGACGCCGAGCGGCAAAGAGAGCGGCGAGGAGGTTTTTCGAACGCGGTCCTGGCGCTCGCGGAAATCCCTTTGACGGCCAAGTTCATGTTGCACGCCGACACGCGATTCCGCGTCTGGGACAGCCAACGATACAATGCCCAGCCGAGCGGATGGAGCTTTCCTTCCGGGCCGATGAGCGGACCGAACGGCTACATATTGCTCAGTCGCTTCGATGGAACCGACGAGCGCGAAAAGCTGGAACTCCTGTCGCTGCCTTCGATGCGCACTGTGTACAGATGGCCGGTGAATGGACCCGAACTGCTGAAAGCAATCAGCCGTTCACGCTCCGTCGAACCCATCAGCTGGGACAACCGCTATTTCCTTCCAGGCCATCCGTGGCTGGAGGAGAACGGCGACCTGATCACCAAGAAGTTCGATACCGCCTTGCGCGTCGACCCGTGCGGCAAGCCTCGCTGGATACTCCAGGATGCGGTGTACCATCATTCGACCGAAGCCGATGCCGAGGGCAATCTGTGGATCCCTTCGACCTTCGAACGGCCGACCATTTCGCTGGTCGATGACAAGTTCCAGGATAATCGGATTAGCGAAATCAGCGCCTCGGGCAAGCTGCTGTTGGCGAGGTCCATAGCGCAGATCCTGATCGACCATGGCTACGCCAGCTGGCTGTTTTCCATACCCTATGACGATCCGACGCATCTCAACGACATTCAGCCAGTGCTCGCGGACGGCCCCTACTGGAAGAAGGGCGACCTGTTCCTAAGCCTGCGCAATCTCTCCACGATCATGCTCTACCGCCCCAGCACCGACGAGATCGTGTGGATGAAGCGGGGGCCGTGGATCGCGCAGCATGATGTCGATATTCTCGATGACCATCGCATCAGCGTCTATGACAATGACGCGCAAGCCCGGACCGCCGGGACGCCATACATTGCCCGTTCGTCCGAGGTTATGGTGTATGACTTCGCCACCGGGAAGGTCAGCCTGCCCCTTCAGCGCGCGATGAACGACAACGGCGTTCGCAGCTTGACCGAGGGTCTCTCGACCCAGCTTCCCGACGGGTCGACATTGATCGAGGACCCGAACGAAGGACGGCTCATCATTTTCCGTGCGGACGGCGCCGTGGCGGCGCAATATGTCAACCGCGGGAAGGGTGGATGGCTCTATCATCTCGGCTGGAGCCGCTACATCGACCAGGCGAGCGGGGACGTTGCCCTGAAGAATTTGAGAAAGGTGCGGTGCAATGCGTAACAGGCGCTTGTTGTGTGCGACGGCCTTGCTGTTGCTGACCGGGGTGATCGCTCCCGCACCGGCGTTCGCTTATGTCGGTCCGGGCCTTGGAGCGGGCGCGGTGGCCGTCACTTTGGGGGTTCTCGGCTCGATCGTGACCGGGATCCTGGGCGTGATCTATTATCCGATCAAGCGGATGATCAAGAAGTTCAAGAAGGGCCGTCAGGCCGGCCGAAACGCCGAGTGATCATGGACGTCGCGCTGCTCGTCGTCAGTGCGATACTGGCGAGCGAGATTTTCATGCGCCTGCCCTTGATGCATCAGGTGTCCGTCATCGTCGGCACCGCACGCCGCTCCGCCGCGACGGTGCGCAGCAGGCGCATTTCCGACCATTGGAAGGAGGCAGTGCTGCCGGCCTATTCCGTTCGGCTGGCGGGTCGCTCATTCTACTTCTTTCTGCTGCTCTGCGTAGCATTGCTGCCTGTGGCGATCGCGGGCCTGGCCGCGCCGGGCGGGATGGCGCATTGGCTGGAGCTGCTGATGCGACCCTTCGCGATCGCGATCATGTGCGCTTGCTCGGTTTTGTATATCCTCGTGCGAACGAGAGTCGCGCGTGGTTGATTATTCATCGCTCGACAAATTTCTCCATCGTCTGGCTTTGGGCTCAGGGATGCGAGCCGAGGTGCTGCACGACATCGAGCGGGGCGCCTTCCTCAAATCCGCGCCGCCCGACGAGGGTCGTCATGTGTTCGTCAGCGGCCTTGCCCGGGCGGGCACGACGATCCTCATGCGCGAGATTCATGGGTCGGGTGAATTCGGATCGCTGACTTATGCCGACATGCCGTTCGTACTCGCACCCAATTTTTGGCGGCGGCTCTCAGGCAATGGCGGCGAAGCCGGACCAAAGGCCGAGCGCGCCCATGGCGACGGGATCGCGGTCGATTTCCACAGCCCGGAAGCGCTCGACGAGGTCTACTGGCGGATTTTCGCCGGCGGGGACTATATCCTTGCCGACCGTCTTGTGCCGCATGTGCCCGACGACGAGCTGGTCGCTGGGTATCGCGATTTGATGCGGCTGGTGCTGCGCCGTACCGGCAAGACCCGGTACCTGAGCAAGAACAACAATCATCTGCTGCGCCTGGAGACGCTGGCGCGAGTATTCCCGGATTCGGTGATCCTCGTTCCTGTGCGCGATCCGATGGAACATGCCCGCAGCCTGCTGAGCCAGCACAGGCGGTTTCTTGGCAGCGACCCGTTCACGCGCGCTTATATGGGCTGGCTCGGCCACCACGAATTCGGCGACACTCACCGGCCATTCGCGTGGGACGGCGCAGCTGTCGCCGGCGATCCGCAGGGGCTGGACTACTGGCTTGCGCAGTGGACGGCCGCGCACCGGCGGATCGATGCCCTGGAGCGAGAGCATGAGAACATCCAGCTCGTCCCCTATCGCGCGCTGACGACCGATGCACGGATTTGGCCGGCAATAGCGCGGCGGATCGGAATTGCCGCAGCGCCGCTGAAGGAAATCCGGATCTCGGCGGATAACTCTGCCGGCCGGCCGTCAGACGAAGCAGCGGGTGAGGCGACGACCCTCTATCGCCGTCTCGATGCCCGTGCCCGCCAGTCCCTAGGCGCCGCCTGAATATCCGCCTTGTCGGCGGTCAGTTATGGCTGGCGCAAATCAAACTTCGTCGCTTGTGACCTCGACGGCCGCGGCTTAGCCTCATCCCATGCGAATTCTCTCGGTGGCGGCGCTCGCCTTCTCGTCCCTCACTCTCGGCCAGCCGGCGATCGCCGCTACGGCGGACCCGTCGTTCCTGGACTTTCCCTATGTGGACGCCGTCAGCGCCGCGAAAGTCCCGGCTTTTGCCTGGCTTGCGAAGCAAGGCGATCGCAGCTCGATCCTGTTCACGCGCGCGCCGGAGTTCCGCAGGGTGGTCCTCGCGACCCGCGGGGACGAAGAGGGACAGCCGATCACCGACGTGCAGCTTGCAGCCGACGGCAAGCACATTGTCTTCACGACGGGCGCCCCGCGCGGGGATCAGGCGTTCAACCCTGCCAGCCTCGTCGAGGCGCCGAGTGCGACTCTGTGGCTCATCGCCACGTCGCCTGGAGCGAAGGCGGTCAAGGTAGGCGCCGGGCTCGAGCCCAGCTTTTCGGCAGACGGGCGCATGTTGCTGTTCAAGCGCGATGGCGACCTGTGGTCGGTCGACACGGATGCGCCGGTCGTGAAGCCGAAGGTCTTCGCCAAGGGCGCCGCCGCCTGGTCGCAATTTGCCTGGACCAAATCCGGCGACCTGATCTTCGTCGACGACCGGCGCGGCTATTCCTTCCTCGGCCGCTATCGTCCGCACGCGCGGGAGGTCGACTGGCTGGTCACTGGTGTCGACCGGCTTGCAGTGCCTGTCCTCTCGCCCAATGGCGAAGCAGTTGCGTTCTTGCGTCTGCCCGGGCGCAAGCACAGCGCGACGCCGGATCAGACCGAGGCGGAGCCGTTTTCGGTCGATCTCTTCGACATGAAGACGCGCGCTACGCGCACGCTGTGGACGACACGCGGACCGGCGGTCACGCTGGGCATGGACGATCCCGAAGGCGCGCTGCGCTGGAGTGCCGACAATGAACTGGTTTTCTATTCAGAAGACGACGGGTGGGGCCAGCTCTACGCGCTGCCGGTGAGCGGCGGCGCGCCGCGCGCGATCACGCCGGCGGGTTGCGAGGTGGCTGAAAGCGAGAAGGCCGCCGACGCGCTGTTCGTCGTTCACAATTGTGCGGATCGCGATACGCGCCAGCTCTCGCTGTTCGACCCTGCGACTGGCTCCGCGCGCGCGCTGCCGCAGGCCGATCCGGTGATCGCCCACGCCGCAGTCGGCGGAAGTTACGCCGCAATCGTCGAAGCAAGCGCGAACCAGGCGCCGCTGCTGCGCATCCTCGATCTCAAGAGCGGCCAGACGCGGCTCGCCGAGAGTTATGCCGATTACGGTTATACCTCGCCGCTGACCTCGGCACCGCCGCAAGAAGTGCATCTCGTGTCGGTCGATGGAGGGACCTTCACCGGTCAGCTCTTCACGCCGTCAACACCCGGCCGCCACCCGGCGCTGGTCTATGTCCATGGCGGCCCGCAGCGGCAGATGTTCCCGGCCTTTCACTACATGGGCTATTACGCATCCGATTATGCCGTGAACCGCCGGCTTGCGGAGCAGGGCTATGAGGTCCTCGCGATCAATTACCGGTCCGGCATCGGCTACGGACGGCTGTTCCGCGATGCGCCGGGCCGCGCCTGGCGCGATGCAACCGAATATCGCGACGTGCTTGCGGCGGGACAATGGCTCGCCGCCCGGCCCGACGTGGATCCGTCGAAGATCGGCATCTGGGGCGGCTCCTACGGCGGCCTGCTCACGGGACAAGCGCTCGCCCGCAATTCCGACCTGTTCAAGGCCGGCGTGGGCATCCATGGCGTCTACGACTGGAGCTGGCCGTCACCCATCAAGGGTCACCTCAGTCCAAGCACCTATTTCGGGGTAGACGAGAAGGATCGCGACCAGGCGCGTGCCGCGTCGCCCGTCGGTCACCTCGATGGCTGGCGCTCGCCCGTCCTGCTCATCCATGGCGACGCGGACATGAACGTCGACGTCGTCGAAACCGTCGATCTCGCGCAGCGCCTGCGCGAGCGCGGGGTCGACGTGCGGACGGTGATCTTTCCCGGCGAGGCGCATGATTTCATCCGCCATTCCGCGTGGGCGCGGCTGTGGCGGTCGATGGACTCCTTCCTGCTCGAGAAGCTGCCGCCGGCGAACTAGCGACAGCGGTGCGCAGACGAGCAAAAGGCCCGCCGGAGCTGGTCCGACGGGCCTTTTCTTGAGCGTCTGACTCGCGACTAGCGGCGGGCGGTCGTGGCCGGCCGGGTCGGGATGGTGATCTTCACCGTCTCGCCATTCTGTCCTGGGAAGCCGGTGAACAGGGCCTCGATCAGGCTCGGCAGGACGACGTCGAGCCGGTTGGTCTCCGAGCGCGCCTGGGCGCGGCCGTCGAACAGCGGCTGGTTGGTGCCCTTCGCGCGGATGTGGAGATCGACCTCGCTGTGATATTCGACATAGCTGTCAACGCCGCCGCCGTACCAGAAGGGGTCGTTCCAGCCGTAATAGAATGGCGAGCCGAAACGGCCGTAGCGGGGATAGAAGAAGCTCCCGCCGTAAAAACCGCCGTAGCCGTACGGTCCGCCAAATGGATCGGACATGACGCGTACCTGGCCGTGATCGACGCCATAGCCGAGCTGCACGAGCATGCTCGCGCTCGCCGGGTCGGCCGCGGGCGTGTAGCCGCGGGCGGCGAGCTGCTGCGCGACGATTGAGGCATAGCGCTGGAACTCGAGGCCGCCGGCCGCCGCCATGCCGCCGACGGGAACGACCGCGAAGGTCTGTCCCTGCGGCGCCGGCATCGCCTGGTAGCGCGTGACTCGGGTGTCGAGCGCGGTGGCACAAGCTGTCAGTGCAATCGCCGCTGCGCCGAGCGCGATCGCGGCTGCAAATTTACGGATACGCATAATTACTCCCCCTCACTCGGGTCGAAAATCGGAACTTCGGGGTTGCGATATACCACGAAATCCGGTGAACCGTCGATGAAGCGTTATTTGAGCGCGTCGGGCTGACAGCGCTAGCGGTGCAGCCAGGATGCGGCATATTTGAGCGCGGCCACGCCCCAAATGATCAAGGCTGCATCGAAAATGATGCTGAGGACCGCCGCAATAGCCGCGACGATTACCAGCACGCCGTCGCGATAGATCAGCCCGAGACCGAACAGCACGATCGCGATCGCTGGCGCGTTATGGATCATCAGGATCGGAAGGCCTGCAATCACCGAAAGCACCATGCAGATGAGCCCGATCACACGCGTGGCGGTTGGGCCCGTCAATTGCCCAAGCCGTGGCCGGAAAATCCGTTCGACGCGCTGCTCGAACCAGCCCATTTTGGCGATCAGGGTCTGCAGCTCCGCCTTGGTGACGC
>C688J35102_120989510_pt1 | contig 11668 bp, 7 predicted proteins | sample HopSoiMetagenom2_FD_35102 | JGI IMG/M metagenome (IMG submission 35102)
TGCAGGCGGATGGCACGACCAGCCGCAAATATGGCGGCACCGGGCTCGGCCTGTCCATCAGCCGCGAAATCGCACGCTTGCTCGGCGGTGAGCTGCAGGTGCGCTCGAAGCCCGGCGAAGGCTCGACCTTCACGCTCTATGTCCCGCTCGAGATGGAGCCGGCGACGGGCCTCGCGACCAGCGGCGTCGCGGCGCGCTACGACAACAGCGGCGCAATCGTCGCCTCGTCTCTTCCGACCGGCTTCGATGTCAGCGACGACCGGGATGATTTAGGCAAGGATCCGTTCGTGCTCATTGTCGAGGACGATCCGACCTTTGCCAGCATCCTGCTCGACGCCGCGCACGACGCGAAGCTTAAAGGCGTCGTCTCGACCGCGGGTGCGGGCACCCTGGCGATGGCGCGCAAGCTCCAGCCAAGCGCGATCACGCTCGATCTTGGGCTCGCCGACATTGACGGTTTCGTGTTGCTCGATTTGCTCAAGCACGACCCGCAAACCAGTCATATCCCGATCCATGTCGTGTCCGGCGTCGATCGCAGCCAGTCGGTCATCGGCATGGGCGCCTTCGGAGTGACCGAAAAACCAGCCGAGCGATCGGACCTCGTACGGGTGTTCACCGAGCTCCGCGAGCACGCCCAGTCCCATAAGCCGCGCCGCAAGGCGAAGACGCCGCCCGCAACGCGGCAGCTTCCCGAGCTTGCCGGCGCCAAAGTGCTCATTGTCGACGACGACATCCGCAACATCTTCTCGCTGACGAGCGTGTTGGAGAGCCACGACGTGGAGGTTCTCCACGCGGAGCGGGGAAAGGACGGGATCCTAATTCTCGAGCAGACGCCGGGCGTCGATGTCGCCCTGATCGACATCATGATGCCCGAGATGGACGGTTACGAGACGATGCAGCAGATCCGCCGGCGCGAGGAGCTTGCCGACCTGCCGCTGATCGCCGTCACCGCGAAGGCGATGAAGGGCGACCGGCAGAAGTGCCTGGACGCTGGCGCATCGGACTATATCGCCAAACCGGTCGACATCGAACTGCTGCTCGCATTGCTGCGCGTGTGGGTGGCGCGGTCGCGTGAGGCAGCCGCCGCGGCGGCGCAACCGCTGGCGATGCAGGCGGCGGAATAAGCATGGGAGCCCCGCTGGGAGAAATCCCAATTCAGGCGCGCATCGAACTTGAGCAGGTCGAGCTGCCTGAAGCCGGGCGGCCGCGCGTGCTTCTCGTCGACGACGACGAGCGCAACCTGCTCGCGGTCCAGAGCACGCTCGAGGACCTAGGGGAGGTCGTCCCAGCCAAATCGGGCGAGGAAGCGCTACGCCACCTCCTCAAGGGCGAGTTCGCGGTGATCCTGCTCGACGTCTACATGCCCGGAATGGACGGTTACGAGACCGCCCAGATCATCCGCAGCCGCGACCAGACCAAGGGCATCCCGATCGTCTTCCTGTCGGCGGTCAACAAGGAAGCCGAGCATCTGCTTCGCGGCTATGCGATGGGCGCCGTCGATTATGTGTTCAAACCGGTCGACGCGATCGTCCTCCGGTCCAAGGTCGCGGTGTTCGTCGACCTGTTCGCCAAGACCAAGGAGATCGAACGCAAGGCGCGGCAGGAGCAGGCCTTGCTCGACGCCAACCTGCGCGCCAACGCCGACCGTCTCCGCGCCGAGCAAGAGCTTCGCCGCGCCGAGCAGCGCCAGGCCGCGATCATCCAATCGCTGCCGATGGTGCTCTACCTTTGGCCCTACGACGCCAGTTCGCGGGTGCCCAGCTATCTGAGCGGCGACCTCAAGGCGATCACCGGCTTCACATTCGACGATGTCTCCAAACAACCCGATTTATTCGTGGAGCGGCTTCATCCGGAAGACCGCGACCGGGTGATCGCCACGATCGACTCGCGGCGGAAGAGCGGCCGGTCGTCGATCGAGTATCGCTGGCAGTGCGCCGACGGCGGCTACAAGCATTTCCTCGACCAGGCGGTGCTCTTGAAGGACGGCGATGGCCGGCCGATCGAGTTCGCCGGAACGCTCACCGACATTTCGGAACAGCGTGCCCTCGAAAGCCAGTTGATCCAGGCGCAGAAGATGGATGCGATCGGCAAGCTCACGGGCGGGATCGCGCACGATTTCAACAACCTTCTCGCAGCGGTGATCGGCGGGCTCGGCCTGCTCGACAAAAAGGCATCGCTCGACGAGGAACAGCGCAAGATCCTGGGAATGACGAAGCGGGCGGCCGAACAGGGCAGCGTGCTCGTCCGGCGGCTCCTCGCCTTCGCCCGCCGGCAAAAACTCGAGCCTCAGGCGATCGAGCTGGAGTCGCTCCAGGAAACGGTGTGGAACCTGCTTGCCCACACGCTTGGCGGCCTGGTCGATATCGAATGGCAAGCGAATGAAGGCGCGTGGAACGCGTTCGCCGATCGCGCGCAGCTGGAGCTCGCGCTGGTCAACCTGATCATCAACGCGCGCGACGCAATGCCGGCCGGCGGAACGGTGACGGTGTCCGCCGAAAATTGCGTGCTTGAATCGGACAATTGGGCCGGAATTCCCGCCGGCGATTATGTGCTGCTCTCCGTGGCCGATACCGGAACCGGAATTGCCGCCGGCGACCTGGAGAAGGTCATGGACCCGTTCTTCACGACGAAGGCCGTGGGCAAGGGGAGCGGCCTGGGCCTCAGCATGGTCTACGGCTTTGCCAAGCAGTCGAACGGCGCCTTCCGCCTCGACTCAGAGCTCGGTCAGGGGACGAGGGTGGAATTGTGGCTTCCTCGCGCGCCGGAAGGCCTCGCACCGGTGGATTGGCCTGTAGCCGAGGAGCCCCAGGGCGGTCCGACACGTCCCTTGCACGTGCTGCTGGTCGACGATCACGCCGAAGTGCGCCGGACGACGAGGGCCGTTCTGGAGGACCTGGGACATACCGTCGTCGAAGCGGCCAATGGCGTCGAGGCGCTTCAGGCGCTGAAAACCCGCGATTGCGACTACGACTTGATGATCAGCGACTATGCGATGCCGCACGTTTCCGGGACCGAGTTCCTGCGCGAGGCGCGCGAGCTATGCCCAGACGCTCCGGCGCTGATCATCACCGGCTACGCCGAGGCTGACGCGATCAGCGACCGCCCGCCCGGTGTCGAGGTGCTGTTGAAACCGTTCACCGCGGCGCAGCTCGAAGCTGCTCTCCAGCAAATCTGCGGCGAAACTGCTGTGGCGAGCTGACACGAAATGTGAGGCGTGAAATCGTCGCGATGAGCCGCGCAACCTAATTACAATCAGGCGGTTACCAGTCGCAGATCACCGACAATCCGAGGACAGCTTGTGTCTGATGAAGAACTTGCGCGCACTGCGGACGTCGAACATGTGAGCTTGAGGCTGGCCCAGGGCCTGAAGGCATGCCGCTCGATGATCGCGGATTACCGCGCCATGCTCGACGCCGAAGCCAACGACAATATGCCGGAAGGGCCGGCCGAAACCGCCGCGCCTTGTGAGGCGGACGAAGCCTGACTTCCCATTCGCTCAGTGCTGTGTTGTGGGCGTGAACAGCAGGTCCTGGTAATCCCAGCTGAAGTCGGCGGTCGGCGACACAGGCTTCATCACCACCCGGTCCACCTTGCCATTCTGGTCGATCGAAAAGGTCACGTAGGCGGGCTCGACCCAGTCGAGCTTCGGGTGCGTCTTGAATGTGTCGTATTGATAGTGGGTCAGCGGACCTTCCATCCCCGACGAATGCGGAAAATCGACGGTGAGGTCCTTGCCTGCCTGGCGAACTTTGATGGTGCCGTACCAGGGGTCGGTGTAGTCGCCGACGTAATGATTGAGCGGTAGCGACGGGCCGACCGCTGCCGGTTTCGCCTCCGCCGCCTGCACCTGCTTCGCCGCCTCGGCCAACCGTCCAATCTTGAAACTGTGGAACTTCTCCGGCCAGTTGCTCCGCGGATAGCCGAGATAATAGTCGAGAAGCTCATCGCGCAGGCCGAGGATGATCTCGCCGTCCTCGCTGTTTGCCGCAATGAAAATGCCGATGTTCTTCCCCGGCACGAGCGCGATCGTCGCCTGCGAACCGAGAACCGCGCCGTCATGCGCAATCACCTTCGCCCCGCGATAATCCTCCACGTCCCAAGCCAGCGCGTATTGACTGAAGTTCGGCTCCGTGACTGCGAATTCCGGCGGGAAATGCCGGATCGGCTGGATCACCTCCGGCGTCCACATCTGCTTGGACTGTTCCTCAGAAAAGAGCTGTTTGTCGCTGCCGGGAATCTTGCCGTGGCTCAGCTGCGTCAGCAGCCAGTGGCTCATGTCATTCGCGCTGATCGCCAACCCGCCGGCGGGCGCTGCGTTTTGCGCAATCGTCGCATTCTCATCGAGCGCCGTTTGCGTGCCCAGTCCGTGGATCGCGCCGCCGCTGCGGCTGTGCGGTCGGGCGTGGTTCGGATTGGCATGGTACTCGGCATCGGTGTCGGTCGACCGGTTCATTCCGAGCGGTGCGAAGACGTGATTGTGGATGTACTGCTCCCACGTCTCGCCGCTGACTTCCTCGATCAGCTGGCCCGCCGCCATGTAGAGGATGTTGTCGTAGGCATAGCCGCTGCGAAAGCTCGTTGCCGGTTTCAGGTAACGGATGCGCCGCACCGTCTCCTTGCGCGAGAGCGTGCTGTTCGGGAGGAATAGCAAGTCGCCTTCGCCGAGCCCGAGGCCGCTACGGTGCACGAGGAGGTCGCGGATGGTCATCTCGCGCGTGACCCACGGATCCCACATGCGGAAGTCCGGCATGTGGTCGATCACCTTGTCGTCCCATTTGATCTTGCCCGCGTCAACAAGGGTCGCGAGCGCCGCATTGGTGAACGCCTTGCCCGTCGATCCGGTGAAAAAGATCGTATCGGCGTCCACCGGCTGGTTGGTGGTGATGTCCCGAACGCCCCACCCATGCGCCAGCGTCACCTTGCCGTCCTCGACGATCGCGATGGTGACGCCCGGTACACCGAATGCCCTGCGCAGCTGCTCGACGCGCTGTTCGAAACCGGCCGGCGGCGCGGCGGCGGCAGACGTGGCCAAGCCCACAGCGGCAACGGCCGCCGCGAAATGCACAAGCTTCAGCATAAGATCACTCCTGGAGCTGCAGGGGTTGAGCACCGCCGACGGTTTCGCGGGATCCCTGCCACAGCTTCCACACGCCGATGGTGACGAGCGGCAGGATGTACGTGGTGAGCAGGATGTAGGCGAGCACGCGGTAACCGTTGGCGATCAGCGCGACGAGGCCGAAGCGGCTGGCGAGGAACATGCAACCGACGAGCAGTACGAGCGCAATGGTGAGCCGCGCACGGTGCGACAGCGAGCCGCCGGTGCGCGCATTCCACGCATGGTCGATCCGCTCGTTGATCGCATGCACCGAGCTGGTCGCGCTCTCGAGCAGCGCCGAGAAGATCATCGCCTGGAAGAGCAAATGGAACACGGGGATGCCGATCCGCTGCAGCATGAAATCGGACGGCAAGGTGGCGCTCTGCACCTCGGGGTAGAAGGCGACCATCGGGATGAAGAAGAGCAAAGCGGGAAGCATCGTCAGCGGGCCTGCGACGACGCCCGAGACAATCGCGTCGCGGTCGCTGGTGAGGTGGCGGACCACCGGCAGGATCACGACCGCGCCGATGATGTTGTAGCCGAAGTACGTAAGGCCGCTCAGCGCCCAGCCGGTGGTTTGCGCATGCGCCGCGAAGCCGCCGGGAACGCTTGTCCCGAACTTCCACAACGCGAGAACAATGAACAAGGCGTAGATGCCGTAAAGATAATAAGAAACGTCGCGAAACAGCCGCTCAACGGCCTTGTTGCCGAATGCGACGACGCCGGCGATGCCTGCCATCAGCACGACGGTGCCGACCCACTCCGGCGCGTCGAAAACCGCCCGTGCAATTGCTCCAGCAGCAGCGCCGTAGACTGCGAGGATGAGCACCGCGAAGAGCAGGTAGCTCAGCTCGAAAAGCGGCCAGGCCGGGCCGAGCAGCCGCTTAAAGAAGCTGCGGTAGTCGTAGGTGCCGAAGCGCCGCGCGCAGACGAAGGTCAGCGGACAGAAGATACTGAACAGCAGCGTGGCGAAAAGGATCGCCAAGAGCCCGCCCCAAGGCCCGCGTGAAAGAAAGAATTCGGCGAGTTCGCGCCCCGTCGCATAACCGCCGCCGATCACCACCGCCTTTACGCCGAGGCCCGGAAGCAGGAACCGCTTGAACCAGCTGTTCGTGCTGTCGCTCGCGCGGTCTTTCATTGCGGGGCTTCGAACAGATAATAGTCGTAGAGCGCGCGGCTGATGTCGGCGATAACCCGCTCGCGGTCCTCGACCGGCTTGCTGCTCTTCTTGATGAAGACGGCGACGATCAACTTGCCGGCGTTGCCGGGCAGCGTGATCACTCCGACGTTGTTGACGGAACCGCCGATCGTGCCGGTCTTCTCAGCGACGACCGTGCCCGCAGGGAGGCGGGCGCGGATGCGTGCCTTGCCGGTCGTGTTGCGCTCCTGAATTTCGCGCAGGAGGGTTGTGCTCGCCGGGCTGAGCGCCTTGCCGGTGTAGATGCGCTCCAGAAGCTGCGCCATTGCGGTGGGCGTCGTAGTGTCGCGCGGATCATTGTCGAACGCCGGGTCCGGTTTGTCACCTTTCTCCTCGAGAGCCGGGTTGGCCTTCAATCCGGCTTCAAGCGAGGCTGGGAACGAGGGACCAGGCGGCAGTCGGTAGAAGTCGCGGATCAGCCCTGCCGTGTCGCGGTCGACGCGAAGACCGGAGATGCCCTGGTCGCGTACCCATTGCGTAACCACGGCCGGGCCGCCGACGAGTTTCACCAGCGTATCCGTCGCGGTGTTGTCGCTGACCGTCAGCATCAGCTCGAGCAAATTCTCGACCGAAACGCTGACCCCCGGATGTTTGAACGTCTCCGCGAGCCCCTCGGATTCGACCACCATGTTAGGATCGATGGCGACCAGCTGGTCGAGCTTGAGCCGGCCCCTGTCGACCTGCGACAGCACAGTGCCGGCGATTGGCACTTTGTACGTGCTCGCCATTGGGTAGAGCTGGTCGGCATTGACCAGCACCCTCGGGCCGTGTCCGTCGAGCCGCCACGCCGCGACTCCGACGACTCCGTCAACTCCTTGCGAGATATGCGCGATTTCCGCCTGCACAGCGGACGGAGCCGCAGCCGGAGCAGGAGATGTCATCGCAAGCAGAGCGAGCCCGAGCAGCACGATTAAGCGAGACATGAGTCTAGCAATCTTTCGAACTCCGCACCGCCACGCATCGGGTCAGCGACCGGCAGCCCAAGGCGGGCGCTTTCGCGTGCCATGAGCTGCCGGGCGTCGTCCTCACCGAGCGAGGAACTGTTGTAGCTGATTCCGCCGCAGCGGGTCGCCGGATTGGTGCGCGCGCCGAGCTTCAGCGTCAGCTCGATGATGTCCTCGACGCTGGAGATGGCGAACGCCTCGTCGCCGAGCAGCCGCTCGCGCGCGGGGTCATGGCAGACGACGAACGCGTCGGGCTGGCTCCCATGCAGCAGCGACAGCGTCACTCCGGCGAAGGCCGGATGGAGGAGCGAGCCCTGCCCTTCGATCACGTCCCAGTGATCGTCGGCGGCCGCTGGGCTGAGCATCTCCGCAGCGCCGGCGGCGAAATCGGCGACCACCGCGTCCATCGGAATGCCGCGCCCGGCGATCATGATCCCGGTCTGGCCGGTCGCGCGGAAGTCCGCGTGGATGCCGCGTTGAACGAGCGAACGGGTGATCGCGAGCGCGGTGTATTTCTTGCCTAGTGCACAGTCGGTGCCGACCGTGAGCAGGCGCTTGCCGCTGCGTTTCAGCCCGGTTGCGATGGGGATGTTCGCCGGCGGCTCGCGCACGTCGATCAGCCGCCGCCCGACCCGTTCCGCCGCAGCGCGAAACTCCGGCAGATCGTGCAACCGCGCATGCATTCCACTGATGATGTGCAGCCCCGATTCGAGCGCCTCGACCAGCGCCGGGACCCAGCTCGGCGCAATGAATCCGCCGGAGTTGGCGACGCCGATGACAAGCGCCTGCGCCCCCTTCTCGCGCGCCTCCCTGGGCGAGAGCTTCGGCAGGCCTGTGCTGACGGTGGCGCTCGGCAGCGCGAACTCACCGACGCAGCGCTCGCTCGCCCAATCGCGAAGCCCGAACGCCGTCTTTGCGTAACCTGGTTCGACGGTGTCGCCGAGAAACAGGAGGTAGGGCTGCGGCAAAGTGAGCGACAATGCGTGGCCGGCCGGCCTCACCTCCTGTTCGCGAGCGAGCACGTGCGTACTTCCCGCCTATTTGCCGTAATTGGCAGATAGGGACAGGCCGATCGTTCGCGGCCGGATAGCCGCCACGGCGGCAGCGCCGTTGGGGAAGGTAGTTCCGTCGAACCCGAACGCATCCGTGATTCCCCGCTTGTCGAAGAGGTTGCGGGCGAAGGCTTCGACGGTGAACTGACCAACGTTCACTCCGGCACGAAGATCGAGCGTAGTGTAGCCCGGGATTCGCACCAACGAACCGTTCGACAGTCGCTGGTTGAACTCCGTGGTCCTCTTGCCGACGTAGCTGAGACTCCCACCGACAAAACCGTCTGCGCTGGAGCTAACCGGGAACGTGTAATCGGCGTGGAGGGCGCCACTCCATTTCGGCACCCAGGGAAGCGGGTCGCCCGCGAGCCCGCCCGTGAGGGGAGGCGTATCATCCTTGAGCTTGCCGTCGGTATACGCTCCATTGGTCGCGAGGGTCAGTCCCGGAACTGGCCTCAGAGCGCCCGAAAATTCGAGGCCGTTCACTCTCGCCTTGCCGCCGTTAGCGTTGATTCCGATCTGATTGACAACCTCAAACAACTGAATGTCTTTCCAGTCGATGTGATAAGCCGCCAGCTCGAGTGACCATAAATGCGCGTCGGGCGCTTCGGCCTTGATACCGACCTCCCAATTCGTCAGGCGGTCTGCTTTGTAGGTCGGCGGAATGCCGGCCGGAGACCCGACGGCGATCACGTTCGGTCCACCGGGACGGTAGCCGCTGGCGACGCGCGCATAGATCGAGGCATGCTTGCTGAGCTCGTAGCGCGGTGCGACCGAATAGGTGAATACCGTTTCTGATGACCTGTCGTTGGCCAGCTGATTACCGATAAGCGGTGACGTGATCACCTCATGCGCGCTCTGCTTGTTGTGCGCCAAGCGGCCGCCCAAGGTCAGGTCGGCTCGCTGAGTGATATGCCAGGTCGCGTTCGCGAAACCGGCATATTCTTCATACTTGGATTTGAGGAAGATGAGCGCAAGCGGAACGATATCCGGCGCGACGGTGTCGGTTCCGAACTCCGTCACCAACAGGTTCTGCGGATCGATCGCCGACTTCTCGTGCGTGTAGAAGGCCCCGACCAGCCACTCCAGCCTATCGTTGTTCGGCGACGAGAGACGGAACTCCTGCGTGAACTTATTCGTGCTCGTCGTCTGGAAAAGTTGAAGGCCCAGCGGACGGGTCACCGGCAAGCCGGTGGTGGTGATTGCTCCAATGCTAGCGAGAAAATTGACCGTCGGTCCGAGCGCGAACGTGTCGTCCGTCTCGAGATTTTCCTTGAATGTCGAATAGCTGGTCGACGAGAAGAAATTGGCGAAGCCGAGATTCCAGTCCGCGGTGCCGGAGTAGACGCGATATTTAATATGCGTCGGTTCCGGCTGATAGAGCGACTGGACGAGCCCGCCATAGAGCGACTTCAGCGTATTCGGGTCGACGTCGAAGAAGTTGCCGCCGCCGGAATTGAGATTCTGGGCGAAGGCGGTCAGCCTGATCGAGAGATCTTCTGTGGGATCGAATAGCAGCGACGCGCGGCCGCCATAGCTTTTCCGGTCGTTGATGTCCTTGGCAATGAGCGTCTCGGTACCGGTGCCAGGACCCAAAAGCGGGTTGTTCCCGATCGAATCAACGTAGCCGTGATCCTTCCGGTAAAAGCCATCGACTCGCACCGCTGCCTTTTGGCCTAGCGGCACGTTCAGTACCGCGGCGGCGTTGTATCCGAGTCCACCGTGAGCGGTATCTTCGATCCCCGCTTGTGCGGTCGCCTCCAGACGATTCAGCTTCGGGGCATTGGTGATGTATCGAAGCACGCCGCCGAATGAGCTTGCTCCGTAGAGCGTTCCCTGCGGACCGCGGAGAACCTCGAGACGGTTGAGATCGAATGGATCAAGGTCGTTCGACAGGATCGACCCGTTGGCAAGGCCGGTGCTCGAGCCGAGCGGTACATCGTCCATGAACACGGCGACGGTCGACGAAACGCCGCCCGTGTTGGCGCCGCGCAAAGTGATGCGCGTGACCCCTGACGTGCTGCCGTTGATGCTGAAGCCGGGGACCAGCGAGAGATAGTCCTGAAAGCTCTTCGCCTGCTGCTTCTGGAGCGTGTCGCCCCCAATCACCGTGACCGAGGATGGAACATCGAGCAGAACCTGCGGACGCTTCTGCGCCGTGATGATGATCTGTTCGGAACCGCTCGGGCTTGCGCTCTGCGGGGCTGTTTGCTGCGGTGCCTGTTGCTGCGCCGCATCCTGCGCGAACGCAGGGCTGGCGAAGGCCAGTGCGAAAATGGCGGCCGAAGAAAACAAGGCGGCACGTCCCCTGTCATGCATCCTGTTCATTGCATTTCTCCCCTTGAAATCATGATTGAAGCTCATGCTCGGCCGTGGCCGGGCAGCTGATGGAAATGGTCTCGAGTTACGCATTGCTCGGCCTCGCCAAGCCTTCGGGAACGTCGGTCAGGTCGTCGAGCCGCCCACCCTCGGCCGTGCGCGCGAGGATCCTGCGCGTCGGCGCTTCGAGCAGGTAAAGCAGGCCCGCCGACAGCGTCGCGATGCCAGCGAGGATGACGAAGAATGGGACGTGCCCGACGCGGCTCCAAAGCCGGCCGACCTGGCCGGCCGCGAGGCTTCCGCTGAAGATCGCCAAATACCAGGCCGCAACGGTGCTCGCGCCGAGCTTGGGCGGCGCAAGCCGGGCGAATATGCCCAGGCCGTTGGGCAGGATGAAGAGCTCGCCGAGTGTAAAGACGAAGAAGTAGCTGAGCAGCCACGCCCAATGGACACGGCCGCCGCCGGCCAGAGCCTCTGCCGCGGCCACCAGCAGGTACGATGCGGCGACGAGCAGCGCGCCCACGGCCATCTTCTGGATCACCGAGAGTTCGCGCCCGCGCTCCGCCTGCCGCCGCCACCAGGCGAGCAGCAGCGGCGTCAGCACCATCACCAGCAGCGGATTGAGCGAGAAGAACATTGCCGCGCCGATTTCGCGGCCGGCGATCACGCGGTTGACGTCGTCGCGCATCCACAGCGCGATGGTGTTGCCAATCTGCTCGTAGGCGGCGCGGAAGACGGTGACCGCAAGCCCGATCCCTAACAGCAGAAGGAAGGTGTCGCGGCCGCGATTCGAGCTCGGCGCCGGGGCCGGAGCGGCCACGGCCTGCTCGCGCGGCAAGTAGCTCTGACCGTAGAGATAGATCACGAGGCCCGAGAGCATGCCGACGCCGGCGGCTGCGAAGCCGTAGTGCCAGCCGTAGGTCTCGCCGAGGAACCCGCACACGAGCGGCGCCAGGAACGCGCCGAGGTTCACGCCCACATAATAGACGTTGTAAGCCCACGGCCGACGGTGGTCGTCGGCGGTGTAGAGATCATTGATCTGGCTCGGCAGCGTCGGCAGGAA
>C688J35102_120989509_pt1 | contig 11666 bp, 10 predicted proteins | sample HopSoiMetagenom2_FD_35102 | JGI IMG/M metagenome (IMG submission 35102)
CTTTGAGGTCGTTTGGATGGATGAATTCGTCTTTAAACCACGGAAATCTTGTGGGGTTAAAGGCCTCGATAATCCAGTCGATCATACGTCGAATCCTGGGGATTCGGTTATTACCCGGATGATATGATAACCAAATATCGAACGGGCGCTGTAAATCAATATCCAAAGGCACGATTTTTGCGCCCAGCGCATAGGCATAGGTTGGAAATAATCCTATGCCGGCGCCCTTCGACACCGCCCAGTAATTGGCGCTGGAGACATTGGTCTTCATGACCAGGAGGTTTTGCGGCGGGATGCCGGGAAACCAGCTTTCGAAGATTTCCTTGGCCGCGGTCTGGTCGGCGAACTGCATTACGATCCGATGCTTGAGCAGTTCTTCATAGGTTCTCGGCGCGCCGAACGTCTGGATGTATTTTTCGGACGCAAAGAACATCACATGCATCCGGCCGAGCCTGACCAGCTTCACGTCCAGCGCGGTCGGCTTCGACAAATGGATCGCCACGTCGGCTTCGTGCCTCGATACGTCGGCCGAGTGCATGGCGCAATGGAGATCGACCAGGATATTCGGAAAGGCCTGCTGAAACTCGACCAGTCGCGGCGCCAGCCAGAAGGTCCCCATGCCTTCGGTGACCGCGACCCTCACCTCGCCGGACAGCGTCTGGGTGACGGAATTGCGGGCCCGCAGCAGATCGAAGGAGGCGGCTTCCATGCGCTCGACCGCGGAGACCACCAGCGTGCCTTCATCGGTCAACCGCGTGCCGAGCACGTCGCGGGTGAACAGCGTGGTGCCGATCTGGCGCTCGAACTCGTCGATGCGCCGCCGCACCACATTGATGGACAGGCCAAGCCGCTCGGCTGCGGACCTTGAACTTCCACAGCGCACCACTTCCAGAAAGACCCGGGCCGTATCCCAGTCGGTGAGACCGCCGAGACCAAGCTTCTGGTGTTCTTCCTGAGGAACGCCCCTTTCCGACGCCAAGCGCATACATCCCGCCTCCCACCCGTTAAACTCTGGCAGAGATTTAAGAAATTCACAATGTGGATGGCCGATGACTGCCCATTATCCGACCCTTACGGGTGCCATTGCGACCTATCCTCCGGCGGTTTCGCCGGCCAAGCATCCGCTTCCGGCACGAAACCTCGCCGATTTCGCACGCAGCGTCACCGTCTTTACGCTGGCGGCCGAAGATCTCGGTTCGCTGGTCGAGCGTGCCAGGATCGACCTTCCCGGGCTTGCGGCGCAGGAAGCCGTGCTGCGGGTGATGCGGCATAACCCGGATTCGGTCTGGGGGATTGGCCGGCGCGGGGGACAAGCGCTCGTGCCGGAAGGCTTCGTCGGGTTCCTGATGCTCAAGGAGGAGGGCGTCCGGCGGCTGATCGCCGGGACCTTCGATGCATGCGAGCCCGACCTGGAACTTCTGTCGGCCCAGAATGAAAAGCCGGCGGGAATCTATCTCTGGGCGATGTGGGCGCGAAACAACCTGGTGGCGGGGATTCCGCTCGCCTTCGAGAAGATGTTCACGCCGCTCTACAAGGACGCCGACCTCTATGCCCGCGCCGTCACGCTCGATGGCAAGCGGCTCCTGGAAACCATGGGTTTCCAGCCGGGAGCGAGCTACGAGAAGCTCAGCAATGGCGGCCTGCACAGCCTGCGGCGGTCCGACGTCCACTCGGAGGCGCCGATCTATGACCGCTATAACGGCCGCAGCCCGGACAAGGCGATCGCGGTGACGGTGGCGCGCTCGATCGAAGACATCATGCGGGTGGTCTCGATCCGCAGCGCGGTGTTCGTCTCCGAGCAGGAATGTCCGTATCTGGAGGAATTCGACGGCAACGATTTTTCCTCGACGCACCTGCTCGGCTATGTCGGCAACGAGCCCGCGGCGTGCCTGCGCATCCGCTATTTCGCGGATTTTGCCAAGATCGAACGCCTCGCCGTGCGCAAGGAATTCCGCAAATTGCGGGTCGCCTTGCAGCTCGTTGAAGCGGGAATCGAGCTTTGCCAGGCCAAGGGCTACCAGCGGCTTTACGGGCACGCGCAAAAGCGTCTGGTCAAGTTCTGGTCTCAATTCGGCTTTGAAGTGTTCGATGACGCCCAGGAGTTCGTATTCTCGGATTTCGATTATGTGGAGATGCACATGGTTACGCCGAAGCGCTCCAACGCGATCACGATCGGCATCGATCCGTATCTGATCATCCGGCCCGAGGGCCGATGGCACCGGCCGGGCATTCTCGAGCAATCGCGATCCCGTCCCGTCACCCGTCCATCCGTTGAAAGGGGAGCCGCGTGACCTCAGTCGTCAGCCTCCGGGCCTTTGCAAATTCGTCCAGCATTCCCGTCGTGGTTTTCGTGGACATGCAGCAGGAATATCTCGCGGCGCCGCGCCTGATGGCTATTCCCGGCATCGACCGCGCGCTGGCCAACTGCCGGATCATCCTCGAGCATTCGCGCAGTATCGGCCTGCCGATCGCCTTCACCCGGTTGCTCGACGATTCCCCGTTCTTCAACAGCGCCACGCCATTCTCGCGCTGGATCGAAGGTTTCGAGCCGAGCCGCAACGAGATGATCTTCGAGCGCGCCAGCCCCTCCTGCTATTCCAGCGAACAGTTCGCCGCGCTGTTGAACCGCTGCCGGGGCGGTATCGTGCTCGCGGGCTTTGCCGGCGAGACGGCCTGCCTGTCGACATTGATCGACGCCTTCCATCGCAATCAGAGGGTCACCTATCTGTCGGATGCTTCGGCCAGCCACGCGCTGGAGGATGTTCCGGCCGATGAAATTCATCGGGCCGTTTCAAAAATATGCGGCCTCTATTGCGACGTCGTCGAGACGGAAGAATGGATTGCATCAACTCAACCACGCAGGCTCGGCAAGGGGAATAACGCTGGTGGCTAATTCAGAAAATCGATTGCGCCTGGTTTCGGACTCAGACGCCCATTTGCGCTCGATCATCGCAAAGCTCGAGGAGAACCGGACCGCATTGGTCGAATGCGCGAACCCGGAAACCGCTCAGATCGTTGCGCTGGCCATTCTCCAGTTGCGGATGCGGCTGCACCGGCTCGGCGACTCCGATCTGCGGAGCCTATGCCATGCCATGCTGCGCGAAGAGGAGCGGCACCCGAAGGACCGCCGCTCCACCGGGCGCGGTTCCGGCTGGCCGACCTCGCTCGAATAGCTGGCCAGCCGGCTACAGGTTGCTGTCGGTGATCGCCGCATAGACCATGCTGCGCAATTCGCGCCGCACCGGATAGGCGCTCGACGGCAACACCTGGGTCATGAAGACCGCGATCAGCTCCTCGGCGGGGTCGATCCAGAACGACGTGGTTGCGGCGCCGCCCCAGGCATATTCGCCGGGGCTGCCGGCGAGCAGCGTCTTCGCCGGATCCATGGTGACCGAAAAGCCGAGGCCGAACCCGATGCCGTTATAGCTCGCTTCCGCGAACATCGAGCGCGAGATCGCGGGCAGGTCGCGGTCGCCCGGCAGGTGGTTGGTGGTCATCAGCTTAAGGGTTTTGGGGCCGATCAGCCGGACGCCGCCGAGTTCGCCGCCGTTCAGCAGCGCGCGGCAGAAGGTGAGATAGTCCGCTGCGGTCGAGCACAGCCCGCCGCCGCCGGAGATGAAGGAGGGCGGCTTCAGGAACGGGCTTGTGGCGGGATCGTCCTGCAGCGTCAGCCCGCCTTTCTTTTCTGCCGCGTGGAACGACATCAGGCCGCCGGGGTCCGCATTGTAGCAGGCCGCGAAGCGGTGCGCCTTGTCGGCAGGCACGAAGAAGCCGGTATCCGCCATCCCGAGCGGATTGAAGATGCGCTCTTTCAGGAACTGTTCGAACGGCATGCCGCTGATCTTGCCGATCAGGTAGCCGATCACGTCGGCGGACACCGAGTAATTCCAGGCTTCGCCCGGCGAGAAGTCGAGCGGGATCTTGGTAAGGTCCGCGATCATAGTGTCCAGCGTGCCGGTGATCTCCAGTTCGCCGATGTTTTTGTCGCGGTAGGCGGCGTCCACATTGGAGCGCTGCTGGAAGCCGTAAGTCAGGCCCGAGGTGTGGCGCAGCAGATCGATGATCTGCATCGGCCGCGCCGGCGGCCTCGTCAGGAACGCGGGCGCGATGCCGGCCTGGAACACGCCGAGGTTCTTCCATTCCGGAATGTATTTGTGCACCGGCTCGTCGAGCGCGACGCGGCCTTCCTCGACCAGCATCATGAAGGCCACAGAGGTGATCGGCTTGGTCATGGAGTAGATGCGGAAGATGGTATCGTCCCTGACCGGGACCTTGCGCTCGAGATCGGCAAGACCTTGCACCGCGGAATGAACGATGTTGCCGCGGCGATAGACCAGAAGCTGGGTGCCGGGGAAACGGCCGGCGTCGATATACTGCCGCTTCAGATGGTCGTCGATCCGTTCGAGGGCAGGTTTGGACATGCCAACGGATTCGGGCGAGGCAGGCGTCGGGGCTAGCAATGGCTTACTCCGCAAATTGTCTGGACGGCCCCTGATAGCCCAAAAGTGTTCGAGATTCCAACACTCGCGCGCTTTATCGGCGGCAGCGGCGTGGTATAGGCTCGCCCCGGACGGAAGAATTCGCAAACAGGACGAAGCAGATGCCCCAGTTCAACGACACCGAGCTCACCGAGGCCGTGATCCGCAGCTTCGACGAAGCGCCGGATCCGCGCGCCAAATTCCTGCTGCAGGAGCTGGTGAAGTCGCTCCACGACTACGTGCGCAAGACCGACCTGACCTTCGCGGAATGGGAATATGCCATCGATTTCCTGACCCGAACCGGGCAGAAATGCACCCCGACCCGGCAGGAGTTCATCCTGTTGTCCGACGTGCTCGGGGTGTCGATGCTGGTCGACGCGGTGAACCACCGCGAACGCGACGGCGCCACCGAAACCACGGTGCTGGGTCCCTTCTATGTCGGCGAGCACAAGGCGATGCCGCACGGCTCGGATATTTCACCGCGCCTCGATGGCGAGCCGATGTTCGTGCAAAGCCGCGTCACCGACCTCGCCGGCAAGCCGCTCGCCAACGTGCCGGTCGATGTCTGGCACGCCGACAATGAGGGCTTCTACGATTCGCAAAAGTCCGACTATGAGGCGCATGGCCCCTCGTCGCGGGCGCGCTTCATCACCGACGCGGACGGCCGTTTCTTCTTCCGCACCATCCTGCCGTGCAGCTATCCGATCCCGACCGACGGTCCGGTCGGCGAAATGATCCTGCAGACGCGGCGCCATCCGATGCGCCCGGCCCATGTGCATTTCCTGGTGAACGCGTCCGGCTACGAACCGCTGATCACCCATGTCTTCATCGATGGCGACAAATACCTGGATTCCGACGTGGTGTTCGGCGTCAAGAACGAGCTGATCGCCCGCATCGAGAAGCGTACCGACGCAAAGATGCCGGACGGCAAGCCGGCAGGCCGCCCGTGGCATCTGATGACGTACGAATTCCGCATGAAGCCCGGCAAAGGCGAAGCGCCGAAGCCGATGGGCGTAAAGGAGAAGGAAGACGCGTAGCTGTTTACCTCTCCCCCGCCTGCGCGGAGAGGTAAAGAAGCGCGCTAATGCCTTGCGCTATGCAATAGCGCGAGCAGCACCACGACGGCGCAGGCGAGGACCGCGGCCAGCAGCTTCCAGAACAGCAACGGGTTGCGCTCGATCAGCGGCGGCGCCGACGAGTATTTCGCGTTGGCATGGCGGAGATCGAAGGTGAATTCCGACAGGCTTTCGTAGCGTTTATCAGGGTCCGGATGCACGGCGCGGCGCAACGCGCCATCGATCCAGGCGGGGATTTCCGGATGACCGTCGAGAGCGGGGCGATATTTCAGCCTGCCGACCTGCGATCTGGTACGCGCCCTGGCGACCTGCGCGCCATAGGGCAGCCGCCCGGTCAGCATCTGATAGGCGATGACGCCAAGCGAGAACAGGTCGGAGCGCGGCGTGCCGCTCTCGCCTAAAAAATACTCGGGCGCGGTGTATTGCAGCGTGCCCAGGATATCGTTCTGGAGCGCGGGGGGCCCGGCCTCGACCACGCCCGCGATCCTGGTCGAGCCGAAGTCGATGATCTTTGCCGTCCCGGTCTTGTCGATCATGACGTTGTCGGGCCGGAGATCCTGGTGCAGCATCTCCTTGCGGTGGAACGCGCGCAGGCCTTTTGCGATTTGCTCGACGATGCCGCGCACCGTCTCGAGATCAGGTTTTGAATGATCGATCATCCACTGCGTCAGCGTCTGTCCGTCGATGAACTCGGTTGCGACGTAGAGGTAATTGCGCCTCCGCTTGAGCGAGCACGGTTTCAACACGTTCGGACTGTCGATGCGGCGCGCGACCCATTCTTCCATCATGAATCGCTTCAGGTACCCGGCGTCGTCGCGCAGATCGATCGAGGGAATCTTCAAGGCAACCAGTTCGTCGGTCTCGATGTCGGCCGCGAGATAGATGTGGCTCCGGCTGCTCGCATGCAGCTCGCGGACGATGCGGTAGCCGTCGAATGGCATCCGCGCTTCCAGCAGCGGTGGAAGCGGGAGCACCGCGATGTTTCCGAACATGTCGTCGGCGCGGCTGTCCGGCGCTTCGTCGATCCGAACGATCTGCACCGTCAGATTGTCCTGACTGCCCCGCCGCAAGGCTTCCGCGACGGTCGCGCTGGCAGCCGCGTCGAGATCGTCGCCGCTGCGCTCGATCGTGGCGGCGATGAAGCGGGCACTGGCATATTCGTAGGCGCCGTCGGTCGCGAGGACAAAGACATCGCCCTTCTCGATCTGCAGCGCCTGATAGTCGATTTCGATATCCGCGTTGATGCCCAGCGCGCGGCTGAGATAATTCTGCTGGGACGAGATCGCGACGCGGTGGTCGTTGGTCAGTTGCTCGAGCGCCTTGCCGGCCGCACGGTAGACTCTGGAGTCGCCGACGTGAAAGATATGCGCCGTGGTCCCCTTGATGACCAGTGCGCTCAGGGTGCAGACGTAACCCTTGTCTTGTTCGTAGCGGTAGTCGCTACGGCGCGTCTGTGCGTGCAGCCAGGAGTTCGTGGCGGCGATGACGCGCTGGGCGGAGGTTTTCACCGACCAGGAGTCGGAGGTGCAGTAATAGTCGGTCAAAAAACTCTTGACCGCGGACTCGCTGGCCTCCTGGCTGACATTGCTGCTGCTGATCCCATCCGCCAGCACTACCGCAATCCCCTTGGTGCTCAACAGCGGTTCGCCGGGAACGAGGACGCCATGGAAATCCTGGTTGACGTCCTTGCGGCCCTTCTCCGAGCATTGCCCGATCGAGATTTGCAGTCCGTGCGGCATTCAAGCGGCCCAAAGCAGAGGAGCCCCGTCCCGGCGAGACGAGGCTCCTGACTGTAGCCTTGCTTGCGCGCGATCCGAAATCAGGCCGCGATCCGCCGCGGCGTTGCCGCCGCAACCTCGCGCTTCGGCGCCGTCATGACGTGGGTGGCGTAGAGCGTCAACCCGGTGAAGGCCAGCCCGCCGACCAGATTGCCGAGCACCGTCGGAATCTCGTTCCAGACGAAGTAGTCCATGATCGAGAACGGCGCGTGCAGCATCAGGCCCGCCGGAAACAGGAACATGTTCACGACGGAATGCTCGAACACCATGTAGAAGAACACCAGGATCGGCATCCACATCGCGATCACCTTGCCGGGCACGGTGGTCGATATCATGGCGCCGACCACGCCGGTCGATACCATCCAGTTGCACAGCACGCCGCGGAAGAACAACGTCGCCATGCCGGCGGCGCCGTGCGAGGCATAGCCGAGCGTGCGGGCCTCGCCGATGTTGCCGATCAGCGCCCCCACCTTGTCCGGCGCCTGCGTGAAGCCGAACGTCGTCACGAAGGCCATCAGGAAAGCGGTGGTGAGCGCGCCGGCAAAATTGCCCAGGAAGACAAGGCCCCAGTTTCTTAAGACGCCGCCGACCGTGACGCCCGGGCGCCGGTTGAGCCAGGCGAGCGGGGTGAGCACGAACACGCCGGTCAACAGATCGAATCCCAACAGGTTCAGCATGCAGAACCCGACCGGGAACAGAAGTGCTCCAATGAGGATGTTACCGGTCTGCACGTTGATCGTGATCGCAAACCAGGCCGCCAGCGCCAGGATGGCGCCGGCCATGTAAGCGCGGATCACCGTGTCCCGGACCGACATGAAGATTTTGGATTCTCCGGCGTCGACCATCTTGGTGACGAATTCCGAAGGTGCGAGATAGGCCATTGCGACTCCTTATATGCAGTTGCTCGTAGCAATGAGGGCAGCACCGTTTGCGGCACCGTCCCGGTGGCGTGATGTTGGGATGCGCCAGCACAGACCATCGGGACAACGTGGCCAGCGAGTCTGGCGACGTCGCCCTTGATCCTAAAAGCTTCGGCCAGAGGCTTAGGCTTTCGGGCGGACGGCAGTCTTCGTTGACCAGATCAGTTCAAAGCAATCGACGTGCCAATGGCAGACCTTCGCCGAAACCGGAAAAATCTCCCGTTGATGGAGGTGGGCCGGCGGCTTGGCGCCGTCTGCCGAAGGATAGGGCCCGGCCGTGCACATTATTTGTGCGGCGCATACAGGATCAGCGAACCGCCGGCTTTTTTAAGAGCACATGCCGGCTGAGCAGCAAGAGTTGGGGGGGACGGCGCCAATCTGATCGTTTATGGTGCGCCTCCCCCAGAGCCGCCTTCGGATGATGTATCTCGACCGCCCTCCGCTTTTGATCGAGACAAAAGTATTCTCGGCAATGCCCGATCGCTTTCGCCGCAAAAGCGAGCGCTCGACTTGGGCCGACGCCAACCGTCCGGGCATGCCGACCGATTGCTTCATCGAGGGACCCTCGTTCGATTCCGCCGGCAATCTTTATATCGTCGACATTCCGTTCGGCCGCATCTTCCGCATCGCGCCTGATGGCGCGTGGTCGCTGGTGATCGAATATGAAGGCTGGCCGAACGGGCTGAAGATCGGCCCCGACGGGCGCATCCTGGTGGCCGACTACAGGCACGGCATCATGCAGCTGGACGAGGCTACGGGCAAAATGCAGCCGGTACTGACGGCGCGCAATTCGGAGTCGTTTAAAGGCTGCAACGACCTGCACCCCGCCTCGAACGGCGACATCTACTTCACCGATCAGGGCCAGACCGGCCTGCACGATCCGACCGGGCGGGTCTATCGGCTTTCGGCGACGGGAAAGCTCGATTGCCTGATCGATACCGGTATCAGCCCGAACGGGCTGGTGCTGGACCCATCGGAAACCGTGCTGTTCGTCGCGATGACGCGCGACAACGCGGTGTGGCGGCTGCCGCTGATGAAGGACGGCAATGTCTCCAAGGTCGGCCGCTTTTGCTCGCTGTTCGGAACCAGCGGCCCCGACGGCCTCACGATGGACGCCAGAGGCCGGCTGTTCGTCGCCCACGCCTCGCTCGGCCACGTCTTCGTGTTCGCGCCGAACGGCGAACTAGTGGCACGCATCAAGTCCTGCGCGGGACAAAGCTGCACCAACGTCGCGATCGGCGGCGCCGGCCGCGATCGCCTCTACATCACGGAATCGGCGTCGGGCACCGTGCTGGTCGCGGATATCAGCGTGCTGGAGCGAGAGCCATGAGACATCATCCTTTCGGCGCCAACGGCCCGCCGGTATCGGTGATCGGGCAGGGCACCTGGTACATCGACCATGGCGACCGCGCCACCGCCATCGCCGCGCTGCGCCGGGCAATCGATCTCGGCATGACGCATATCGACACCGCCGAAATGTATGGCGATGCCGAACCCGTGGTGGCGGAAGCGATTGCCGGGCGCCGCGACGAACTTTTCCTGGTCTCGAAAGTGCTGCCGAGCAACGCCTCGCGGCGCGGCACTATTACCGCATGCGAGCGCTCGCTGAAGCGGCTGAACACCGACCGGCTCGATTGCTATCTGCTGCACTGGCGCGGCTCCATTCCCTTCACCGAAACCGTGGCCGCCTTCGAGGAACTGGTGCGCGCGGGCAAGATCCGATCATGGGGCGTCAGCAATTTCGACGTCGACGATCTCGATGAAATGCTTGGCGTGGCGGGGCCGGGCAAGATTGCCTGCAATCAGGTGCTCTATCACCTGCAGGAGCGCGCCATCGAGCACGCGGTGCTGCCATGGTGCGAGACGCATGGCACGGCGGTGGTGGCGTATTCGCCGTTCGGCCACAACGATTTCCCCTCGCCGCGCAGCAAGGGCGGAGCCGTGCTGCAGCAAATTGCGGAGGCGCACCGCGCCACGCCGAGACAGGTCGCACTGGCCTTTCTGACGCGGACCGCATCGCTGTTGGCGATCCCAAAAGCCGCAGCGCCCGAGCATGCTGCCGACAACGCCGCCGCCGGCGAACTCGTGCTGAGCGACGATCAGATCGCAGCCTTGGACAAGGCATTTCCGCGCGGACCAAAGCCGCGCGGCCTCCCGATGCTGTAGTCCCGTCATTCCGGGGCGCGCCCCCTCTTCGGGCGCGAACCCGGAATCCATAACCACGATCGGCGTGTATGGATTCCCGGCCTGCGCCAAGAGGCGCATCCCGGAATGACGGAGAAAATGTGGCGCGCCGCCGCACCCGATCGTGCATATCGGCGTCCTGTTTTCATGCCTTGTCGCTGCTTAAGAATTATCGTCTCTACACAGCTTCGCAGATTCGTTTTTCCGTCGCCGAGTTTCACCGTGACCCCGCCTTCCGCAACAGCCGCCCGGCTGGACGCCGCTTCATTGCCTTTGCCGCAGGGAAAGAAGTCTGCCCGCTCGGCGCCGGCGCGCGCCGACCGGCCGTTCCGCGGCATCGCGCTGATCCTGGCGTCGACCGTCTTTCTCGGCTGCTCCGACGTTACCGCGAAATACCTCTCGGCCACGCTGCCGTCGATCGAGATCGCCTGGATCCGGTTTCTGACCTTTGCACTGATCATGGTTCCGGCGATGCTGCCGGGAACGCGGCTGTTCGCGCTGAAAACCGAACGGCCGGGGCTGCACGTGATGCGGGGCATCGCGCTGTTGTCGTCGTCGCTGTTCTTCATTTCGGGCTTGCGGTTCCTGCCCGTCGCGGAGGCCTCCGCCACCGGCTTCATCGCGCCGCTGTTTGTCACCGCGCTGTCGATCGCGTTCCTCGGCGAGAAGGTCGGCGTGCGCCGCTGGCTGGCGACGATCGCCGGCCTGATCGGCGTGCTGATCATCCTGCGGCCCGGATCGAGCGCGTTTCATCCGGCCGCGTTCTTTCCGATCATCTCGGCGCTGGCCTGGGCCGGCACCCTGATCATGACGCGGATGATGAGCGGCCGCGAGCGCGCCGTCACCACCATGACCTGGTCGGCGATCACCGGTGTCTGCGTCATTTCCGCGCTGGTGCCCTTCGTCTGGGTGACGCCGAGCTGGCACGATATCCTGTTCGGGCTGTTTATCGGCATAGCCTCGACGGCGGGCCAATGGATCGTGGTGCTGGCGTTCCGCTATGCCGATGCCTCGGTGCTGGCGCCGTTCTCCTATACCCAACTGGTCTGGGTTAGCGTGCTTGGCTTTTTCGTGTTCGGCGAAATCCCCGACGTCTGGACCATCGCCGGCGCCGCGGTGATCGTCTGCAGCGGCCTCTATACCGCGCATCGCGAGCGGCTGCGGCGGCTGCAGGTCCCGGTCGAGGCCGAGCCTTCGCCGAACGCCTGAAGCGCGGTTTCGCGCAAACCC
>C688J35102_120989508_pt1 | contig 11662 bp, 8 predicted proteins | sample HopSoiMetagenom2_FD_35102 | JGI IMG/M metagenome (IMG submission 35102)
CCAGTGCAGCGGCGTTCAGAACAGCGTACAGGAGCTGCTCCGCAAGCTCGGGCCGGCGCAAGCCACTACGCCCGGGAACGCCACGATCGAGTTTCTGAAGCCCTTGCAGGCCGACGTCACCCTGAAGGGCAACACCCAGGTCGAGATCTCAGCGAAGGCTGATGATCCGCAGGGCGTTGGCAAGGTCGAGCTGATCTGGGACTACACGAACGGCGCCCTCGACTGCGCCGCCGGCGGAAACGGCGTCGACTGGTCGTGCACACACGATGAAAGTACGAAGATCTACACGTGGAAGCTCGATGTCGGGGTCGGCGACCGCACGTACCGCGTGAGGGTCACCGACAACGCTTCACCCGCGAGTGTCACAATCAGTCCCAGCCGAGTTCTCCACCTGACACGCGAGCAACCGCCCACCTGCGACGCACCGTCGATCCAGATGCTACCGCTCAGCTCGAGGAACAAAGGTGGTGCCCTTGTCGAACTGGCTCGTTCCAAGGACGCGCTGAGCGCCTCCCCGTTCGAGGCCGTGCGTGCCGGGGAGACGTTCACAGTTCTTACGGAGGTGACCAGCCCCGAGGGCAGCGCGGAGATTCGCGATGTTCAGGTCATCTGGCTACATGACGGGTTTGCGCAAAGTCCGATGTTGCGGGTGAGCGAGACGCTGTGGAGGCTGGACGTGAGAGTTGCGAAGGGAGCGAGCCCCGGGCTCCGACAGTTCTGCGTGCGGGCCCGCAACGTAGAAGGGGATACGGCGACCACCGAGCACGAATCGGTTGTCTTCGTGTCCTGAGCGGGCGCACCGGTGCTCCTCCACGAAGGAAGAAGCTATCGGGACGCAGGACGAAGGTCGTGCGCCAGCAGCGAGCTGGCGCACAGGAGCAGGACGGCCGTGAGTAGGAAGGGCTTCCGCTTCATCGGCCGCAGTCTCCCGTACGAGGGGGAAGGAAACGAAGGACGGCTCCGCTACGGCCGTCGATGCGACGACCAGTGGATCGCGGCGATTCGCCAGCCTCGGGGCGTTCGCGTGAGCACCATCAGCTCGGCGCCTGCGGAGTTGATCGCGCGGCCGCGGAACTGGCCCTGCGTGGTGCTGGTGGAGCTCGCCCAGGCCGCGTCGCCCTGCACGCGCACGCGGGTGGGTCCCTGCTCGCTCCGCACCGCGCGGGCGAACTCGATGTCCGCCGGGAGGTGGTGCGAGCGGTACTCGGCCCGGTTCTCCACGTCGCCGCTCTCCAGGATCACGGCGTCGGGGGCGAGCAGGGCCAGCGCGGCCGCGCTGTCGCCCGCGGCGAGCGCAGCGTGGTAGCTGTGCACCGCCGCCGCGACCGCCGCGGAATCACCGGAGGCGGGGCGGGGATGGGCGTGCGGCTGACCCTGCGCCCGCAGTGCCGCGGGAGCGAACAGGAAGAAGGCGGCGGCGAGCAGGCGCAGTCGACGGGCGGTGCTGCTGGACGGTGGCGTCATCGGGTGACCATGGGTGGGATGGAGGGTTGAACGAGCGGGCCGCCTTTAGAGCGACACGCGCCGGAGAAGCTGTGCATTCAGGGCGACGATTACGGTGCTGAGCGACATCAATACCGCGCCCACGGCGGGCGAGAGGACGATCCCCCACGGGGCGAGCACCCCTGCCGCGAGCGGAATCGCCACGACGTTGTAGCCGGTGGCCCACCACAGGTTCTGGATCATCTTGCGGTAGGTCGCCTTCGAGAGCGTGATGATGCGCGGTATGTCGCGCGGATCGCTGCGCACCAGCACCACGTCGCCCGCTTCGACCGCCACGTCGGTCCCGGCGCCGATGGCGATGCCGACGTCGGCCGTGACCAGCGCGGGCGCGTCGTTCACACCGTCGCCGACCATCGCCACGCGCTTGCCCTGCCGCTGGAGCTCCTTGATCTTCGCGGCCTTCTGCTCGGGGAGCACCTCGGCGAATACGGTGTCGATGCCCAGCTCGCGGGCCACCGCCTCGGCCACCGCCCACGCGTCGCCCGTCATCATCACCACCTCCACACCGGCCTCGTGCAGCCGGCGCACGGCCTCGTGCGACTCGGGCCGCACCGCGTCGGCGATGGCGAACACGGCGCGCACGCGGCCATCCTCCACCAGGTAGATGGAGGCTTGGCCACGCGAGGCCGCACGCTCGGCGGCGGCGCGCAGCTCCGGTGACGGGTCGGCCTTCAGCGCCCGCAGCAGGTTCGGCCCGCCGAGATGCACCTCGCGCCCGTCCAGCCGCGCGCGGACCCCCTGCCCCGGGATGGCCTGGAAGTCCGCGACGGCGGGGAGGGCCAGCCCCTTTTCCGCGGCGCTCTTGACGATCCCCTGTGCCACCGGGTGCTCGGAGTCGCGCTCGACGGCCGCCGCGGCCTCGAGCGCGTCGTCCGGCGAGAGCCCGTCGGCTGTGGCCAGGTCCACCACCCGGAACTCGCCCAGCGTCAGCGTGCCCGTCTTGTCGAAGACGACCGCCTTCACCTTGCGCGCCTCCTCCAGCCCCCGCCGGTTGCGGACCAGAAGCCCGTTGCGAGCGCCCAGCGTGGTGGAGATGGCGATCACCAGTGGGATGGCGAGCCCCAGCGCGTGCGGGCAGGCGATCACCAGCGTGGTCACCACACGCTCGATCGCGTAGGCCGGCTCCGCGTCTACTGCAAGCCACGCAACGAGCGTCACCGCCCCCGCCGCGAGCGCCACGAAGGTCAGGATGAACGCTGCGCGGTCTGCCAGATCCTGCGCCCGCGACTTCGAGGTCTGCGCCTCCTCCACCAAGCGCATGATCCCGGCGAGGGTGGTGCGCTCGCCGGTGCCGGTCACCTCCACGCGCAGCGAGCCGGAGCCGTTGATAGTGCCGGCGATCACCCGGTCGCCCTCATGCTTCTCCACCGGGCGCGACTCGCCGGTGATCATCGACTCGTTTACCTGGCTGGTGCCACTGCGTGCGACGCCGTCCGCCGGGATGCTCGCGCCGGGACGCACCAGGACCAGGTCGCCGTCCTGGAGTTGGTCGATCGGCACCTCCTCCGTCGCCTCGCCGCGGAGCCGGAGGGCGGTTGCGGGCAGGAGCTTCGCCAGCTCCTTCATCGCGCCCTGCGCCTGCTGGATGGACCGCATCTCGATCCAGTGCCCCAGCACCATGATGGTGACCAGCGTCGCCAGCTCCTCCCACAGCGGCATCCCGGGGAAGCCCAGCGTCACGGCCAGGCTGAACCCGAACGCCACGCTGATGGCGAGCGCGATCAGTGTCATCATCCCCGGCCGCCGGTCCTTCAGCTCCTGCAGGGCGCCACGCAGGAACACGACGCCGCCGTAGAGGAAGACCGCCGTCCCGAACACGGGCGGGATCCACCGCGAGCCGGGAAATGCCGGTGCGTGCCAGCCGGTGAGGGACATCAGCATGTGCCCCCACACCACCGGCGGAATCGTCAGCGCCAGCGTGAGCCAGAACTTGCGCCGGAACATCTCCACGCTGTGGCCGGCGTGCATGTCGTGTTCGCCATGCCCGCCGTGTGCATCGTGTCCCGCGTGACGATCGCTTCCGTGGTGCGCCGGCGCAGCCCCGCCTCGGGCCCCAGCGGAGTGGGCGTGATGAGCGTGCGCGGAAGGCCCTTCGCCCGCGGAAGCGGCCGGAAGCTCCCCCGCGTCGTGCGTGAGCTTCGGGTGCTCGGGGTAGCCGGGCTCGACGGGCGGCTCGGGCGCGTCCGCGTGGTGGTGCTGGTGTGGCTCACCGTCCATCCGGCCCTGTCCTCTCCGGCTCACATGCTGCCCGGCGGCGCCGTTGCCACCAGGACGGCGGTGACGAGCAGCACCGCGATTCCCACGGCGAGCTCCACGCGCGCCGAGCGCCGCAACCGCGCGACTCCGACCTCCTGGCCCAGCGCAGGCCGCACCCGCTTCCAGTTGTATGCGCCGGTGGCGAACACGGCGCCGAGCAAGGCAAGCTTTACCAGGAGCGTGCGCCCGTAGACGCTCTGCCATAGCGCTGCAATGCTGTCAAGCTGCATCGCGGCCGCGAATACGCCGGTGGCGGCCAGCACCGCGGCCGAGGCGAGCGCCACCGGTGAGAACGCCTCCACCAGCGCGGCCACGCCCCGGGCCCGCCCCGCGCCAGCCGCTCCGGCGGCCGGGATTCCGGCGACCAGCAGCACGAACAGGCTCCCCAGCCACGTCCCCGCCGAGAGCACGTGCATGGCGTCGGCGAGCACCGGCAACGGTGCGAGCATCGGCGCCGCTGCCGCGTGCCCTGACAGCGCGGACGCGAGCGACAGTGCCACCGCCGCGGCAGCCGCCAGCATCCATCCCGTGCGCGCGCTGGCGGGGCGGTGGGTCTGCCGATGCGGCCTGGACCCACCGGATGGAACCTCGGGCGCCTCGGCGGACAGGACCGTCCTTTCAGATGACGGCGTCGGCGCCGACGCCGCTCTCACACCGCCGTGAATGGCGTGGCGAACGGAACGGAAGGCGAGCAGCGCCAGCACGACGGCGCCGGCCTGGAGCAGCCACGCCCATCCCCACAGCGTGTGCGTCACCATCGTCCCTACGAGTGACGGGTCGAGCGCATCTTCGGCCTCGTGGAGCGCGTAAGACTGCGCGACGAGGCGCAGGACGGCGGCGAGCGCGAGCACACCCGCGGCGGTGAGCCCCGTCCGCGCCGCGCCGGCCTCCGACGCGCCGCGGAGAACGGCTCCGTCCGCGCCTTCCTCGACGTGAACGCGTGGGAGCACCGCCCAGCGAAAGGCGACCGCGCCGACCACCACCAGCAGCGCCGCGAAGCTGAGCCACCGGATAGCGACGTAGAGCGGTGATCCCACCCCGAAGCCCTCTTCGTCCTCCACCGAGGCCGCAGGATGGTGCGAGGCGGGCGGGGGCGCCTGTCCCGGCGCCGTGGGTCCCACCGGCACCGCAGCGCGTGGCAGCGCGAGGCCGGCCGCCCCCGGCGCGATGACGAAAGCGAAGTGCCCGCGCACCGGGTGCCCGTCGGGGCCCGCGACCTGGTAGGTGACGCGGTACTCGCCCGGGGCGAGCCCGCCGCGGATCGGCACGACCAGCACGTTCGCGGAGTCCGGTGCGAGCGTGAGCGTGCCCAGCTCCACCGCGCTGCTGCCGGGTCCGATCAGTTCCAGGCGCGAGACGTCGGGCACCATGGCCTCGCTGAACGCCAGGCGCAGCTCGCGCGGTGCCGCGGACAGGTGTGCTCCGTCCGCGGGCGCGGAGTGGAGCAGGTGTCCGTGCGCGAGCGCCTTGGACGGCGCCCCCAGCACGGCCGCGATCGCCAGCAGCGCGGCGACGCCACGGCGACTGGCGAAGCGTGCCCCGCAGCGCGTCACGGCCGGCCCTCGATCACGCGCCGCACGTCCGGATCGCTCCAGCGCGCGCGCAGCGAGGGATCTTCGCGGATGCGGCGCTGCACGGCCGTGTCGCGAACCAGCGCCCCGCCGAGTTCCAGGAGCTTGGCCGTGGCGGGATCCGCGGGGGCATGCGACGCGTCTCCCCCCATGCGCATCCCCAGCGCCATCCCGGCATGGTTCATCCCGCCCATGTCGCCGGACGTGGCGGCGTGCGCCTGGTGGGCTGCTCCCGCCGGCGCGGCGGAGTGATCCATCCCCTGCATCCCCGCGTGCTCTCCACCCGCGCGGGCCGCTCCGCCCGACATTCCGGCCATCCCCTCGTGGCTCATGCCTCCCACCCCGGCGGCTGTCCGGCCGGCCGCGCTTGGGCGACTCATTCCCGCCATCCCGGAGTGGTCCATCCCTGCCATCCGCTGATGGTCGGGGTTGGTGCGTGCGCCGGCGCCGTGGCTCATGCCGGCCATCTTCGAGTGGTCCATGCCAGCCATCCCGCCCCCGCTTCGGCTTCCTCCACCCGCGGCGCCGTGGTCCATTCCCGCCATGGTCGAGTGATTCATTTCACCCATCGAGGCGCCGCTGCCGGCGCTCGTTGCAGGCATCTGCATTCCCGTGTGGCCTGAATCACCCGCCGCCGCGTGGCTCATGCCCGGCATCGCCGACGTCGTGGTATCCCGCATCCCGCTCATGTCGTGTGCGGCAGGCACCGAAGCGGAAGTATCCTGCGGCGGGCTGGACGCCGCCGTTCGCCCGGCCGGAGCGTCCGACCGGCCGCAGGCGGCCAGCACCAGGGCCGCCGCGACGGTGGTTCCGAGCTTCGTGTGCATCCTCGCTTCCCCTGCTTTGCTGGGCGTCTGCATCAGTGCTTGTGCTCCGGGCTCGCGGGTGCGACGGGCTGGCCGCGCCGCAGCTCGGCCAGGCGGCGCTGCACCTCGGGATCGCTCCAGAGACGGTGCAGCTCCGGGTCGGAGTGGACACGGGCCGCAACCTGGGGATCGGATAGCAGGCGAACCACGAAGTCCACCGCCTGAGCGCTGTCCGCCGCTGCGCCGGACATCGCGCCGTGATCCATCCCCTGCATCCCGCCGGCGGCGTGCATCTCACCCATCATCCGCTGCAACTCGGGGTCGGTGGCCACGCGCTCGCGGATCACGGGGTCCGCCATCATCCGCTCGTGGATCTCCATCATCCGCTGCATGGTCATGGCCCCGGAGCCGTGCTGCATCCCCGGCATCCCGGCGCTGTCGTGCTGCATGCCGGCCATCCCACCGTGCTGCATCCCTGCCATGCCGGTGCTGTCGTGCTGCATGCCCGCCATCCCACCGTGCTGCATCCCCGCCATGCCGGCGCTGTCGTGCTGCATCCCGGGCATCCCCGCGTGGTTCATCCCCGGCATCCCGCCGTGCTCCATGCCGGCCATCACGGCGCCGCGCGGCAGCGTCGGCTCGGGGAAGGCAGCCAGGAAGCCGATCACCGGGCCGCCCATGTTGTTGGTGCCCATCATCTGGGCCATCTGCTTCCACTCGTCGATGCTCATCACGAACGAGGTGTCGTCGCGGTAGCGCCGCGCCGCCGTCAGGATCTCCTCCCGCTTCTTCGCGCGCGGCACCCTGGGTGAAGCGAGGATGTCGGAGATCACGTCGTGCATCGCGTGCAGGTTGTCGAAGATGATGGCCGCCTCGGGGTAGCGCGCCGTGAAGGTCGGCGCGATCGCCGCCGTCATCGGCATCACCCGCGGCATATGCTCGGGCGCGTTCACCAGCATCTGCCGGAACCGGGTGACGGCGGCCGTCACGCCCGCCTGCCGCTCCTCCTGCGTGCGGCCCGTCATCAGCGGCTCGTAGAGGCCGACCTGGAGCCAGTGATAGCCCCAGATCAGGCCGTTGAACTTCGGATACCCCTCGCGGAACGCGGTCGCGTAGTACTGCCCCTCCATCAGCTCCATGTTCTTGGGCCGCGAGCTGAACGCGAGGTCGGGGCGCGACTTGTAGTATCGCACGAGGTCCGCCACCTCGGCGTCCTTCTCGGCCTGCGACAGCCGCTCGTCCGCGAGCACGTCGTAGATCTGCCGGTGCAGCAGGTGCGCCCAGTCGAACATCATCTTCGCCTCGGGCGCGAGCTTGGCGTACTCCACCTCGATCGCCGCCTCCTCCAGCGGAAGCCGCGGGGGGCTCACCAGCAGCCGTCGGGTGATGAAGTCGTACTCCTTCTCCTCCAGCTCCGAGGCGGGCGCGCCCGGCCTCGTGTACAGCTTCTCGTACAGGATCGCGTGCCCGTAGTCGAAGGCGTTGAAGAGCCGGTCGGCGGCCGCGTAGCTGCGCCGGAAGGTCCAGTTGTGCTCGGCCGGCAGGTAGAACTGCTCATACGTCCGCGACAGCTGCGCGGCCGCCGGGGCCGCGAGTCCCATCACGAGCGCCGCGGCGCCGAGGACCGCGCGGCCGCGCACCTTCGTGTTCATGCGAGTCTCCATCCCGCCGGAGCGGGCGTTCCGGGTGTTGGTCGTTGCGTTCATCTCGGTCACCTGAGCGCGATCAGGTTCCGCAGCGCGAACGCGTGCGACATCCCGACGGTGAAGAACCAGCCCTGGTCGTCGCCGGTGAAGCGGCGCCCCAGGCCCGCGTCGACGTTGAACTGCGGGCTCGTCTGGTAGCGAAAGCCCGCCTCCGCGGTCCACGCGAGGGCGGCCCCGGAGGCGAGCGGCTGTTCCGCGAACACGTCCGCCGTCACCAGCGTGGACGTGAAGGGGAAGCTGCGGTCGACGGCGACGCCCGCCATCCACCGGGACGCCTCGCCCGCGCTCTCGCCGGCCGAGGGAGCCGAGCCGAAGGTGTACTGGCCGTTCACGTGGAAGCGTGCCCAAGAGAGCGTGCGCGTCGCGATCCCCTTCACCGACGCGTAGGTCCGGTCCGCCGCGAGGCCGCCGGCCGGGATCACCACGTCGGCCGCGACCGCGAACGCCGGCAGCGACGAGGTCTCCGCGTTGAAGTTGTGGAGCGCCGAGATGTCGATCCCGGCCAGGGCCGTCGTCCGGCGCCCCGAGCCGCCGTCCACGTAGCGCAGCGGGAAGGCGACCTCGACCTGCGTGCGGGGGAGGATTCCGTACGCCAGCTCCGGGGCCAATTCCCAGTTGTAGACGCCGCCCTGCTGGCGCTCCAGGCGGAGCGGGGCCAGCTGTACCTCGAAGGCGTGCCGCTCGACGGGGTACGTGTCCTCGATTCGCACCGGGCGCAAGGCGTCGGTGTTGTAGTAGTCGGTCTGGGCGCCAAGCGGCGACGCCAGAGTGCCGAGCGTGAAGAGCGCGGCGAACACGCCCGGAATGCCTCGAATCGTCATCGTTCCTTCTGATCCGTTTCGTCGGGGCTGTACCATCCAGCCGGGGCAGAGGCCGGTTTTACCGTGCATAAAACATGCTCGCAAGGAGACACCTCCTGCGGGTGCCCCCGGCCGCGCTACCGGGCATGCCGGTACATCAGGTCCACCAACTCGTCGTACATCGCCTCGGCCTGGCCCGCGTCGCCGCTGGTGATGGCGGAGGTGGCGCAGTGCTTCAGGTGGCTGCGCATCAGCTCGCGGCCCACGCTGCGCAGCGCCTCGTGGGCGGACGAGATCTGGGTCATGATGTCGGCGCAGTAGCGGTCCTCCTCCACCATCTTCTGCAAGCCGCGGATCTGCCCCTCGATGCGGCGCAGCCGCTTGAGGTTGCGCTCCTTGATGCCGGGGTCGACGGCGACCGCCACGCGTTCGCCGCCGTCACCGGCCTGGTGGGCCGCGCAGCCGCAGGACGCCTGCACCAGCGGGAGCGGTTCGTGGCGCATGGTCAGCCCGGCGCGACCTGGGCGGCGTAGCCTTCGGCGTCGACTGCCGCCGCGATCTGCTCCGGCTGGACCAGACGAGGGTCGTACGCCACCGTCGCCGAGCCCACCGTCACCCCCTGGACCTCCACGCCGCCCAGCTGCTCCAGCGCGGCCTTCACGCTCGCCACGCAGTGCCCGCAGCTCATCCCCTCGATCTCGATCCTCGCCTGCTCCATGTCCGCCTTCTCCCGGAAAAACTCAGTTTGTTGCGTTACTCCAACCGCCCGCTCACCTCGTGGTCGTAACGGCTGCACCTGAAATCTGTATACCCCCACCCCCTATGTCAAGCGGTGACGGCCGACCACGAAAAGAGGTCTGGCAGGCTGCCAGACCTCCTCGGTGTTCTTGGTCCTGCGAGCTTGCAAACCAGAAACGCGTCAGAGCCCGCGGGCGTGTGGGCAGCGGTCCGTGCGCGAGCGAAGTGCGTCGGGGAAGCAGACCAGGTGCACGAACGGCAGCTTCCCGGGGTGCTCGCAGTGCGTGAGGTGGTGGTGCATGGCGCCCAGGGGGAGCGGATGCGCCATGATCGCGCCGCTGGTCCAGACGGTGGCGAGCGCGATGATCGCGGCGGCAACGGAGCCGCGGGTGAGGCTGCTGGCGGGTGCGGGCTCCTCGCCGGCGAGCCTGCGGATGCGGCGGTCGAGCAGGCTTACCCGCTGGGCGAAGCCGACTGCGTCCGGAAGCGCCGACCACTGCGGCTGCTGCCAGGACGCGAGGGCGAGCAGCGCGCTCGCCAGCGCGAGCGGACGATCGCGTGCCGCGCGGTCGTCCGCCTGGATCTCGGCCTCGCCCGTGCAGGTTGCCGTGTTACGGCGGGGTCATCAGCTGCAGCCCGGGCGAGGCAACCGCCTGCTTGATCGCATCCGGCACGCGCGCCCACTGTGCCGGCGTGAGCACCGTCTGCACCTGGTCCAGCGCGGCCGCGACGTTCTTGCGTGCCTCGTTGATCGAGGGCCCGATGGTCCTGAACAGCGCGTCCGGCTCGACCGCCTCGCCCTGTCCCATGAACGCGGCGTTGAACACCCGGGTCACGTCCGCGTGGATCGGATCGTTCCTGGCCTTGAGGGAATCGCGGATCGTCTGAAGCCTGGCCACCTGCTCCACCGTCAGGCCTAGCGAGTCGGCGAGGGCGAGGATGCCCGAGACTGGCTCCGGGATCAGCCGCGCGATCAGGCGCGCCGGACCGGGCCCGTGCCCGGGCTCGTCGGCGTCATCCAGAGCCGAGCCGCTGATCGCGTCGGTGCCGCGGCCACCGGCCGCGCCGGTCATGCTCATCCGCGTGAGCGCACCGCTCGCGATCCCCGGCGTACCCAGGTCCGCGAACCCACCCAGCGGATCGGTGCTCGGACGGGGACCGAGCGCGATCCGCGCTGTCAGCTGCATCGAAAACGGCACGCCCTCCGTGACCTGGCTGAAGCGGGAACGGCCGAAGGCGTCGTTGACCTGGTACCGGTACGCTCCGCGGGCCGCGTCGAAGCCGCGCGGGATGAGCAGTACGGGGTCGACGGCCCGCCCGCTCTGGCCCCACCCGCGCAGCCCGTCGCGGCCGTGGAGGAGCAGGTCCAGCCCGGCCCCGAGGTTGTACGCCTCGAGCGCCAGCGTGGTTCGGCGGCCGGCCACCGCCGGGGTAATCGACGCGCGCAGGTCGTAGACCATGCTCCAGGCCGTGCGGCACGCGTTGCGCTCGGCGACGCGGCCCAACTGGCTTCCGAGGCAGCGCCGCACGCTCTCGGGCGCGTCCGCCAGGAGGCTCGCCATCCCCTGAGCCACGGCAGGGTCGGCCGCAGTGGCGGGATCGAACACGAACGCGGCGTCGTTGCGGAACCCGTCCCCGTTCACGTCGCCCGCGACGCGGGGCGTGAACGGGATCCCGGAGCCGCCGCGCGCGATGACCGACACCTCCGCCCCCCGGCCGAGCGGCGTTCCGGCCACTGCGATGACCGAGTGCGGGCGTTCCATGTCGCTGCGCCCCCACACCAGGCGGTTGGGGTCGCCGGCCGTGACGGTGGAAGCGAATCCGGTCCGTGCTCCGCCGACCGAGAACGACGACTCGTCACGCGAGCGCGAATACGTGTACGAGGTCTGGAACGAGAGCCGGGTGCCGGGAAACACGCCGTTCAGCGACAGCGTCATTTGGCGCGTGTCCGAGCGTGCGTCAGAAACCACGAGGAAGGCGTTGGCGAACCCAGGGTCGGCCCGGGAGGCGAACAGCGTCGTCTCGCCGGTGCGCGGATCGACCCGCGCCGGGTCCGCGTAGAGCGGCCGGCCGCCCTCCTCCTGGAGGAGAAGCCACGGCTCACCGCGAAGGTTGAGGTCGCGGACGCGGTAGAGGTCCATCCCACGCGCGTACGTCACGTCCACGGCGCCGCCCAGCAGGCGCCAGAACTGCGCCTGGTAGCCGAGCGTCGCGCGCCAGGAGCGCGGCGCACGGAAGCCCCGCGCGAAGGCGACGCCGGCAGGCACTGCGTCGGCGGGCGC
>C688J35102_120989507_pt1 | contig 11659 bp, 8 predicted proteins | sample HopSoiMetagenom2_FD_35102 | JGI IMG/M metagenome (IMG submission 35102)
CTGCCGGAGTGGACGAATTCGCCGGTGAAGTGACTCAGGCCCGGCCATCCAGGGATGGTGGGCGTGCGGTAGTTGCCCGTGGCGAGGACGATTGCCCGCGTTTGGATTTCGCCCGATGATGTGTCAAGACGCCAGTCGCCCCGCGCGCGATCGACGGTGTTGACCTCACAGCCGAGCTCGAGGGTGATGTTCTGCCGCCGCACGTAGTTGTCGAAATAGCGAACCATGTCCTCCCGGGTTGGCCAACGGCCGGCGGTCAACGGAATCCGCTGTCCGGGAAGATGCGACAAGAACCCGGTGGTGTTGAGGCGAAAATTGTCATAGCGCGTGCGCCACGAAATGGCCGGCGCCGCTGCACGGTCGACAACGAGCGTTTTGATGCCGTGCTGATGCTCGAGTTCACGTGCGACAGCGAGACCAGCTGGCCCCGCCCCGATGACTACAACGTCGCAGCTGTCGTGGACCTGTGTGGTCATAGGGACCTTCCTGTTCCATGCGGTCTAAGTAACGTGAGCGCGGTCTGCACGCCGTCGGAGAAACAGGCGGTCTGGCGGACCGGTGCGTCGTGGTCCGCGGCAACGTCGACATGCGGGCAGCCCAAGTACCTGGCGAGAGCCCTCTGCAGCCCGGGTGGCATCCGCCGGTCATCGGTGAGCACGATGACGGCGGACGGTACCGGTGGAGGCGGTGTGTTGCGCACATCGAATCGCGTCAACTGCCGTGCGGTGCGCCACAGTTGGGCCGGCCCGACGTCGGCGGCTCGAGCGGCGGTCAAAATTTCACGGCCGCGTATGCCCGCGGCGTGCGCGAGCAGTTCGCGGCGGCCAACCGCTGCCGATAGCGCTCCGACGGCGGCGGCCGCGGTCAACCCTGTCCTCAGGTACCGGTCGTTCCAGCACGCCCCAGCGCCGGCGAGGACCAGACCGGCAAAGCTGCTCGGCTCACGCTGGGCGGCGTATAACGACGTCGCCGCCCCGAGCGAAAGGCCGATAAGGACCGGCTTGTCTGGCCCGAACCGCTCGGCTGCGGCACGGACCGTCGCCCTGGCACTCTCCCACGTAAACAAGGTGTCGCGGGAGGACCCGTGCCCGGGCAAGTCCGGTGCCGCGACGCGATAGCCCGCCGCCCGAAGCGATTCCGCGAGTGACGCCCATGACATCGCTCCCGTCGAACCCAAAGGATGCACCAGCACCAGCGGTGGAGCGGCGGTCAACGGAACTGCAGACGATGTTGACAGTCTTGCTCCCCGCGGCGATTACTGAACATAAGCGGCGTGCCTCCATCGTCACGGTGCCCCGCCAGTAACACGATGCAGAACTGTTTGTGGTTCATCCGGCCAGCAGGGACCACTGCCGCGGCCGCATCGCGCGGCACGCACAGAATGACTCCGGGCTGAACCGTTTTCGAGATGTCCGTCTCGGGTGACTTCACGCACCAGACTGACTTAGGGATTGCATGTCGAGCAGGCGGCGTAACCGCGCGGCCGCGTCGGTGGCCGGCATGGGGGTGAAGATCACCACCTGCAGACGGGGATCGCCCGACGGCGCCAGGCTGTGTTGCTCCACGTGAAGGTCGCCGACCTTCGGGTGGCGGAACAGACGCTCGCGCGAAGGCAGTGTTTCGATGCCGTGGCTTTCCCAGGCCTTCCGGAATGCTTCGCTCGTCTGAAGAAGCCGACTGACGAGGTCGGCGAACGGCGGCTCGCCCAGTCGAGTACCGGCCTCGGCCCGAAACGACGCGACGTTATACATGCCGGTGAATTCCCAGTCCGGCATCAGCGCGCGCAGGTAGGGGTCGGTGAATAGCAGCCATAGGAAGTTGCGGTCCGCCGCGGCGACTGTAGCCACGTTCGGGTACAGGCCGGCGTATGCGGCATTCCATGCCAATATGGCCCAGTCGGGGCCGATCGCTAACGCCGGGCAGTCCGCGAGGGCGTCGAGCAGACGCTGCACGTGAGCAGGGGCGGTGCCGGGACTCGGGTTTTCGGCGGGAGGGGGCGCGCTGTACCCGGCGAGCGCCAAGATGTGGATGTGTTCCGCCTGCGACAACCGCAGGGTCCGGGCGAGCGAATCAATGACTTGCCGGGACGGGGTGACATCGCGTCCCTGTTCGAGCCACGTGTACCAGGTGACACTGACACCCGCCAAGTAGGCCACTTCCTCACGACGCAGCCCGGAAGTCATCCGGCCGGCGATTGGGGCCAGGCCGAGGTCGGAGCGTACGAGCTGATGCCTGCGGCTTTTGAGGAACTTGCCCATGGCAGCGTTGTGCTTCATTGTTACGCGTCAGAGATTTCGGTAGGACGCGATATCATATGCCATGCCGAGGCTCGTGGATGTGGCGAACTCGGAGGAACCCAGTGTCATGTGTCCTCGCTCCGAGGTCATATCTGTTGGGGACCCATTCGCTGGTTTCCCGTCGCTGTACCCACAATCGCCCGTCTGCCTAGACATTGTCGCTCCCGCTGGCACCCAACATCGCATTCCTGCTAGCTGGAATCGGTGCCTGGCTCTCGGAGTTATTTGGAGCTCTTTAGCCTGATCAACGGCATGTGCAGGGTGCGCGGGATGCGCCGAGATAGAGACTAGTAGCGCCACTACTAGCGTTGGCACTACCTGCACTTGGGTCCTCGCGAATGCCATTGTCGGTGTTAGGAAATCGCCGCCTTCCAAAAAATGACGACGTACGCCGATGCTGCACTGTCGCAGCCTGTTTAGCTGACTTGACGGTGTACCAACGCATCGGAATGAGTAGAGAATATGACTACGAGCATCGAAACAGATGTTACTGCAGCTGATTTCGCCGGCTACAGCGACGGCGGGTTGGGGTCTGACCTCAAGCGCCGACACGCCCGCGCAGCGGCGAAAAACGAGGAGGATCGCGAGGCCGCCACGGTCAAGGGGCTCTACGAAGAGCACGCCGCGGCCCTGTGGCATTATGCCTGGCGGTTGACCGGTGACCCGGCCCGCGCTCAGGATGTTGTACAGGAGACGCTATTGCGCGCCTGGCAGCACCCCGAGATTGCCAACGACAGGGAGCGGTCGGCACGTTCGTGGCTATTCACCGTCGCCCGGAACATGATCATTGACGAAAGTCGTAGCCTACGGTTCCGGCGTGAGGTGAGCACGCTGGACGTCTCGGGTGCACCCGAGCGCGCCTGCCCAGAGGAGGTGAATGCCGCGCTGGACCGAATGCTGATCGGCGAAGCGCTGGCGCGGCTGACCCCCGACCACCGCGCCGTGGTTCAGCGCTCATACCTTCAGGGTTGGACGACGGCGCAGATCGCCGCCGACCTCGGGATTGCTGATGGAACAGTGAAGTCGAGGCTGCACTACGCATTACGAGCACTGCGGCTGGCCCTGTGCGAAATGGGTTACACAACATGATCTTTCGGTCGCTGGGCGCTCGCAAGGAAAGGGAAGCCGTGGAATTGGCGGCGCCAACTTCACGTGAGCCTGGTGCCCTCCCAACGACTAGATCCGCGCAGTTGAGGTAAGACGTAAACAGTCGGCGATTAAGGGCGTGCCTTTGCGCTATCAGCCAACCCGCCTGTGCACTACATCTCGAGTGGGTCGCGGATGGTGGGGAAGGCGGCGGCGAAGGCGTAGCCGGCGTGTGCAAAGATCGGTTGAGGTCCCGGCCACAGGTTCGCCGACTCGTCCGACGTATGGCCCAGCAGTTTGCGGCGCGCATCGTGACCGCAAACCCAAAATCGTTTGTTACCAACAGTTCCCGGGAGATGTCGAGTGATCAAGAATATGGACGACTTCCGTGCCCTAGACCCGTTCTTTCGGATCATCGAGGAAGGCCTTGCCGAATTCGTGGACGGTGAGCACTTCTTCGACATGCTGGCCGAGGCGGTCGCGTTTGATTTCGTGATCACAGTACCTGGCTACCCGCGCCACGTGGTCGGCCGCGACAACCTCATCGAGCTTTACCGCGGCTATGGCTCGGTGTTTTTCCTCGACCGCTGCTACGACCTGCGTGTCCATCAGTCGCCGTCGACGTCGTCGGTGGTGCTCGAATATTCCTCCGTGGGCAGGGTTGTCGCCACGGGCCACCGCTACGGCAACAGATACATCTCCGTGGTGGTCATAAAGGACCGCAAAGTCACCGAGTGGCGCGACTACCTGGACCCACTGCGCGTCTTCGCCGCCCTCGAGAAACGCCCCTTCGAGCCCGACGACTTCGCAGCGCCGGATCCAGGAGATGGTTGACCAACATACTTCTGAAAACGCTGGCACGGGCGATTGTGCGTACCGGGTCCACTCATAAATTGGACTGAACGGTGGGAGCGGTTCTGCTCACCTGCCGACCAGCCGACTGTCCGGTGACGGACCCGACACCCGCTTTACCAACCCCCTGCCTGTGATCAACGGCAGGTCCACCGCCGACAAGAGACCCGGCTTCGCGGCGCAGACCGCCGGAATTGCGTTGACCATTCGAGAAGCACCGGCCATCCTCGCGCCGAGATCGTGATCATGGTCTTCGGCCATCTCGAACTCGCACCGCATGCTGGGCGAGCCCTCGATCTCGACGCGGTAGACGCCGCGGCCAGAGGCTGCCCCGTAGCCGAGATCACGCGGCGGGATCGAAATGTGTGGCTGCGGCCAGTCTGGTGCGATGTCGTCGTGCATACGGGTGACGTGGTCGACGACGAAGGTCGGGTGGTCCCCTACATATCCGGTCAACGTGGATCGCATCCCCGCGATCGTTCCGGCGGGGATGTGCCCGGTCGGCGTATCGAACGAGGTGTCCGCGGATACACGCTCGACGGTTTCCTCGATGTCATCGACGCGAACCCCCAAGCCGTCAGCCAATTGGTGTAGCACCGGCCCCCAACCGAAGGTGAACACCCCGGGCGTCGCGGCGAACGGAACCTCCTCCGGCGGTTTACCGAATCCAAGTATGTCGTACACGGCGGTTCCGTCCGGGTAGGTCGCGTAGTTGAACATCTCGGTGACGCGGATGGAGTCGATCGTGCGGGAAACACCCGAAAGTGCCAGCGGCAGAATGTCGTTGGCGAATCCGGTATCGATACCGGTGGTGAAAAACGACACTCCGCCTGCCAGCGCCGCCTCGCGCAACGGATCGGTGAACGCCGCATCGACCGCATTGGGAAACACCAACGGCACGATGGAACACGACACCACGTTCTTGCCGGCACGCAGAATCGACACCATGTCGTTGACCGCCTCCAACGGCCGCAGGTTCGCCGCGGCGGCGTAGACCACCACGTCGGCGTCACCGCGCAGCAGCGTGGACGGCTCGGTCGTCGCGACCACGCCAACCGGGTCCACACCGCACAGCTCCCCGGCGTCTCGTCGCGCCTTCGCGTCGCTGTGCACGACCAGGCCCACCAATTCCAGTTCGGGGTGGTCGATCACGCCCCGCAGGGCAATCACGCCCATGGATCCTGGGCCCCATACCGCCACTCGGATGGCCATCAGTTCTCCTAATATTAGGATGCATGCTGCTATTATTCGGGCGAATCGTAAGGAGGGAATCGTGTCCGCGTCAACGCCCAAATCACCGCCGACCCGGCGAGCGATGAACGTCCTGGATGCGCTGGCCGCGTCATCGGCTGGCCTGACCTCCGCTCAGTTGGCCCGTCAGTGCGGCATCAGCACGTCGACGTGCGCGTTGGTACTGGGAGAACTCGAACGCGGCGGATGGGTCGCTCGCTACGACGATCGCCGCTACGGGCTGGGCAGCGGGCTGTTCGGATTGGTCCGTGGTTTGCGCAACCAATTTCCGCTGCTCGACCAGGGCCGAGCCGCACTGGTCAATCTCCATGAGAGCCTTGCGGCCGGCTGTTCGATGTCGCGGATCGACGACGACCACCTGACCGTCATCGACTCGGTGGGCCATGCCAGCGACGGAGAGCACGCCGTCGGACAGCGGTTCCCCATCGACCCGCCGTTCGGTCTGGTGGCGATGGCATGGCGAGACGATGCCGCGGTTGACGGCTGGCTGCGAGGGGTCACGCCGCGGCTCACCCGGGCCGACATCGACCGATACCGGCAAGTGCTCGCCGATGTCCGCGAACGTGGCTACGGCGCCTGGACATTCGATGACGAGCACGCGTCATTGCACGACCGTGTCGCCGGCATCTTGGCGTCGCTAGAGCCGACCACTACGGTGGCACGGCAGTTGACCAACCTGATGACGATGGTCACCCTGCGATCCATTACCAGCACCCTGGAAAAGGACTTGCCGGCAACGGAATTCGTTGTACTGCCGATATTCGGCCGTACCGGCCAGCCCGAGCACCAGATCGAGATTCACATCCGTCGCCCGGACGCCCTCACGCTCGGTCAGCTGAACACTGCGCTCGCGAATGCGCAGAACGAACTCACACCTGGGGCATCGGCCCGCTGAAACAGTTGACGCGTTTGACAGTGGCGCTCATACGGCGCTGCGGCTCGCATCCCTACTTGGCACCGCGGCGGCGAGAGAAGTCAGGATCTCCGGCATTATGGCGGCGATCTCCTCGTCCTCGACCGGATGGATGCCGGCGAAGCGAGTGTGTGCGGCAGGCACCGAGAGCTTCAGGTCATCCAGCACATTTGCGCCGGCGACACGTGCTGACTTACGCGCGTCATCGTGCGCCCACACCCCTCGGTACTGGCCGTGTGAGGCCCCGATGACAGCCACCGGCTTCCCTCTGATGACGCCGACCCCGAACGGCCGCGAGATCCAGTCGATGGCGTTCTTGAGGGCGGCGGACATCGTGCCGTTGTATTCAGGGGTCACGAGCAGAAGGGCGTCGGCGGACTGTACGTCGGCGCGTAACCTGTCGGCGGCCGCGACGACCCCCGGCTGGTCGATGTCTTCGTTGTACAAGGCGACATCGGCCAAGCCATCGAAGATGTCAACCGAGACGCCGCTCGGTGCGAGCTTGACGGCCGCCTCGGCGAGGTGGAGGTTGTCTGAGCCGGAGCGCAGGCTGCCAACCAGCGCCAGAATTCGGGTGCCCATGACGGTCCTTTCGTAGTGGATTTCTCGTTAGTGACGGAGTCCGGGGCGGCGACCATGGCGCCAGTAAACGTAAACGACATCGGCGCGCCGAAACCATGCCGTCACAAAGCTTTGGGTCTGCTGTGAACTTGGCTTCGCCGCGCGGGCGTGACCGATAGAAGCCAGCCGGAATCCCTGATTAGGTGCCAGCCAGGACCACAAGACCGGTACGCCGCTGAAGCATGGACATCGGGGTAGGACGGCGCATCCCGTTCATGGGCGCGACATAACCGTTGCGCAACAGCCGATCTGCGCTACCACACCCAAGCGACACATCAATCATGACGACTTCGCAACGCCGGTCCGATGATGATATTCGGCAGTTCGAAGCCCCATCCAGCTTGGCGCAAAACCTGCAGGAGGTGCTGGTGGACCTGATGACCAACGGGATCTACGCCACAGCAGTACCATCCGTATCGACTCGCTGGAAGAGCAAGCGTGGATGCTCAAATCCGAGAACCGCAAGGTCTGAGGCAGCGCAACGGTGGCCGACCTACGGCTGGCCGCGCCCATCAAAAACTTACCGCCAGCGGGAAACTTTGCGTACCTGCCAACTTCAAATTCGCACTGTGCTGCTAGCCGAGCATCAGCGCGGCCCGAAAACCGCCTGCCGATTCCGGCAGCCCGTCCTACCGTGGAGTTGTTGTTGCACTGACTAATTGAGCCGTTCGAAAGGGCTAGTGATCTTATGCCGACCGATCCCCGCGAAGAGCGCCTCACGCGCCGCATCGCCGACCTGTACGCAACCGACGCGCAGTTCGCCGACGCCCGGCCCATCGAGGCACTGACCGCGGCGATCGAGCAATCCGGGCTGCGGCTGCCACGGATCGTGAGCACCGTCATGGGGGCCTATGCGGAGCGGCCTGCGGTCGGCGAACGCGCTGTCAACCTCGAGACAGATTCGGAGACCGGCCGCACTTCCGTCGAACTTCTGCCCCGGTTCGAGACCATCACGTATCGCGAGTTGTGGGAGCGCGTCGGCGCGGTCGCCAGCGCACTGACCCGCGGCCCGGGGCATCCGGTCGAGCCCGGCGACCGTGTGGCTGTGCTGGGCTTCGCGAGCGTTGACTACGCGACCATCGACATGGCGTTGGTCCAGTTGGGCGCGGTGTCCGTTCCCCTGCAGACCAGTGCACCGGTCAGTCAGCTTCGGCCCATCGTCGCAGAGACCGAACCTTGCGTATTCGGTTCGAGCATCGACGATCTCGGCGACGCCGTCGAACTGGTGCTGACGGGCCACACACCCGCGCGACTGGTTGTGTTCGACTACTGTCCGGAGGTGGACGACCAGCGTGAAGCGTTCGATGCCGGCCGGACGCGGTTGGCCGAAGCGGGCAGCCCGGTGTTGGTGGAGACCCTGGCCGAGCTGCTCGAACGCGGGGCGTCGCTACCCGCCGCGCCGGAACTCGTTCCCGACGACGATGAGGACCCGTTGAGGTTGCTCATCTATACCTCGGGCAGCACGGGCGCGCCGAAGGGAGCCATGTACCCAGAACAATTGGTCGCGAACTTCTGGCGCAGGTCGCGCTGGAACTGGGGCGCGTCGAGCGTCGAGCCGACGATCACCCTCAGCTTCATGCCGATGAGCCATGTGATGGGTCGGGGGATTCTCTACGGAACGCTGGGAAACGGCGGCACCGCCTATTTCACGGCCAGGAGCGATCTTTCGACGCTGTTCGAGGACCTCGCGCTGGTGCGGCCCACCGAACTGAATTTCGTGCCGCGGGTCTGGGACATGCTGTACCAGGAGTTCCAGAGCGAGGTGGACCGTCGGTCTGTCGACGGCGCCGATCGCGCGGCACTCGAAGGTGAGGTAAGGGCGGACGAGGCACAGAACCTGCTCGGCGGACGGTTCGTCGCGGCGATGACGGGCTCCGCACCGATCTCGGCCGAGGCGAAGGAGTTCGTCGAATCCCTGCTCGACCTCCATCTCGTCGAAGGCTACGGCTCGACCGAAGCCGGGATCGTCTACATCGACGGTCAGGTGCGACGTCCGTCGGTGATCGACTACAAGCTGGTCGATGTGCCCGATCTGGGTTATTTCCAGACCGATCAGCCATACCCCCGGGGCGAGCTGCTGGTCAAAACGCAGGACTTGTTCCCCGGCTACTACAAACGGCCCGAGGTCACAGCCGAGGTCTTCGACGCGGACGGCTACTACCGGACCGGCGACGTGGTGGCCGAGGTCGGTGCCGATCAGCTTGTCTACCTCGACCGGCGCAACAACGTGCTCAAGCTCGCGCAGGGCGAGTTCGTCGCTGTGTCGAAGCTGGAGGCGGTTTTCGGTGACAGCCCTCTTGTCCGCCAGATCTACGTCTACGGCAACAGCGCACGCGCCTATCTGCTCGCCGTCGTCGTACCCACCGAAGACGCGTTGAACCAACGCGGCGGCGACATCGAGACGCTGAAGCCGGCGATCAGCGAGTCGCTGCAGGACATCGCAAAGGATGTCGGGCTGCAGTCCTACGAGATACCCCGCGACATCATCATCGAGACAACGCCATTCACCCTGGAGAACGGTCTGCTGACCGGCATCCGCAAGCTGGCGCGGCCAAAACTGAAGGTGCACTACGGCGATCGCCTGGAGCACCTCTACACCGAGCTGGCCGATGGTCAGGCCGACGAGCTACGCGCGCTGCGCCAGAATGGTGCCAACCAGCCGGTGCTGGAGACCGTGACCGGCGCCGCAGGCGCGCTGCTGGGCGCGAGGGCAGGCGATCTGGCGCCGGACGCCCATTTCACCGATTTGGGTGGAGACTCGTTGTCGGCGTTGACATTCGGCAATCTGCTGCGCGAGATCTTCAACATCGACGTGCCGGTAGGCGTCATCGTCAGCCCGGCCAGCGATCTGCAGTCGATCGCCGCGTTCATCGAGGCCGAGCGGCAATCGGGCCCCAAGAGGCCAATGTTCGCGTCGGTGCACGGCCGCGACGCCACCGAGGTGCACGCCACTGACCTCACGCTGGACAAGTTCATCGACGCCAAGACTCTTGCCGCGGCTCCCTCGCTGCCGGGTCCCAGCGCCGAAGTGCGCACGGTGCTGCTGACCGGCGCGACGGGATTCCTCGGACGCTACCTGGCACTGGAATGGCTCGAGCGGATGGACCTGGTCGACGGCAAGCTGATCTGCCTGGTGCGCGCCAGGGACGACGCCGCCGCGCGCGAACGGCTGGACGGGACATTCGACAGCGGCGATCCCGAATTGCTGCGCCACTACCGCGAATTGGCCGCCGACCATCTCGAGGTCATCGCTGGCGACAAGGGCGAAGCCGACCTCGGACTGGATCCGCAGACCTGGCAGCGGCTGGCCGACACCGTCGACTTGATCGTCGACCCCGCCGCGCTTGTCAACCACGTGCTCCCGTACAGCGAGTTGTTCGGTCCCAATGCGCTGGGCACCGCCGAGCTGATCCGTATCGCGCTGACGACCAAACAGAAGCCGATCACGTATGTGTCAACCATTGGTGTCGGCGACCAGATCGAACCGTCGACGTTCACCGAGGATGCCGACGTCCGGGTCATCAGCCCGACGCGGTCCATCGGCGACAGCTACGCCAATGGCTACGGCAACAGCAAGTGGGCCGGTGAGGTGTTGCTGCGCGAGGCCAACGACTTGTGCGGCCTACCGGTCGCGGTGTTCCGCTGCGACATGATTCTGGCCGATAGCACGTATGCGGGTCAGCTCAACGTGCCTGACATGTTCACCCGGTTGATGCTGAGCCTGGTGGCCACCGGAATCGCGCCCGAGTCGTTCTACGAGCTCGACGGCGACGGTGACCGCCAACGCGCGCATTACGACGGCCTGCCAGTCGGTTTCATCGCCGACGCAATATCGACCCTCGGAGCACAGGTGGTCGACGGGTATCAGACCTACCACGTGATGAATCCCTACGACGACGGCTTCGGACTCGACGAGTACGTCGACTGGCTGGTTCACGCCGGCAACCCGATTCAGCGCATTCCCGGCTACGACGCGTGGCTGCAACGGTTCGACACCGCGTTGCGTGCCCTGCCGGACAAGCAGCGCCAGGCCTCACTCTTGCCGCTGCTGCACAATTACCAGCGACCCGAGAAGCCGATCCGCGGGTCGATGGCGCCCACCGATCGGTTCCGCGCAGCGGTGCAGGACGCGAAAATCGGCCCGGACAAAGACATTCCGCATGTGACACCGCAGGTTATTGTCAAGTACATCACCGACCTGCAGCTGCTCGGACTGTTATAGAGCGACCGGCAGAACGCTGTCCCCGGGCACCTGCAGCCCGAACGGGGGCGGCTCGCCGACCCGCCAGGTGCCATCCTGCAAGCTTCGACCCGCCGCGCGGGCCCGTTGCAGGGCACGCCGTGCCATAGGCAGCTGTTGAATCTCCCAGGCTTTCAGCCGGTCTGGGACGTAGCGCGCGGTGACGCCGAGCAGCGCGGTCCCCAGCTGCCAGGCATCGTCGGCCGCCTTGGCGGTGCCCACACCGATGTGTGGCCGCAGCGCGAACGCCGCGTCGCCGATGAGGCAGCACCGCCCGAAGGCCATCCGGGGGACCTCTAGGTCGACGATCACCTGGATGAACGGCTCGGCGGTTTGTCGGACCACCTCGGCCAGCTGCGCCGGCAGGTCAGCGTCCGCCGCCGAATGCAGCTCCTCGAC
>C688J35102_120989506_pt1 | contig 11650 bp, 12 predicted proteins | sample HopSoiMetagenom2_FD_35102 | JGI IMG/M metagenome (IMG submission 35102)
GAGAAACAGAGAGAACTGCAGAAGGCTGGCAGTTCTCTCTGTTTTTCTCTCCGTTCCTCTGCGTCTCGCGAAGCCCCCTAACGCCAGCATACGAAGCCAGGAGGCCAAGAGGTGCGCGCTCGCTGTATCATCTGTATACTTTGGGATCGGCTGAACGCCTCACCCCGGAGTGCAGATGAGCCTCTACGTCGGCACCAGCGGCTACGCCTACAAGGAGTGGAAGGGCCCGTTCTATCCGAAGGACCTCCCCGACGCGCAGCTGCTGCGCTACTACGCGGAGCGGTTCCGCACGGTGGAGATCAACAACACCTTCTACCGCATGCCGAAGACGTCGGTGATCGAGGCGTGGGCGGCCGAGGTGCCGCCCGGGTTCCGCTTCGTGCTCAAGGCGTCGCAGCGGATCACGCACTTCAAGCGGCTCAAGGACGCGGGCGACGTGGTGGGGTACCTGCTCAAGGCGGCCGGCGCGCTGGGGGAGCACGTCGGGCCGCTGCTCTTCCAGCTCCCGCCGAACCTGAAGAAGGACGTGCCGCGGCTGGCGGACTTTCTCGCGCTCCTGCCGCCGGGGACGCGCGCGGCGCTGGAGTTCCGCCACCCCTCGTGGTTCGACGACGAGGTCTTCGGGGTGATGCGCGACCACCAGGCGGCCCTCTGCATCGCCGAGGCGGAGGACGACCTCGAGGTGCCGTTCGTCTCCACCGCCGACTGGGGCTACCTGCGCCTGCGGCTCGCCGACTACGCCGACGCCGAATTGAAGGCGTGGGCGGAGCGCGTCGAGGCGCAGGGCTGGCGCGACGCGTTCGTGTTCTTCAAGCACGAAGACGCGGGGAAGGGCCCGCTGCTGGCGAACCGCTTCCTCGAGCTCGCCGGGTCTGCCGGGGGATAGGGAAACGCTGACGTGGCGCCGCCATGGACGGCGCCTCGTGAAAGGCGGGGGACGAGCGAAGGTGTTCCCGGGGGCGGGCGGCGGGCGGTGCTTCGGGGGATGCTCGGGCGCGTGAAGAGGAACTACGGGTTGGCGACGGCCACGTCAGCTTGCGCCCAGGCAGGATCGTCCCCGCTACCGTCGCAAGCTTCGGCCCATCCGGCGCCCAAACGTAAACCTGCCTTTTCCATCACCTTGGCAGAAACGGACGCCGGAGGGACCGGGCCTCCGTTCCTGAACGGGAACGCGCGACGTTCCCGCCCGGAAACAAACAGCGGGAAATCACGCATAGACGCAGAGGCGCAGAGCGGGTGGGCGATTCCCCTCTGCGCCTCTGCGCGAGATGCCGTTTCCGTAGAAGTCAGCTCCCCGCGCCGATCCCGTGCCGCTTGCGCCGCTGCCAGAGCACCTTGCGCGACACGCCCAGGCGTCGCGCCGCCTCGTTCACGCTCCCGCCCACCTCGCCCAGCGTGGCCTCGATGTACAGCCGCTCCACCGCCTCCAGCGTGAGCCCGCGGGGCACGGGGAGGGCGTTCGACTCCGGCGTCCGCTCGCCGGCGGGGGCCAGCTCCGGGATCTCCAGCACCGTCGAGCGCGAGAAGATCATCGAGCGCTCGATCACGTTGCGCAGCTCGCGGGCGTTGCCGGGCCAGTCGTAGCGCTGCAGCCGCGCGTCGCCCTCGGCGTCGATGGTGGGAACGGGCTTGGAGAAATAGTCCGCGGCGCGCTTGACGAACTGCCGCGCGATGGCGGGGATGTCGCTGCGGATCAGCCGCAGCGGCGGGAGCACCTGCGAGGCGACGTTCAGGCGGTAGTACAGGTCCTCGCGGAAGCGGCCGGCGCGGACCTCCGCGACCAAGTCCACGTTGGTGGCCGCGATCACCCGCACCGCCACCGTCTGGTCGACGGTGGAGCCGATGCGGCGGAAGGCGCGACTCTCCAGGAAGGTGAGGAGCTTGGCCTGCAGCTCCAGCGGCATCGAGCCGATCTCGTCCAGGAAGAGCGTGCCCCCGTCCGCGACCTCCACCAGCCCCTTCTTGGTCTGCCGCGCGTCGGTGAACGCCCCCTTCTCGTAGCCGAACAGCTCCGCCTCCAGCAGCGAGGCGGGGATGGCGGCGCAGTTCACCTCCACGAAGCGGTGGGCGTTCTGCTGGCTGGCGCCGTGGATGGCGCGCGCCACCATGTTCTTCCCGGTGCCGCTCTCCCCCAGCAGGAGCGCGGTGACCTGGGGGACGGTGGCGACCTTGTCCACGAACTCGCGGACCAGCTGCACCAGCGGGTGCGACCCCACGATCCCGTGCCGGTCGAAGCGGATCTGCGCCACGCTGCTCAGCAGCTCGCGCGCGGGCACCTCCTCCAGCGCGCGCCGGAGCCGCGTCTCCAGCGCCTTGGGCTCCACCGGGCGGGTGACGAAGTCGGTGGCGCCCGCCTCCAGCGCCCGCTCGGCGTCGCCCTCGTTGCCGCGGCTGGTGACGATGATCAGCGGCAGCGTGCGGTGCAGCGCGCGCAGCCGCTCGGTGAAGGTCACCCCGTCGGTGCCGCCCGCCTTCAGGCCGCACACCACGGCGTCGGGGGGATCGGTGCGCACCTCGTCGAGCGCCACGTCGGCGCGGGTGAAGCCCTTGGTGGCGAACCGGCGCCCGCGCTCCAGCTGCGCCGTCACCAGCGCCACCTGGTCGGGCTCGTCGTCGACGATGAAGACGGTCGGGTTCACGGCGGTACGGAGTGCGAGAGTGCGAAAGTGCGAGGGGATCCTCCCGCTGTCCCCTGTTCCCTGTAACCTGTCCCCTGCCGTTCCTACTTCCGTTCCCAGCGGTTCGCGTCGCGCACCTCGTACTTGGTCAGGGTGCGCTCGATGGCGTCCTGCAGGTCGAGCCCCATCTGGTTCGCGAGCACCACGCAGACGAAGACGATGTCGGCCAGCTCCAGCGCCACGTCCTGGTCGGGCTCGTCGGGCTTCTTGGTCTTGGGGCCGTAGCGGTGGTTCAGCTCGCGGGCCAGCTCCCCCACCTCCTCGGTGAGCCGCGCCAGGTTCACCAGCGGCGGAAAGTACCCCTCCTTGAACTGCGAGATGTACGCGTCTACCTGCCTCTGAACGTCGCGGAGGTCCATCCGGGCGCCGGGTACGGTTCGGGTTGTGGGGGATTCGCCTTCCAACTTAGGCATGTTCCCAAACGGAAACAAGCCCTTTCGCGTTGCCGCCCCCGGAGCCCCCGCCTACATTGACGCGCTCCGGAGGCCAGGGAGAGGGCCCGCGAGCCGGCCGAAGCACCAGGCCATCGGCATCGGAACCACCTGCACGATGCTCCGACGCAGCCCGATACGCACTCACGCACTCACGCACTCACGCACTCACGCACTCACGCACTCACGCACTGACGCACTCACGCACTCACGCACCCTCGCACCTATCGTGACCCAGCCCCGCGTCGGGATCATCATGGGCAGCCGCAGCGACCGCGAGACCATGCACGAGGCCGCGCGCACGCTCGACGAGCTCGGCATCGAGTGGGAGATGCAGGTCGTCTCCGCGCACCGCACCCCCGACCGCATGTTCCGCTACGCCGAAGAGGCCGAGGAGCGCGGGCTGGAGGTGATCATCGCCGGGGCGGGCGGCGCGGCGCACCTGCCGGGGATGACGGCGGCCAAGACCGTGCTCCCCGTGATCGGCGTCCCCGTCCTCTCCTCCACCCTGAACGGCCTCGACTCGCTCCTCTCCATCGTGCAGATGCCCAGGGGCGTCCCCGTCGCCACGGTGGCGATCGGCAAGGCGGGCGCGGCCAACGCCGGGCTCCTCGCGGCGCGCATCCTCGGCAGCCGCGACCCGGAGCTGCGCGCGCGGCTGAAGGAGTACGCCCGCCGCCTGGCCGAAGACGCGCTCCGCGCCGAGCCGCCGCCGGCGGAGCGCTGATGGCGGAGAACGGCGCGCCCGAGGTGGTGCTCCCGGGCGCCACCCTCGGCATCGTGGGCGGGGGACAGCTCGGGCGGATGTTCGCGCTCGAGGCGCGCCGGATGGGGTACCGGGTGCTGGTGCTCGACCCCGGCCGCGCCTCCCCCGCCGCGCAGGTGGCCGACGAGCAGATCGAGGCGCCCTTCGACGACCCCGCGGCGATGCGCGCGCTGGCCGAGCGCTCCGACGTGGTCACGCTGGAGTGGGAGAACGCCGACGTCGCCACGCTGCGCGAGATCGAGCGCATCGTCCCCGTCCGCCCCGGCCCCGGCGTGCTGGAGGTGGCCCAGCACCGCGTCCGCGAGAAGGACACGGCGCGCTCCCTGGGCGTGCTCACCGCCGGCTACCGCGCCGTCTCCACCCGCGCCGAGCTGCGCGCCGCGCTCGCCGAGCTCGGCACCCCCGCCGTGCTCAAGACGGCGCGCTGGGGATACGACGGCAAGGGCCAGGCGGTGATCCGCGACGCATCCACGTCCGCGATCGAGTCCGCCTTCGCCGCCGTCACCGGCGACCTGCAGGACGGGCTGACGGAGCTGGTCCTGGAGGAGTGGGTGCGGTTCTCCACCGAGGTCTCGGTGGTGTGCGCGCGCACGGCCCGCGGCGAGACCGCCTGCTTCCCCGCCGCCGAGAACGTGCACCGCGACGCCATCCTCGACGTCTCCATCGTCCCCGCCCGCGTGCCGCCCGCGGTGGCCGACGAGGCGCGGCGGGTGGCGGAGGCGATGGCCGCGGGGCTGGGCGTGGTGGGCCTGCTGGCGGTGGAGATGTTCGTGGGAGAGGATGGGCACGTGCGCATGAACGAGATCGCGCCGCGGCCGCACAACTCCGGGCACTACACCCTGGAGGCCTGCCCGGTGTCGCAGTTCGAGCAGCAGCTGCGCGCCGTCTGCGGGCTTCCGCTGGGCTCCACGGAGCTGCTCCGCCCCGCCGCGATGGTGAACCTGATGGGCGACGACGCGGGCACCGCGCTCGGCCGCCCCGGCGTGGCCGAGGCGCTGGCGGTGCCGGCGACCGCGCTGCACCTCTACGGCAAGGCCGAGGCGCGCCCGGGGCGCAAGATGGGGCACCTCACCGCGTTGGGCGACACGCCGGACCAGGCGCTGGAGCGCGCGCTGCGCGCCCGCGCGCTGCTGGTGGGCGGCGGGGGGTGAACCCGCCCCTTGCGCTTCGCCCGGGTTCCGTGCAACTGTAGAAGGAACGCCGCCTCGCACACGCCCAGCCACACCCTCCAGCCTGGACGCATCCGTCCCCTCCGGGGGACGAACACCGCGTCCCACGGAACGCCCCACGCAGCGCGTTCCCTCGATCTCACCCGGCTGACCCCAGGCGAAACCTGCCGCGGCCCGCGCCCGTAAACACTTGGGCCGGCAACGGTGTATCAGTGTGGCAGATGGCCCGCCCCTTGCTCGTTACAGGGAACGAGGGCCGAAGGTACCCAGGAGGTGCTCCGTGATCCTTCACTGCAACTTCGAAGAGCTCAGGGCGCTCGCGGCGGCCTCGGAGCTGATCGTGGCCGACGGCCAGTCCGAGAGCCTGGTGATGGTGGAGCAGCTCCTCCCGCGCCTCACCGGCGACATGAGCATCGAGACGCTCCCGGACCAGCGCCGGGTGCAGAAGGCGGTGCACTTCATCGTGGGCGACCTGCACCGGCGGCTGGACGAGCGCATCATCGAGGCGCACCCGGCCGACGAGGAGGCGGTGGCGCTCTTCTTCGACTACGGCCACTCGCGCAGCGTGCTCCACCGCCTGGAGCTGATGGGTGCCGAGATGGAGGCCATCGTGGAGCTCATCGGCGGCGGCGCGGCCGCTGCCGGGATGACCTTCCCCGACTGAGCGCCGCCCCAGGCCCCCGTAAACAGCGTCTCACGCAGAGCCGCAGAGAAAGGCCCCGCACCGCATCCGAAGGTGCGGGGCCTTCGTCTCCGTGTGGAGTTCGGGATAGATTCCCTTCGCGGCGTAGATGACGATGTTGCTGTCGGCGAGAATCATCAGTCGCGGCCGGGAAGCGGACGGTCGCGACGAATCTCCCTCTCCCAGGCCGCGGGATCTTCGATCTCGCTGAACGCGCCAATGCGGGCGAGCTCGGCGAGCGCCTCGGCCATCATTGCGCCACGCTCGGAATCATCGAGTTGGTCTTCGTCGGCCACGGTGACCGTGACATGCAACTTTTCCTTGCGTTCGGGCGCGCCGTTCGTCCATTCGATATGGTCGTCGCTAATCACGGCCCTGTAGCTGCGAGTCATGGCCTACTCCCTGGTACTTGAGCCCGGAAGTGCGTTAGATCCCCAATACGCCTTCAGGTCTGATCAGCCGCGGCCGGCACCGTCGTGCGCTCGTCGCGCGCATCGGGAACCTCCACCTTTACCTCCACGGGCTTCGGGGCATTGGGCGAACTGCCAGGTGATCGCCCGTCAGGACGGCATCGTAGGTGCGGCTCACAGCGCTTCTCGAGCGAAGAAGTTGAACAAGAATGGACGCAGCTTACAACCTAATGCGAGCGCGTTCGGAGCGGAAGAGGATAGTTCGGCATCGAACAGTGCTTGTGCAGAGAGGGCATCCTCCGCGTCCCCTGCTTGGAATCATGCTGTCTCAGGTGACGACGGGGGCGGCGGACCGCGCGAGCACCAGGTAGTCTGCCAGCCGGGCGCGCTGCTCCTTCGGCATCGCGTTCAGGAGCGCGATCAGGTCGGCGGCGCCCACCAGCCGCTTCAGGCGGGGGCTCTCCAGGAAATGGTCGAGGCTCGCCTTCAGCCGCTTCTGCGCCTCGCCGTATTCGTCGACGTAGGTCCCGACGAGCTTGGTCTGCATCGCCTCTACGTTTAGCAGGCGGTCTATGTAGCCGCGGTCGGGGATCAGCCCCTCGACCAGGTCGGGCCAGCGGGTGGCGATGATCAGCGCGCGCGCCAGCAGGGTGGCCTCGGACGGGTCGGTGAGCATCTCCCGCTTCCGGGCGACCAGCGCCTGCAGGCGGAAGGTGTTGATGAAGCGCTTGATCTTGCGCGGGTTGAACTCCAGGTACGGCGCCGCCTCGACCACGGCCAGGCGCACCTGCTCCGCCTCGGCGGCGGAGCGCTCGTCGATCCGCTTCTCCGCCTCTCGCACATCCGCGGAGGAAACCTGCCTGGCCGCGACCGCGCGCGCCGCCGCGGCCAGCGGCTTCCCGACGCGCTGCTCGGCCTTGATCAGGTGCTCCGCCTCGCGCACCCCCGCCGACGCCTCGGGCTCCGCGCGCGCGCCGCCCGGCGTGAGGATCCGCCCGATGTAGCCGTCCACCACCGTCTTCTCCGCGCGCGGGATGCGGAAGTTGATCTGGATGATCTTCTCCAGGAAGCGCTCCCCCAGCGTCAGGCCACCGGGGTCGAAGTCCATCAGCTCCTTCATCTCCTTGTACTTGGCCTCGATGCTGGCTGCGACCGCCTGCGTGTCCATGCCCAGGATGAAGATGCAGTGCTCCGTGTCCAGAACCGAGTTGATGGCCTCCACCACCTCGACCGCCTGCTTGGGTCCGCAGCGGTCCAGGTCGTCGATGAACACCACCAGCGGCCACTTGCCGTTCTGCGTCACCACGCGCACCACACGCGCGAAGTCGGCCTCGAACTCCGAGAGGAAGCCGATCTTCTCCGCGTAGTTGGGGGTGCGCAGGTAGCGCGCGATGTTCAGGTTGAAGGGCGCGGTGACGTACCTGAACGCCGTGGTGCCGATGCCGTACACCCCCGAAACACCCACCGCGGCGGCCAGTGGGATCCACCGGGCCAGTGGTTGATGGAGCGCGATCGCCCCGGCGGTGAAGAGCGCCGCCCCGAGCACCAGGAGAAGGAGCGGCCTGGCGATGGCCGCGAGCGCGTCCTGGACGAAGAGCGCCCAGTCGAAGCGCTCGCGGTTGAGCGCCACCCAGGTCCGCAGGCGCTCGCGGGCGGTGGAGCGCTTCCGGGTCTGCGCCAGGATCTCCAGGGCCAGCGCAGCCCACAGCGCCTCCTCGCGGTCGTACTTCCAGGCGTTGAACCAGACGGTGCGGAAACGCGAGAAGCGGGTCCGGGCGCCCGCTGCGCCGCCCGCGCCCGATGCGGGGAAGGAGCCCGGGTCCAGCCGCTTCCGCACCATGTACATCAGGCTGGTCTTCCCCATCCCCCACGCCGCGTCGATGCCGATGGTGAGCGGCTTGCCGGTCTCGGGGTTCTCGATGAACTCCACCAGCGCGTCCGCATAGTCGGCGAAGCGCAGGCTGTCGTCGGCCAGCGTGGGCGTGTCGGCCAGGGCGCGCAGCGCCGTGCGGACCTGCTCCGGCGAGGCGGCGGGGGAAGATGCCTGCTGCGCGATGCCCCCGGACGGATCGTCCTTCGCCCCGGGCGCTGCGGACTGGGCGTTCTGCGCGGGTGAATCCCCCGTCCCGACCGCGTTCGCGGGACCCGCGGAGGCCGACGGCGCCGTGCGGTCGAACCCCAGTTCCTTCCAGCGCTTCAGCCCATCCTTGGTCAGGATGCTCTCCAGCGGCTCGTGCAGCTCACCGGCGAGGGCCGGCAGGAGGAGAGCGGTCGCGCCGACGATGAGCTCCGCGTTCAGGACGAGGCCGATGACCGCGATGCGGGTGTGCAGGTCCAGGCGATCGACGAATAGATCGGCCGCGTCGCCTAGCAGCCGGTCGATCGGTGCCGTCCCCGTGGTCAGTTCCTCGGACAGGTGGGTCCTGCCCGCCAGCCCCCCGCCGTAGTCGGGGTGCTGCTCCAGGAGGTCGTTGATGACCTGAGCCGGGGCCACGGATTCGTGTTCCAGGTACTTCTCCGCGACTCGCAGGACGGATGGCGAGAGGTTCAGGCCTTCGAGGCTGTTTTCGATGGACATCGAGGTGCCTGGAAGCGGAACGGAGAGAGGCGGGAGGGCCGGCAGCCCTCAGGGCAGGATTACTCGCAACCTCGCCAAGGTCAAGCGAATTCGATGGAGCGGCACGGCTCGCCGGAATGGAAGTTGCCCCTCCCCGCCCTCGTCTGATTGGACGGACACGCATCCGCGGGAGGAACGAATGGACCAGGACCGCACCGATTCGATGGGCCGCCGCGGCTCGGAAGACACCTCGCGGGCCGAGGAGCACGGACGCAACGCGGAGGAGAACCGCGACGCGCTGGAGGCGCAGAACCGGCGCACCGAGGCCGCCGGCACCGGCCGCACCTCGGAAGCCACGTCGGAGGCGGAAGCCAACGTGCGCGAGGCCGGGCGCAACCGCGACGCGCTCGAGGCGCAGCACGGCCGGATCGAGCGCACCACGCCCGACGACGTGCGGATGCCCTGACCCTGTAAAATCTCACGCGGAGACGCGGAGGAACCGAGAGAAAGCATTCTCTCGGTTCCTCCGCGTCTCTGCGTGAAACGGCAGTTGCTTTTGAAGTTCAGAGGATGTACTTGCGCAGGTCCTCGTCGTCCACGATCGCCTTCAGCCGGTTGCGCACGGTGTCGGCGTCGATGTTGATCTCCTTCTGCTCCATCTCCGGCAGCTCGAAGAGGATGTCCTCCAGCAGCGTGGTGAGCACCGTGTGCAGCCGCCGCGCGCCGATGTTCTCCATGCGGTCGTTCACGTGCGCCGCGATGCGCGCGATCTCGTCCACGCCGTCGGGGGTGAACTCCAGCTTGGCGCCCTCGGCCGCCACCAGCGCGCGGTACTGCGTGATCAGCGCGTTCTTCGGCTCGGTGAGGATGCGGACGAAGTCGGCCACGGTGAGGCTCTTCAGCTCCACCCGGATGGGGAAGCGCCCCTGCAGCTCGGGGATCAGGTCGCTCGGCTTGGAGACGTGGAAGGCGCCCGCCGCGATGAACAGGATGTGGTCGGTGCGCACGATGCCGTACTTGGTCTGCACCGTGGAGCCCTCCACCACCGGGAGCAAGTCGCGCTGCACGCCCTCGCGCGACACGTCGGGACCCATCCCCGCGTGGTCGCCCGCGATCTTGTCGATCTCGTCGAGGAAGATGATCCCCATCTCCTCCACCCGGTCGAGCGCCTCGTTCACCACCTCGTCCATGTTCACGAGCTTGTCGAGCTCGTCCTGCAGCAGGATGCGGCGCGCCTCGCTCACCGTCACCGTGCGGCGCTTCGACTTCTTGGGAAGCACGTCCTGCAGCATGTCCATCAGGTTGCTGTCCATGCCGCCGTCCATCCCGCCCATCGGGATCATCATGTTCTCGATGGGCATGCTCTGCGTGACCTCCACCTCCACCTCGCGGTCCTCCAGCTTCCCGTCCTGCAGGAGCTGGCGGAACTTGGCGCGGGTGCGGTCGCGGCGCTCGCGCACCTCCGCGTCTTCCTTGCGCTCCACCTGCCCGCCCGCGGTCGCCACGAACACGCGCGGGCGGTCCCCGCCGGCCTGCGGGTCGGCCGGGGGCGCGGGCTTGTCGCCCTCCACGGGGGGGATCAGCAGGTCCAGCAGCCGCTCCTCAACCCGTTGCTCGGCCACCTCCTGCACCTCGTCCTCGCGGTCGGTGCGCACCATGTTCACCGCCGCGTCCACCAGGTCGCGGACCATCGACTCCACGTCGCGGCCCACGTAGCCCACCTCGGTGAACTTGCTGGCCTCCACCTTCACGAAGGGCGCGCCGGCCAGCCGCGCCAGCCGCCGCGCGATCTCCGTCTTCCCCACCCCGGTGGGGCCGATCATGATGATGTTGTTGGGAACGATCTCGTCGCGCAGGTCCTCGTCCACGCGCTGGCGCCGCCAGCGGTTGCGCAGGGCGATGGCGACGGCCTTCTTGGCCTCCTTCTGCCCCACGATGTACTTGTCCAGCTCGGCCACGATGCCGCGCGGCGTGAGCTCGTCGAGCCAGGGCTGCAGCTCTTCCTTCGCGCCCGCGCCCTTCCCGTCGGCCACGGGCTCGTCGGGGGCGGGGGCGATGATGTCGGTGTCGTTCGTCGCCATCTCTCAGCTCGTGGGGGCGGGCGGCTCGGCCACGGGCGCATCGCCCGACCCCAGCTCCAGCACGGTGATGTTGCGGTTGGTGTAGATGCAGATGTCGCCGGCGATCTCCAGCGCCGTGCGCACGATCTCGGGCGCGGCCAGGGTGGAGTGCTCCTTCAGCGCGCGCGCGGCCGAGAGGGCGTAGGCGCCGCCGGAGCCGATGGCCACGATGTCGTCGTCGGGCTCGATCACGTCGCCGGTGCCGGAGAGCATGTACAGGTGCTCCTGGTCGGCCACCGCCAGCAGCGCCTCCAGGCGGCGCAGGTAGCGGTCGCTGCGCCAGTCCTTGGCGAGCTCCACCGCGGCGCGCGAGAGGTTGCCGGGGTAGCGCTCCATCTTCTCCTCGAACTTCTCGAAGAGGGTGAAGGCGTCGGCCACGGAGCCGGCGAACCCCGCCAGCACGCGCCCCTCGCGCAGCTTGCGCACCTTCAGCGCGCGGCTCTTGGCGACGATGTCGCCGGTGGTGACCTGCCCGTCGCCGCCCAGCGCGACCCGGCCGTCCTTCCGTACGGCCAGGATGGTGGTGGCGTGGAACGTGGGAACGCTCATCTATCTCCAGTCGTCTGGACTCTTTGCCGTAAATTACGAGCCGGCAAGCTCGCATCCCCCTGTGTACACCGCAAGCACGCCGATGGCTGAAAGCCCGTCAAAAGCGCCTCACCGTCTTCTCTGATCAATTGTGCAAAAGGGCGTCATCCTGAAGGTGCCGCTGCTCCATGCCAGAACTGGCGATGAATCATGGCGGCGCCTGAAGGATCTACCCGAATCCTGCGGCAAAAAAGCGAGCACCGCTCGGAAGTAGTAGATTGGAAGAGACTTCCGCGAAGAAGGATCTCC
>C688J35102_120989505_pt1 | contig 11644 bp, 8 predicted proteins | sample HopSoiMetagenom2_FD_35102 | JGI IMG/M metagenome (IMG submission 35102)
GGCGCGGCGTGCGCCCACCCCCTACGGCGGCGGCCACGCGCGGGTTCCGCGTGCGCGCGAGGCCGCGGCGCGCTATACTTTACGCCCGGTCCCCACCCGCGCCGCAAGGCCGCACGCCGTGAAAGGCACGGAGCGAGATGAGCATCGCCGAGATCTTCGAGACGCTTGAGTACGGGCCCGCCCCCGAGAGCGCGTCCCCCGCCGTCCGCTGGCTGGAGGAGCGCGGCCGCAGCGCCCGCATGTACGTGGACGGCCGCTGGCGCGACCCCGAGGGCGACGAGTGGTTCGACAGCGTGAACCCCGCCACCAACCAGCCGCTCGCCCGCGTCGCGCAGGGCGGCCGCGGCGACGTGGACGCGGCCGTCGACGCCGCGCGGCGCGCGCTGGAGGGGTGGCAGGCCATCGGCGGGCACGGCCGCGCCCGCTACCTGTACGCCATCGCGCGGCAGGTGCAGAAGCACTCGCGCCTCTTCGCCGTCCTCGAGTCGATGGACAACGGCAAGCCCATCCGCGAGTCGCGCGACATCGACATCCCGCTGGTGGCCCGCCACTTCTACCACCACGCCGGCTGGGCGCAGCTGATGGACACCGACGCCGAGCTGCGCGACTGCGCGCCCGTCGGCGTGGTGGGGCAGATCATCCCCTGGAACTTCCCGCTCCTCATGCTGAGCTGGAAGATCGCCCCGGCGCTGGCCATGGGGAACACGGTGGTGCTCAAGCCCGCCGAGTTCACCTCGCTCACCGCCATCCTCTTCGCCCAGGTCTGCGACGAGGCGGGGCTCCCCCCCGGCGTGGTCAACATCGTCACCGGCGACGGGCGCACCGGGGCGCTGATGGTGGAGCACCCCGGCATCGACAAGATCGCCTTCACCGGCTCCACCGAGGTCGGCCGCATCATCCGCGTGACCACCGCCGGGTCGGGGAAGAAGCTCTCGCTGGAGCTCGGCGGGAAGAGCCCCTTCATCGTCTTCGACGACGCCGACCTGGACAGCGTGGTGGAGGGCGTGGTCGACGCCATCTGGTTCAACCAGGGGCAGGTGTGCTGCGCCGGGAGCCGCATCCTGGCGCAGGAGGGGATCTCCGCCCGCCTCACCGAGAAGCTGCGCGCGCGCATGGAGACCCTGCGCGTGGGCGACCCGCTCGACAAGGGCGTCGACATCGGCGCCATCGTGGCCCCGGTGCAGCTGCAGAAGATCCAGGAGCTGGTGCAGCAGGGGGTCGACGAAGGCGCCACCCTCTGGCAGCCCTCGTGGAGCTGCCCGCAGGAGGGGTGCTTCTTCCCGCCGACGCTCTTCACCGACGTCTCGCCCTCCTCCACCATCGCGCAGGTGGAGATCTTCGGCCCGATCGTGGTCTCCATGACCTTTCGCACCCCCTCCGAAGCGGTCGCGCTCGCCAACAACACCCCCTACGGGCTCGCCGCCAGCGTCTGGACCGAGAGCATCAACCTCGCCCTCGACGTCGCGCCCAAGGTGCAGGCGGGGACGGTGTGGATCAACTCCACCAACGTCTTCGACGCCGCCTCGGGCTTCGGCGGCTACAAGGAGAGCGGCTACGGGCGCGAGGGCGGCCGCGAGGGGCTGTGGGAGTACGTGAAGCCGAAGTGGGCGAAGGAGAACGGCGGGGGACAGGGGACAGGGGACGGGGGACAGCAGACGAAGAGCCGGTCGAAGGCGAAGGCCGACGCCGCGGCGAAGGGCGCGTCGCTCCCCCCGATCGACCGCACGGCCAAGCTCTACGTGGGCGGCAAGCAGGCGCGGCCGGACGGCGGCTACTCCTTCCCGGTGCACGGCCCCGGCGGGCGCCTGGTCGGCGAGGCGGCGCTCGGCAACCGCAAGGACGTCCGCAACGCCGTGGAGGCCGCGCACAAGGCCGCCGGCTGGGCCAGGCAGACCGGGCACAACCGGGCGCAGGTGCTGTACTACCTGGCGGAGAACCTCGCCGCGCGCACCGACGAGCTCGCGCGCCGCATCGCCTCGATGACCGGGGACGAGGGCGGCGCCGCGGCCGAGGTCGAGGCGACCATCCGCCGCCTCTACACCTGCGCGGCCTGGGCCGACAAGTGGGACGGCGACGTGCACCACACCCCGGTGCGCATGGTCACCATCGCCATGCGCGAGGCGATCGGCGTGGTCGGCGTGGCCTGCCCCGACGTGGCGCCGCTGCTGGGCTTCGTCTCGCTGGTTGCCCCCGCGATCGCGATGGGGAACACCGTGGTGGCCATCCCCTCCGAGCGCTGGCCGCTGGCGGCGACCGACTTCTACCAGGTGCTCGACACCAGCGACGTGCCCGGCGGGGTGGTGAACATCGTCACCGGCAGGCGCGACGAGCTGGCGCAGACGCTGGCCGCGCACGACGACGTGGACAGCATGTGGTACTTCGGCGGGGCGGAGGGGAGCGCGCGGGTGGAGCGCCTCTCGGCCGGCAACATGAAGCGCACCTGGGTGGACCACGGCCACGCGCGCGACTGGCTCGACCCCGTGCAGGGCGAGGGCGCCGAGTTCCTCCGCGAGGCCACCCAGGTCAAGAACATCTGGGTGCCGTACGGCGAGTAGCGGCCGCGGCGCACGCGCACCGGGAGGCCGGGGGAGGGGCGGACGGCTGCGTCCCGCTCCCCCGGCCCCGCCGGTGACGCGTTTCACTCTGCGCCGCCGTCGAGCCGTTCTCTAAACGCCGTAATCTGGCCGGTCGCGTAAACCATCGCGGGATCGGGCTTTGTTCGTTATCTTCGGACAACCTGTCTGAAAAGGGGGACCGCCGCTCGCGCGGGCCCCGCACTCTTCCGCCGCGGCCTGCGCCGCGGGGACACGACTCCGGAGACCTCCTTCCATGCCCCCTGTGCAGCCCGCGGAGATCCCTCCGCTGCGAGAGGCGTTTCAGCAGTCGCTGCGGCTGATGCGGCTGATCCGCTCGTACTGGACGCCGCTGATCAAGGGGATGGCGCTGGGGCTGGTGCTGGGGCTCTTCGGGATGGCCACGCCGTACCTCTCCAAGCTGCTGATCGACGAGGTGTACCCCAGCCGCGACCTCACGCTGATGCAGCTGCTGGTGGCGGGGATCCTGGTGCTCGCGGTGGCGCAGGCGGTGATGGGGGCCATCCGCAGCTACTTCACCAGCTACACCACCGCGCACCTGGCCAACGCCACCAGCCTCCTCTTCTTCAACCACCTGCAGCACCTGCGCACGCGCTTCTTCGACGAGCACCGCGTGGGCGAGATCATGAGCCGCTTCGGCGACGTGCGCACCTCGCTGAACAGCGTGGCGCGCGTGTTCGAGACGGTGTTCGTGAACGGGGTGTACCTGGTGCTGGTGCCCCCCTTCCTCTTCCTGCTGCAGTGGAAGCTGGCCATCGTCTCGCTGATCACCATCCCCGTCACCGTCATCATCACCACCACCTCGTCGCGGCTGCTGCGGCGCTTCTGGAAGAAGAGCGCCGAGGCCTACGCCGAGCTGGGCGCCTTCCAGGTCGAGGTGCTGAGCCACATCCGCACCCTCAAGGCGCTCTCGCTGGAGCACCAGCTCTACAACCGCGCCAGCGGGCAGATCCAGGGCGCGCTGCAGATGCAGCTCAAGGCGGGGGGATGGTCGCAGGTGTTCGGCACCCTCAACGCCGTGGTGCGCGCGCTGGGTACGGCCGTGTTCACCTGGTACGCGTGGACGCTCATCATCCACAACGAGATGACGCTGGGCGACTACATCGCCTTCACCGCGTACATGGGGTACCTGTACAACCCGCTGCAGCAGATCACCGGGCTGTTCAGCGACTTCCAGCAGATGGCGGTGAACCTGGGGCGCATGTTCGAGTACCTGGACGCCCCGGTGGAGCAGGACCCGGCCGGCGCCTACCTCCCCCCGGGCCCGGTCACGCGGGTGGTCGAGGGCGACCTGCGGCTGCGCGACGTGAGCTTCGGCTACTCGCCCGAGAAGCGGGTGCTGCACGACGTGAACCTGCACTTCCCGCGCGGCACCATCACCTCGGTGGTGGGCCCCAGCGGCGCGGGCAAGAGCAGCCTGCTGCGGCTGATCACCCGCATGGAGGAGCCCGACAGCGGGCGGCTCTTCGTCGACGGCTCGGCGATGACGGCGATGCCGCTCTCCGACCTGCGGCGCCAGGTGTCGGTGGTGTGGCAGGAGTTCGCGCTGATGCAGGGCACGGTGTGGGAGAACCTCACCTTGGGCACCCCCGACGCCACCCGCGCGCAGGTGGACGACGCCGTGCGCCTCTGCCGCCTCGACGGGCTGCTGGCCAGCCTCCCCAACGGCTACGACACCAACGTGGCCGAGTGGGGCGCCACCCTCTCCGGCGGGCAGCGCCAGCGGATGGCCATCGCCCGCGCGCTGGTGCGCGACACCCCGGTGCTCCTCTTCGACGAGGCCACCAGCAACGTCGACATGCAGACCGAGACCGAGATCCTGCGCGACCTCTTCGCCCGCGTGGAGGGGAAGACGGTGGTCTTCGTGACCCACCGCGTGCAGACCGCCACCCTGGCCGACCAGATCTGCGTGATCGAGGCGGGGCGGGTGATGGGCGTGGGCACGCACGCCGACCTGATGCGCGACTGCGACTCGTACCGCCGGCTGTACGCGGGCGGGGCCGGCCCCGAGGAGGGGCGGATCCTGCGCGCCGTTCCCCTGACCGTCTGACCCGACCCATGGCACTTCCGAACCAGAAGCCCGACGACAAGGACCGGGCCGTCATCCCCCTGCGCCTCCCCGACCTCCCGCACGAGGGGCAGCCCGGCGCGTCGTTCGTGCGGCGCGCGGTGGGGTTCACCCTCCTCACCATCACCGGGCTGGCGGTGGTGGGGGCGCTGGTGGCGACGCTGGTGTCGATGGACGTGACCGTGAAGGCCTCCGGCGTGCTGGAGCCGGTGCGCATCTACCCGGTGCGGGCGATGGAGGGCGGGGTGGTGCGCACGGTGCTGGTGCAGACCGGCGACACGGTGCACGCCGGCCAGGTGCTGGCCCGGCTCGACTCGGTGGAGCTGGTGGCCACGCTGGCGCAGCTGCAGGCGCAGTACCGCGCCGCCGACATCGACCGCCGCCGCTCCGCCACCGCCGACCCCCTGCAGCGCCAGCAGAGCCAGGAGCACGCGGCGCAGTCGCGCTCGCGCCTCTCCACCGCGCTGGCCAGCCTGCGCCAGCGGATGGTGGAGTACGACCTGGGCACCAACGTGGACTCGCTGCTCGCGAACTACGTTCCCGGCCGGCACGTGGCCATCGACCAGGCGGTGGGCGAGGTGAAGGGGGCCCAGGCGGATCTGCGCCTGATGGGGGCCGAGGGGGGGCTGCAGGAGCTGTCGTACTTCGACCGCGAGAAGCTGGGAACGCAGATGGACCAGCTGGCGGCGCAGATCACGGCGGCGCGCGAGCGCCTGGGGCGCCTGGTGCTCACCGCGCCCACCGACGGGGTGGTGCTCACCGAGCAGATGGAGCGCCTCCCCGGCGCCTTCGTGCGCGAGGGCGACCAGATCATGGAGCTGGCCGACCTCAAGGACTGGCGGGTGCTCCTCTCGGTGAGCGAGCGCGACGTCTCCAAGATCCAGCTGGGCGACTCGGTGAAGGTGGACCTGCTCGCCTTCGACGAGTCCGAGCGCGAGCAGCTGCGCGCGGTGGTGGCCTACGTGGCCCCCGAGCCGCTCTCCGCGCAGGGCTCCCTCACGCAGGCGCCCGCCGCGGCGGTGGGCGGCCCCGGGGCCTACCGGGTGATCGCCTCGCTCGACCGCGCCCAGCTGGCGCGGATGGGCGTCACCCGCTTCCGCCGCGGATACACGGTGAGCGCGTACGTGGTCACCCGCTCCGGGCGCATCGTCACGCTGCTCTGGAACTACCTGACGGAGAAGATCGACAAGGCCCACCGCCAGGCGCCGCCGGGCCAATGAAGGTGCGCGTGAAAAAGGCGAGGTTCGGGCCCCCCGCGCCATTCGCGCCCCCGGCGTGGGTGGTCGAGGGGCTGGACCGGCCCACGGGCAAGGGGCTGCTGGTGGCGGTGATCGACAGCGGGTGGGACCACGCCTGCGACGACCCGCGGGTGCTCCCCGGCATCGGGCTGGTGGACCCGGCCGACGAGCTGGCGATGCTCCGCACCGACGACGACCAGGACCGGGTGGGGCACGGCACCGCCTGCATCCACCAGATCCTGCGGATCGCGCCCGACGCGCGGGTGGTGCCGGTCCGGGTGTTCGGCAAGGTGCTCGACACCGGCCCGGAGCAGCTGTACGAGGCCATCCTGTACGCCATCGAGCGCGGCGTGGACGTGGTGAACCTGAGCCTGGGCACCATGCTGCCGCGCGCGCGCGACCCGCTCTACTTCGCCTGCGAGACGGCGCGGCGGAAGGGGATCATCGTCGTCGCCGCCGGCAGCAACTCCGGCGGCGCGAGCTACCCCGCGATCTTCGAGAACGTGATCGGCGTCTCCGCCGACCGCTTCGGCTCGCCCTACGACTTCGAGTACCACGTCGACGAGGCGATGGAGTGCCGGGCGTGGGGGGTGGAGCAGCCGGTGGTGGGGCTCGGCGGCGAGGAGGAGGTGAAGCACGGCACCAGCTTCGCCACGCCGAACATCGCCGGCATCGTCTGCCTGCTCCTGGAGCGCTACCCGGGCGCCAGCCTGGAACGGATCCGCGACCTGCTCGCCGAGCACGCGACGCTGGTGGTGCAGCCGCAGGAGGAGCAGGAGCCGTCGGCGGAGCCCGCGCCGTCTCGCCCGGTCCGCAAGCGCGCCCCGAAGCGTGCCGTGGCGGAATCCGCGTCTCCCTCGCGCCGGACCCGGAAGCGCGACGCGGCACCCTCTCCCCTTGCCCCGCCGGCCGCTGCTAATTACCTTAGCAGTGAGATGAATACCGAGAGCGACGCCGCCCCGTCCCGCGAGGCGCCCGACGAAGAGACGGCGCTGGCGCTGCGCACCTGGATCGCGCTGGCGCGGGCGCACAACGCGGTGGGCGCCCGCGCCACGGCCGACGTGGCGCGGCACGACCTGACGGTGGCCGAGTTCGGGGTGCTGGAGGCGCTGTACCACAAAGGCCCGATGCTGCTCAGCGAGGTGCAGCGCCGCATCCTGGTCTCCAGCGGCGGCATCACCTACCTGGTGGACCGGCTGGTGAAGCGCGGCCTGGTCGAGCGCCGCGACTGCCCCGGCGACCGGCGCGCCCGGCTGGCGTCGCTCACCCCGGCGGGCGAGAAGCTCGTCGCCGACATCTTCCCCGAGCACGCCGCGGTGATCCGCGACGCGCTGGCCGGCCTGGGCAGCGAGGAGAAGCGCCAGGCGATCCGGCTGCTGCACGCCGTGCTCGGCGGCGGCGCGCGTCCGGAGCCCGGCTCCGACGCCGGGTGATGCGCGTCTTCGTACCCGCATATCTCAGTAGTGAGCTTACGCCCGAATCCTGCGAGAGGTGTCGTTGCTCAGAAACGACAACAAGACGACGTCATCCTGAGCCGTCGCCGCTGCGCTTAACCGGCCGTGGAGCAACCGCCTGGCGGCGACCGAAGGATCTATAGCCGAGGCTTACAAACCGTTCGGGGATCGCACGTTCGTTCTCCGATGCGTAATACCGAGGGAGGTGAAAGATGGAACCGCTGACCACGCAGGGGCTGCACCACGTCACCATGGTGTCGGCGAACGCCCAGCGCACGCTGGACTTCTACCGCGACCTGCTCGGGCTGGGGCTGGTGAAGCGCACCGTCAACTTCGACGATCCCGGCTCGTACCACCTGTACTTCGGCGATCCGCTGGGGATGCCGGGAACGCTGCTGACCTTCTTCGAGTGGCCGCGGGCGCCACGCGGCGGGTGGGGCGTGGGCGGCGTGCACCACGTGGCGATGGGCGTGGCCACGGAGGACGGGCTGCTGCGCTGGAAGCGGCGCCTGACCGACGCCGGCGTGCCGGTCAGCGGGCCGTTCGACCGGCGCTGGTTCCACAGCATCTACTTCAGCGACCCCGACGGGCAGATCCTGGAGATCGCCACCCGCGGCCCCGGGTACGCGCTCGACGAGCCGGCGGACGCGCTGGGGGAGACGATCATCACCCCGCCCGCCGCGAACCTGGCGGGGCAGCGCGACGAGGCGGCGATCCAGGCGCGCACCTGGCCCGAGCCGGTCCCCGAGATCACGCCCGACATGGCGCTCGAGGGGCTGCACCACGTCTCCGCCATCACCCGCGACGTGGAGCAGGCGAACGACTTCCTGCACGAGGCGCTGGGGCTGCGGCTGGTGAAGCGCACCCTCAACCAGGACGCGCCCGACATGCCGCACTGGTTCTGGGCGGCATACGACGGGAAGACGGTGGCGCCGCACAGCTCCTTCACTCTCTTCGGCTTCCCGCCGCGGGGGAAGGTGGCGCGCGGCGGGGTGGGGCAGACGCACCACGTGGCCTTCCGCGCCGGGAGCGAGGAGCAGCAGCGCGAGTGGCGCGACCACCTGCTGAGCCTGGGCGTGCAGGTGTCGCCGGTGATGGACCGCGACTACTTCCGCAGCATCTACTTCCACGCCCCCGACGGGCTGCTGCTGGAGATCGCCACCGACGGCCCCGGCTTCATGGTCGACGAGCCGCGGGGGAGCCTGGGCACGGAGCTGCGCGTTCCCGCCTGGCTCGGCGAGCGCCGCGAAGAGATCGAGGCCGCGCTGGCGCCCCTGCGATAGCGCCGGCTCCGGCACGCAACCCGGAACGTGTCGTCCCGAGGCCCCGACCCGCCGCAGCCGACGTATGCTCCGACGGTCGCGGGGCCGAGGGATCCAACCGCGGCCGCCACGAGACCTCGGGCGGAAGCCGCACCGCCGCCGCGGTTCGCGCCGACGGAGAACCGCATTTCAACGGGAGGATGAGGGGATGACCGACACCGAATCGCCGCGCCCGCTGCGCGTGCTGGGGATCGCGGGGAGCCTGCGCGTCGCGTCGTACAACCGGATGCTCCTGCGCGCGGCCGTGGAGCTCGCGCCGGAGGGGATGGAGATCGAGCTCTTCGACATCGGCGGGATCCCGCTCTTCAACGAAGACGTGGAGGCCGCCGGGACGCCGTCGGCGGTGGAGGCGTTCCGCGAGGCGATCCGGCGCGCGGACGCGCTGCTCGTCGCCACTCCCGAGTACAACCACGGCGTGCCGGGCGTGCTGAAGAACGCGGTCGACTGGGCCAGCCGCCCGCCGCGCAAGTCGGCGCTGGCGGGGAAGCCCGCCGCCGTCTTCGGCGCCTCGCCCGGCGCGACCGGCACCGCGCGGGCGCAGACGCAGCTCCGGGCGTCGTTCGTCTTCACCGACACCCCGGTGCTCCCGCAGCCCGAGGTCCTCGTCTTCCGCGCGCACGAGAAGTTCGACGCGGACGGCCGCCTGAGCGACGAGCCGACCCGCGTCTTCGTCGGCCGCCTTCTCGTGGCCCTCGCCGACTGGACGAGGCGGCTCGCGCGCTGAACCCCCGAAAACATTCCTCCGAAGAGACGCAGAGGTGCTGAGCAGGGTCGCGGCTCTCCCTCCGCGGCTCTGTGTGAGATGCTTTTGCTGAAGCTGCGGTCGCGCCCCGAATCTTGACGCTCCTCCGCGATCCGTTTACCCTTCCCGCGCAGTCTCCGCGTTCGGCCTTCCCGCCCATCCCGGGCACCCGGTCCCGCATCCATCCCGCTCCTCCCGTCCCGCCCACCCCTGGCGGCGTCGCCACCCCTTCGATCCACCTGGAGATCTCATGAAGAAGTGGATGAGACGAACCGGCATCGGCGTCGGCTCCATCCTCGTTGCGGTCGTGCTCGGCATCGGCGTGGTGTACGCCGCCAGCGAGGTGCGCTTCCGCCACGCCTACACCGACGTGGCGGTGCTCCCCTTCCGCGCCGCCGCCCCCTCGCCCGACGTGCTGGCGCGCGGCCGGCACCTGGCCACGGCCATCGGCAAGTGCGTCGAGTGCCACGGCGACGACCTGGGCGGGAAGGTGTTCATGGACGCCGGTCCGCTGGGGGTGGTGGTCGCCACCAACCTCACCGCGGGCCGCGGCGGCGTGGCCTCGCGCTACAGCGATGGCCGGCTGGAGCGCGCCATCCGCCACGGCATCGGCGCCGACGGGCGCGCGCTCGCCATGATGCCCTCGGAGGCGTTCACGGCGATGAGCGACGCCGATCTCCAGGCGCTGATCGCCTACCTGCGCACCGTTCCGCGGGTGGACCGCACCGTTCCCGCCACCAACGTGCGGGCGCTGGGGCGGGCGCTCTACCTGGCGGGGAAGCTCGACCTCTTTCCGGCCGAGCTGATCGACCACCGCGCCGCCCGCCCGGCCCCGGTGCCGGAGGGCGTGACGGTGGAGTACGGGCGGTACCTGGCCACCATCGGCGGGTGCCGAAGCTGCCACGGGCCCGACCTGGCGGGGAGCGCCGAGGCACTGGGCCCCCCGGGAACGCCGCCGCCGGCCAACCTCACCGCCGCGGGGGAGCTCGGGCGCTGGGGCAAGGACGATTTCGTGCGCGCGCTCCGCACCGGCCGCCGCCCGAACGGCACCGCGATCGACGCCTTCATGCCCTGGGCGCTCGCCGGCCAGATGACCGACGACGAGATGAGCGCCGTGTGGATGTACATCAAGAGTGTCCCCGCCAAGCCGACACCGAAGGCCTGAACGGCAACGGATCGTTCCACGCAAAGGCGTGGAGACGCAGAGAGCTCGCAGCGGCCCTCTGCGTCTCCGCGTCTCCACGCGAGAGACGATCTGTTCGTGGTATGGCCGTTGCTTCGATGGCGGGGCTATGACTCCGACGACGGTTGCCGAAGACGGTCGCACCACGATAGACGCCCGCATCGCGCACGAGCTGCCGCTGCAGCGCTTCCTGCAGCCCGACGACGTGACCTGCGGGCCCACCTGCCTGCGCAAGGTCTACTCGTTCTACGGCCTGGAGACCACCCTCGACGAGGTGGTCGCGGCGCTGGAGCGCAACGAGGACGGCGGCACGCTGGCGGTGTTCCTCGGCATCTCCGCGCTCAAGCGCGGCTTCCGGGCGCGCATCTACTCGTACGACCTGCGCATCTTCGACCCCACCTGGTTCGATCTCGGGCCCGAGGCGCTGGCGGAGAAGATCCTCGCCCGCTTCCCCTACCTGGACGACGCCAAGCGCCTGCAGGCCGCCGGCGCCTACATCCGCTTCCTGAAGATGGGCGGCGAGCTCTGCTTCGACGAGCTGACGCCGGCGCTGCTCAAGTCCATCATCGACCGCGAGCACCCCGTGCTGGCGGGGCTCAGCGCCACCTACCTCTACCGCTACTCGCGCGAGCGGTGGGACAGGGCCACCGGCCGGGCGAGGGACGACGACGTGCGCGGCGAGCCCACCGGCCACTTCGTGGTGATCAGCGGCTACGAGCAGTGGGGACGCCGGCTGGTGGTGCGCGACCCCTTCGAGCACGTGCCGAACTCCGACGACGGGCGGCTGGTGGTCGACGCCGAGCGCCTGACCAACGCCATCCTGCTCGGCGACGTGACCTACGACGCGGTGCTCCTGGAAGTCTGGCCCGCGCGGGAGGCCGCGTGACGCGCAGGCGCGTGCTGGTGGTGGTGCAGGACCCGCGCGACGCCGAGGGGCTCCCCGCCGAGCTGGTGGTGGAGGCCGACCGCTACCTGGAGGGCGGCGGCGACCTCGCCGAGCCGCGGGCCACGGTGGTGAACCTCTGCCGCTCCACCCGCTACGG
>C688J35102_120989504_pt1 | contig 11638 bp, 11 predicted proteins | sample HopSoiMetagenom2_FD_35102 | JGI IMG/M metagenome (IMG submission 35102)
AGGCGCCAGGCGAGCGTGACGGTGGCATCGGCGAGATAGAAAAGCGGCAGGATGAGCGCCGCCACGAGCTGGCCGCTGGCGGCAAGCCGCAGCAACAGCCAGCCCAGCAGCAAGCCCAGCGGCAGGCTGCCGACATCGCCCAGAAAGAGCCGGGCCACGGGCTTGTTGAACGGGGCAAAGCCGAGGAGGGCGCCGAGCAGCGCCGCGGCGAGGAGCGCGGGCGCGAGGTCAAAATCGCCGCCAATGGCGAGCACGCACAGCGCACAAAGGATGGGCACGAGCTCCGCGACTGTCATCCAATCGATGCCATCCATGAAGTTCACGAGATTGACGAACCAGAGGCCGCCCAGCAGGAGGCAAGCGCGTTCGACCCACCAGGGCAGATGCGGCAGTATGCGCCACTCGGAGGGAAGCGCGGCGATAATCATCCCGACCGCCACGCACTGCACTGCGAGCCGGGGCGTTGCCTGCAATCCGCGCATGTCGTCGATGGCGCCGAGCGCGGCCAAGAGGATCGCTGCGGCCGTTACGACGGCGAGCTGGATCACCTCCTCCTGCGCAATGATGCCGTGGGCGAGCGCCATTGCGAGCCAGCCCACCGAGATGCTGGCGACGACCACGGCGAGGCCTCCTCCCTGCGGCGTCGGCGCATGGTGGGAGGAGCGCGTGTTGGGATGCGCCAAAGCATGACGTGCAAGCCATGGCCGCAGCAGCACGATCAATCCCACGCTGACGAAAAGCGAAACAACTGCCGCCGGCGCCAGGACCGACAGGCGTGCCACGGCGTGCTCGAACATTCCTGGTCTGTTTAATGCCCGGACTGGCCGTAGAATAGCACTTTGTTCGAGCGCGAACGAGGTCGCGGGATTGATTACGCGCGCAGCGAGTTATCCGGCGGCGCCGGTCATGCGGCCTCGAATCGCCCGCGCGATACTTCCGCGGCGGCGTGATTTGTAGTCTTCGCCATCTCGGTCGCCTTCTGCACCATGCTTTGCCCAAGCTCCTTGCTTTGATCTGCAATCGTGTGGGCTTGCCGCGCGAGGAACTCGCCCTGAAGCTGCGCTATTTCCTGCGGTTCCCTCGCGCGAACGGCCTTGCGAGCAAACTCGAAGGCATTTGCGAGGGTTTCTCCCGCCAGCAACATTGAACGGTGGCGCAGCTCAGATGATTGATAATCCATGTCATCGACTGCCTTGCGGGCGATCGTGAGCCAGTTCTCGAGAAAGGCCCTGCTCTGGTTGAGGTTTTGCTCTGCGATATCGCGCATCCAGCTCATGCCCTGATTTGTCGCCTGCATGGCGTCTTGGGTGCTCTGCCCAGCAAAGCGCTCCGGACCTTTGGCCATAGCTCCACCTCCTTGGACTGCGGTCGGATTGGTTTGAATTGGGCCGGCGCCGGTGCTCATGCGCGCATGTGATTGCGCGCCGGGCCGACCTATGTTGCATAACGGACATTCGAGCCGAGAGGTTCCGGGACCTGCGAAATTTTCAGCAATGGATTGTTGAGGCAGCGGAACTCTCATAACCAGCTACAAACATTTTCGGCCACAAACAAATCAAGGAGGCCAGGGGATGTAGTGAGAGACCGCTGGCGCGCCGCTCATGCCTGACATGCGCCGCAAGGGTTGATCTCTTCCCGGATCATCTGAATACCCGGCGTTCTTCGCCAATAAATCGCCGGAGCTCATGGATGATTCGCATCATTATTTGGATCGCATGTTTGGTTACCGCCCTGACCGGGGCGGCAAAAGCCACGGACGGGATCGCGTCACAGTACGACAGGTCGAGTGGTTCCAAGGTCGCTTGCGGCGGCAAGCTCAATGAATCCGCTCCGGCGGCCGCGCACAGGACATTGCCCTGCGGCACGCGTGTGCGGATCGAGAAACCAGCAGAACGGGCGCTCGATCACCGTCACCATCAACGACCGCGGTCCGTATATCAAATCGCGCCTCATCGACCTCACTCCGAGCGCGGCGCATGCTTTGGGTTTCAGTGGGCTCGCGCGGGTCTCTGTCACGCCCGAATAGCTCTGCGGCTGCTGCTGGACCTCCCCGGTCGTGTCTCACTTGAATAAAGCAGACCTAGCCCGCTCGGGCCAATCGTTGCATATTGCGCGAGCGAGAAGCGGCAGGCGATGCTTGAAGCGGCAGCGTGACGGAGAGGAAACCAATGCCAGAACAAAAATTCAGCGACAATCTTTTGCGGGCAATCGCCGCCGAACTGAATCTTATGAACAGGATGACTGCCGCCCGCGAGATGTTCGGAAAGAGCTACTTTTCTCTCGGAGGGGGCGAGCAGATAGCCGTGAACCAGGCTGTGTTTGGGATAGTGGCAAGCAATTACCAAAACCTAACTGCCGAATCTCTGGCGGCCCAAAAAATTCCAGAACCAATGGGGTTCCGAGCGCCAGGGCAATTCTAGGCATTTTTCCTGACTTTTTCGAAACTGGGACATTATAGAGCTGCGAGTTATTTTTCTTTTGCAGGCCACCAACGATATTGATTGCGGGTTTTTACCTTGGAAGGGGCCGTTATGAGAGCGTTGGTGCTCGGGCTACTGCTAATGTGTGCGTCTATGACGACCGCGTGGGCGGAGCCGGTCGTGTGCAGCGGCATTAATGTGATCGATGGGGACACCATTCGGCACCACGGGCGTACGTATCGCCTTGTAGATTTTGATGCGCCGGAAATTGGGCGGCGTGCAAGATGTGAGAGCGAAGGGCAATTGGCTCAGAAAGCGAGTGATAGACTGAAGGGGATGCTTCTTAGTACGGACACCTGCGATCTCACGGAGATCCGGTGTTCGTGTCGAAAGAGCACCATTGGAACGAGATTCTGTAACCACAATCGCTTGTGCGGGAGACTCACGGTGGACGGGCGCGATGTAGGTCCCGACATCCTCGTACCCGAAGGACTCGCGCGACCTTTTCATTGCAGCGCGACCAGATGCCCAAAGCTGCGAAGTTGGTGCGCTTGAGTGGAAACTCGTGTAAATTGTCTTCACATATCGAGCCATTTTCTCCGGGAGGCGCTCAGCAAAGCGCGATGGCGACACAAAAGACGACGAGAACGGCACGTCATCTAAATCTGGTAATTGTCAGCTTGGCTCACCAGAAAAGATCGTCAGGACGTTCGTAGGTAGGATAGCTAAGATCGGAGTTGCCCACTGTGCCTTGACCCTTCGAAGTGGAGGGGTGTTGGGGGAAACCAAATCATATAGCCCCTCTTTTTCGCCTTTCCGCAACTCCCTCACAAATATTCGACCACGCGGCAGGCCAACGGCACAGACAGCGCCAAGCAGTTGGAGGTTTACAGGCGGACGATTGTACTCAAAGAACAGTAGCGAGCGATAGAACGACCCCCCGACGTTTGCGTCGCGGATCTCGAATGCTACTGTTGAAGGGGGCAGGGTACCAAAGGGTATCTGAACCCGATCAAGCATTTCCCTCGGGACGTCATAACAGTGGGCTTCGGAGCCCGCTCCAATATACCCTAGGATTGGGTAGGTTGCGTGGCTCGAGTCAGGGTCGCCGCTAATGAGGGGCGGAACTTTAAATTCCATTCGCGTGTGATTGGCGCCACGCATGCCTATCAGCAGCCATTCCGGCGTAGTTCCGAAGTAGCGCGCGTATCGCCGCGCCTCATTGGGCCCATAGTCACGTCCCCCGGGCGATTCCGCTCGCTCGTGCGCACCATAGGTCGCAACTGGAATTCCAAGCTGCATCGCAGCGGCCCGAGCGGATCTATATCGCCGCGCCCGCGCCATACGTAGCCGCTTACCGCGAGTATCTGTCATAGGAGTTGCAGGTAGTGCCCTCCTGGCGATTTACAGTTATATAGCACCGAAATTGCTACATTGCATTGACACGCATCGTAGTTACATGTAGCAACGCGGGTGAGCAGCAATGCCCCACGTTGCGTACGCCGAGCTTAAACCCAAGCGAGGACAGGAATGAAACGTACCAAATGTAAACGACAAATTGGAACGATATCAAGTGATGCGACTCGGACGAAACCTCAACACGAAAGACGTTCGATCGATCAGCGTGCGCGCCCAACCGCAGAGCGGCTTCGACATGCAGGAACTGATTTGCTGCGCGGTGACACTGGGCAAATCACTATGCGTGATAGCCCTCTGGAGCGAGCGTTTGCGCGCCATATACTTACGAGGCCTCAATATGCCGCCGGACAGAAATACCGACACCATTGGTACCATGCTGGCCTCTGTGATCCGTTAGGGTCAATTAGTCTGAATCACATATTCGGCGCGGATCTGGGGAACTTTTCGGGTATGGCTCGCACAGAGAATCAAGTATTCCATCGGCAGCGGTACCGAGAGGCTGTTGAGGTCATCGGTAAGATTGGCTCACATGTTTTGGAATCGGCAGTATGTCGCGAAATAGCGTTAGAACAAATCGGTTATATGCTCGGTTGGAGTATTCGGCAAAATGCCTACGCCGCAGCCGCAGAGCGCATGAAAGATGCCCTCGATAAACTCCGCGAGCTTTGGGGAATAGAATAGGCGTCCTTCGCGACGAGTTGTACGAGCAGAACCGAGAACTGTCAAAGTACGATTTCTCGACGAGCAAATTGCGAGTTGTTATCATCGCAAAAAGAGCGCGAGAATAGCCGACACACATGAGGAGATAACGATATGCGTACGGAGGCTCTTGTCCGAATGCTGACGGCGTTATGTTTACTCCTGATGCTGGCCGACTGTGGTCGATCCCCTGGCCCCGCTGGACCGGCTGGCCCGCAGGGCGTAGCCGGTCCGCAGGGGCCCACCGGAGCACAAGGCCCTCCTGGCCCCTCTGGGCCGGCCGGTCCTCAGGGAGACGCGGGATTGCAGGGGCCCGCCGGAGCGCAAGGTGTTCGCGGCGAATCTGGTCCCCCCGGCCCTCCCGGCCCCCTGGGCCCGAAGGGTGACCGAGGCGAACAAGGACCGCCAAGCCCTCCTGGACAGGTAGCGAACTTGCGTGGCTTTGACGCAACGAACGAGACCTTTGCTTGCGACGCGAACGAAACAGTCGTGTCAGCAATCTGCAAAGGGGGCAACGCCGGCCCCGTTCTCGAAGACGGGAATGTCCGTTGTCCGGGCGCTGCTGGTATTGTTGGCTTGTGCCTGCGGAAATAGGTCGCCGACAGTCTGCGCATGTTCTCGCGCATGACGATAATGTGGCAGGCTTGGTGCGCGATACTCTGACCGGCTTCGGGTCGACAGCAACGTTCTTAAATTTCTCTATTGACGACGAAACGTGACTCAGGGATAAAAGGTCATCCTCTGAAACTGTGTACTGGGCGCGTCGCTGATTGGTACATCGTGGTCGCCGTGCAGAAGCGCGGCAGTATCCGATGATCACACAGCGGCGGTTCACCTTCCCGCAACTTACGGGAAGAGATTTCCAAGCTGCGAGAGTTCAGGGGCAAGCGCTCGTATGAAGCCGCTGGATGGCGTGTGCGCGACAGTCTGACCGCGTTTCGGTTGCGATAACAATACTCTTAAATTTCTCTATTGACGACGAAACGTGACTCAGGGATAAAAGGTCATCCTCCAAAACTGTGTACTGGACCGCGTCGCTGATTGCGCAATGGTGGTCGCCGTGCAGGAGCTCGGCAGTGGCCCCATGATGGCACAGCGGCGCTTCACCGTGCCGCGACAGCATCGATAAGCGGCCCATATCCGTCGGAAGCAGGGCTAACTCATAGGCGATCTCTGACCTTGAGACGGGGCGGAGAACAGGAAGTCGAATGAATGACAAAACAGTTCCGAAACAATCGGCGTGGTGGGTTCAAGGGCAATCCGGGAATCCCACTGGCCGACCCCGCGGCTCGCGTAACAAGCTGGGCGAAGCCTTTCTCAGCGACCTTCTTCAGGACTGGAAGAAAGAGGGTAAACTCGTGATCGAACAAGTACGCAAGGGGCATCCGGCGGTCTATCTCCGGACTGTGGCCTCTCTGCTGCCAAGGCAGCTTGAACTCCAAGGCAACGCCTTTGACGGACTTACAGACGATCAACTCGCTGCTATCCTGGCTTACGCACAAGAAATGGTCGGCATTCACCAGGATAATGAGACAGGAACAAACGCGACGGAACATTGAGAACAGCCTTCTCTATTATACGCCCTATGCCAAGCAGTTCGAGTTTCATGCGGCGGGCGCGCACGCTCGAGAACGGCTGCTTATGGCTGGTAACCAGCTCGGCAAGACCATGGCCGGCGGTTTTGAGGCGGCCATCCATGCGACCGGCGCTTATCCCGATTGGTGGACGGGCAAGAGATTTGATCGGGCAACAATCGCATGGGCGGCAGGTGTAACCGGCGAGAGCACGCGGGACAATCAGCAGCGCGTTCTCTTAGGCCGTCCTGGCGCCTATGGCACTGGCACCATCCCGAAGGTTTTGCTGGTAGACCTCAGACCGGGCAGCGGAGTGTCTGATCTGCTCGACACGATCAAGGTGAAGCATATCTCCGGTGGGGTTTCTCGCATTGCCCTAAAATCGTACGAAAAAGGCCGCGAGAAGTGGCAGGGCGAGACGCTCGACTGGATCTGGTTCGACGAGGAGCCGCCGCTCGACATCTATACTGAGGGCCTCACGCGCACCAACGTGATCCAGGGCCCGGTGTGGATGACATTCACGCCGCTCCTCGGCATGTCGGAAACCGTGCAGCGCTTCATCCTCGAGCAGTCTCCGGCGCGGCACGTCACCACCATGACCATCGACGACGCCGAGCACTATACGCCGGCGCAGCGCGAGGAGATCGCGGCGAGCTATCCTCCGCACGAGCGTGAGGCGCGCACCAAGGGCACGCCGGCCTTGGGCTCGGGGCGCATCTTCCCGGTCACCGAGGAGAGCATCACCGTCGATGCCATCCCCATCGCGCGGCACTGGACGCAGATCGGCGGGATCGACTTCGGCTGGGACCATCCGACCGCGGCCGTGAAACTCGCCTGGGACCGCGACGCCGATGTGGTCTATGTCACGGCGACCTATCGCGTGCGCGAGGCAACGCCGCTCATTCACGCCGGCGCGCTCAAGCCCTGGGGGAAGACGCTCCCCTGGGCATGGCCGCATGACGGGCTGGCGCACGACAAGACGTCGGGCGAGCAGCTCGCCGAGAGCTACCGCAAGCACGGGCTGGGGCTCCTCGTCGAGCATGCCGCTTTCGAGGACGGCAGCGCCGGCGTCGAGGCCGGGCTCTTCCTCATGCTCGAGCGCATGCAGACCGGGCGGCTCAAAGTCTTCAAGCATCTCAGCGACTGGTTCCAGGAGTTTCGCCTCTACCACCGCGAGGACGGCAAAGTGGTGAAGCTGCGCGACGATCTCATCAGCGCCACGCGCTACGCGCTCATGTGCCTGCGCTTTGCCAAGACGACGAGCAAGGACGGGTTCGGCCGCAAGCTCGACTACCCGCACAGCACGCCGGTTTGAGGAGCGCAGCATGCCATTGATCAAGGGCCGCTCGCGCGCCGCGGTCTCGTCCAATATCAGGACCGAGATGATGGCCGGCCGCCCGCAAAAGCAGGCGGTGGCGATCGCGCTCAACATCGCGCGCCGCTCGTCGGGCGGCATCCTCGGCAAGCTCAAGGTCCGAAAGAGCAAATAGCGCAATGGCGAAGATGACCACGCTGGAGCTGCGCGCGATACTCACCGCGCACCACGCGGACAGCATGTCGGCGATCGTCGCCTCAAAGCTCGGCGAGGAGCGCGCCACCGCGCTCGATTACTACCAGGGAGACATGTCGAAGACGATGCCGGCGCCGGCGGGACGGAGCAAAGCCGTCTCCAGCGACACGTCGGACACCATCGAGGGGCTCATGCCCACCCTGATGGACATCTTCACCGGCGGCGACGAGGTGGTGCACTTCGAGCCGCACGGTCCCGAGGACGTCGCCGCCTCGGAGCAGGAGACGGATTACGTCAATCACGTTTTCATGCAGGGCAATCCGGGTTTTTTGATCCTCTATTCGTTCATCAAGGACGCGCTGCTGTCGAAAGTCGGCATCGTCAAAATCTGGTGGGAAAAGCAGGAGCAAAAGGAGCGCGAGACCTATCTCGATCTCGATGAGGGCTCGTTTGCCGCCATCGCGTCGGGGCCGGAGGTCGAGATCGTCGAGCACACCGAGCATCCGGATGCCACCGGCGCTGGCGGCACGCTGCACGACGTCACCATCGAAGCGAGCCGCGACACCGAGCAGGCCAGGGTCGACACCGTGGCGCCGGAGGAATTCGGCATCTCGCGCAACGCGCGGCGCATCAGCGAGGCGGCCTATTGCTTTCACGACGTATTCCGGTCCGAGAGCCAGCTCATCGGGCAGGGCTACGATGCGGACCAGGTCAAGAAGCTCCCTTCGTACCTCGCCGCGCACACGGTGGAGGAGATCGCGCGCGACACCGTCGATGAGTCGACGCTGCGCCAGGGCGAGGATAACATCAACACCGCGAACCGGCTCATCCGGGTGACCGAGCACTACGTCAAGCTCGACTACGAAGGGAACGACGATCCGCGGCTTTACCGCGTCACCACTGCCGGCGAGGAGGGCCATGTGCTCACCCGCGACGGCGAGCCCGACGTCGTCGAGGAGGACCGCATCCCGTTCGCGGCGATGACGCCGGTGATCATCACACACCGGTTTTTCGGCCGCTCGATCGCCGACCTGGTCAAGGACATCCAGGAGATCAAGACGGCGCTCCTGCGCGCCATGCTCGACAATGTATATCTGCACGTGAACCCGCGGGTGGAGGTCTCCGAGCAGCACGTGACCGACGAGACTTTGGATGACCTTTTGGTCAGCCGCCCGGGCGGAATTGTACGAACCAAGGCGCCAGGCGGCCTCAATTGGCAGGAAGTGCCCGACATCACGCCGAGCATCTATCCGGCGATGCAGTACATGGACGCGACGCGCGAGTGGCGCACCGGCGTCTCCCGCCAGGGCCAGGGCGTCGATCCCAACGCATTGCAGAACCAGGTCGCGACCATCGCCAATCAGATGTTCAATGCCTCGCAGGCGAAGGTGAAGCTCATTGCGCGCATCTTCGCCGAGACCGGCATCAAGGACCTGTTCACGCTCCTCCACGCCACCATCAGGAAGCACGCGACCAAGCCGCAGCTGGTGCGGCTGCGCAATCGATGGGTGCCGGTGGATCCGCGCGACTGGAAGACGCGCAACGACATGAGCGTCAATGTCGGGCTCGGCACCGGCTCGAAGAGCGAGCAGCTCGCGCACCTGCAGCTGATCATCGGGGCGCAGGAGAAGGCCGTCATGGGCGGCGCGCCGATCGTCTCCATGACGAACCTCTACAACTCGGCGAAGGAATTGACCAAACTCGCCGGCCACAAGGACGCCGACAAGTTCTTCATTCCGCCCGGGCAGCCGGCCGACCCGCAGGATCCGGCGAGCGGGCCCATTCCCAAGCCGCCCGATCCCAAGCAGGCCGAGATCGCGGCCAAGGCGCAGGCCGAGCAGGCAAAGATTCAGGCCGACGCCGCGCACCAGCAGATGAAGACGCAGGCGGATATCGCGTTCCAGACGCAGAAGGCGGAGATCGTTACGCAGCTCGCGCAGAGCAAGGCGGCGATGGAAGCGCAGCTCGCGCAGCAGAAATTTGAGCTCGAGCTCCGCCTCAAGGAGATCGACGCGCGGCTCAAGGAGCAGGAGCTCGCGCATCGGCACGAGCTGCACGCCATGACCATGACGCACCTGGCCGCGGGGCAAGAGGTGAAGATGGCGCAGGCGAACAGCACACCGCCGGCTGGGCCGCAATGAGCGACAACGACGACAAGCTCGAGACCGCCATCCATCGCGGAGCGCAGGCCGAGGCGCTCTTGCGCAACGAGCTCCTGCAGGAGGCCTTTGTCACCCTCGACGCTGAATACGTGCGCGCCTGGCGCGTGACGCCGGCGCGCGACGAGATCGCGCGCGAGAAGCTGTGGCAGGCAGTGAACGTGCTGGGCAAGGTGCGCAATCATCTGGGCAAGATCATCGCCGGCGGCAAGCTCGCGCAGGCGGAAGTGAACATGCGGCAGAGCAAGCCGCGCAAGACCTAATCGATCCAGTCCCGCCCGCGCCATCCCGGCGTGACGGACAACCCCGAGAGGCCAAATGACCGACATCACGCAAGGCGCCACTGCGGCGCCCGAGATTCCTGTTGTCTCGCTCCCGGACAATGCGCCGGAGAAGTTTTCCATCAGCCAGGCCGCGCGCGCGCTGCAATCCGTGCGATTCAAGGACATCAAAGAGGCCGTGGCGCCCGTCAAGGCAGCCGCAGAGCCTGAACAGCAATCCGAGGCCGCAGCCGCGGCCGAAGACGCCGCCCCTGTGGAAACGCAGGCTCCCGGCGAGACCGAGAGTGCCGATCCGCCAGAGACCCTGGCTCCCATCGAAGCTCCGAGGTCTTGGACGGCTGAGGACAAGGAGCTCTTTCAGAGCCTGCCTCGCGAGACGCAAGAACGACTTGCGGAGCGCGAACGGTCACGGGAGAGAGACTTTCGCCGCAGTCAGGACGAAGCCGCCGAGAAGCTCAAAGGCCTCACGGCCAAAGAGCAAGCGGTGGAACAGGCAAGGCAGCAGTACGAGACCGCGCTGCCACAGCTCCTCAACAACCTGCAATACGCCCAGGCGGGAGAGTTTGCCGACGTCAAGACCATCGCCGACGTCGAGCGGCTCGCCCGCGAGGACTGGCCGCGTTACCTGCAATGGGACGTGGCGCAGAAGAAAATCGCGGCGGTCACGCAGGAGATGCTCCAGGCGCAGCAGCGCCAGGGGCAGGAGAAGATGCAGCGGTTCACGGAGTTCGCCAGGAAAGAGGACGATCTCTTTGTCGAGAAGGTCCCCGACATGGCGGACGCCGTAAAGGCGGAGAAGCTGCAAAAGGCCGCAGTGTCCCTCCTCAAGGACGTCGGCTTCACGGAAGGCGAGCTCGGCGCGAGCTGGAACGGAGAGAAGGACATCTCTCTGCGGGACCATCGCGTGCAGCTCCTCATCCGCGACGCTACGCTCTGGCGCGAGGCGCAGGCGAAAGCCAAGACGGCCACCACCAAGCCCGTTCCCCCGGTTCAGCGGCCGGGCGCGGCACCGGCGCAAACCACCGGCGCGCACGCCGAGATCCAGAACCTCACCAAGCAACTCGAAACCGCGACCGGCATGAACGCCCATCGCATCGGCGCACGACTGATCGCCGCACGCAGGGCCGCCGCCGCTCGCTAGGAGCAGGAATACTCAAATGGCACTTCCGACCAACACGTTCGCCACCTATGAGGCGGTGGGCAACCGCGAAGACCTCTCCGATGTGATCTACCGCATCGATCCGACCGACACGCCCTTCGTCAATGGCGTCGAGCGCGAGAAGGCCGACGCGGTCAATCACGAATGGCAGACGCAGGCGCTTGCCGCTGTTGACACTGCAAACGCGGTGCTCGAAGGCGATGACGCCACGACCGACGCCGTCACCCCGACCGTTCGTCTCGGCAACATCTGCCAGATCAGCGACAAGGTTGCGCGCGTCACCGGCACCCAGCGCGCCGTCGACCACGCCGGCCGCGACGACGAACTCGCCTATCAGGAGATGCTCAAAGGCCTCGAGCTCAAGCGCGACATGGAAGCCATTCTGTGCGGCACCCACCAGGCGAAGAACGCCGGCGC
>C688J35102_120989503_pt1 | contig 11631 bp, 9 predicted proteins | sample HopSoiMetagenom2_FD_35102 | JGI IMG/M metagenome (IMG submission 35102)
GCTCCCCGAACTCACACCTCAGGTCGCCGCCGCCCATCCCCCCATCCCGCGCCCGCGCTCCGGGGTCAGCGACGCCGAATACCGAGCACGCAAGAGTGCAATTAGTGCGAATCAGCAACTGCTCAACCAGGCATTCACAACAGAAGCGCCGCCTCCTCAGCCTGCGAGCCAACGGTCTGAGGTGCTGCAGACGCCCGGAGCTTCCGCTGCTTTCTTCGGACAGAACGAGGCTTGCAGTGGTCTCCGTCCTTCGGATATGGGCTTAGCGGTTGGCTCTACTCAGGTCGTCCAGGCCGTGAACGCCTGCCTCTCGGTCTACACTAAAACCGGGGCGCTATTCAGTGGTTATCCGAAGAGTCTGAACACCTTCTTTGGGTTACCCTCCTCCGCCTCTACCTTTGATCCGCGCGCGCTATATGATTGGGTGAATCGTCGCTTCATCGTCATTGCGGATGAGTCTCGGGACAAACAGGGATTTATCCATGTGGCGGCGAGTGCCACCAGCGATGCGACAGGTGCCTGGAACATCTATCACCTGCAGCAGGGCGCGGCGGGCGACTTTGTCGATTTCCCCACGCTCGGGCAGGATCGCCAAGCCATTTACATTGGCTACACGAACTTTCTGGCTGGCGGTGGCCTCGACGATGTGGTCTTATTTCTGCCGAAAGCGTCGATTTACGCTGGTGCGGGCTTCAGCTTCCTCAGTGGCGTCAACTTCAATGTGGGTGGGGTGAGGGTAGACTCCATCCAACCGGCAAACGTTCAGGAACTGGGAGATAACCCGCGCGCGGAGTTCATGGTCAACTCCTTTAACATCAATTTCGGCTCGGGGCAATGCAGCAGTGGCTGCAGCGGGTTAGTCGTCTGGGCAGTATCGAACCCCCTGGCGGTTTCCGGCAGCCCCGGACCCGAAATCAGTGGCGTGGTCATTCCGACCACGAACAAGTACTTCCTGCCTCCCGCCGCCAACGAACCTGGCAAGGCCACTGCGATCGATACCGGCGATACTCGCATCAGTGGAGAGGTGACCTACCGGGGCGGGTCCTTGTACGCCGCTCTCGATACGGCCGCCCTTTCTGGCCCGGGTGCGACGGTGATCTGGTACAAGATCGATCCGGTACTCAACGATGGCAACAACTCTCGATGCACCGGTTCGTTTACCAATGCTTGTGCCGATATTACGAGTGCGACCCATATCAGCGAAGAGGAATGCTATTTCTGTTCGGGTCGCGGCGCGACCGGCTCGAACTACTTCGGTACGCTGGCCGTGGACTCGGAAGGAAATGCGACCCTGGTGTACAACTACTCGGATAACAATTCCTACCCGGGCACGGTGTACGCCTCTAAGCGGGCGACCGCCCAGACCCTGCACGACGGCGGTATTTTCTTGCAGGAGGGGCAAGGCCTCTATACGGAAGAGCGGTTTGGCGACTACACGGGAGTGGCGGTCGACCTCAGCAATAGCGCGTCGCCGAGGCTCTGGTTCTCGGGCATGTACTCACAATCGAACGGCCGATGGGGAACAGTAATCGGCTCGAATCAGTTCACCGAGCCCACCCAGCCCTAGTGTGGGTTCCAGGCGCGAGAGGCGGTTGGACCGCCTCCCGTGACGCTTCTCCTCCCGGCAGTTTGCATTCCCCAAAAAACGGGCATAGCCGTCACGCGACGGTCTCGGCTGTGCCCTGTTTCCGCCCGCTTTTTTTTAGGGCGGTGCAAAAGATCACTTCGTCGCGCTTCCGCTACTTCGTTTCTTTCGCGCGCAGGACAGCTGTCGAATGTTCTATTTCTGCTTCCGATTTGCCCGATGCTCGCTGGGCAATAATGGTCAGCGCGTTACCGATTGAAATGGGCCCGTTCTCAGGCACCGCATAGAACCGGTCAAGTGCGTCGGATATTTCCCGTACGTTAAGGATGGCCACAACCGCTTCTGTACCGCTTCGTACTGCTGAGCAGTTCCGGTCAGGAGGTTCACCATTTGGGCCAGCCCATGGCCGAAGCCAACAACGAATGTGACCCTTGAGTTGAACTCCATAGTCCTCCAGAGCCTGCCGTTCGGCGCACCAGAGTGGTCGTACCTCGAGTCGCCTTCTTTTGAATTCGAAGCTGCTTGCGCAATAGGGACGAGCGGGGTGGTGGTAATTGCAGCTGCAAGCAGCAGTAAACGAATAAAACGAGGTGGCACCATAGCTGACGTATCGTCGCTTTTCGCTGAATGTTTACCTGTGCTGTATCGCGTAGAACATGGCCCACAGGATTGTGGCGGCTACGCTCAGCCCTGCCCATGCCGCGACGAGGCAGCCCGGACAGTCCGTGTCGGCGATTCGCCGCATGCGGAATGATCGGAAGACGCTGGTTAAGTTCTTCCTCGGTCATGCCGAAGACGCCCGAGCCTGCGCGCTCACCTTGGCTTTGTAGCTAACGACCTTCAGGATGAAGCGCGCTGCCGGGCTGCGGCACCAATTGCAGGCGCTCGGCGCGATCCGCTCCGGGGATGGCCGCACTGATCTATCTACCCGTGCATACGCGCTGCTTCACGGCAGTATCGAGCAATTCGACGTTCATCGGTGGAAGCGGATCGAGACGGGGAAATTCCACACGAACCTTCCCGTGGAGCCGTTCGCCGATCAAATTCCGGTGGGAGACCTTCTTCCGCGAGCTAACGCGAGATCCGGATGCGCAGTTGAAATTTTGAGATTCGGGAAGGCTGCTGGGTTCGGCTGCTGACTCTCCCCAGCAGTTTGCATTCCCGACAGAGCAGGGCGCAGCCGGTTCGCGACGGTCTCGGCTGCGCTCTGTTTTCTTTGGAACCCCTTTTTTATAGGAGGTGAACATATTCGCCGCTATACGGGTGCCGACGACTCAGAAGCAGGCCGATCCTAGCAGCAGTTTGCATTCCCGAAAAAACGGGCGTTGAACCTAAGTACGTTAAGCGATATCGTCACCTGAATAGCGCCTGAGACCACCCTCAGGCGCTACGGGGAGAGCGCGGACAAGTCACAACGGCGCCGCTACAACGTGCTTGGCACCCGCTCTTCTACTTAGTATTTCAGGCTTTCGCCTACGGCCCGAATCGTTTTTCGGCATCTTTGGGTATTGTTCAAAAGGCTTGCGCCCTTTGCCCGTCTGACGCCCTAGGCTGCGTTTTTGGGACGCGAGCTATACGTTACCCCCGGCTGGGCGGAATCGATCCTAGTGCGTTTCTGCGCGATTTTTGGGCTTCGACTTCTTAGGAAGGGTTTAAGGTGACGATGCGCGCTAGCGCTTTCCTTGTCATGAACTCGACGGATACCGTTTCAGCATGGAAACCCGTTCGCCCGACTTTTTCACAGCCCGAGCCAGCTGACTTATCGGGAGACTATAGGTAAAGTTCCATACATATAGGTTTGTGCGACAAAGTGATCGTGCTCAACTGCGACAAAGTGATCGTGAATGCTGCGACAAAGTGATCGTGGAAAAGTCGTTCTTTCTACAGGGTTTTCTACAGCCTGCGACAAAGTGATCGTGGCTATTTGATCTGTAGGAAGCGGGTCTGAACGGGGGGGCGGCTGTGCCGCAGTCGCATACCCTTCTCGTCCAGGGTGAATCGGGCGTCGCGATAGGCGATCTGGACCTGCTTCAACGCTCGTGTGTATACCCGCCGGAAGTCATTCATCCGCCCGTAGTCATACCCGAATTGATCCTTCAGCGACGTCCACGGCACCAAGGCCGGTTTGGAGGGATCGACTCGGTGCAGGCGTTGCGCGAGCCAGGTATAAACGTCCAAAGCCATCGCATTGTGCGCCAGGCGCGCGATCGCCGCTTCGTTGAGCGGAACACCATGCTGCATTAGGCTCTCGAAATAGTCCTGCGAAAACTGAACGTACGAAGGCCAGAGAACGCGCTGCCGCTCGTCCTTTGCGACCCAGATCTCCAGCCCCTTGATAACCGTCCCTTTGATCGTCTGGGCGTGACCCGGAAAGCTCAGGAACAGGCGGAAGTCTGCAGCAGCTAATCGATTGAGCTGGTCCTTAACCGTCCGGATGTTGCGACCGTGATCCGCCAGCTTCAGTGTTCGCTTCACGAACGCGGTCAAGCTGTCCGCAAGCTCAATCACGGGCGACTGCGTGCGCATGGCCTCCGCGTTCAGGTGATAGAGCGCGAGACGCGCTTTAGGCCCGAACGGCAAACCGACATCGACGACCTCATCCCTGTTCGGATCAAGCACCCGCCCTGCTTGCAGCTCAAACCGTACACATCCATTCCTTCTCTGCCAGATCCGCGTTTCGGCACCCGGATCTCGATAAGGCATCGACGTCTGGCACAGGACTGAGTGCTGGAAGACGATCTCGATGTCATCTTGTTCCTGCAAAGGCATCGAGATCAGCCGCTCGTGAATCGCGCTGAGTGGCTTCATTTCCGGCTTGACGATCTCCGGCAGAAGTTCCCCGACGCGCGTCAGGCCATGGTTGGGTGGTTCTGAGTCTTCAGGCATACCCAGTCATTTACCGCGATTCCGGCCCGCCTTCGCGGTTCATCTCGCGGTTGAGCAGGAAATTGACCTTATCGTTCATTTCGGACGTCTGGATTCTCATGCGCTTCCACCACTTCTCGTGCCGCCTTCGGCTCTTCTCCTGCTCCTGAAGCCACTCGGCGTGAGCCTTCAATTGTTCGGACTGGCGTTTCTCGAGATGGGCCTGCACGACCATCGCGTCTTCGAGATCCTGAAACTTACCCCGTATGCGCTGCAGCGCGGCATCTACTCGCGGATCTCCCGTCAGTGGGATCTCGCCATTTGGCTCTGGCATGTTTAGCTCCCATGTAAGCTTACGTGATCGGTAATTGGTCGCGTTGAGCGCATTTAACACGACTAATGTTCTGTCCAGGGCTTTCTCATGCGGGCAACTATTCGCCGCCGTACATTCCGAGTCCCAAGCTCCAAACCGTGCCATCCGTGAACCCCGCGCCGTTTGAAGCGGAGTCCGTTACAGGACTCACAAATCTGCGATTTCGCTGGGCGGGACTGTATAAGACGTGTGCTTGAAAACAGCGATATCGAGCAGATCAAGCAACTGCTCGAGACAACACTCGTGTCCTTCGATTCGAAGGAGCTTAGCCAAATCGGCAGGATGATCCAGGACGCGGTCAGAGAAGCGCTACTGGACCAGGAAAGGAGGAGAACCCTCGTAGGCGGGAACATTCCACAAGCGATGGCTGACATCGACATCCGGATGATCGACAGAACCGAGCGCCTCAAACGTGATGTTGCTGAACTCGACAAGCGGCTTACGCGACTCGAACGCGCAAAAGCGTAACACCAAAGGGGCGGGAGGAGCTTTCCCCGCCCCTTTTTTATAGTGGTGAAAAAATTCGTTGCATTTTGGGGCGAAACGGTCAGTTCGCCGGTAAGGTGGCGAACTGAAACGGCGGACTGCTGACTTTTGTAAGTAAATGATTCGAAATAGCTTGCCAGTTCGCCGATCTCCGCCCGCGTAACTGGCGAACTGGGTAGACTTTCTGTTTGCCAGTTCGTCGCCCCCCTTAAGGGGGCGAACTGGCGAACTACCCCGGCGGAATGATTAGCAGCCGACTGTTTTAAGCGCATTCGGACCCCACCAAAAGGCCGGATTCCAGGTGGTAGAACTTGCTGTTTCTTGGTCCTTCCGTGACGCGGATCTCGCCTGCCCTCACGCCTTCATTCAGGAAATCCCGCGCCCGGTTCCGTCCGAGCTGCTGATCGGCGGCGAGGTTCTCGAACTCGGTTTTATTGATGCCGGGGTTCTGACGTAAGAGATCGAATAACTGTTCGGTTACAGTGCGGGCTGGAGCGTTCGGTCGATCATCAGCAACGAAATTTCCGTCCGAGTAAGTGACGATGATGTCGCGGTCGATCGCGAATCGGTTCTTAAACGACTTCAGGCGGATCTTCCCCAGCGCGCCTTCGCCGAAATTGCGGACGGTGATGCCAACGTCGATGCTGCCCTTGAAGTCCGACGAGCCGCGATAGTCCTGACTGCTCTCTCCCTTCCCTGTGTGATGCAGAGCGATGACGGTCGCGCCGAGGTTGGCGAGCTGCCGTAGCTGCCCCATGAAGGCACGCACTTCGCTCGCGCTGTTCTCATCTCCGTTCAGAAAAGCGACCAGCGTGTCGATGATGACGGCGGGCTTCGGTTCGGTTTTCTGTACCCATTCGAGAACGGTGGCGGAGCCGGGAACAGGCGCTTCCTGATCGAGCCACCCGCCCCATGTGCTCAGTCCGTCCTCGTCCGTAATTTTGAGCCGGGCGAAGCGCTCCTGAATGGTGTCGATCGAGTTCTCGCGATCGAGGATGAGCACAGGACGCTTGGAACACCTGCGGCCTGCGAACGCGCCCCCCTTTGAGATCGCGTCAGCCATGCCCAGCGCGATCGTGCTCTTCCCGCAGCCGGATTCACCGGACAGCATGCTTACCGATCCGCAGGCGATCAGGCCATCGACCGCGAACCGGATTCCTGTCGACTGAAACGAAGCGATCTTCGGAATCTGATCGATGTCTATCGTGACGGGCTGATCAGTCTTCGCTTTCTTGGGATCATAGGCGTGGTTTGTGATCAGGTCGAGCACACGGTCCTTGCCCCATACGCCGACTAGGTCGTCGACGCCGTTTACCCCGGCATCCCGAGGGATGTCGCAGAAAAGAACGTGCGCCTTTTTCGTCCGTAAATACTTCGCTAATGTGAACCGTGCGATGCGAACCTTCTCGTTTGTGTAAACATTCGAGTCGAACAGGATCGTGACTTGCCGGTTCTCCCAACTGATGCGGTCGAGATCGGGAATGGGACCTGTTTCGTTCAGCCGTTCTCCGTTTGGACCCTCGACCTTCCCGATCGTGCCCTTCCAATTCCAAACGCCGCTGATCGCGATCGATAACCAACGCGGGCGCTCCGCCGCATCCCCGGAGTCATGCCACGCTAGCTCTGATAGCGCGAGGCCTTTCTTCTCGCCCTCGCTGAGGATAACGGGCAGGCTGCTGTCGTCGAGCCATCCCGGCTCCGTTACTGGCGGAATGTAGAGCATGTTCCCGCGATCAGCCGGCGACAGGTACTTATCCTTCGGCTTTCCGTCCTCGATCTCGGGACGATCCCGGCGAAGTCGAAATTCACGAGCGTGGTTCGTACCAGGCCAGATGTATGGGAAAAGAATCCCCGAATAATCGCGGGACCCGTTACGCCCCATCAGCTCTGCGCCCGTAAACGAATCGACACGACGCAGTCCAGCTCGACGCGCGAGATCGGGACTGATTCCGCCTTCAGAAAGCTTACGGAAGTCTGCTTCCGTTAATGGGCCGCCCTGATTCACTGTCCGCCCTCCAGCCTGCGGTTTAATTCACCGAAGCCCGAGGCGAGCGTGCGGAGTACGTCGCGCAGTCGCACTTTCCCGGCTTTGACTTCTTCGAGTAAGGCCGGGACCTCTGACAGGTAGTTATCCACATCCTCAGGCAGCAGCGGCAGGATAGAGTTCGCTTTCTGCCCGCCGGATGATAGCTTTAGAGAGCTGCTTTCGCTGTGCAGCATTCTTGAAACTCCCTTTCGGGCGCTGGGGTCGAGACCAGCGCCCTTCTGTTTTTGTATTGGTGAATTACGCGGCTGAACCGCAGCCCGTTAGTAACTTGTTCACTGCTGCCCGAGGGATCACGAACCGACGTCCGTATCTCAGGTGCGGAATGTTCCCGGCGCGAACCTCTCGGTAGGCCACTCCATCAGAAATCCCCAACAGACGCGCGAGTTCGCGGACGGTAACCGTAGCTCGATCGTCGCTTCGAACGGCGGTAGGTGTATGCGTGGTTCTCATAATCAAACTCAACACAATATGTGTAACACAAAGGGTATACCACAAATGTGGCAGCCACAGGTGTATATTGGCCCTAATGCCCGTTAAGCGTCAACCAGTGCCGTCAGGTTCGATTCCAGAGGACATACGAGAATTGCGGGGGCGGCTGAAGCTAAGCCGTCAGGTCTTTGCAACCAATCTCGGCATTTCGATGTCAGGTCTCGGTTACTACGAACGAGACCGGACACCCCCGATCGAATTTCTCCTTACCCTCTCTGAGATTGCAGAGGAGGAAGGGTTTGCCGATTTAGCGCAGCGATTTCAGTCTCACGCGGTGCTTCTTATTTCGGTGGCGCTTCAAGGGAGGCGGGTTAATATACGGAACCTGAACCCGAAAGATGAGGGGGGTGGAACGTTAGTCGTGACCTACCCCGAAGAGCTGCAGCCTGTCATCGAGGCTGTTTCGAGGCGCGTTTTGTATGCCCTCAATGAAGGACTGGCAGACCCGAAAGCACTCAAACGCGCAGATGACGAGTACGTGAAGAGCATCAGCCGTTCCAGCGCGCAATCTAGCGCAGCTAAGCGTACGAAAGCGAGCTAAGCTGCTTACGCCGCCCGCTAATCGGTTCAAAGGAATTTCGTCATACCCAACATAAGAAGCATCGTGACAAAAAACATCGCGAGTTTCACACCAGCTTGGGACCTCCTGTTGTCGCGCAGGAACTCAGACGGACCGCCCGGCTTGATTTGGACCCAGAGCCATTGCTTGAAACGCGCGCGCCCCCAGAACCAGATAATGCCCAAGACGATGGTTTCGATCACGGCGAACTGATTCGAGGAGTTGTAGATCGCGCGCTTCTCTATACCCTGCAGACGCATGCTGTCCATTAAATGAAACCAGCCGATGGTCATCAACATCGTCACCAAACAACCGCCGAAGAGCGCAACGGCAAAAGAACATTCGCGAATGAACTTGCTGTTTTCGCGAGCCACCATATCGACCGCCTAAGTCTAATTCTCCGCGGCACACTCTGCCCGGATCCTGAGCGAGTACGCGAGTCCGAAAAGGAACCTATTCGATGTCCATACAGGGCCAGACCTGCGTGCCAGCCGCTTGAACGCCCGTAAAAGCCTCATTGTTGCGCATTAGGCGAAGCTGGCTGCATCGGGAACGATGCCCGCGCCCTCTGCCTCCTCGATGCTTATTAAAAGCCTTATCCCTTCGCGAGCTTGATTTCGTCCTCGATCTCGTAGATGCGGTCTTTGATCGGCTTCTACGGTTTCCCCCGCTTAAGTGCCGCTTCTAGTTTGCGCTTCTCGGAAGCCAGACGCTTCTCCAGCATCACGATTTTTGGCGACGGTGAGGCCGCAGGACTTTCTGCCGGGCTGGTCGAAGTCCAAGTGCAACGCCTGCGGCGAATGCGCTGAACCGCCGACACATTTCGTGCGGGTCCGGCCAGCGAAAGCAGACCTTTAAACTCGCCTGCACAAAGATGCAGAAGAGATATCAAAGAAAGTCGGTATTGATTGAGATCAGCTAGTCGCACTATATTTTCGGAACCCACGGCTTAGTTAGAGGCCGGAAGGGGTCGCTGTATTGTCGACCACCGCATGTGACCCCGTTCACACTATAATGAACATACCCGTTCAGGACGAGCACAGTCCATAAAGGGGGCAGCAGTATGCCAGATCGCTTTACCTCTGATGCCGCTAGACGCGCAATCCAGCCGTCGAAACCGTTTGCATCATCTCCCGCCATTGTCAAACCGGGGCTCAACACGAAAATAGGAGTACAGCCGATCAACCGGCCAACGCATATGCCGCCGAAAACGGCGGCTCCTCCCGTGTACCGGCCACCTGTTTTACAGCCGAAAATGGCGGCTCCCCCAGCTTATCGCTCTACTGCTGTGCAGCCGAAAACGGCAGCTCCCGCAGCGTATCGTTCACCAGTTGTGCAGCCAAAAATGGCAGGACCGGCTTATCGGCCTTCCGCCGTACAGCCGAAATTAGCAGCCCCGCAGGTCTATCGACCTCAGGTGCCCGTGCAGCCGAAGCTGACCGCCGCACCGGCTTATCATCGGTTCTCCGGGGTCGCCTCGCCGCTTCGCATCGATCCAAATAAGAAATGGCACGAAAATAATCGCTCTGGTCGTGCTGCTGGCAGCACGGTTCAGCGAATGGTGGTCACGCGTGGACTGTCCAGCATCATTCAAATGAAGAAGCTCACGCTTTCGAACGGCACTCCACTCGAAATCACGAAGAAGGCGACGTCGACAGCACACAGTAGTCAAGGTCAAGGTCAAGGTCAAGGCTACTATATAGTTACGCAAATCAACAATAAGACTGTTTTCCCGATGGCATGGGACGACAACGACATTCAAGACGCGATTGTGCAAGCTTACGAAGCGATCGAGAACAGCAACGGATGGCACGCCAACCAAACCGGTAGCCAAGATGGTATAGCCGATGCCACCACAAAGGGCGTCACCTTAGAGTTGAACGTTCGCCGAGTTACCAACCAGCATACGGTCATATCCGCGTGGCCAACAGCGACCAATATTGATCGGTTTATATGGGATAGCGACACATATAAGTCCCACCCTAGGGGCTACCACATGGATCAAAACCTAGGGATGTTATTTGATAATGCGGCAAAGTATTTCAACATCGAAACCGGAAATTGGCACGCTTTGAATTTGGACGCCAATTCTGGCATGTACCATGATGCGACGTGGGAAGCATATTTCAACCCCAGAGACCAACATTGGTACTGGTTCAACACCGAAACCCAAAGTTGGAACGTTTTGAACTGGGCACAAGATAAGTGGTATGATCCCGCGTTGAATTCATATTACGATCCCGCAACCCAAGGTTGGGTAAAAAATACCCAATAAGCACCATTGGCCGAATAAGTTCTCCCTTGCGCATCACATCCAGCACTGTCTCAACGGGTGCTCCAGGCTCCTTGATAGAACGCCAGGCGTATGTCTTTGTAGGCCAGAGGGTGGTTATCCTTCGTGGTCTGCGTGGGTTTCTTGTCGAACGCGTCCCATAGAGCGGCAATGGTAGGAGGGGAGTTTCGCATCAGGGATCATCGTACTTTACTCAAAAAGGCAAGGGCCTATACGCTGCCTTTGTAAAAGCCTCATTGCTGGGAATTAGACGACGCTGGCTGCATCGGAAACGTTGCCGGACATCTTGTTGGTGTCCTGTTGCTGATATGTCTTCAACATCGGCCGTAGGCAGCAGCAGAGCGCAAGCATGGAGCGGTCATGAGTAAAGAACCGGATGACCGCTGCTGCACTCTCGAAAAAGCGGGGCATAGCCCGTCGCGCGGTGCAAATATTCCCTCGCTGGTCTTCAGCAACTCGTAGACGACATTACCCGTGAAACCGGGTCTTAACGCGATCTTTTGCGTGCTTGCACGCTTTCTTCTTTTGACGCGATGCCAGGCCAGCCTGTTGTTCGTTGTATCGCGATACTACTCAGACTTGACTAAAGAGCGAGCGGTCGTGTTCGGCGTTCGTCCTTTCTATTGAAAGAGGATTGTCTCGTCAACTCCGGTCAATTGTGTGATTTCGGTAATCTGATGTGGTCCACTTCGGAAGTTTAAATTGGCCCACCCTCTAAAACGAATGGGTACTCTGATGCGGGCGAGAGCCCGCAGCGGAGGGACTCGTTGGATTGGAGAGCAAAGGTGGAGTTGTTCGAGGAGATCCGCAGGGAATACGAGTTCGGCGTGGGCACGATAGCGGGCATCGCAAGGAAGCTAGGAGTACACCGGCGGACGGTACGGGAAGCAATCGGCAGTGCACTGCCAAAACCGCGGAAGAGGACGGAGCGTCC
>C688J35102_120989502_pt1 | contig 11630 bp, 14 predicted proteins | sample HopSoiMetagenom2_FD_35102 | JGI IMG/M metagenome (IMG submission 35102)
CCCGGGCTGCCTCACCTCCGGGTGCATCGGGCAGGTGTAGATGGCGCTCGCAGCCGCGGCGAGCGCAGGCTGCCGAGCGCCGAGGAAGTTCTCCGGCTCCGCCGCGAAACGCTCGCGGCATCGCCCCGAGCAGAAGAAATAATCGTGACCGCGGTAGGCGGCGTGATGTTCGGCGTTTTCCGGATCGACCCGCATGCCGCAGACCGGATCGACCGCATGGTCATGCGCCGTGCAGCCGGCCTGCGAATATGGGGCAGCGTTCGTCATCTTCACCCTCGCAGCGCCTTCCACTTGTACTAGATACCCCATGGGGGTATATTAGGTGCATGCGCAGGGATATCAAGGCTTCCGTCCTGAAACGGCTGAAGCGGATCGAGGGCCAGGTCCGCGGGCTTGCCGGCATGGTCGAGCAGGATCGCTACTGCATCGACCTCGTGACCCAGATCTCGGCGGCGCGCGCCGCGCTGCGCCGAGTCGAGGAGGAAATCCTGCGCGACCACGTCGCCCATTGCGTCGAGCACGCCATCGCCTCTGGCGACAAGGCCGACCAGCGCCGCAAGATTGCGGAGCTGATGGACGTGGTCGGCCGCGCGCAGCGATGACTGTCGGCTAATGGCCACGCAAGCATCAACTATGGTTGATGACTTGCTACCGCTTCCTGCATTGACGATCTGAAGCCCAGTGAGCCGGCGCTACGTGGTTCGTGCATCGCTGTCCCCGCGAGTGCGGTCCCGCGCTACAGCGGTAGACCGCGACCCTGCATTCACCTCCCATTACATAATTACCGCTACTTTTCGGAGATTGCGGTATCTCCCGCCATCGCGAATATTCATCATGTTGAAGATTTATAGTTGCATCGCTAACGCCCACGACCTGAGGCTTGTAGTGCTCGCCGCCCTTGTCTGTGCGTTGGCGTCGTTCGCGGCCATCAACCTGCTGCGTCATGCGCGCGGCTCGATCGGCCACATGCGCGGCATCTGGCTGGCGGTCTCGGCGGTCTCCACCGGCTTCGGCATCTGGGCCACGCATTTCATCGCCATGCTGGCTTTCACGCCCGGCATCCCGAGCGGCTACAACATCGCCCTGACTGCGCTGTCGCTGGTCGCGGCTATCGTACTGACCGGTGCGGGGCTTGCGGTCTCGATCATTCCGAACTGGCGTCCCGGCCCGTGGCTTGGCGGCGCCGCTGTCGCCGGCGGCATCGCCGCGATGCACTACACCGGAATGGCGGCCTTCGAAATCGCCGGAACGGTGCTTTGGGACCCGGTCCTGGTGGTCGCATCGATCGTGATCGGAGCCGCCGTCGGCGCGCTCGCGCTTCCTGTCGGCCTGCATGGCCGGCAGCAGAAGTACAAGATCGGCGGCGCCGGCCTGCTGACTCTCGCGATTTGCAGCCATCACTTCACGGCGATGGGCGCGGTAGGCATCATCCCCGATCCGACGATTGCGGTCTCGCAATCGGCGCTGCCCGCGGGCTGGCTGGCAATCGGCGTGGCGCTGGCCGGGTTTGTCATCATAGGACTGGCCTTGGCGGGCGCCGTGTTCGATATCCGCGATCGCAGACGTTCGGAGCTCGAGGTCGACCGCATGCGCGACCTCGCCAATGCATCGGTCGAGGGTCTCCTGGTTTGCGACGGCGAGGCCATCGTCTCGATCAACACCAGTTTTGCAACCCTGTCGGGATTGTCGGCGTCGAACCTGGTCGGCGCCCGGCTGGAAAGCTGCTTTCCCGACCGCGCCGCCTGCACAAAATTGCTCGCGGGCTCGAACCAGCCGGTCGAAACGGTGTTGCGCCATGCCGACGGCTCGGTCAGCTCGGTTGAATTGATCCTGCGGCCGATCGTGTTCGCGGGGCGGCCGCATCACGTCATCGCGGTCCGCGACCTCAGGGCGCGGAAGGAAGCCGAGCAGCATATCCGATATCTCGCGCACCACGACGCGCTGACGTCGCTGCCCAACCGCAGCCATTTCCACGCGCGCATGGATCAGGAAATCGCGTCATTGGGCAAGGGCGAAAGGATGGCCGTGCTCTGTCTCGATCTCGACCGCTTCAAGGAAGTCAACGACCTGTTCGGACATGCCGCCGGCGATGCCGTGCTGCAGACCGTGGCGTCGCGCGTCACCGACGTGTTGCGCGACCGCGAAACCATGGCCCGGCTCGGCGGCGATGAATTCGCCATACTGATGCCCGGCATTGCCAATCCCGCAGCCGCAAGCCGGCTCGCCGAAACCATCCTGGAAGCGTTGCGCGCCAAAGGCGATACGCCGGAAACCAACGCTATCTCGGCCAGCATCGGGATCGCGATCTGCCCCGACGATGCGAAGAGCCGCGAAACGCTTCTCACCCAGGCCGACACGGCGCTCTACCGTGCCAAGACCGAGGGCCGCAACACCTACCGGTTTTTCGAAGCCGAAATGGGCGCCGAGGTGCGCGAGCGGCGGCTGCTCGAGCACGACCTGCGGCTTGCCATTGCACGCGAGGAGCTGCGGCTGGTGTATCAGCCCCAGGCCGACATCCAGAGCAAGGTGGTCACCGGCTTTGAAGCGCTGTTGCGCTGGAAACACCCGACCAGGGGCGACGTGTCGCCGGCCGTCTTCATTCCGATCGCCGAGGAGACCGGCACCATCCTGGAGATCGGAGACTGGGTGATGAAGTCGGCGTGCCGCGAGGCGGCCAGCTGGACGCAGCCCCTGAGCGTCGCGGTGAACGTCTCGGCGGTGCAACTCTACAACGCGGATTTCGTCAAGGAATTGCACCAGATCCTGCTGGAAACCGGCCTGCCGCCGAGCCGCCTGGAGATCGAGATCACCGAGACCGCGCTGGTTCGCGATTTCAATCGCGCGCTCACCACGCTGCGGCTGATCAAGGCGCTCGGCATTCGCATCGCCATGGACGATTTCGGCACCGGCTATTCCTCGCTCTCGAATTTGCGCGCCTTTCCATTCGACAAGATCAAGATCGACGGGTCATTCATCAAGTCGGTCAATTCCAACGAGCAGGCCGCGACCATCGTTCGCGCCGTGCTGGGACTGGGGCGCGGGCTAGGCCTGCCGGTGCTGGCGGAGGGCGTCGAAACCGCCGCCGAGCTCGATTTCCTGCAGCGCGAATGTTGCGACGTAGCCCAGGGATACCTGCTCGGCCGCCCGGCCGAGATCGGCCATTTCCGAAATCTCACCCACCATGAAGCAAGCTCAGCGGCGATTGAGGATTCCGCCGATGCCGCAATGAAAGTCGCCTGAGCGCACGCCAGCACGTCGCCGCGGAATAGTTAATCCACGGTAGCACCTGTGTTCAAATGCGAGCGAGTTTGCGGCGGAGATCTTAAAATTCGTCGCTTATTGTCCCCGCTAACCAACAAGAAACGCGGGGGCGTCGTGAGCAGCCAGGACAATCACTATTTCGAAGAGCCGGCCTTCACCAGGGAGGATATCCTCTGGGCGCTCGGGATCTGGTCGGTGACCGTGACGCTGTCGCCGGTGATCGCATTTTACCTGCTGATGGTGGACTGAATTCACCTGCACTGCAGCCTGGTGATCGTGGCTCAATGCACCACAGAGCCATCGGGCCTTCGCGCCAAGTACGATATCCTGGCCTCGCCCGACCGCAGTTCTATGCACGGCGCGAAATAGCATAATATTTGATATTTACAATTTTAGGTGAATACCTGTATTCTTCCTATAGTGCGCAACGCAGATACCCGATTACGGCACGACCGAATGTTACTTGCAAACATTCCATCATCGAATTTCAGTTTAAGGAATATCGCTCCTACATCGCCTTGAAAATCAACTACCACAAATCTGCATAGCAGGAAAGACAAGGTTATTATTTTGCATTGATGAGCAAAGGAAGCAGGTAAGAGAGATGGGCGCCTTCACGAAAGCTCTCCTCGTCGCCAACGTATTCCTGGTTTATCTAATCACCTTATCCTGGCCGGAAATCCTTTTCTGGAACAAGGTATTGGCGGAGTTCTATCAGGAATTTTCAAACTCATACCTGTTCGAACTCGTCTTCGGCGGAATAGGAGTTATGGCATTTTTAGGCTTGACCCGTTCAAAGGCCTTCAACGCGCTAAATTCATCCCTTGGTGTTTTTCTTCAAGTCATTGGGCTGGCTGTTCTCGTATTCGTTAACTCATTGGGATTCGCCCTTCCGATATCGACTTCGGTGAGTTTTGCAAAGATAAATCTTTCCGGATTTAAAGACGCAGGACTGATAGCGCAGTGGGTGAGAGATTCGGCGGACGTTGCACCCCAAGGTTCGGAGAGTGATCGAACTCAGCTGTTTGCCTATGCATTTCTTCGCGAGCTAAAGCGAAACAATTTAAATCGGTCAATGCGCGCATGGTATTTCGTAGGCCCGGATATAATCGGGTTTATCCGTCCGTTCGAGTTGTGTGTTCCCCAGTACACTCAGTATCGCTGCCTCCGCAAGAACGCGGCAACGTCCGACCAACAGGACTGGCTCTCCGCAATCCGAAACAGGCATACCGAACTCGATTTAAGCGGCGATGTGTCAATTGTAGATGAAGCATCTGGGCGCGTTTTTCGCATCGCAGTTCAATGCAATCGAATCAGCTGGCGCGGCGGGTTGCCATCTGTATATTTCGAGAAGACTGTGGACCTTCCCACCGAGGCTCTTACCGAGGTATTCAGATGGGTTGGTAGCCAGGGAGGTTTCATTATGCCCGCAGGAATCGCGGCGTCACCCCAAGAGCTGGAATATGCGAAGACAATATTTTTCGGGCGGTCAACCGACCTCGGAGGTCTGACATCCTACGAATATGCCGAGCAAGTGCTGGCACAGAAATTAAAAGCAGCTCCCGATGATCCCGGCTACAATTTCTTGCTGGGAACTGCGGAAATTTATACAGGAAGGTGGGTAGAATCAGAACAGCACCTCAAAAAAGCCCTTCAGCTTGCTCCCGAGTCCAAGCAATATATCGCGTTCCAGTTAGGGCTGCTTGCGTACTACAAAGGATCTTATTTAGAGGCTGCAGGATACTACGCCGAAGTAAAGTCCGCAGGCGAGAAAAATCTTGATGTTTGGGCAAGGGAGAATCTTTGGTGGGCCCGCGACCGGTTTGCTCTCGCAACATGGCGAGCTGCTCAGAGGGACGCGCAGTCAAGTCGACGAATTTTCAGCAGGGAAAACTTCACCACCGCTGTTGAACTCGCCGAGGTGAACTTCGAACAATCGTTACGCGATGCTCCCAAGGTCGGTCCGACCCTCGTGCATTTTCACGTAGCTCAATTTTATTCTCACCTCGGCGAATTTGGTAAAGCTATATCAGGTTACCAGGGAGTTGATTCACTCTACTCAGCGGCAGCAGAACGCGTGGATGGATTGGTTCGAAGCGAGGTTCAGTATCGACAGGCTGAGTCTCTTCGCAACCGCGGCAATGCATTCTGGTCCCAGGCTCTGGAAAAATACCTGGAAGCGATAAGGGCCGGTCAATGCGGGTCCATTGAGAATGAAAAGGCCAAGCCAAAGAAATCCAATCCACCCGAAAACCTTGGCACCTTCTCGCTGGGCAACGTCGAAATATGTGTTGGGGCCAGTTATCCGTACTCGAACTTGCAGCCCCTCGCACAATATTTGCTAATGAGCGCGGAAAGAATAACGTCCCGCGATCAGAAGACGGCCGAAGCTCAAGACGCCGCGGTAAAGTTGACGCGCCTCTGGACCGCGAATGACGAACAATCGCTCACAGTCGCAAATGCGTTACCTCGCATTAGTGGTTCAATGTCGGAGGGAAAACCGCGGTTTTTTCCCGACATAAAAGTAGAGTTTTTTTCCGTGCTTGGAAATCTTTGTCGGATCGCCGGTGATGAACAAACCGCCGAAGCAATGTTTCGGCTATCATTGAAGGCGGAGTCATCACTTTTCAACGGTGAAAACCGCCCCATTGACGTGCATTTTCCTGACGGGCGATTGGGGCTCGCCCGAGTTCTTGTTTCCCGACTTCAGGCGTTGGACCGCAATCAGACCGAGACAAGCCGTCTTTATGAAGAGCTTCGCAACGAGACTAAGTCACATATAGAAGAGGGTATCGTTTACGCCATTCCAAACAGCGCTCTTGATAAGCAGTTGCGAAATATTTCTTCGTCTCTAGATTAGACCAATTTACGTGGAGGACATAATGCCATCAATCGTCGGTCGAATCATCATTGGCACCCTGGCAGTCGTTATTTGTTCTACATCGGCACGGGCCGAATTCGGAAGGCCCGAGACCTCGGCTGTTCGAACGCCCGGAACGCCGCAGCAGCAATTTGCGGACCGCCCTCAAAAACATCTCGAAGCCATCGATCAGCTTCAAACCTTAAAGGTGAGAATGCGTATCGCCGGCCCTCGATCACCTTGCTCGGGAGGGTGAAATGAAAGAACGAGCAAGAGCACTCCACGCATGCCTGGTCGCGGTTACCGTTTTTACCACCGTGATGGCCACAAAACTGGATGCCGCAGAGTCTATCGATTCCTGCGAGCAGAACACGGCACCCGCCCAGCTTTTCTCCAGTGGGGTCCGGTATGAGCAGATCGGGTTAAAAGGTGTTGCGATGAGGTGTTATGACCTCGCGCGCCATGGAAGCTGGCGCGAGTATCGCTATCATCGAGCCTACATCCGCGTCGCGCATCAGATCGGCCGACAAGCCGACATCTTCGAGGAATACCAAAAACCTTCAGCGGATCCAGAATTCGAAGTAGCGCGCCTGGTATTGCTTTCGAGGCTGTACGAAAACGAGCCTAACCTGTTTGTAGATTTCGCCCAACAGGCGGTCAACAAGGACCCGAACAATCTGTGGGCAGCCAATGCATTAGGCGCGGGATATGATGTTATCGGAAATGGCGCCTTGGCCATACAGACACTGGAAGCCGCCTACGAACGTTTTGGCAAGCATCCTGAAACGGCGTTGATACTAGCAAATGTCCTACGCAACCACGGACAGCTTAACGATCGCGTGTTCCAATTGCTCAAGGAAGCGCAAAAAGATCAGTACTATCGACCCTATGCAACAGCGTTCGTTGGAAGCTACCAGATACAGATGAAGAATGAGGAACTCGGCGTTACCACGCTCAGGGAAAATATCACTGAATACCCTTATCTTGGCCTTAGCTATCTCTTTCTCGGAGACTATTTCCTGCAGAAAAAACACGATGTCGATCTTGCTGTTCGCTTTTATACTGATGCCATTTCTCGGAATCTGGTCGACGCCATATTCTACAACAACGCTTCCTGGAATTTGCTTGGGAGCGTAAGACAACAATCCGATCTTCTGCTGGCGAAGGAACTCGCAGAAATGGCAGTTCTTATAAGTGGGCGGAAAAACGCCACCATTTTAGACACTCTTGCTGAAGCCCATTTTAAACTTGGCCGCAGGGATGATGCGATCGCATTGGCTAAACAAGCAAAAAAGCTTGCTTCCAGCGACGAAGAGTCGAAGTACATTCAGAATCAACTGGAAAAGTTCGAAGCAGTTCCGAAGTAGAGTGCTTGGCCAGACAAGTGCCGCAATGGCTTTCTGTCGTCCAGCCGACGTTCGGCGGCGGCATCTCTAAGAAGAACTGCGCGCTTACCCGCCGTCCCCGGCCGGGCCGCGACACTGCCGGCGAGGGAAACGGCCTACACCCGCCGGGATAAGCACTCTGGTGCGATCGTCCGGACCACGATGAGAGAAAAACGCGCGAGAACCTCGCGCGTTTTCAAAACTCTGATTGTACGGCCGCTTAAGCCGCCTGCCTGTGCATCGCGCCCGACGCCGATGCCTGGCCGCGGATCGCCTTGATCGAGCGTTCGATCGCGCCCCAGAGCTTGCCGATCTCGGAGGCCGCGCGGCCTTCGGCATAATATTCGCGCGCGCCCTCGCCATGGCCGAGCGCCATCAAGAGGTCGGCGCGGTTGGTGATCTGGCCGCCCCATACCGGCGCCCGGAATTTCGCCAGCGCGTCGCGCGCGATGGTAACGATGCGGCTTTCGACGCCGTCGCGTAGCGCCGGAGCGCCGTTGAGCACGACCGCGTAAGGCTTGCGGTTGGCGCGGCAGGTCTGGATTGTCTCCTGCACCGCGTTGACGTCGAACACCCCGGGCCGCGCCGGAATGATCACCATGGTCGCGTTGCGGATGGCGTCGTCGACCACGGCCGACATGTTCGGCGGCGTGTCGATCAAGACCCATTCGATGCCGTCGCGCTTGGCGGCCGCGACAATGCCGCTCACCGAATTCACCGCGCTCTTGATCGGCGGCTCATTGGTGCCGCGCAGCTTGTGCCACAGCGTCAGCGAGCCTTGCGGATCGGCGTCGACCAATAAACACGGCCGCGACGGCTTATGAATTTGCGCAGCGAGATGGGCGGCGAGAGTACTCTTGCCCGAGCCGCCTTTACGCGATGCGAAAACAATGACGTTCATACCTCTGCCTCCAGATTGACGCTAAGAGGCGAAAATGAATCAGGTTGCTGATTCGGGAAAGTTAAATTTCCGCATCGCTACGCCGAAGTAACTGATTTCTCTCGCGGTTGGCTTTTGAGTCACATCATGCAGCGCGGCGAAGCGCCAAACCGATTCAATTGGCGGGCGAATGACTCGAAAAAGACTCATTGCGCGTCCTTGGCGCGCTGCCGCTCGATCCATTTGCGCTCGATCCATCCAAGCAGGTCGGCCAGCGGCCTTTGCAGGAACGGCACGTCCTGCGCGATCAGCAACAGCCCAAGCGGCAGCATCCACAGTCCCAGGATGGGCAGGAAGCTGAACACCCCGCCGACGACCAGCAATAGCGCAAGCGGGATCCGCACCAGCCGTGACGACGGCTTGCGCAGCCAGCGCACGAACGCTGCCGGCCGCGCCGGCAGCTTCGCTTCGAACCAGGCAAAATGCCGGTCTATTTCCGATTTGTAATGTTGCGACAATGCGGCTCTCCTTCGGAGAAGGAGATGTTGCTCGCGCGCGCCGCCGCCACGCGTCAGGTTGTCGCGTGGCCGAGCATGGGCCACTATCTCAGCTGCCGCGCTATCCGTGCAGCGCTTTCCACGCTTCATGATGCTTGGCGTAGAGCTGCAGCCAGCGCTTCTCCAGTCCGGTCGTCGGTTCGCCGCCGAACGTCCAGGCGATGCCGCCGCCGCTGTCGTCGGAAGGTGAGAGCGAGTCCAGGGTTTCGAACTCGCGGGTTTCCGCAGGCGTAAGCCCGACCAGCACGCGGCGTCCGTTGCCGTCGAGGTGATAGCGGTCCGCCGAACCTTGCGAAATCCGTTGTCCGGGAAGCCCGTTTTTAGATCGGTCAAAATTGCCTTTCAATATCTGCGGCATTGCAATCTCCATCATCAAAACACTTGCACAATGATTCGATACAAAACGCCGTCAGGTCATCCAAACGGATGGGCACGCAAAAAATCGCGCCGAGCATATCCCGCCGTGGCCGGATCGCGCTAGCGGGGGCCGGCCTGCTTTCGAAGTTTTTTAGGCTTAACGCTAACCCGCCTGTGCGCCGCTACCGGCGCCCTGCGAACCTGCCGCCCATGCGCCGCCGGCGCGGCCGACCGGAAATACGCCCGGCAGCCCGGGCTGAGCAGCGACCTCTTCGCGATCATGCACGCCGTGATGCGATCGATGTTCGGCACCTCCGACCCGCACAGCCGCAACGCGTCCCCGCTGCACGCCTGCTGCTGCTCGGGCGTATAGGCATGGGCTGTGCCGGCGAACAGGGCGGCAGCGAGGGCGAGGGCCGACATCAAGGCTAGTCGGCGTATTCCGAAGCGAATGGCGATCATGCAGCCCTCAACGATCCCACTTTGAAATGTTGCCAAACGAGTCGCCGCCGGATTGTGGTTTAACCGCGCGCCCGTAGCAAGACGGCGGTGGCAAGGGTTGCGCGACCGTTGTGTGGTCAGATTGCCGCACGTGCCCGGCTCCACAGGGCTGGAACTTTTGTCCGGGGATCAAGTTCTCCGCATCTAACGTCACTGGAGGAGACCCTGATGAAGAAGCTCTTGATCTCGGGCGCGGTCGCCGCCTTCGCCATTACCACCGCAGCTGCGCAACCGGCAGGCGGATTCTACGTGGTGCGCGACGCCACGACCAAGAAATGCACGATCGTGGACCAGAAGCCGACCACCACCACCACGACGGTTGTCGGCGACAGCGTCTACAAGACCCGGACCGAAGCCGAGACCGGCATGAAGTCGATCAAGGTCTGCACGGAGCAGTGAACCGCCCTCCGGAGGCCGCGCCCGTTCAGAATTGGACGGCGCGGCTTTCTCGCGTGAAGTGGGTCCAGCCAGCGGCGGCAGGATCGCCGATGCGCAAGCAAAGGGTCTGAAAAGCCGCTGAAATCGTTGAAAGCTGCCGCTAATCTTGGCTCGGCTTTAGCTGTCACCCCACCGGAGCGGTAGTTGCTAGATTGAAGCTCGTGAGCGCAGCCTCGGTGCGCGACCGAACGTTCAGCTTCTCCAGAATATGAGAAACGTGAATCTTAACGGTATTAGGAGAGCGCGAGAGGTGTGCTGCTATCTCCTTGTTTGTCATTCCCTGGCCTAGCAGGATCAGAACCTCCCGTTCCTTTTCCGTCAGCAGATCGGCTGACTCACTTCCATCCGGACTTCTTTCCGAACTCCCCCATTGAGCCAGGTGACCAGTCAGCTGAGCCAGGTGATCAGTCAGCGCGCGCAAAGTGCTTCGCTCCACGGCGCTCGAGACCTGACTATTGGAACAGAATCCAAGCACGGCACTAATGTTCAGATGGAGCAGCGCAAAGGTCGGTTTAGGCGCTCGAGCCAGCGGAGCGCCTATCAAGACGAAGGTTCGTCTTTCTCGGACCGAGTCGCAGCGGTAAGGGAAGCTCACCAGATCGACATCACCGACCACCAGCCCCCTGATCTGCTCAAGCGATTGCGTCGCCTCGCGGTCTCCTGGGGTGCAATATTCAAGGTAATTCGTACCCAACCCGAAGCGCGGCGTGCGCAGGCCGTTGTGCTGGCCAAATTGCTTCCATCCTTCGTTGACGGAGATAATCTCGCCCGATGCTCCGATAACTGCCAAATTCACCGGGAGGGAATTACTGGTTTGCATGACGAGATTTCAGACATCCCATGAGGACACGCCGGCTGTTTCCGCAACCTCACACTCGAAATAGTTAGCGGAAGTCCGTCTCCCGAGCTAGCCCATCCGGGCTATGGATGGTTCTGCGCCCCCGCTCTACCATTCCAGCGCTGGAGTGGCGCAGCTGCGAAGCGCTTGGGTCTTGGTTGTGCACTACTGGGAATACGCAAAGCTGTTCGGGCTAGGTCTGTTACTTTCGGCAGCGATCATCGGTGCGTTCGGCGCGCTTTTCTGGGCGCTGGGAGGGTAAGTGCGATGACTATCGGTCCCGCCTCTCATGTCCTCGACCGACGAAACTGTCCAAACTGTTGGATACCCATGATCCTGGTCCGGATCATCTCCGGACCGCCGGGCGTCCACCTTCGGCATTTCGAGTGCGATGGTTGCGACCATATTCTAATCGCGTCGAGCGAGCTGCCGAGCTAGGTCTTTGAGGCAGGAACCGCGGGGCAACTGCATTGGTACAGTTGGGTGGGCTCGAACCACCGACCTCCTGTTCCACAGACAGGCGCTCTAACCAACTGAGCTACAACTGCATCCT
>C688J35102_120989501_pt1 | contig 11625 bp, 7 predicted proteins | sample HopSoiMetagenom2_FD_35102 | JGI IMG/M metagenome (IMG submission 35102)
CTTCGACGACCGCTACAGGGGCAAGATCTCGTGGTTCGACGACCTCAACATGCTGACCATCGCGGGCCTCTACCGCGGGGTGAAGGATCCGTGGAACCAGAGCGACTCGGAGCTCGCGGCTTCGCAGAAGTTCCTGATCGACAAGAAGAAGAACGTGCGACTCATCTGGTCTTCGGAAACGAACCTCTGGGAGGCATTCGGATCGGGGGACGTCTGGATCGCCTACGCGTGGCCGAACGACTGGGTGCAGATGAAGAAGAAGGGCCTCCCCGTCGTCTACATGCGCCCGAAGGAAAAGCCGATCGCATGGGTCGGCATGCTGATGCTGCTGCAGGGAAGCCCTCGGCCGCAGCTCGCGCACGCCTACGCGAACGCGTGGAGCTCTGCGAGCTCGGCAAAGTGGCTCGAGGACAACTACGGCTACGGCCACGCGAACGTCGTCGCGCGTCCGTCATCCAGTGACCTTCTGCACGCATTGCAGCTGACGAACCCGCGCGCGGTTACCGAGCCGGCGGCGCATCTCGACCGCGACATCCCGCGCCGCGCGGTCTATGCGCGGACGTGGGAGCAGGTGAAGGCCTCCTGACGCCCAGCCGCGGGGGCCAGCGCCTGACGACGCCGAGCCTGCTCGGGCTGCCACTCGCGTGGCTCGGCGTCTTCTTCCTCGCGCCGATCGCAATCGTCGCGGCGTACAGCTTCGATGTCTACTCGCTCTTCCCGGGGCCGCACGGGTTCACGCTGGCCGGCTGGCGGAGCGTCGCACACGACCACATCTACCTACGGCTGTTCTGGAAGTCGGCGCAGATGTCCCTGATCGTGTCCGCGATCATCGTCGTCCTCGCATACCCGCTCGCGTATTACCTCGCGCTGTCCGGGACGAAGCGGAAGTACATCCTGCTCCTGCTGCTGATCGCGCCGTTCCTTACGAGCTACCTGCTCCGCGTGCTCGCGTGGAAGGTGATCCTCGGCAACGAGGGCGTCATCAACTCCTTCCTTGTCTGGACGGGCATCCGCGCCCCGGATCATCCCCTGTCGCAGCTGCTCTACAGCCGCTTCGCCGTGATGCTCGTGCTCGGCTACATCTGGCTGCCGTTCGTGGCGCTCCCGATCTTCGTCTCGCTCGAGAGCCTGGACCGCCGCCTGCTCGAGGCCGCCAGCGACCTCGGCGCCGGGCGGCTCCGCGCGTTCCTCAAGATCACGCTGCCGCTGTCGCTGCCCGGCGTCGTCGCGGCGTTCTTCTTCGTCTTCGTCCCCACGCTCGGCGAGTTCGTGACGCCCTCGCTCGTCGGCGGCGCGAGCGGCTACATGTATGGCAATCAGATCGTCGACCTCTTCGGCGCGGGCTTCCCCGACTGGGAGACCGGCTCCGTGCTCGCGCTCTTCCTGATCGCGATAGTCGCGGTGCTTACGGTCGTGTTCTCGCGCTTCCTCCAGCCACGACAGGTCGCGACGGACTGATGGACGTCGCGCTCTCCAGAAACGGCGCTTGGGTGTTGCGCGCCTTCTTCGGGCTCGTCGTCGCGTTCCTGTACGCGCCGATCGTCATCCTGCTCATCTTCTCGTTCAACAACTCGGACGTGCCGTCGTTCCCGCTTTCCGGATTCACACTGCACTGGTACCACGACTTCCTCGTCAACGGCGACCTGCGCGCTGCGCTCGGCACGAGCGCCGTGATCGCCGCGCTCTCGAGCCTCGGCGCCGTTGTTCTCGGGGTTCTCGCGTCGATCGCGCTCGCTCGCCGCCGCTTCCGCGGTCAGGCCGCCGTCGCGGCGTTGCTGCTCAGCCCGCTTGTGATCCCGTACGTCGTCTTCGGAATCTCGCTGCTCCTCTTGTTCCACCAGCTGGGCGTCGCGCGAGGCGTGCCGACGGTCGTGATCGGCCACATCGTGATCACGCTGCCGTACACGATTCTCGTGCTCGTCCCGCGGCTGGAACAGATCGACGCGTCGCTCGAGGAAGCCGCGTTCGACCTCGGTGCAAGCCGCCTCCGCACGTTTCGCGCGATAACGCTGCCGCTCATCCTGCCGGCGGTCCTGTCGGCGTTCCTCATTGCGTTCACCACGTCGTTCGACGAATACGCAGTGGCGTCGTTCGTGATCGGCACGCGGCCGACGTTTCCGATCTATCTCTATTCGGCGTTGCGATTCCCGAGCCAGCTGCCGCAGGTGATCGCCGTCGCCGTCGTCGTGCTCGTGCTCTCGCTGACCGTCGTCGTGCTGGCCGAGGCCGGAAGGCGCATCGCCGAGCGGCGCGTCCCGCTCGAGCGGGGCGGCTAGTCCACCACCGCGGCGTGCTCTGCCGGCCAGGTCACGGAGACCCGGGCGCCGGCCTCGAGGCGCACGGCCGGCTCGCCCGCTAGGCGGTGGCTGACGATGCGGCCCGCGGCAGTGTCGACGTGGAACTGGGTGTACATGCCGAGGTACACGAGATCCGCGATCGTCCCCGTCAGGCGCGCGCGGTCGTCCGGCGCCAAGGTCTCGACCGGCGAGAGCTGCACGTGCTCCGGCCGCACGCCGACGCGGACGGTCTCGCCGACGGCGCGTGGCCCCTCCGCCGTCGCGATCACCCTGCCACCGTCAGCGAGACGGCTGATGCAGTAGGCGCCGACGAGCTCGTCGATCCGGACGTCGAGCGTGTTGAGCGAGCCGATGAAGTCGGCGACAAACGCGGTGCGCGGCTGCTCGTAGATCTCTCGCGGGCTCCCGAGCTGCTCGACCTTGCCGTGGTTCATGACGGCGATGCGGTCACTCATCGCGAGCGCCTCGTCTTGGTCGTGCGTCACGTAGACAAACGTCGTGCCGAGCTCATGCTGAATCCGCTTGAGCTCGAGCTGCATCTGCTTGCGCAGCTTCACGTCGAGTGCGCCGAGCGGCTCGTCGAGCAGGAGCGCCGCTGGTCGGTTGACGAGGGCACGCGCGAGCGCGACGCGCTGTTGCTGCCCGCCGGAGAGCTGCTTCGGCTTGCGCTGCTCGTAGCCCTCGAGCGAGACGACTCGTAGGAGCTCTGCGATCCGGGCTGCGTGCTCCTCGCGCGGGACGCGTTTCGCCTTCAGACCGAATGCGACGTTGTCGTAGATCGTCATGTGCGGGAAAAGGGCGTACTGCTGGAAGACCATGTTCACCGGCCTGCGGTTCGCAGGCACCTTCGTCACATCGGCCCCCTGGAGGACGACCTCGCCGGCGTCGGGCGACTCGAACCCGGCGATCATTCGCAGCGTCGTCGTCTTGCCGCAGCCGCTCGGCCCGAGGAGGGAGAAGAACTCGCCCTCCGCGATCTCGAGTGTGACGTCGTCGACGGCGCGGTGGCCGCCGAAGCTCTTGCTCACGTGCGTGAGCGCGATCGCGACGTCGGCGGCGGGAGCCATGGGTAACACTATCGCGCTGGTTGCCTGGGGACTCGATCGCGTTGTCTGGCCGCCGGTCTCGTTAGCCTGCTGCAAATGGGTGGAGACACGGACGTAGGCGGGAACCGCAGCCGGGCGCTCGACGAGTTTCTCGCCGAGAGGACCGCCGAGGGGTACACGGTCGAGGTCCACGAGGCCACGCACGCGATCATCGTCCAGGGTGGCGCTTCGCTATTGGGGCGGCTGGTCAGCCGTCGTCGGCGCCGCTTCGTCGTTCAGGTCGACGATCATGGGACGGTATCGATGAGTCCTGCTGAAGCGATCCGCCACTAGTCAGCCGACTCGAGTCGGACGCCGCGACCAATCGCTCAGTCGTCGGCCGGATTGTCGAATGCGCTTGCCATCGCATCGGCGACGTCTTCGTCGCGGAGCGGAGCGCCGTCGGCCTCTCTCCAAGTCGGCCCGCGTTGGGGCTCCGGAACGACGACCACCGCTTCGACGATCTCGTCGAGCCCGCAGCTCTCCCGATCGCCGAGCGGAACCCGCCGGTCGTCCGTCGCGACGCTCTCGAGAATCTCGCGGGGCGTGGCGTCCGCATCCGCGACCTCCTGAGCGAGAAGGCGTTCCTCGCCATTCGCCAGGGTCAGCCTGAGAGTGACGAGCACGGCTGCAACCCTAGATCTTCTGCTGCGCCGTGGCCAGGTGGCGCGAGAAAGTATCTTCGAGGCCATCCGGGAGATACAGCATCCACCGCCGCCGCTCGACCGCGATGCGCGCGAGATCACCGTGTCGCTCGCCGAGTCGGGGCCGCGCTACGTGTCCCCCGATCTCGAATTCGCCGTCTGGTCGGCGACCTACGGCGGTGACGAAGTTGTTCCCATCACGCTCGCCGGCCCCCTCGGCCACGCGAGCGCGGGCGAGGAGCTGCTTTGCACCGGCGCGTTCTCCGAGCACCCGAGATACGGCTGGCAGTTCGCCGTCGAGACCTTCCGCACTGCGCTGCCGCAAACGGCGGACGGGATCATGCGGTGGCTCGTCATGCGTGTGCCGGGCATCGGCCCGGCGTTCGCGCGCGCGATCGTCAATCACTTCGGGGCCGATGACGTCTTCGGCGAGCTCGACCGCGATCCGGAACGGCTGCGCGAAGTCCGGACGCGCTCAGGACGGTCGATCTCGGCGAAGGCCGTCGAGCGTGCGATTGCCGCATGGCGGGAGGTCGCGACGGTCCGCGAAGTGGAGGCCTTCCTCTTCGCGCACGGGATCAGCGCGGGCCTCGCCGGTAGGCTCGTCCGTCAGTACGGCGACGACGTGATCACGGTGCTCACGCAGGAGCCGTACCGGTTGATCGAGTTGCCGCGCGTCGGCTTCAAGATCGCGGACGGCGTCGCTCGCTCGCTCGGTGTCGAGCTTGACCATCCGAGGCGGTTGCAGGCAGGGCTCCGGTTCGTCCTGGAAGAGGCGGAGTCCGACGGAAACACGTTCGTCCCACTCGCCGAGCTTTGGCAACGCGCCGGCCGGCTGCTCGGCGTCGCTGACGCGGATCCGCTGGAGTCCGCACTGCGTGCGCTCATCGCGGAGGGCGACGTCGTCGTCGAAGGCGACCGCGTCTACCGCGCAGAGCTCTGGGAGATCGAGCAGAGGCTCGCCGAAGACCTCGCCGCACGGGCGGTCCGAGCGACGGCCGAGCTCTTCGCACAGCCCATCCGCCCCACGGTCGACGTCTCCGACGAGCAGTGGGCGGTCGTGGAGCTCGTCCGCTCGCAACGGCTCGTCCTCCTCACGGGCCTCCCCGGCGCCGGGAAAACGCACACGCAGCGGGTGTTGGTCGACATCGCACGCGCCGCGGGCAGGCGCGTGCTGCTCTGCGCGCCGACCGGCAAGGCTGCGCGGCGGATGCGCGAACTCACCGGCCACGACGCGATGACCATCCACCGGGCACTCGGCTACTCGCCCGACGGCGGGTTCCAGCGCGACGAGGACAAGCCGCTGTCGAACGACTACGACCTCGTCGTGGTCGACGAGTCGTCGATGCTGTCGCTCGAGCTCGCGGACGCCTTCTTCCGCGCCGCCGGAGACTGCCACGTGCTGCTCGTCGGTGACACCGACCAGCTCCCTCCGATCGGGCCCGGGCGCGTCCTCGCCGATCTCGTCGAGTGCGGGATCGTCCCGCGGGTGCACCTGACCGCGATCTACCGCCAGGCCGCGCGCTCACTCATCATTCAAAGCGCGAGACGCGTCAATCGCGGCGAGATTCCATTTCTCTCACTCGACGATGCGCGCGCCACACTCGGCGACGACGCAGAGCTCGACGAGGACTTCTTCTTCATCGGGCGCAACGGGCCCGAGTCGATGGTGGAGGCTATCGTCGATCTCGTGTGCGAACGAATCCCCGTGCGGTACGGGCTCGACGCTCGGACTCAGGTCATGACCCTCGTGCCGATGCGGCGCGGGCCGGCTGGCCTGATCTCTCTCAACGAGGAGCTCGAGCGCCGCCTGAATCCCGGGGAGCGCGCGGTTGTCGTCGCGCGCACCGGGCTTCGCGTAGGCTCGCGCGTCGTTCAGACGAAGAACGATTACACGCCCGACCGGGAGGTGATGAACGGCGAGGTCGCGTTCATCACGGAGTGGGACGAGGAGGAAGGTGAGGCGCGCCTGTCTCTCGACGACGGTGCACGCACGATCGTCGTGCCGGCCGATGCGCTCGAAACGTACAACCTCGCGTGGGCGTTGACGGTGCATCGCGCGCAGGGCTCGCAGTTTCCTGCGGTCGTAGCGCCGTGGTCGACGAGCTATGCCGTCATGCTCTCACGTGCGCTCCTCTACACCGCGATCACGCGCGCACAGCAACTGTGCGTCCTGGTGGGCGAGCGGAGAGCCGTCGCGATGGCGGTCTCACGGGCCGAGCAGCGGCGGCGTCATTCCGCACTGGCCGAGCTGATCGTGCAGCGACACGCACCGGAAGAACCGGAATGAATTCCCGAGCCGTCACTCGCGACGCCGGTGGGAGCCCTCGGGGGCCCCCACCGGCAACACGGGTTAGCCGTTGACCTGCTCGAGGATTTTCCGCTGTGCAGCCATTTGCGCAACGTTGTTGCCGATCCGTGCAGCTTCTGCCGTCGCCATTACGGTCGAGAAGGAAGTGTCGGCAACGTGGTCGCCGTTCGTGTCCACGAGCTCGGCGTAGTCGAACGCACCGTTGGCGAAGTTGAGCCAACCGGTCAGCAGCTGGCGGTCGAGCTTCTGCTGCTCGGAGCCGCCGTTTTGCTTGATGAAGAGCACATCGTAGGCATTCGCGACCGTCTGTGCACTCCGCTGCTCATGGAAGACCATGCTCACGAAGTCGACGATCTTCAGGTAGCACAGACGCCGAGCCTCGGTGAACGCGGTCGGCCTCGGCTGGTACTGCGTCTGCCAGTAGCCCGCGTCACGTTCAAGGGCAGCGGTCCCGGCGATGATCACCTTCACCGTGTCTCCGGCTGAGTCGCCGTCGTCGTCTGCTGCCCGGAATGTCACCGTGTAGAAGCAGGCGTCACCGAACGCATGCGGCGCCGGATGACTGACGGTTCGCGGGTTGATCGACGGGCTTGGGAATGGATCTGCCGAGACGCCGTTGTTGAACGAGGTCGCAGTCAGGTCGGGTGCCGGTGCACCGTCGTCCCAGTCCCAGCTCGTCGTCCGATCGTCGCTACCCGGATCGAACGAGGAGCCGGCAAACGGGATGGTCTGGCCAGTATGCGCGACGAACGTCGGCACCCCGTTGATGATCGTTGTCCCGGTCTGGTCCAGAACTGCGGTCGGAGTGACGTTAGTGATCGACACTACGCGCGACGCGCAGTTGTTCGTCGTGTCGTCATCCGCTGCGCAGACCTTCACGGTGAACGTTCCGTTGTCGCCGTACGTATGGGTTACGGAGTACGTCAGCGTCGCATCCGGCCTGCTATTCTCGAGCGTTCCTGCGAGCGCGGTCGGTCCCGCTCCGTCACCCCAGTCGACTGTGGCGCTCAACGCGTCAAGCCACCCAGGGTCGGTGACGGAACCGCTTGCGGTGATCGACGTGTTCTCGGCAGCGGAACCGATCGCATCCAAGGTCGTGGTCGGGGCGACGTTGTTCACGGTCACTGTCGTCGAGTCGGTGTCGGAAAAGCCGTACTCATTCGTCACCTTGAGCCCAACGGTGAAGGTGCCGTCCTGTCCGACCGCTGTGAAGTCGGGCGTCGCGCTCGCCGAGTCGTCGTACTGGCCGTCGTTGTCGAGGTCCCAGGCGTACGCGAGCGGATCCGCCCCGGGGTCACCCGGGTCCAGGGACCCGCTGCCCGAGAGGGCCTTGTCGACTCCCTCGTTCGTCGTATACGGGCCGCCTGCCTTGGCGGTCGGCAGGCAACCGGCCGGACCGTCCGTCGCCGTCTTGATCGTCGTTTGGTCGGAGGCCGACGTCGCCGAGAATCCCATCTCCCGCGCGGCGAAGGCGCCCCAGATCAGGCACTGATCCTTGCTCGCATAGTCGGCGACATCCGCCGCCAGCAGCTTGTCCCGCTCGTCGAGGAAGCTGGGGCTCGAGGCCGAGAGCTTCATCGCGTCGACCACGAGCTGCTCCGCCCGGACACGCCCCGTCGCCAGGCCGTAGCGGTCCACGAGCTGGACACGCATCGCCCAGAGCACGGTCGCCCAGATCTCGCCGTCGGAGTGCTCTTCGCACCCGCCGGAGCAGAGGTTGGAGAACTTCAGGGTGCTCGTCCCGTAGCCGGTGCTGCGGATGCCTTTCGTCGTGTCGCCGTTGTTGTAGTCGCCGTACACCGGATCGTTCCAGTACGAGGTGGCGATGAAGTCGCCCCAACCTTCGCCCATGCCGTTGGTCTGCGCACCGCTCCCGAGGGAACCGCCGCCGACCAGCCGGTGCGAGAGGCCGTGCGTGAACTCGTGGAAGACCGTGTCGCCGTTCATCGCACGTTGAATGAAGTTGTTGTTGCAGGACGACTTGCCCACGAACATCTGCATACGTGAGCTCGTACCGTCCGAGTTGGTGCTGAAGTTGGCGTTGCACCCTTCGGTCAAGTAGCTGTCGTCCGCCTCGGCCAGCACCGGATCGCCGCCGGAACCGCCGCGTCCGAAGTTGTCGACCTGGTAATTGCGGAAGCTCTCGGTCCAGCCGAGACCGTAGAGATAGTCGTGGTACAGGTTGGCGTAGTAGAAGAGCTGCGTCACGACGGCAGCCTGGTCAGTCGTGATGTCCGTACCGCCGCTCGTTCCCCACGCGTTCGTGAAGGCGTAGTCGAAGTGCTGATAGGCCAGATCACCGGAAGCGGGTGTCTGGGGCTGGAAGTCCGACGAGTCGTTGCCGTCCGTGTCCTGGTAGGCGTTGATCGCGTTGCCGCTCGTATTGCGGTCGCTTACCCAGCCGTTGTTGTCGAAGGAAGGGCCGGTGAAAGGCGTGATCTGCTGTGCTGCGCCCGAGATGCCGGGGTGCTGCTCGCGGTACACGTTGCCCTCCGGCCCGGAGCTCTCGTAGAGGTTCTGGCGGAACAGCACGTCGCCTGTCTGCGCATCGATCAGGGTCTCGTACCAGCCGATCTTGTTCGCCTCGACAACCGTCTTCCACGCCAGCCTCGCCGTCCCGTCGCGCATCGGGAAGGTGACGAGTTGAGCGCGTATCGCACTCGGGTTCCTCACATCCCGCGCGACCGAGTTGGCAAACACCGTCGGCTGGGTGGCTCCCGTTCCGCGGGAGATGAGCCGCAGACTTTCGCCGTTTTCGCCGACCGCATCGGCAGCGGCGGCAACCGCCGCGGCGGCCTTCACGTCAACTGTCTTGCCGGCCGAAACGCCCGGGTAGTACGGCCCGCCGCCGACGAGGATCCGGCCGTGTCGATCAACCGCGAACGTCAGGCCGGCTCCGTACACCGGCCGACCCCTGTCGGTTTGCTGGAAAGTCAGAGAGGTGACGCCGTTGTGCGGCGTTCGGGCTTTCGCCACGAGGACGAAGTTCGGCAGCTCGCGCTTGCTCAACTGGAAAAGCGACGCGTGCCGCTTGAGATACGACCGGACAATCGCCTCGGGCGAGCCCGTGCTCGGGCCGCTCAGGTAACCCCCACGCCGTATGAGTTCCGTGGGCAGCCCGTTGCTGCCTCGAACAACCGTGACGCCCCGAACTGTTCTGGCGGGCACGTTCGTCGCCGACGCGCGTGCGCCGGTTCGGACGTCGACATCGTGGTACGCACGAACGATGCGCCAGCTCGGCGCTCGCGCACCGGCCGCGCTCGTCAACGCCAACAGGCTTACGAGCGCAACGAGAAACAGGCCCGCTGAGGCGGAACGTCTGCTCATCCCCAAACCTCCAGTCGTGGCGGAAAGCTCCCCGACCGCACCGTCCGCCTGCTTGTACGAATCGACATTAGACTTCAGGGACGTGGTGTTCAAGCGCGTTTGCGCTCTTCTCGTTTTGGGCGCGTTCTTCGTCGCCGCATCCATCACGCCCGTACACGCGGCGGCGGGCGCAACCGCCCCGCGCGTCGTCACGCTCGCAAGCGCAGGACGGACGATCACGATGCATCCCGGGTCGCTTGCGTTGCTTCGCCTCAACCACGAACGGTGGCGCTGGTCGACCCCCAGCGCGCGCGGAGTTGGGCTGAAGATCGAAGCGATCGACTACGAACGCGACCCCGGCTTCGACGAATGGAAGATCACGACCCGGGCACCGGGCCGAGCAAGAGTCACCGTTACCGGCACGCCGTGCAACCGATGCAGCATCTCAAAACGCATCTTTCGAGTCACGATCGTAGTTTCACGGAACTGAGACCGTTCTCTTCGCCTTACAGGAGCGCGTCTTCGTCGCGGTCGAGCTCTCGCGGTTCGACGCGGAGCCCGCGGCGGGCGAGCGGGTCGGCCGCGGGGAGAGTGCCCAGTGACAGCTCCGTCAGCTCCTCGACGTGCGTCACCGGCACCTGGTACGTGCGGTAAGCCCCGTACGAGAAGGCGGAAGGCGCCGGCCCGCGAAGACCGTGAATGAGCGACTCCTGACTGAGAAGGTACGCGGTCGTCGAGAGCAGGCCGTCGCGCTTGACCATCGCGACCACCTTCCAGAACTGGCGCGGCAGTTGCAAGTCGCGGTACACGTCGTCGTCGTTCGCAAGCACAGGCCCCGAGAACACGCAGACGCGGAAGCGAAGGTTCTCGGCGTGATTGAGGATGTAGTCCTCGATTCCGGCCCACCGTGTTTTGTTGCGGTTGAAGTCCTTGTGCTGCGGTGTGCAGTTCGTGTAGTGGAAGGTGTCGTCGTTCGCCAGGCGGGCTTCCTCTTCAGACGCGCCCCACGTCGGGTCGAGGCGTCGAACGAGGTGCCCGAGGTCGAGATCGTTGTGCTCGTAGAGGTCGCCGGTTGTCTGATCCGACTCCGGGACGCGCGGGTCCACGAACCAGTGATCGCGCTCGCGCTTCTCGGGGTGCGCGAGCGCTCCGTCGATGTTCACGGCGGTGAAGAAGGCGAGCCGCCGCGCGCGGTTGAGCGCGATCGTGAAATGGTGGTAGGGCAGCAGATACCGCGGCTCGGCCGTCGCCCCTGTGTTCACGGCGGCGATCGCCTCCAGGTCCGCCGGCAGCGTCGGTAGAGGAACCGCGTGCTCGCCGACCCCGAGGAACTCCGGGTCGTAACCGGTGCGCGACGTGTAGTCGGGGTCGATGTGGATTCCGATGCTCTGGTGCGACATCCTCAAGCCTTCTGGTAAGCGGTGAGGAAACGGCCCCACGTCGTCGCACGCGCGAAATCGAGGTCGTCGTAGACGACGTGCACGTCGCCCGCAATCGGGAAGTACGCCGCAGTTCCCGTGGAGCGGGCGACACCGGCGCCGTCGGTCCCGGAAGCGAGCACGAACGGCGACGGCCCGAAGAGCGCGTCGTGCAAGGCCTTCGCCGCGGCACCCAGCTGCGGCGTCGTCGCGCCGTCGGCAAGGCGTGCGGCGAGGTCGCCGAGATCTGCGAAGTCCTTCGTCTCGTAGCGCTGCGCGTTCTTCGCGGCCCGGGTGACGTGCGCAAAGCCCGCCGGGTCGTCCAGGATCGGGATGCACGCGTCCGCGACCGCGCTCGCCGCCTTCGCGACGCCTTCCACCTGGGCCACGTCCACGGCCGACTGCGTGACCGACTCGCCGCTGCCGCGGTACGACTCGACGTAGTTCGCAACGAGCTTCGGCGCGACCTCGCGCGCGGACGCAGCGGGCGACTCGGCGAGCACGGCGAGGTCGAGGTCGTACGGCCATCCGTTGCCGGGCTCGACTTCTTCCGAGCCGACGATC
>C688J35102_120989500_pt1 | contig 11606 bp, 10 predicted proteins | sample HopSoiMetagenom2_FD_35102 | JGI IMG/M metagenome (IMG submission 35102)
TCGTCGTCCTCACCTCGAACAACTCGCGCGAGCTGACCGAGGCGCTGAAGCGGCGCTGCCTCTACCTCTGGCTCGACTACCCCGAGCTGGAGCGGGAGATGAAGATCGTCCGCCTGCACGCGCCGGAGCTGCCCGAGGCCCTGGCGCGCCGGATGGTCGAGGTGGTGCGGATGATCCGCGACCTCGACCTGAAGAAGCCGCCCTCAATCGCCGAGTCGATCGACTGGGCGCGCACCCTCCTGCTGATGGGGGCCGAGGACATCGACCGCGAGACCTTCGAGCAGTCGATGTCGATCATCGTCAAGCACCGCACCGACATCGAGCTGGTGGCGGAGCGAGTCGGGGTGAAGCTTGCCGAGCCCGTACGGCCCCAGGGCTGAGGCCGGGCCGCCCGGCCTGGCGGCGAAGCTGCTCGGCTTCTGCGAGGAGCTGCGCGGCGAGGGGATTGCGGTCGGGACCTCGGAGATCCTCGACGCCTTCGCGGCACTGGAGCAGGTGCCCTGGACCTCGCGCGACGACTTCCGCGAGGCGCTGGCGGCGACGATCGCCAAGTCGCAGGAGGACCGCCGCCTTTTTGAGCTGCTCTTCGAGCGCTGGTTCTTCCGCGCCGCCGAGGCGGAGGCGGTCGAGCGGGGGGTCGAGGAGACCGAGCGCCGCCACGAGGGCGGCGACCGGCTCGACATCGACCAGCTGCGCGAACAGGTCCGCCAGGCGATTCTCGACGGCGACGACGGCGAGCTGCGCGACCTGGCCCGACTGGCGATCGCCGCCTTCGGCCGCCAGGGCGAGGGCTCGGGCGTGGTCGGCGTCGACGTGCAACGGATCCGCCGCACGCTGGGGCTCGCGGCGGGGACGCAACCGCCGGCCGAGGACGGCGCCACCGAGCTGCCGCCGATCGATCGCGAGCAGCTCAACGCCTTCGAGCGTCACCTGCGCCGCGAGCTCGAGCGCGACCTGATCGAGCGCACCTCCACCCTGCCCCCGTCCCGGCCCTTGGCCGAGCTCGATCGGGCCCTGCCGACGAACCCGACCCAGGACCTCGCCGCCGTGCACCGTGCCGTCTCGCAGATGAAGCGGCGCCTGGCGACGCTGGGCCACGAGCAGCGCGGGCGACGCAAGGGGCGGACGATCGACGTGCGGCGGACGATGCGCGCCTCGTTGGAGACCGGCGGCGTGCCGATGCACCTGCGTTACCGGCCCAAGCGCCCGCGCCGGCCGGAGATCTATGTCCTCTGCGACGTCTCCACCTCGGTCACCTCGGCGAGCGTCTTCTTCCTCTCCGTCCTGCACGCCCTGCACGACTCCTTCCGCAAGCTGCGCAGCTTCGTCTTCATCGAGCGGATCTCCGAGGTGACCGAGGTCTTCGAGCACGAGCGCGACTTCCGCGTCATCGCTCAGCGGATCTCCAGCGAGGGCGGGGTCGCCGACGTCTCCGGTTACACCGACTACGGCCGCGTCTGGCTCGAGTTCCTCGGCGAGATCTCAGACGAACTGGACCCGCGCTCGACCGTGATCGTGCTCGGCGACGCCCGCACCAACGGCCGCGAGCCCCACGCCAAAGTCTTCGCCCAGGTGTCGGAACGAGCCGGCCGCCTCTTCTGGCTCAACCCGGAGCCCCGGCTCTACTGGAACTACGGCGACTCGGTGATGGCAGCCTACGAGCGCTACTGCGACGGCGCCTTCGAGTGCTGGACGACGAGGCACCTGGAGAACTTCGTCAACGTCGTGGCTGGCGGCGTGCCGACTGGCGACTGATCTCAATTCAGCCGACAGGACTGGATGGAGCGAACTCGCAAGTGCGCGAATCCGCGCACTTACAGAAAGCGATTTCCCGCGGGAGCGCGATATTGCGTCGTGGACGACGGAACGCCACTCACCTAACGGTCACCATCTTGAGCACAATTTGACTTCGTCGTCACTCCCTTATAGATATTTCTGATCCGCAGTCACACCTAGATTTGCCGGGGAGAGAAAATGGGTTCACTACACAAGACAATCGTATTCGCCCTGCTAGCCGCACTTATGGCCGGAGCACTCGTCCTACCCACGGTCGCGTTCGCGGAAGAAACAACGCTTTGCTCCGAAGATCCGGTTGAAACAAGCTGCATCGAAGAAAACGTTGTGGAACATGTTCACCTGGCAACCGGGAAAAAGGCAGAACTGATCTCTCCAAGCACTTCCGATGTCATCAAATGCGATGTTTTATTCTTAGGTGACACCGTCGAACCATCGGGCGCACCTCTTCTCGTTGACGGCGCCTTCACGTATGCGAACTGCATTAGTCCTTACGGTGCCTGTACGATCGTCATTGAAGAAAACGGGCCATCCGAACTCGAAATCTTAAAGGAAGGACATGAAACTGCAACAGTCATCGGCGAAGGCTTAGTTCGCGTCAACTGCCCCTTCCTCATCTGCCGTTACACCGGAGAAGGGCTGACCGCCGAAGCCGTGGGATCTTTATTAGCTCTCAATGAAAAAGAAGAAGAAACCAACGGGACGGTATCGATCGAAAACCAGCCGGTCCATAAAGAGGGCGGTTCCTTTTGCTCTAAAGAAGCGCTCTTAAACATCGTGCTCGAACCCTTAGAACCACTCTACATTGGCGGTGGGGGGCCCTTAGAAGCTCCGACTTCGCTCTCCACCTCGCTCAAAGGTGGCGGCAAAGAAGGCGAAGAAATCACCGTTGCTGAGGGCTCCAAAGTCAAAGATACCGCGACACTCTCAGGCACGAACGCATCAACCGCCACAGGCGTGGTCTACTACACGATCTACAAAGACAAAGAATGCACAGAATTTGTCACCCAAGCGGGTGAAGTCACGGTCGAAGAAGGCAAAGTCCCGGGTTCCGAAGAAAAAGAACTGGAAGCTGGTGCCGTCTACTATTGGCAGGCTGAATACAGCGGCGATTCGATGAACGAACCATCCATCTCCACCTGCTCCAAAGAGGTGGAGATCGTCAAGGCCAAAGTCTCGCTGAGCACCAAACTTTCCGGTGGCGGCAAAGAAGGCGAAGAAATCATCGTTGCCGAAGGCTCCAAAGTCAAGGATACGGCGACCCTCTCGGGGACCAATGCCTCCTCGGCCACCGGTACGGTCGACTACGCAGTCTACAAAGACAAAGCATGCAAAGAACTGGTGACCGAAGCCGGCAAAGGCAAAGTCGAAGGCACTAAAGCGGCCAGCTCCGAAGAAAAGGAACTGGAAGCCGATGCCGTCTACTACTGGCAGGCCCAATACTTAGGCGACTCCCTGCATGACGAATCGACCTCGACCTGTTCCAATGAGGTCCTGACGGTCGAACCGATATTTACACCCCACAAAACCGCTCTCTGCACGGCTGACGATCCAACTTCAGCATGTGAAGAAGGACACAAACCCAGCTCAATTGACTTCAAAGATAGCGCAGTCGAATTCTTAACCAGCCTGACCAGCACCAAATGCGAAGGGTTAATCTCAGGCAGCGTCGGAGGCGCTGGTGAACCGCAAAAAGTAACGGGGGAATACAAATTCAGCAGCTGCACCAACGGATGCGTTGTCACGGAAATTTCCGGAGGCAGCCAGCTTGGGTTCTTGTTCGAAACCAGTAAAAAATTAACTGAAGAATTAGCGGCCGCAACCACCGAAGGGCTCGAACTCTTCTACAAATGCGGGGAAACGGTCAAATGCGCCTATGGCCCGATCAAAGCAGTGGGAGATAGCCTGGGGGCGTTAAGAACTGGAGACAACGGCCACATCACCTTCAGCAAAGACTCGCTGGGCAAAGGCGAAGGCCTGTTCTGTCCGGAAAAAGCCAGTCTGGACGCCTTATTCGTGGCCTCCAGCGCTTTCTATATCCGTGAAGCCTACGGCGTGACCTCGCTCTGCTCCAAAGACGAAGGCTCGCTCGTCTGCAAATCCGAAAACCAGCTCAAAACAATCGACTACAAAGATAAAGCGGTGGAACTCTTAACCAACCTGATCAACGTCAAATGCGAAGGGTTAGTCTCGGGCACCGTTGGGGAACCGGGTAACCCACTGGAAGTCAAACCCGAACTGAGCTTCAGCAATTGCAGCGGCGGCTGCTTCGTCACCGTCGTCTCGGGGCCCGGCAAAGTCCTGCTGCAGCGGGAAGGCAAAGCCGAAGAAGCCAAAGCGACCGCCGAAGGCTTTGAAATCTTCGTCAAATGCGGGACGACGATCAAATGCCTGCTGGGGCCGGAAAAAATCGGTGGCACCGCCCTCGGGGCCTTAACCACGGGCGACAACGGCCGTCTGACCTTCAGCAAAGCCTCGCTGGGCAAAGGCGAAGGCGCCACCTGTCCCAAAGAAGCCACGCTTGACGCCGTCTACGTGGCGTCGAGCGCGGCCTATATCGGCTAGGGGTTAGCGGGCCGCCCAGGCATCCGGCTGGGCGGCCAGCGCCTCGACCTCGCTGGGGAGCCGGCCGTTGACCAGGTCGGCGAGGGTGACGTGCTCCAGCACCGTGCGGAGGCTGGCGCGAACCGCGATCCAGACCTCCTGCAGATGCTTGGCGTTGCCGCGGTACTCGATCGACTCCGGTGGCGCCGACTGCACGTGGGCGATCGGGCCCTCGACGGCGCGGACGATGTCGGCGATCGTCACCTCCTCCGCCGGGCGGGCGAGCCAGTAGCCGCCCTTGGCGCCGCGGCGGGCACGGACGATACCCGCGTGCTTGAGCTCGAGCAGGATGTGCTCGAGGAACTGCAGCGGGATGTCCTGGGCATCGGCGAGCCTCTCGCCCTTGATCGGGCCCTCCTCGGCAGCCGCAAGCTCAGCGGCGGCACGAACCGCATAGTCAGCCTTCGCCGAAACGCGCATGACGGTTAGTTAATCAGTCAGCCGGTTACGTCCGGCGCCAGGTCCGCCGCGCGGCTGCCAGCTTGCGCCGCTTCCTTCTGGCGGCGCATGTGCAGCCAGTGGGGGCGGCCAGGATGAGACCCAGGCCCACTGCCGCGGGTCAGGGTGATGATCCCGACCATCAGCAGGGTGCCGCCGAGCACCGCGTAGACGATCCCGTCGAGCTTTTCTTCCCCGATGTGGTCCTGGACCAAGGAGACGATCGTGACGCCCAGCACCGCGCGAGTGCGCCAGGATACCCAAGATGCCTGCGAAAGCCAAGGAATCCGCCGCCGAAAGCGCATCGCCTGCCTACGGCGAGGCGCCCGGGGTCGCCGTCTCGATCCGCGGCCTGCGGCACTCCTACGGCGAGCTGCGGACGATCGAGGGTCTCGACCTCCATGCCCCCGCGCACGGCGTTCTGGGCCTGGTGGGGCCTTCGGGCTGCGGCAAGTCGACCCTGCTGGAGCTGATCGCCGGCCTGCAGGAGCCCGAGCGGGGTGAGGTCGCGCTCGGCGACGGCCTCGGCCCGGATGCGCGCCTGGCCCGCTGCGCCTTCATGCCCCAACGCGACATGCTGCTGCCCTGGCTCTCGGCGATCGACAACGCGGCTCTGGCGCTGCGCAACCGCGGCGTGAGACGTGGGGCAGCCCGGCGCGAGGCCGGGCTGCTCTTCGAGCGCTTCGGCCTCGCCGGGTTCGAGCAGGCGCATCCCGCCGAGCTCTCCGGCGGGATGCGCCAGCGCGTCGCCTTCCTGCGCACGCTGGTCGCCGGCAAGCCTGTCCTCGCCCTCGACGAGCCCTTCGCCTCGCTCGACGCGATCACTCGTGCCGAGATGCAGGAGTGGCTGGCGGGAGCGCTGGCCGCCGACCCGCGCACGGTCGTCCTCGTCACCCACGACGTAGAGGAGGCGCTCTACCTCTGCGACAGGGTCGCCGTGCTCTCAGCGCGGCCGGCGCGCGTGGTGGACGAGCTCAACGCCCCAGAGCCACGGGCAGCCGACCGGGACGCAGCCGTCACCGACCCCGAGTTCGTCGCGGCCCGCGAGCGTGCCCTGCACGCCCTGCGAAAGGGCGCCAAGTGAGCCCACAGTGCTTCCGGTGCGCCTTTTCCCCGAATAGGGTGGATAAAGCGCACCGGCAGGGGGGCTGGGGGCGATGAGGCGCTGGGTGTTGCCCGGGCTGCTGCTCATGGGGCTGGTCGGGGCTTGGCAGGTTGCAGCCAGCACGGGGGCGCTCGCCGATCTGCTCGGGCTCGAAAGCTTCCTCGTCCCATCTCCGGCCGAAATCGCCGAATCGCTCTGGCAGAACCGCTCGCTGCTTGCCGAAAACGCCTGGGTAACGCTGCAGGAGGTTGTGCTTGGCCTCGGCTTCGCGCTCGTCGCCGGCCTCGGTTTCGCCGTTGCCATGCATCTCTCTGGAACGTTGCGGCGGGCCTCCCACCCGTTGGTCGTCGGCTCCCAGGCGATCCCAATACTCGTCATCGCACCGATTCTGGTCGTCTGGTTCGGCTACGGGATCGGCCCAAAGGCGGCAATCGTCGCCTTGATCTGCTTCTTCCCGATCACCGTCAACACGCTCGACGGTCTGCGCTCGGTCGACCCTGAAGCTACGAAGATGATGCGCACGCTCGACGCATCGCGTCATCAGATCCTCTGGCGGGTGGAGGGGCCAACGGCCCTCCCCTATGTCCTCAGCGGCATCAAGATCGCCGTCGCCATTGCCATGATCGGCGCCGTCTTCGGCGAGTGGGCCGGCGCGAACTCCGGCCTTGGCATCCTCATTCGCCAGGACAGTGCCCAGCTGGAGACCGCTCGGCTCTTCGCCTCGGTCGCCGTGCTGGCCGCGATGGCCCTCGCCCTCTTCGCCCTCGTCGCCCTCGCAGAGCGCCGCATCGTCACTTGGCGATAGAAAGCAGGGGATGAAGCGCACCCGAACCGCGGTGGTCGCTCTCGCCGTCGCCCTGCTCGCCCTCTCGCTTGGCCTTGCTGCCTGCGGCGAGAAGAGCGAAGACGTGACCGGCGAGTCGCAGCCGCTCAGCCTGACGCTCGACTTCTACCCCAACCCCGACCACGCCGGGATCTACATGGCGCAGAAGCTCGGCTACTTCGAAGAAGCCGGGCTCGACGTCAGCATCCACACTCCAGCCGACCCGGCGGCGCCGATCAAGCTGCTCGCCGCCGGCCAGACGGACCTGGCGATCTCCTATGAGCCCGAGGTGCTGCTTGCCCATGAGCAGGGCCTCGACGTGCTCTCCGTCGGCGCCCTGGTCAACCGCCCCCTCACCTCGATGATCTGGCTGAAGAAGTCCGGCATCAAGGGGGTCGGCAGCCTGCGCGGCAAGACGATCGCCACCGCCGGCATCCCCTATCAGGACGCCTACCTGAAGACGATCCTCGCCCGCGCCAAACTGAAGCCCTCCGACGTCAAGGCGGTCAACGTCGGCTTCGGCCTGCTGCCCGCGCTGGTCGGAGGCAGCGCCCAGGCGATGCTGGGCGGCTTCAGCAACGTCGAGGGGATCGACCTGCGGCTGCGCGGCCAGCAGCCGGTCGTCACCCCGGTCGACAAGCTCGGCGTGCCCACCTACGACGAGCTCGTCCTCGTCGCCCAGCGCGAAGGGCTGGAAGAGGACCCGCAGAAGCTCCGGCTCTTCCTGGCGGCCCTGGCGCGCGGCACGGCGGCCGCGGTCGCCAATCCCAAAGCGACGGCCAAAGCGCTGCTGGAAGCGAACCCCGACCTCGACCCGAAGCTGACCCGGGCGGAGCTGGCGGCGACCCTGCCGCTGCTCGACCCGCCCCGCCAGGGGCATCCCTACGCCTACATGGACCCGACGCAGTGGCACGAGTTCACCGGCTGGATGCGCGACAACGAGCTGATCTCCTCGCTGCCGCCGACCTCCAGCGTGCTCAGCAACGCCTACCTGCCGGGCGAGATCCCCGAATAGAGCGGGGCGTCCTCGCCGAGCAGGGCGGTGACCTTCTCCGCCGGCAGCGCCCGCGAGAAGAGGTGTCCCTGCGCGTAGTCGCAGCCGAGCCGGTTCAGCTCCGACAGCTGCGCCTCGTTCTCGACCCCCTCGGCGATCACGTCGAGGGAGAGGGCGCGGGCCATGCCGACGATCGCCTCGACGATCGCCGTGCGCTCCTGCTCCACCCCCAGCACGTCGACGAAGGAGCGGTCGATCTTGAGGCCGTCGAAGGGAAAGCGGTTGAGGTAGGCGAGCGAGGAGTAACCGGTGCCGAAGTCGTCGAGCACGAGGCCGACGCCGAGCTCGCTCAGGGCCTCGAGGCTGCCGATCGCGGTGGCCGACTCCTCGACCAGGGCGCTCTCGGTGACCTCCAGTCGCAGGTGCACCGGGTCGAGGGCCGAGCCGGAGAGGATCTCGTCGATCGAGGCGACGAGCTCACGATTGCTGACCTGGCGGGCGGAGAGGTTGACCGAGACGTCGACGGGACGGCGGTCGGGACGCAGCTGGTGCCACTCGAGCACCTGGCGGCAAGCGCTTTCCTGCACCCAGCGGCCGATCGGCTCGATCAGGCCGCTGTCCTCGGCGATTTCGACGAAGTCGCCGGGATCGAGCAGGCCGCGCTCGGGGTGGCGCCAGCGCACCAACGCCTCCAGGCTGACGATCTCACCGCTGCGCATCGCGACGATCGGCTGGTAGTGGAGCTCCAGCTCTTCGCGCTCGAGGGCCTGGCGCAGCTCGCGCTCGACCTCCAGCCGGCGCAGCGCGCCCGCCCGCATCTCGGCGTCGAAGAGCTCGCAGCGCGCCCGGCCGCGCTCCTTCGCCCGGTACATGGCGGCGTCGGCGTCGCGAATCAGCAGGTCGGCGTCGACCGGCTCGCGAGCCGAGGGCCGGGCGACCGCGATGCCGACGCTGGCGGTGACGTAGTGCTCGACCCCGCCCATCGCGTAGGGCTCCGCGAACGCGGAGGCGATGCGGTCGGCGATCGCCACCGCCTCGTCCTCGTCGGCCAGCCGGTCGACGAGGATGCCGAACTCGTCTCCGCCGAAGCGGGCGACGATGTCGCCGGGCCGCAGGTGGGCGCGCAGCCGCGGCGCGACCGCGCGCAACAGCTCGTCCCCGGCGTGGTGGCCCATGCTGTCGTTGATCAGCTTGAAGTTGTCGAGGTCGAGGAAGAGGATGCCGACCGGCGAGCCCGAGACCGTGCTGCGCGAGAGCGACGCCGCGAGCGCCTCGACGAAGCTGAGCCGGTTCGGCAGGCCGGTGAGCGGGTCGTGCAGGACCCGGTGGCGCAGCGCCTCGTCGGCGGCGTGGCGCGCGATCGCGTCGGCGAGGACGTTGGCCGAGGCCTGCACGAAGTGCACGTCCTGGGGGGTGAAGCGGTTGGGCTCGGAGGAGTGCACGTCGAGGATCCCGAAGGGCCGCTGCTTGCCGTCGATCGGCACCGCGAGGCTGCTGCGAGCTCCCAGCACCCGCAGCGCCGGTGGCATCGAGAAGCGGGTCTCAGCCGACCAGTCGTCGACGATCACGTGCAGGCGCGAGTCGAGCGCGGCGCCGGCGTGGGAGTCCCGCGCCGCCGAGGCCCGGCCGGAGCCGACGACCCGCTCCTCCAGGCCTGTGCGCAGGCTCAGCCGGCGGCCTTCGCGACCGACCTCCCAGATGCAGGCGGCCGCCACCCCCTCGATCTCGGTCATCAGGGAGACCGCCTCGCGCATCAGCGCGTCGGGGTCGCCGTCCCTCAGCGCCCTCCCGCCGAGGCGAGCCACGGCGGCCTGCTGGGCGGCGGCGCGCTCCAGCTCCTGCTCGGCGGACTTGCGCTCGGTGATGTCGTAGAGGACGCCGTGCCAGACCGGCGTACCGGCTTCGTCGGGCTCGAGCACCGCCTCGTCGAGGATCCAGACCGTGCGGCCGTCGCGGGTGACCATCCGGTAATCGACCGGCGACGGGTTGCGGTTGCCGATCGTCCTGCGCGTCTCCTGCGCCAGCGCCCGCTCGCGGTCCTCGGGATGCAGCAGCTTCGCCCACAGCTCGGGGTCCGCCAGCCACTCCTCCGGCGTGTAGCCGAGGATGTCCTCGACCTGGGGGCTGACGTAGCGCCAGCGGCCGTTCTCACCCAACTCGGATGCGTAGACGATCGCCGGAAGTCGCTCGACCAGGCGACGGTAGTCTTCGCCCCCCGCCGATATCTGGTCGAGGAACTCGTCAACTCGTTTCTCGGGCCAGCTCCCGCCCCGTGCAGAGCGCTCCATTGTCTGCTTATCGACGCCTGGCGCCCCCGCTTGAGTTCGGTCAGGCGGCAGTGGCCAGCCAGGCCGCGGCGAGGCCCCGGAAAGGGGCGTAGGGAGCGTAGAACTCCTCCACCTCCTCGATCGTGGCGCGGCGGCCGAGGTGGGCCAGGCGGCCGACCTGCTTGAGGTAGATCAGGTCGCCGGCAGGGAGCGAGTCGGGGTCGCCGCGGCCGTAGAGGCCGAGGCACTGCACGGTCCAGGGACCGATCTCGCGCACCGAGAGCAGGCGGCTGTCGGCGCAGGGCTCGGCCAGCTCGCAGCGGCCGGCGGCGACGTCGGCCGCAACCGAACGCAGGGCGAGCGCGCGTTTCAGGGCCAGGCCCATCGACTCGAGTTCGACCGGCGCCCGGCCGGCGATCAGGTCGGGGACGGGGACGTCGCGCAGCGAGTCGCGCCCGGCCCCGAGGCGCGCTCCCCAGCGGCCGACCATGCGGCGCTGGATGCGGGCGGCGCGGCCGCTCTCGATCAGCTGCTTGACCACCGCCCAGGCGAGCGCCTCCCAGGGCCAGGGACGGCGTCGCGGGCGCAGCTGTGGACGACGGCGCAGCTGTGGGCCGAGCAGAGGGTCGCGACGGAAGCGGCGATAGAACTCCCCAAGGTCGTCGTCGACGCCGAGCGCGAACCGCATCCGCTCCAGCGCCAACTCCAGCTCGGCGGTACCGGCCTCTCGGTCCGGGGCGCCCGCAGCCGGTCCGGGCGCAGCGATCGAACCAGGATCCAGCGGCTCAGCCCGCAGCGCCACCCGTCCCTTCCCCGGCTCCCAGGCTCGCACCAGCACCGGGCATCCGTCGACATGCAGCAGGCGCCTGGCAACACCCCCCTCGACCCGCATAACCCCATCCTCACCCCCATACGCCGGCAGCCGATAAGGCGACGGCGGGCACACCTCAACCTCCAAAACCCCGCCGACGGGCCTAAAACCCCACTCGGGCTCCGGTTTTAGGCCCATCGACCCGGTTAGCGGCCTAGGAGGTGGACGTCTACTAGGAAGGAGCGGCTGGCCAGGACGTTGGGGCGCTCGCGGCCGGAGAGGCGGCGGGTGCGCTTGCGGCTCGCCACCGCGCCGACGGCTCGGACGGCCGCCACCGTGGCAGCGCCAGCCAGGACACCACCCGCGGCTGCGATCACCGCGGTCTTTGCCTCGTTGCGCACAGCCAGCGCACTGGACGCCTCATGGGGAAGGACGCGAACCGGAATCGGCTCAAGCTCCATCTTGCTCACCGCTCCGACCATAGCGATGGTCGCGGCGACCGACCGAAGATAGTCCGCACCTTCCGCAGAACGACGCCACCTCAGAGCCCATCCCGGCAGGGTGGAGCGTCTTGTACTTTTTCGTCAACCGCGCCGAGCGCCAAGCCCAACCCCGTCCCACCGAAAAAGTTAAGCGGAACCCCTGCCGGGATGGGCTCTCAACCGCCGAGAGGCTTCTCGTAGATCCGGTACTTCTTGACGACCGTCCCCCCCATGCCTTCCATGGCTCGGTTCATCGGCTCGTTCGTCTCGAGGATCCAGCCCATCTCG
>C688J35102_120989499_pt1 | contig 11601 bp, 9 predicted proteins | sample HopSoiMetagenom2_FD_35102 | JGI IMG/M metagenome (IMG submission 35102)
AGCCGGCGAACCCGCTCCCATGACGGCCGCCGTACCGGCTGCGCCAGCCGGCTCCGAAGCCGCAGCATCTGCGACGAATTATCCCTGGCCAGCTCCGCCAAGCCCCAAGAACTGAGCCTCACGACCTTCCCCTGACAACTCACCCGCGTCAAATAATGTAGCTGGCGGTGCTGGCGGCAGCATTTTCGGCCGCGTGCTTTACCCGGTGGCCGATCTCGGCCAGAATTCCCATATAATGTGCAAGGACGTGGCCGCCTCCTGCTGCTGCGGGCGTCGCACCGCTCGGGCGACTGCAGATCGTCGCTCATCGGCATGTGACGCGGTTCAACATTCCGCACGGATTGTAATAACGACGGGCACTGTAGTAACCGATAATGATGCCAACCATCGATAATCCCACACCGCAACCTGATACGCTCCACCTAATGGACCCCTTCGGGCGCGCCATCACGTACCTGCGCGTATCGGTCACAGACCGCTGCGATTTCCGTTGCGTCTATTGCATGTCGGAAAACATGGCTTTCCTGCCGAAATCCGACCTCCTGAGCCTGGAAGAGCTCGATCGGCTGTGCAGCGCCTTTGTCACGCAGGGGGTAAAAAAGCTGCGTCTCACCGGGGGAGAGCCCTTGGTTCGTCGCGGAATCATGACTCTTTTTGCATCCCTGTCGCGTCATTTGCGCTCGGGCGCGCTAGATGAGCTCACGTTGACCACCAACGGCTCGCAGCTGCCCAAATACGCTCGCGAGCTTGCTAGTTATGGCGTGCGGCGGGTCAATGTGTCCCTCGACACGCTCGATGCCGATAAGTTTCGCGCCATCACCCGTTGGGGAGACCTCGACAAGGTCCGTGCCGGAATCGATGCCGCGCAAGCCGCCGGCCTCAAAATCAAAATCAACGCCGTTGCCCTTAAAGGGGTAAACGAGGATGAGTTTCCCGCACTCATTGAGTGGGCGCATGGGCGCGGCATGGAGCTTACTCTCATCGAAGTCATGCCGCTGGGCGATGTCGGCGAAGCGCGACTCGATCAGTACCTTCCGCTCTCGATGGTGCGTGCGCGGCTTGCCGAGAGGTTTACGCTCACGGATATCGAGTACCGCACGGGAGGGCCGGCCCGCTACGTCGATGTTGCCGAGACGGGCGGCCGACTGGGCTTCATTACTCCGCTCACGCATAATTTCTGCGAGTCGTGCAACCGTGTGCGCGTGACCTGCACGGGTACGCTCTACATGTGCCTTGGACAGGAGGATGCGGCGGACTTGCGTACGCCGCTGCGCGCATCAGAAGGAAACGACCTCTTGCACATGGCCATCACCGAAGCCATCTCGCGCAAGCCCAAGGGCCATGATTTCGTGATCGATCGGCGGCATCGACGTCCCGCTCTATCGCGCCATATGAGCGTGACCGGCGGCTGAGGCCGGGCGACAGAACGGGATGCGCCTGTGCGCAAGCCGAGCTTCTGAGCCTAAAATAAGTCCTCGCCGGCATCTGTTCTTGGTTTTACGGATTGACGCGCCCATTCGGCTTTAAGAAGCTTCCGTGGCAAGGCGATCGTCGCCGGGCCGATGCCCGCGAAAGCCGATGAGGCGCGGAAGGGGATAGAATGGCGAGACTGCTCGCGCTCAGTCGAACCATCGATGCTTTCAATTCCCGTCTGGGCAAGATCTTGTCCTGGCTCATCCTGATCGTGGTCATCATCTCCGCCACGAACGCCACCGTGCGCAAGGTATTCGACACCTCATCGAATGCCTGGCTGGAATTGCAATGGGTCCTGTTCGGGGTGATATTCCTGCTCTGCTCGCCCTGGACGCTCCTCTCCAACGAGCACATCCGCATCGATATCGTGAATGGAATGCTGCCCAAGCGCTGGCGCGACACGATTGACGTCATCGGCCATCTGTTCTTTTTGCTTCCGTTGACAATCATCATGATAATCACTTCCGTTCCTTTCTTTCTGCGCTCGCTTTCGCTCAACGAACAATCCATGAATGCCGGCGGGCTGCCGCAATGGCCCGCGAAATCGCTCGTTTTATTGGGCTTTGTACTGCTTTTTGTGCAAGGAATTTCCGAGCTGATCAAACGCATCGCCGTCATGCGGCATCTGATTCCTGATCCTTACGTCAGCCCAGGAGGAGCGCACTCCGCGGCCGAAGCCGAGGCCGAGCGCATACTCGCCGTGGCCAAGATCGACAATCAATAAACTCTAAAGTACGGGAGCGCCTATCGTGACAGCCATGCTCATTCATCACATGGCGCCGATCATGTTTGCCTCACTCGTCATATTTCTGCTGTTGGGCTACCCGGTCGCGTTTTCGCTTGCCGCAAATGGTTTGCTCTTTGCATTGCTCGGCATCGAGCTCGGTCTGTTCCGGCCGGATTTCCTGCAAGCGCTGCCGGAGCGCATCTACGGAATCATGAACAATGACGTTCTGCTCGCCATTCCATTCTTCACCTTCATGGGTCTCATCCTTGAGCGGTCCGGCATGGCCGAGGATCTGCTCGACACGATCGGCCAGCTGTTCGGGACAATTCGCGGTGGCCTCGCCTATGCGGTTATTTTCGTCGGGGCGCTGCTGGCAGCCACCACCGGGGTTGTCGCCGCCTCAGTCATATCGATGGGTTTGATTTCACTGCCGATCATGTTGCGCTATGGGTACGATCGGCGCGTCGCGTCAGGCGTTATCGCCGCTTCCGGAACGCTCGCTCAAATCATTCCGCCCTCGCTGGTGCTCATTGTCATGGCCGATCAACTCGGCCGCTCCGTGGGCGACATGTACGAGGGCGCCTTCCTTCCAGGGCTCATGCTGGCGGGCCTTTATGCGGGGTATGTGTTCCTGGTCACGCTGGTGTTCCCCAAATTCGTGCCCGGCCTGCCGGTGGAGACCATCGGATATCGCGAGCCGGACGGATCGCGCGGGGTCTGGCAACTTGGCGTGCTGGTGGGATTCTCGGGAATAGTCGCCTATTATCTGATGCGCCAAACGAACATCAGGGCGGGCGCCGACTTCGTGGTTCTGACCATGTCCGTCGGCGTCGTAGTTTCCTTCCTCTCCGCCGTATTCCATCGTATGTTTGGAGCTCGGCTCGTCTACGCTACGATTGCCTTATTGGCGCTCCTCGTCGCCGCCTGTTATTACCTCGGCACACATAATCACGAAAACTGGGCACTGCTTGCGGCCGCCCTTTCGGCAGGTGCAGCCTACGCTGTCGTCGCCGCGCTGATCGAGCATGCGACGGGTTTTCGCATCATCTCGGCCATGGCCGAGCAGGTCACGTTCGTGATGGTGCCCCCGCTTGCGCTGATCTTTCTCGTGCTCGGGACTATTTTCATCGGGGTTGCCACGCCCACCGAGGGCGGTGCTATGGGAGCAAGCGGCGCGCTGATACTGGCACTCATCAAGCGCCGCCTGAGCTGGGACCTGACGCGCCAAGCCGCCGAGACTACCGCGAAGCTTTCTGCCTTCGTCGTGTTCATTCTGATCGGCGCGCGCGTGTTCTCGCTGACCTTTTACGGAGTCGACGGTCACAAATGGGTTGAGGAGCTTCTGGTCTCGCTGCCAGGCGGGCAAGTTGGATTTCTCATCTTCGTCAACATATTCGTTTTCCTGCTCGCATTCTTCCTCGATTTTTTCGAGATTGCCTTCATCGTTATTCCGCTCCTTGGGCCAGCGGCCGAGCATATCGGCATCGATCTGATCTGGTTCGGCGTGCTGCTGGGCGTGAACATGCAGACTTCGTTCATGCATCCGCCGTTCGGCTTTGCGCTATTCTACCTGCGCTCCGTCGCACCGCGCGAAGTATACGTCGATCGGCTGTCGGGCAAACGCATGGCACCCGTGACCACGGGAGAAATCTACTGGGGCGCGGTGCCTTTCGTTCTGATCCAGTGCCTTGCGGTTGCGCTCGTCATCACTTTCCCGGCCCTCGTGATGCACTACAAGGGCGCTGCATCACAGATCGACCCGTCGAAGATCAGGATCGAGATTCCTCCGCCCGATCTGCCGCCACCACTCGATTTCGGGCCGCCATCCAGGTAATCGAAGAACGTCACGTGCGGTTGCGATTGCGCACGAGATAGGTGTCATAGGTAAGCTCCGCGACTTGCCACCACAGATATTGGTCGTTGCGGAAAGCCAGCAACGCTTCCCACACTTTCTTAAAGCCGGGATTCGTAGCTGACACTTCGCCATAGAGATCGAGCGCCGCCTTGAGCGAGGCATCCATGATCGGCTGCGAGAATGGGCGCAGCTGCGCCCCCGCGCCCACCAGCCGCTTGAGCGCCGCCGGATTGGCGGCATCATATTTCGCCTGCATCCATTCGTTGGCCATCGAGGACGCAGTGCGGACGATCGACTTGTAGGTAGGAGACAGCGCGTTCCACTTATCGAGATTGATGAAATTGTGCAGCATGGGGCCGCCTTCCCACCAACCGGGGTAATAGTAGTACTGCGCGACCTTATGGAAGCCGAGCTTCTCGTCGTCGTAGGGTCCGACCCACTCGCACGCGTCGAGCGTCCCTTTTTCCAGTGCCGGATAAATATCCCCGCCCGCAATCTGTTGCGGCACGACGCCAAGCTTTGAGATCACGCGTCCGGCAAATCCGCCGATGCGCATTTTAAGGCCATTGAGATCAGATACCTCTTTGATCTCTTTTCTGAACCAGCCGCCCATTTGGGCCCCGGTATTCCCCGCGGGTATCCCGTAGATGTTGAATTTTTTGTAGAGCTCGTTCATCAGGTCCATGCCGCCGCCGAAATACATCCACGCGGTTTGCATGCGGCTGTTCAGGCCGAAAGGCACGGAAGTGCCGAAAGCGAAGGTCGGATCCTTACCGAAGTAATAGTACGAGGACGTATGGCACATCTCCACCGTCCCGTTCTGCACGGCATCGGCCGCCTGCAGGCCAGGCACGAGCTCGCCAGCGGCGAAAACCTGAATCTGAAACTTGTTGTCAGTTGCCTCGTTGACCGCTTTGGCGAACGCCTCGGACGCGCCAAAGATGGTATCGAGGGACTTCGGGAAGCTCGAGGTCAGTCGCCATTTGAGCTCCGGCATGGACTGCGCGATCGCAGGCTTGGCGAGCGCAGCCGAGGCGGCGGCGAGGCCCGCCGCCTGGAGGAGTTGCCGGCGTTTCACCGAGGTTGCCACTTCACGCCCGCGCTCCCGTGCGGATCATGAAATTGTCGTAGCCGAACTCGGCCACCTGCCACCATAGATATTCGTCGTTGCGAAAGGCCTGGATGGAGTCCCAGACCTTCTTGTAATCCGGGTTGGCCGCCGAGGTCTCAGTATTCACCTCGTGCGATGCCTTGAGACACGCCTCCATGATCGGCTGTGAGAACGGCCGCAGCTGTGTGCCGGCGCCGATCAGACGCTTCAACGCCGCGGGGTTGCGGGCGTCGTACCGGCCGGTTTGCTCCACGTTGGCAAAACCGGCAGCCGCCGTAACGATCGCCTGATAGTTCTTCGGCAGCTCGTTCCACTTCTCCAGATTGATCATGAAATGATTGGCGGTGCCGCCCTCCCACCACCCGGGATAGTAGTAGTATTGCGCGACTTTGTGAAAGCCGAGCTTCTCATCATCGTAAGGGCCTACCCATTCCGCGGCATCGATCGTGCCTTTCTCCAGTGCGGGGTAGATGTCGCCGCCCGCGATCTGTTGCGGGACGACACCCAGCTTCTGCAGGGTCTTGCCGGCCCAGCCGCCGATGCGGAATTTGAGCCCTTTGAGATCGTCGACGCTCTTGATCTCCTTGCGGAACCAGCCGCCCATCTGCGCGCCGGTATTGCCGCCTACCAGAGAATACACGTTGAATTTTTTCCCAAAGTCATTCATCAGCCTGAGACCGCCGGCTTCATAGAACCAGGCATTCTGCTGGCGCGTGTTGAGGCCGAACGGCACGGCACAAAACAACGCCCAAGTCGGATCCTTGCCGATAAAGTAATAAGTGGCGGTATGACAGGCTTCGACCGTGCCATTTTGCACGGCATCGAGCACCTGTAGGCCAGGCACGATCTCGCCGGCGGCGAAGTTTTGAACCTGAAATTTGTTGTCTGTCGCCTCGCCAACATATTTGGCGAAAGTGTCCAGAGAACCATACAGGGTGTCGAGCGACTTTGGCCAGCTCGCCGTCAAGCGCCACCGGATTTCGGGCATCGATTGCGCAATAGCTGGTGCGGCTATGGCCGATGCGGCGAGGCCGGAACCGGCAACTCGTAAAAATTCACGCCGTTTCATGAGGTATCCTCCATGCTTCCATTAGTGAACTGGACCACCCCTGAAGCAGCGGGCGCCCTGATTACCGTTAGTTAGTCGTCGAATTGAAGGCCTTGCAAGAGGAAACACCTGCGGCACGGCGACATTCCCAGACGCAATATCAATCTGAAGCCTTCATTTGCGTAGATTCGCGCAGTGCCAACTCCGCTTCGCTCACGATTGCCGGAGGCCTGAAACTCGGCCCAAAGGCCATAACTATCCCTCAATGACGATCTTGGGCGCAGCGCGACCCGCGGCTCGCAGCTGGTCACGCACCGCGCTGGCAATCCCGCGGTAGGCAGCCGCATGAGGTCCATCCGGCTCGGTTGCAACAACCGGCAGCCCGGCATCCGATTTTTCCCGGATAGCCATATGCAATGGCACTTCTCCCAGGAACGGCACGCCTTGACGCTCGGCCTCGCGCCGCGCTCCGCCATAGCCAAAAATGTCGGAACGCGTGCCGCACTGTGGACAGAGAAAATAGCTCATATTCTCCACGATCCCGAGCACGGGGACGTTGACTCGCTTGAACATCGCGATGCCGCGGCGCGCATCTATTAAGGCAAGATCCTGCGGCGTCGAGACGATCACCGCGCCTTTCAGGGGCACTTGCTGGGCCATAGTGAGCTGGGCATCGCCGGTACCGGGAGGCATGTCGACGACCATAATGTCAAGCGCACCCCATTCGACCTCGCGCAACATCTGCGTGAGCGCCGAGATCACCATGGGCCCACGCCAGATCATCGGCGTCTCCTCGTCAATGAGGAAGCCAATGGACATCACCGTGAGGCCATAGCGCATGATCGGCTTGAGGCGAGTGCCCCCGATCGTTTGCGGCCGCTCCTTGATGGCAAGAAGTCTCGGCAGGGAGGGGCCATAGATGTCGGCATCCAAGATGCCTGCCTTTAGTCCAAGCGCGCTGAGTGCAAGCGCCAGGTTGACGGCCGTTGTGGATTTACCCACTCCGCCCTTGCCGGAGGCAACGGCAATGATTGCTTCCACACCCGGAATTCCCTGTGCAATATCACCCCGCGCAGCCGGTCGCGCGGCGGGGACGGCCTGTGCGGGTCGCGGCGATGGAGCCCCTCCCCTGCGCTCCGCCGTCAGCGCCACCAGCGCCGATTTGATGCCGGCGAGCGCCCGCACTGCTTGCTCTGCGCGCTCGCGTATGGGCTCCCACGCCTTGACCGCCCCCGCATCGACGGTGATCGAGAAAAATACCTTCGCGTCGCCGACTACGACTTCGGACAACGTCCCGCTCCTGGGCAGGGGAATGCCCTCGGGCGACGTTACGCTCTCCAGGGCCGCGAGCACTTGCTCTTTCGAAACAGCCATCTCTTTCACCACCCCTCTCCGGTGAGGATGCCGGCCAAGCCCTCTTGCATGTTCGACCGGATCAGCCGCGCCATGGTTGACGCCGGCGGCGCCGCATCGCAATCACAGCGCATATAGGCATGCGCGCCCGCCTGTGGCAGTGCGAGAATGGCGCAAGTAGAACTTGGTAGCATGTTGTGGTGCCGGTTCAATCAGTCGACGGCCTCGGATGGAGGACAGAATGGCGAAGGTGGCTTTTCTCGGTCTGGGTATTATGGGCTATCCCATGGCAGGACACCTCAAGAGCAAGGGCGGTCATGACACGACAGTCTACAACCGCACCGGCGCCAAAGCCGAGAAATGGGTCGCGCAATATGGGGGACGTGCCGCGCCGACACCAAAGGCTGCGGCCGAGGGGCAGGATTTCGTGTTCTGCTGCGTGGGCAATGACAACGATCTGCGCGAAGTCACCCTTGGTCCGAACGGCGCTTACGACGGTGTGCGCAAAGGTGCCGTGTTCATCGACCACACCACCGCTTCGGCTGAGATTGCGCGCGAGTTGCACGCCGAAGCGAAAAAACGCAGCTTCGATTTTGTGGATGCGCCAGTCTCCGGAGGTCAGGCTGGCGCCGAGAACGGCGTCCTCACCGTGATGTGTGGCGGCAATGCGGAGCCCTACGCCCGTGCCGAGAAGGCCATCGCGGCGTATGCACGCATGTGCAAGCTGCTGGGGGGACCGGGCGCCGGCCAGCTCACCAAGATGGTCAATCAGATTTGCATTGCCGGTCTGGTCCAGGGCCTGTCCGAAGGCATTCACTTTGCCATGAATGCCGGACTTGATGTGAATGCGGTCGTCGAGACGATATCAAAGGGCGCCGCCCAATCATGGCAGATGGAGAACCGGTACAAGACCATGATGGCCGGAAAGTTCGATTTCGGCTTCGCCGTGGATTGGATGCGCAAGGATCTCGCAATTTGCCTCAATGAGGCACGCAAGAACGGAGCCACCCTCCCGGTGGCGGCACTGGTCGATCAATTCTATGGCGAGGTTCAGAAGATGGGCGGCAGACGCTGGGACACGTCGAGCTTGATTGCGCGGCTCCAGCGCTGACGTGAGCAGCGGTGAGTGAATGGCTAATAGCGAATAGCGCACTCTGTTTCGCTAGTCGCTACTCGCTATTGCTTATTGCCTATTCGCTACAACTCAAGCACCGCGCCATCCTCAGCAACTAGAACGCCGGCGGCCCCCACTTCATCCAGCCGCTCAAGCATGGTTGGATTCATATGCGTGACCATGATCCGCTGCGCGCGCAGATCGGCAAGGCGTGGCTTGAGAATTTCCCATGTCAGGTGCCCTGCGGGCTTTCCCGAATATTTGTAGCATTCGACAACGAAGAGATCCGCATCGTTCGCAATCGAGAGCAGCACCTCAACCCATTCGGTGTCACCGGAGTAGGCGAAAACCTTCTCGCTATCGTAAATCCGCAGCGCGGTGGAGAGCGCGCCGGAAAAATGCACGACCTGGGCCGTGCATACCGTATGCCCTAGAACATCGTTCGAGCTTCCGACAGCGAGCTCCGTCACGTTCCAGGCAAACCGCCATTTGTTGAGCGTCGAAAGCGGGAAGAATACTTCGAGCAGCTGGTCGACCCGTGCACGGGTGCCGGGCGGCCCCGCAATGACAAGCGGTCGCTCACGTAGGGAAAGGAACTGGGCATCGAGCAGTAGAAATGGCAGGGCGCCGAAATGGTCACCGTGCAGGTGCGAAAGGAGGATGCCATCGATGCGCCTTGGATCGATACCGTGCGCCTTCAGCGCGACCAGGGATGAAGCGCCGAAATCGACCAGCAGCACGCCTTTTGCAGTCTCCAGCAGGAAGCATGTGTTGAAGCGCCCACCGGAGCCGAACGCATCGCCGGATCCGACTATGGTCACGCGCATGGGTCAGGCCGCGGCGCTCGGACGCGCCGAGACGTCGGCGTGCCAGCGTTTGAGGTACTTCAGCTCATCCGGCATTACGAGCTTTGCCGGCTTCATGAAATCGATTGAGACGAGGCCGGTGATGTCGGCGACGGTGAACGAGTCTCCGGCTATGTATCGGCGGTCCTTGAGCTCGCCGTCCAGGAAAGCGATGAATTCGAGGATGCGCGGCTTGTTTGCCTCCGCCCAGGCGGGCACCTGCGGCACTTCCATGGCCTTCATGGCGGGATGCGAGTTGCGAAAGACATGCGAGACGGGAAAGAGAAGATGCAACTCCATTCGTCGATTCCACATCTCGACCCGCGCGGCCTGCAGCGCTCCGCGGCCAAACAGCGTAGGCTCGGGCTGCAAAGCCTCGAAATACCGGCAGATTGCGATTGATTCTGTAATCACGCTGCCATCGTCGAGCACGAGGGCGGGAAGGCGCTTGAGCGGATTGATGGCCGCATAAACGGCCGACATGTGCTCCATGGTCGCAAGATCGACCTCCACCAGCGGCAGCTTGATCCCTTTTTCGGCGAGAAAGATCCGTGTGCGCCGGGGATTCGGCGCGCGACCGCCGTCGTAAAGCTTCATGAACGCTCCTTCCGCGCAGGTGCTTGCACAGCGCAGGTGCTTGCACACCGCAGGTGCTTGCACATCGCTGGTTGGTTTATCAGCCGTCACCCGTACGCCATCACGCTCGCCCCGCCGCGGTCAAGGGAGCGAGAGTGCACCACGCCAGCCCACCAGGTTCACCGCTTCGTCGGAATGCTCCGGCGATGGTAAACGAACGTTAACTATCCCGTTTCGGCCAGTTTAAGCGCCACCTTAAGCTTTTTGCGGGAGCTTGGCGGCAAGAGCCAGTCTTAATCAAGCGCATGAGCATGGCCAACGATCAGCACGCCGAGGCCTCGCGGGGCATTGGATCGTCAGCGAGCCGCAGGCGCACAACCGCGCACCACGTGCGCGAAGCTCGCGACCGCCTGACCTCCTCGACCGGCACCGGACGCGCGTTCGATTACGAGCTGCTACGCCTATTCGCCCAGAACCGCCTGGCGGCCTCCCTCGTCGTCTTGCTGCTTGTGGGTACGGTTGGAATCCTGTCCAGCGTGTGGACCGGGGCGCTGAAAGCCGGTACCTGGACCAGTGCGGTATTGATAATTCACGCAATTATCGTCAGCAAATGCCGTCAATTCCTGAGCGAGCCGCCCACCCACATCAATATCGTCGGCTGGCGCTTGCGCTTCATCGTGCTGGACCTGTGCTTCGGCCTCTCCTGGATGTTCGTTCTGATACATCCACTCGGCGTCGAGGAGGACTCTGGCACATTCATGCTGTTCGTGATGCTGCTCGTCATTGCGATGTCAAGCATGCTCGCATCGAGCGTTCCCATTGCGGTGCTCGCCTCGACAGTCCCGGTCTCGGCGGCAGTCGCGCTTGATTTTGCCGTCAGAGGCAATGTGCATGATTACATTCTCGCCCTCATGGCCGTGACCACGCAAGGCTACTTTTCGTTGCTTGCCCACAGACTTTACTCCTCGACCCTCGCCACCATCGAAGCGAGAGCGGAAAAAGACGCACTGATCGGCGAGCTTGAAACTTCGAAGTCCATTTCCGATGAAGCGCGACATCGAGCCGAGGCGGCAAATATCGCAAAATCGCGCTTCCTCGCGCAGATGAGCCATGAGCTGCGCACGCCTCTCAATGCCATTCTTGGATTCTCCGAGGTGATGCAGGGTGAGATTTTTGGCCCGCATCAGGTGCCCGCTTACAAGGAATATGCCGCCGACATTCACAATTCGGGCGTGCATCTGCTTGGCTTGATCAACGAGATTCTTGATCTCTCGCGCATCGAAGCGGGTCGTTACGAGCTCAACGAGGAGCCGGTGTCGCTCGCTCACGCCGTGAGCGAATGCGCCCATCTTCTCGCCATGCGGGCCAGAAGCCGCGGCGTCACCGTGCATGAGCTGTTCGAGAGCGACATGCCGAAGCTGTGGGCAGACGCACGGGGTGTGCGGCAGATCTGCCTCAATCTCCTGGGCAACGCCGTCAAATTCACACCGCATGGGGGG
>C688J35102_120989498_pt1 | contig 11594 bp, 11 predicted proteins | sample HopSoiMetagenom2_FD_35102 | JGI IMG/M metagenome (IMG submission 35102)
CATGCCCTACCACGTGCTGCTCGACACGGCGGGCGAGGTGAAGCTGGGCAAGCTCTCGCTGGGCACCACCCGGCGCGGCATCGGCCCCTGCTACGCCGACAAGGCCCTGCGCCTCGGGATCCGCGTCCAGGACCTGCTCGACGAGAAGATCCTGCGGGCCAAGATCCGCACCGCCCTGGAGCCCAAGCAGCAGGCCCTGCGCGAGCTCTCGGTGCAGCGGCGCAAGCTGCGCAAGGAGGCGGGGGAGGGCGACCGGGAGGCGGTCGAGCAGGCGATCGAGGACGCACCGGACCCGCGCCTGGACCTGCACGCGATGACCGAGGAGCACGTCAACTACGGCCACCGGCTCGAGCCCCACATCGCCGACACGGCACGCCTGTGCTGGGACACGCTCGACGCCGGCCGCACGGTGATCTTCGAGGGCGCCCAGGCGACCCTGCTCGACCTCGACCACGGCACCTATCCCTTCGTCACCTCCTCCAACCCGATCGCCGGCGCGGCCTGCGTCGGCGCCGGCGTCGGCCCGACCGACATCGACGAGGTCTGGGGCGTCGCCAAGGCCTACGCGACCCGCGTCGGCGCCGGCCCCTTCCCGACCGAGCTCGAGGACGAGGTCGGTCGCCACATGGTCGAGGCGGGCCGCGAGTTCGGCACGACCACCGGGCGCGAGCGCCGCTGCGGCTGGCTGGATCTGGTCGCCCTGCGCTACGCGGTGCGGCTCAACCGGATGACATCGCTGTCGATCACCAAGCTCGACGTGCTCAGCGGCCTCGACCCGATCCGGGTCGCGGTCCGCTACCGCTCACGCGAGGGCGCCCTGCTCGATCGCTTCCCCTACCACCAGTCGATCCTGCACTCGGCCACCCCGGAGTACGTCGAGCTGCCGGGCTTTGACGACGACATCACGGCCTGCCGCAGCGAGGTGGACCTGCCGTCGCAGGCCCGGGCCTACCTCGACTACGTCGCCGACTTCGTCGGCGTGCCGATCCGGCTGGTTGGGGTCGGGCCGGGCCGCGAGCAGGTTGTCTGGCGCGACTGAGTTTCGCCGCTCAGGAGAGAGGTGTCGCCGCGAGCGCTCCGACCTTCCAGGTGCCGTCTTCCTCTGTCATCGAGATCGCGTAGACCGTTCCTTCCGCTCCCCGGTAGACGAGGAAGGCCCGTTCGTCTTCGGTGCGAAGGCTGCCGGCGTCGACGATGGTCGATTCCTTCTGAACCTTGGGAGGCAGAGGTGGCGTCAGCGCCGCGAGGATCGCGGCGCACCCCGCGCCAGAGAGCTTGCCCGATTGAGAGGCGAGCTGCTGCAGTTGCTGCGCAACGGTCTTCGCGAGGCGGGAGCAGGCCGTTGGCCAGTCTTCCTCGGCGCGGGCGACGAGGAACTCGTGCAGCGACGCGGCCGCTTCTTCGAGTTCCGATTCCTCGCCCTCATCGCCGAAGTCCTGGATGCTGTTGTCCCCGCCCTTGACGCGGTACTGCTCCGAGCCCCCGCCGGAGACCTTCAGGGGCGCGGTTTCAACGCCAGGGGACGATTCGCCCGAGCCATCGCTCCTCTTCGGCTTCGAGCCGCTGTTCCCGGAGCCGTTCGGGCCGGTTTCCTCTCTGGACCGAGGGGTTGTCGCGGTGCCGGTCGAGTTCACAGAGGCGGTCGTGCCCGATCCCGAGTCGCCGCAGGCCGCTAGAGCCGCTGTCGCGAGGACGGCGGCGACGAGCACCGCAGATGGCCGTATCCCCCCCCTGATCACTGTCCGGGATTGTATTGATCGGCCTCGAGGCGCCGATTTGCAGGAGAGACGCGGGAGTACAGAAAGTCGCCATCGGGCCGGTTCTGTTCTAAAGTTCTGGGGTGGCTTCCGGTAGACGCACGGCTAAGTTGAACGAGCGGCTGCCAAGGGGCCGGCACGGGTTGCCGCGTGAGGCCGTGACGGAGTCCCAGCGCAACCGCATCCTGCAGGCGATGATCGAGGTCGTCTCCGAGCGGGGCTACCCCGAGACGAGGGTCGTCGACGTGATCAGCGTCGCCGGCGTCTCCAGAAAGACCTTCTACGAGCTGTTCGCGAGCAAGGAGGACTGCTTCCTCGCCGCCTATGACGTGCTGCTCGGCAACCTGCTCGGCGACACCGCGAGGGGCTTTGAGTCCAAGCCCGGCGCAACCTGGGCCGAGCGGGTCGCGGCAGGGCTGCGCGAGCTGCTCGAGCACATGGCCGAGCACCCGGACGAGGCGCGCTTCGCGATCGTCGAGGTTCTCGCGGCCGGTCCGAAGGCGCTGGCCCGCCGCGACGCGGCGCTGCGCCAGTTCACGGGGTTCCTCGACGCGGGCCGCGCCGAGACCTCGGTCGAGCTGCCCGGGATCACCTCGCTCTCGCTGGCGGGCGGGATCAACGAGCTGCTCTACACCGAGATCCTCCACGGTGCCGCCTCGCAGCTGCCCAGCCGACTGCCGGACCTGATGTTCTGGATCGCGCTGCCCTTCCTCGGCCCAGAGGGGGCCGCGCAGGAGCGCGAGCGCACCCGGCTCTCGATGCTCGAAGGCTAGAGCGGCGCTTGTTAAGCCGCTCTTTTTTGTGAATGCCGGGGTTTATCTAAATCGCAGGGCTGGTAATTTGACCCTTGGAGGGATACACCAAGGCTTTCGATGGCCGGGGCTTTGACGCCAGGCCGCAAAGGAGAGAGATAACGCAATGCGCAAGCGAGTGATTTCGGTACTTGCCCTGGGAACGGTTTTGGCCGTGGCCTGCGCGGGCATCGCAACCGCCTACAAGCCGACCATAATCAAGACTGGGTCGCTGGAATTGATCCTCAACGGCGGCTTCACCCCGACCAAGCTGCCGAAGAACAAACTGGCCCCGATCAAACTCAACGTCAGCGGCACGATCAACAAAATCAGCGGTGCCAGCCATCACGCGCCGGCGCTGAAAGAAGTCATCGTCGAAACCGACAAGAACGGCGCGATCAACGCCAAGGGTCTGCCGGTCTGTACCGCGGGCAAACTCCAGGCGCGAGAAACGTCTGCGGCCCTGAAGGCCTGCAAACCGGCGCTGGTCGGCGAAGGCATCACCAACGTCGAGGTCGAATTCGCCGAATCGAAACCGTTCATCGCGAAAAGTAAGCTGCTCGCCTTCAACGGTGGAACCAAGGGCGGCGTGACGACGATCTACATCCACGCCTTCCTCAAAAACCCCGTCTCGGCTGCGGTCGTGACCACGGTCAAGGTCTCGAAAATCCACAACGGCCGCTTCGGCACCAAGTCCGTCGCCTCGATCCCGACGATCGCCGGTGGCGCCGGTTCGGTGAAGGAATTCAACCTCAACATTTTCCGCAAATTCACCTTTAAGGGCAAGCAGCAGAGCTACCTGCTCGCCAAGTGCCCCGATGGGCATCTCAACGCTCACGCGGAAGCGATCTTCCGCGAAGACCCGGAAACCCACGAAACGCCGAAACTCGTCGGCGACTTCGTCCGGCCCTGCACGCCGAAGGGCTGATCCGCAAGTCTTGACTCAGGACGAATAGGGGAAAGAAAGGGCGGCCAGATGGCCGCCCTTTCTTATGCCTGGGACGCCGGCTCGTCGCCGCTCTCGGCTGACGGGATCAGCCCCTCGGCCTCCTGGCGGCGCTCGCCGCGGCGCAGCATCCGCAGGGTGAGGATGGCGATGCTGAGGATCGCCGTGGCGCCGAGGCTGAGCTGGACGCTGAGCAGCCCCTGGCGGGTCCAGTAGACGTCGCGAAGGTCGAGCAGCAGGGCCGCCTCGTCGAAGGTGAGGCCCATGCCGACCCCCGTGGTCACCGCCAGGCGCTCTTCGAGGGCCTCATCGTCGGTGAGCAGGGCAGTGGTCGCCGAGGCGAACCCGATCAGGATGCCCGGCACGAAGTGGTGGATGTGGCGGCCGCCGAGGCGGACGTTGCGGAACGGCCACCAGTTGTCGCGGATGCCCCAGGTCGAGATCCGCACCGTGGCGAAGGAGCCGAGGAAGCCGGCGAGCAGGTTGAAGAGGATCGTTTCGCTGCGGGGCGCGGCGGTGTAGCCGCTGACCGCGACCCCGACCGTGTCGAGCGCCGCTGCCGGGGCGGCTTCGACCAGGCTATCGGGCCCGTCCTCGTGCGCCCGGCGTCTCAGCATGCGGCCGAACTGGCCGGCCAGGACCGCCCCCACGCCGCCGAGAGCCACCACCGCAAGGGCCGCGGTTGCCCGCTCCGAACGCGCCCAGCCGAACCGGGTCCTCGCCGCGGCGCGACGTCTGAGGCGGGTGGGCAGGCGAGCGGAACTCACGCCTGCGCAGCCTAGCTGCCTACAGGGTCAGCGTTCCTCGGTGATGATCGTCTTCACCGTGGCCACGCTGCCGTCGGTGAGCTCGATCTCGACCATGTGGGTGCCGATCTCGCGGATCGGCTGCTCGAGCCGGACCTTGCGCCGGTCGATGCGCAGGTCGCGGGCGTCGCGGATCGCATCGACGATCTCCTTGGCGCCGACCGAGCCGAAGAGCTTTCCGTCCTCGCCGGCCCGCTGGTGGATCGTCAACACGGTCTTCGAGAGCAGGCCGGCAGCCTGCTCTTCACGCTCGGCGCGGACCTGCTCGGCCTTTTCTGCCGCGGCGCGGCGGAGCTGAGCCTGCTCCAGGGCGCCGGGCGTCGCGGGCGCTGCCAGCTTGCGCGGGATCAGGTAGTTGCGCAGGTAGCCGGGGGAGACGTCGACCGGATCGCCGCGCTGGCCGAGCTCGCCGACATCCTCGAGCAGGATGGCCTGCGCCATCAGCGCTCTCCGACGTAGGGCAGCAGCGCGATCTCACGGGCGCGCTTCACCGCCACTGAGAGCTGGCGCTGGTGCTTGCGCGAGAGGCCGGTGACGCGGCGGCCACGGGTCTTCCCCTTGTCGGAGAGGAAGCGGCGCAGGAGGTTGAGGTCCTTGTAGTCGACCGCCTCCGAGTTGATCCGCGTGTACTTGCGCGGCCGCGTGCGGTCGAGCGCACGCCGTCCGCGGCGGGGGGGTCCTGATCCTGTGTCGTTGGGTCGGGGCATACGGGGCTGGCAATCCTACACTGACGGCGCCTGACGCTGCGCGAGGCGGCGTCCTCAGTCGCTCGCGTGCGGAGCACGCCGCGCTCCCTGCGTCCTTGCCTCGCTTGGTCAGGCGCCGTCAGACGGGTCTAAAACGGGATGTCGTCGTCTCCACCGCCGCCGGCCGCCGCGCCGGCGAAGTCCGAGGAGTCCGCCGGGACGTCGCTGCTGGGACTGAAGCCGCCGCCTTCGCCTCCTCCTCCGCTGCCGGAGCCGTCACGGGAGCCGAGGAACTGGACCGATTTGGCGACGATCTGGACCTTCTGCCGTTTGCCGCTGCCGTCTTTGGCCTCCCACTCGCTCCAGTCGAGGCGCCCCTCGACGGCGACCGGGCGGCCCTTGGAGAGGTAGTTGGCGCAGTTCTCGCCCTGCGCGCCCCAGACGACGACGTCGAAGTAGTTGGCCTTGTCCTCCCATTCGCCCGTCTGGCCGTTCTTGCGACTGCTGTTTACGGCAACGCGCAGCTCGCAGACCGCGGTGCCGCCACCGGTATGGCGCAGTTCGGGGTCTCTCGTCAGGTTGCCGGTAATGACCGCCACGTTGATGTTTGACGCTGCCACAGCTCTCAACTCCTCCGAATCGTTGTCTGGACTCCAGTCTAAGAGTGGCATCGGCGAAACTCTCCCCCCCGGCCCCGCAATCTCCGCACGATTCCGGGCCCGATGGGCCTGAAACACGCCGTATAGGCGTATCTGAGTCCCGTCGGCGGCTGTTTGGCTACTCGGCGGGAGCGGCGGGCACTTCGGCGGGCTCGGGAGCCTCGGCCTCGGGGGCGGCCTCCGCGTCGTCGTCCGACACGGAGACTTCGGGGCGGGCGCTCGACCCGCGCTCGCGCGAGGCGCCAGGGGCGGGTGCGGCGACGGCCGGGGGCACCATCACCGGGGCGTCGGCGTCGACCTTGAAGATGCGGAAGCGCAGCACGCCATCGGCGATCTTTAGGTTGTGGTTGAGATCGTCCAGCAGCTCGGGCGGCGCCTCGAAGCGGAACCAGCGGTAATCGGCCTCATTGCGCTGCTCGATCTCATAGGCCATCTTGCGAAGGCCCCATTTGTTCTCGTGCTTCAGCGTCCCGCCAGCCTCGATCCGCCCGCGCACGTCCTGCGCCAGCACGTCGCGCCCGGCCTCATCGGGGCCGGGGTCCAGCATCAGGACAAGCTCGTATTCGCGTGGGGCTGCCAAAGCGGCGAGGGACTATAGCGGCAGGGCGGCGGCAGAGGGCGGGTGTCGGGCACCCCTGCCCGCTCAACTTTTTCGGTGGGACGGATATGGCCTCTCGAGATTGGAGCACCGAAAAAGTACAAGCCGCGAGCAGGGGTGCCCGACACCCGCCCTCAACGCGGCGCGAACTCTGCTGATCCGTCGTCGGTTGGCAGCGACGGCTCGGGAGAAGCTTCGGGCGGCGCAGGCGCCGATTCGGCAGTTTCTGCGACTTCAAGCGGGGGAGGCGGCACCGGCGGTGGCACAGGCACGGGGCGCTTATCCACATGCCGGCGGTGCACACGATGAACCCGCTTCCGATGTGGCCGGGACGCTCGTACGGGCTTGGGCACTCGTGGAGGTGTCGCGACTTCGACCGGCGCAGCTTCAACCCGAGGAAGCCCAACATCGGCCGGAACAGGCGGCGGCGCAGGAGGCCTCAACAAGCCCGGCACAACCTCCAGCGCCAGCAGCACCCCAGCCCCCACAAGGAGAACAAGCAAAGCCTGAGACCAACGAATCCGGAGACCCATAGAGAGCTAAGCCCTCAGATCAAGGAGTTCTCCCCCCGCGCTAGGAAGAAGGCATCGGGCACCCCTTCCCGCGGCTTGTACTTTTTCGGTGCTCCGATCTCGAGAGGCCATATCCGTCCCACCGAAAAAGTTGAGCGGGCAGGGGTGCCCGATGCCTTCAGGCAACCACGTCCCGAAGCTCCGCGATATCCCTCAGCTGCTCGTCAACCCAGTCTCCAGGATTCCGAGCGAAGACCAGCTCCTTCAGGTGCAGCGCCCGCAGCCGCCGCTCCTCCGGGTCCATCGTCAGCGCCCGGTAGATCGCGTCGGCCTGCTCCTGGATGTCGAAGGGGTTGACCGATAGCGCGCAGTCGGCCAGCTCCTCATGGGAGCCGGTGTTCTCGGAGAGCATCAGCACGCCGTTGCGGGTGTTGACCGCCGGTGCCTCCTTGGCGACCAGGTTCATCCCGTCGAAGAGCGAGTTGACCATCAGCAGGTCGAAGTGCTTGTAGCGGGCGACCGCCTCGGGAAAGTTCTCGTAGATCTTCAGGTCGATCGGCATCCAGTCGGTGGTGCCGTGGCGGTGGTTGACGACCGCGACCAGGGCCTCGATCCGCTCCAGGTACTCCGCGTACTCGGGCACGTCCTGGCGAGACGGCTGCAGGTGGGCGATGAAGGTGACCTGTTCGCGGAACTCCGGGTGCTGGGTGAGGAAGGTGTCGAAGGCGGTGAAGCCACGCAGCACGTTCTTGGAGAGGTCGGCGCGGTCGACGCGGATTATCAGGTGCTTGCGCCGGCGCTCCAGCACCTCGCGCTCGGCCACGGCGACCTCGGGCGACTCGGCGGCCCGGCGCAGCCGCTCGGCGTCGATCGAGAGCGGGTAGGCGCGGGCCCGCGTCTCACCGCCCCCGTGGCGGACGAGGCCCAGCTCGTAGTCGACGTCGGCCTCCAGCAGTTCGTCGCAGCAGCGCAGGAAGTTGATGCAGTAGTGGCCGGTGTGGAAGCCGATGATGTCGTTGGCGAGCATGCCGCGGAAGAGCGCCTCGCGGATCCGCCCCGGCAGGATCCGCCAGCTGTCGGGCTGGGACCAGGGGATGTGGACGAAGTGGTGGAGGAAGGCGTCGGGGCGCTCGGCGCGGATCATTCCCGGCGCCGTGTAGAGGTGGTAGTCGTGCAGCATCACCAGCGGGCGCTCGCGGCCCTCGATCTGGCTCAGCACGGCGGTGGCGATGTCGTGGTTGACTGCCTGATAGCCGAAGTCCCAGGCATCCAGCTCCTCCTGGCGGATGTCGGGAGCGTTGGAGAGGTCCCAGAGGTAGTGCTGGATGAACCAGAGGATCGGGTTGGCGATCACGTTGTAGAAGCGGTCGTAGGCCTCGCCGTCGCTGTCGACCAGCAGCACGCGGTAATCGATCCCGTCGATCGAGAGGTCGACCGGCCCGCCGCGCTCTTCGGAGACGGCGACGTCCTCGTCGGTCATCGCCGAGGCGATCCAGAGCGCGTCGCGGTGGGAGACGAGGCCGGAGAGGGCGGTGACGAGCCCGCCGCCGCCGCGGCGCACGGTGCGCTCGCCCTGCTCGTTGCGCTCGAACTGCGCCGGCCCCCGATTCGAGACGATGATCAGTGGGTCCGAGCCGTCCGCCACGTTCCCAGACTACCCCGGCCGTTCTCGCCCTATGTGTCCAGCTCGGCGAGCAACTCGACCCAGTCGCGCAGCAGGCGCGGCGAGAGGAACTCGCGGCGCGCGTGTTCCTTGCCGACGCGCCCCAGCTGCTTGCCGAGCTCCGGGTCGGCGAGGATCTCCAGGCAGCGTTGCGCGCACTGCTCGGCCGAGTCGACCAGGAAGCCGCTCTCGCCGTCGACGATCTGCAGCGGGATCCCGCCGACGTTGCCGCCGATCGTCGGCCGCCCCTTCCAGAGCGCCTCGGTAACGGTCAGGCCGAAGCCCTCGCGGATCGACTTCTGCATGCAGACGTCGGACTGGGACTGGAAGGCGTTGACCTCGATCGCGCCGACGTTGTTGAGGTTGTTGAGGATCTTGATGTCCTCGTCGCCTTCGGCGTACTCGAAGGTGTGCTGGAAGAACTCCCAACCCTCCGGGTCGTCGGTGGCCATCGAGCCGACCAGGGCGAGCTGCACCTCCGGTACCTGCTCGTGGACGATGCGGTAGGCGTCGATCACGCCCATCGGGTCCTTCCAGGGGTCGAAGCGGGAGACCTGGGTCAAGAGCGGGCGGTCGACGTCGATCCCGAACTGACGGGCGACGAAGGCGGCGTCGTCGGGCGAGAAGGCCATGTTCTTCGGCGATAGCGGATCGATCGCCGGCGGGATGATCCGCACTCCGTCTTCGGCGGCGACGTCCTTCGGCACGTAGGCGGGCATGTGCCAGACGGTCGCGTCGTATTCCTCGATCATCGGCAGCAGGCGGGCGATCGGCGCCGGGTTGGGCTCGGAGAGGTCGATGTGGCAGCGCCAGATCCAGTTGCGACCCTTCTCGCCGGCACCGCGCCGCAGCCCGATCGGCTGCGGGTCGTGGACGATCACCGTGTCCCACTGCCCCTGCAGGCCCTCGGCGTTGATCGCGTTGATCTCGTCGAACAGCGCCCATTCCTCGTCGCTCAGCGTCTCCTCGGCACCCTGCAGCGAGTTGTGGAGCAGCTTGGTCGCGTTGTAGAACTCCTCTTTGCCGAAGATCACGTGCCAGTGCGCGTCGAGGCCGATGTCTCGCATCAGCGGCACGATCGTGTAGAGGATCTCCGAGACGCCACCGCCGAAAGCGGTGGCGCTGACGTGCAGGACCCGGTGGCCTTTCATCGGCTCAGCCAGCTCGCGGATGCGTTCGATCGTCTCCTTGCCGGCGATGTGGGTGTAGTCGGCGAGGGACTTGTGGCCGAGGGAGACTTCCTGAAGCATCCGCGAGTTCTACAGGCCGAGGCGGTCGGGCGACGATCAGCCGCCGGGACGCTTGCCCAGCGTGACTTCGACTTCGATTTTCTTGCCGTCGCGGAGGACGTCGAGCGTGATCGTTTCGCCGGGCTTGTAGTCGGAGACAAAGTCGGCGAGATCGTTGGGGCCGATCACCTTCCGTCCTTCGACGGCGAGGATCACGTCGCCGTCGGTCTCGTAGACGGCCGCTTGGAAGCGCAGCTTGCCGTTGCCCTCCTGCATGCCGGCTTCGTCGGCCGGGCTTCCCGGGACGACTTCGGAGATCAGGCCGCCGTGGTCGGTGTCGAGGCCCAGCTTTCGCGCGAGCTGGGGGTAGAGCGGTTGGGTGGAGACGCCGATGTAGGCGTACTCGGCTTCCCCGTCGCGCTCCAGCTGGGCGAGCGAGCGTTTGATCGCGGAGATCGGCACGGCGAAGCCGACGCCGGAATTGGAGCCGGAGCTGGTCTCGATCTGCTCGTTGATGCCGAGTACGCGGGCACCGGCGTCGAGCAGCGGGCCGCCGGAGTTGCCGGGATTGATCGAGGCGTCGGTCTGGATCGCGCCCTCGATCTGGAACTTGGTCAGCGATTCGACCGAGCGGTCGGTCGCCGAGACGACCCCGACCGAGAGCGACTGCTGCTCGCCGAAGGGGCTGCCGATCGCCGCCACCGGCTGGCCGACCTCGAGCTCGCGGTCGTCGCCCAGCTTCAGCGGGTGCAGCACAAAGCCGTCCGGCTTGACCTCCAGCAGTGCCACGTCGACAAAGGGGTCGAAGCCGATTATGCGGGCCGGGACGACGTTGCGGTCGGGGAACTCGATGAACACTTCCTTGGCGGGCTTGCGCGCACCACCCGATTCGTCGGTGACGACGTGGGCGTTGGTGACGATGTGGCCGCTGGTGTCGAGGACGAAGCCCGAGCCCTCGGCGACGCCCCCGCTGCCGCCGAAGATCGAGCGGATCGTGACCACGCCGGGCGAGGCCTCGCGGTAGACCCGCGCCGCGTTGAAGCCGGATGCAGCCGCCTCGACGATCACCCGCGGTGTCCGCTGCCCGCCGCCTGCGGCCGTTTGCGGCGAAGAGCCGCCGTCCCCTGATCCGCTGCATCCGGAGACCGCCAGCGCCAGCGCCAGCGCCGCAGTGGCCCAGCGGGCGGCGGGCCTCACGCCGCGGCCTTGGAGGGCAGGCCCGGAGTCGGTTGCGGCGTCCCTGCTCGCGACCGCGGCAGGTCGAGCGTGAAGGCGGTGAAGCGCTTGCTCGAGGCGATCGCGACGCGGCCTTGCATCCGCTGTGCGATCTCGCGCGCGATCGCCAGGCCCAGCCCCGACCCGCCGGCCGAGTCGGCGGTGTAGAAGCGCTCGAAGATGCGACTCTGCACCCGGCGCGGAATTCCAAGGCCGTCGTCGGAGACGGTCAGCTCGGCGCGGCGGTTGACGGAGTAGGTGGTCACGGTGACCTTGGTGCCCTCGGGGGTATGGGTGAGGGCGTTGTCGAGGAGGATACGGATCACCTGCCTCACCCGATCGGCGTCAGCGCTCGCGATAACCGGCTCGGCCGGCGTGCGCAGCTCCAGGCGGGAGCCGTGGCGGTCGGCGCGGGGTCCGAACTCGCGGGTGACTTCGCGAGCGAGCGAGCCGAGGTCGACGTTGCCGCTCTTCATCGCCACGGCGCCGGCGTCGAGCTGGGAGAGGTCGAGCAGATCGGCGGTGAGCTTGGTCAGTCGCTCGATCTGCTGGCGCATTGTGTGGATGAACTCGTCCCGCTCCTCCGGACTCGGGTCCTCATCCTCGAGCAGCTCGACGAAGCCGCCGAGGCTGAATATGGGAGTGCGCAGCTCGTGCGAGGCGTTGGCGATGAACTGCTTGCGGGCGCTGTCGAGCTCGGCGAGGCGGCGCTGCATCTCGTTGAAGGTGCGG
>C688J35102_120989496_pt1 | contig 11584 bp, 8 predicted proteins | sample HopSoiMetagenom2_FD_35102 | JGI IMG/M metagenome (IMG submission 35102)
TCCGCAACCGCCTGCTGGCGGCGGTCGAAAGCCACGCCGCGGGCCAGCCGCCGGAGGACGACCGGACGCTGATCGTGATGCGGTGGGCCGGGCCCTCAACTGGTCCTACATTGGCCCAACCCTCTTCTCCCGACCCGTCCCCTCCCCTCCTCCCGCACCGGGAGAGGCGGGAGGGTGGGCTGTAAGCTAGTGAAGTGTAATAAGTTACGGCGCTAAAGACGGGAAATAGGTAGGGGTAGGTAGGTAGTCGGCCCTTTACTCCTGTCCCTCCGCCATCCGCTCCCCGCGGAACCCGAAGAGGCCGCGTGAGAGAGCGAACAGCGCACCTGTGAGGGAAAGGTGGTTACCGCCGCCTCCGCGCGGGAGGCGACGTGGAGGTATCCGAGATTTGCTTCAGGTTGCCCAGTTTCAATCCACGCCTCCGCGCGGGAGGCGACCCGCGATACGACCCGAAGCTGATCTTCGACTATGTTTCAATCCACGCCTCCGCGCGGGAGGCGACTGGGAGCTTCAGGCGCAGTGGCTTGGCGGTATAGGGTTTCAATCCACGCCTCCGCGCGGGAGGCGACCCAAGGGCTACGATCTCGAGCGGGTCCTGCAAGTGTTTCAATCCACGCCTCCGCGCGGGAGGCGACGCTGGGCAAGTCACGGTTGCGCTGGCGTACCCGGTTTCAATCCACGCCTCCGCGCGGGAGGCGACATCGACATGGTGCGGCTCTTCGTTGGTTGGCAAGTTTCAATCCACGCCTCCGCGCGGGAGGCGACACCGTGTAGGCACAGGGGGCCGTAGGCCGCCACGTAGTTTCAATCCACGCCTCCGCGCGGGAGGCGACGCCAATTCTCGCGGGCCTCGGCGTCCGACCGCGGGTTTCAATCCACGCCTCCGCGCGGGAGGCGACTGTCTCGGCACTCCTTACCGAGCCTGCGATCCTTGTTTCAATCCACGCCTCCGCGCGGGAGGCGACACCAAAGGCGTCGATGAGCGCCTGAGCACCTCCAGTTTCAATCCACGCCTCCGCGCGGGAGGCGACTGGATGCTCGCCTCAAATTCGTCTCCGATTTCATATTGTTTCAATCCACGCCTCCGCGCGGGAGGCGACTCGGTCCACCCCTGCTCGACCGCCTGCTTCCCGCTGTTTCAATCCACGCCTCCGCGCGGGAGGCGACTAGGTAACCCAGCCTGTCACCTTGATATGGGTCGGTTTCAATCCACGCCTCCGCGCGGGAGGCGACCCCACACCACCTTCGTTTCCCACCGGCAATACTGGTTTCAATCCACGCCTCCGCGCGGGAGGCGACGGCATCGCGCTCTCGGCATGAGCTCCTCGGTCGTGTTTCAATCCACGCCTCCGCGCGGGAGGCGACCCGCCAAGGCTGAGCGAGCGGCTCTCCAGCGGAAGTTTCAATCCACGCCTCCGCGCGGGAGGCGACCCTCAGCCCGCTGTGCTCCTTCCTGGGTCTCGGAGTTTCAATCCACGCCTCCGCGCGGGAGGCGACGATAGTCGCCCCGGCCACCGCCCCCGCGTTATCGAGTTTCAATCCACGCCTCCGCGCGGGAGGCGACGGCCTGGGCGAGATCGGGAGCATACACACAACTTGTTTCAATCCACGCCTCCGCGCGGGAGGCGACGCTCTACCACGGGCACTCTCCTCTCCTACGCGTGGTTTCAATCCACGCCTCCGCGCGGGAGGCGACCTGACGGGAGGCGATGTTGATGCTTCCGAGCTGCCGGTTTCAATCCACGCCTCCGCGCGGGAGGCGACGGCCAGCGCTTCCAGACCTACGGCCTCTTCAATCAGTTTCAATCCACGCCTCCGCGCGGGAGGCGACACGCTCATTGCTCCCCTGATCGTCACCCGGTACGAGTTTCAATCCACGCCTCCGCGCGGGAGGCGACTGTTCCGTCTCACGGTTCAGACCGACCAAGCGAAAGTTTCAATCCACGCCTCCGCGCGGGAGGCGACGGTCGAGCGGCCGGACGAGCGGCACGTCTATTTGGTTTCAATCCACGCCTCCGCGCGGGAGGCGACGTGCCGACCGTCGTGCGGATGATCTTCTGGCCGTTGTTTCAATCCACGCCTCCGCGCGGGAGGCGACCAGTCACACCGGGTTGCCGTTCTTGAGGACGGCCTGTTTCAATCCACGCCTCCGCGCGGGAGGCGACTTTAACGGCGAGCTCTACAAGCTCGCCACGGTGCTGTTTCAATCCACGCCTCCGCGCGGGAGGCGACTCAGAGCTTCGACCCGACGAAGTCGAGAGAGTGGTTTCAATCCACGCCTCCGCGCGGGAGGCGACTGCAGAATCTCATGATCGCCAGAGACGCGGCACGCGTTTCAATCCACGCCTCCGCGCGGGAGGCGACTGTTGCCAATCCCTATCTCCTGACGATGATCCGGTTTCAATCCACGCCTCCGCGCGGGAGGCGACCAATTAGTCGCCAACGCACAGGCTAGCGAACGGGCGGTTTCAATCCACGCCTCCGCGCGGGAGGCGACCCCCGATCTCGTTTTTCATGGCTTTGGGTGAGGGTTTCAATCCACGCCTCCGCGCGGGAGGCGACGTTATGATCCTTTCCGAGTATGCAGCCGGTTGTAGTTTCAATCCACGCCTCCGCGCGGGAGGCGACCACAGCGGCGGTGGGCGGCGATGTCGACCGCCGAGAAGTTTCAATCCACGCCTCCGCGCGGGAGGCGACACCCCCGGCGCCGCGGCGATGCGGACCCGGATCAAGTTTCAATCCACGCCTCCGCGCGGGAGGCGACTTTGGCGACCGTTTCGTCTCCGCCGCGGCCGAGGGTTTCAATCCACGCCTCCGCGCGGGAGGCGACGCCTGCAGGGTGGGCGTGGCTCCGGCATCGAGCGGGTTTCAATCCACGCCTCCGCGCGGGAGGCGACTCGTTCCCGATCCGGCTCTCGCGACGGCCTACTCCGGTTTCAATCCACGCCTCCGCGCGGGAGGCGACCGGATCTTTCGGCCCAGCTAGGCCGCCTGCTCGCGTTTCAATCCACGCCTCCGCGCGGGAGGCGACGCCGACTCTAGAAGTATCTGATTCTCAAGGGCTCCAAGTCCAGTTTCCGCGAACCCCTCGGATGAAGTCGGGTGAATTCGGTCGGGGGCGGCGGAGCAACCACTGAAAGGCCTTGCCGCATAAGGCCCCAGGAGGCTCCGCGAAGCTCTCCTGGGGCGGGCTTGCCCGCTGGAGGTTCGCGGCGGCCCGGGGGCTTCAGACAATCAGAGGCCCGTCGAGGTCCAGGACCGTCTTGATGCCGTGGTGCTCCTTGCGCCCTTTCCAGTTGGCGCCGAGGAAGTAGAAGCGGAGGCTGTCCTCTTCCTCCTTGAATTCCTTGAGGAGACGGAGCCGTAGCTGGGTCCACTGGGTGGGGTCCACCACGCACTCGAAGACGGACTTCTGGACCCGCTGGCCATAGTCGAGGCAGGTCTTGGCGACCCGGCGGAGCCGGCGGCGTCCGGCGGGAGTGGTCGTGGAGACGTCGTAGCTGACGAGCACCAGCATGGTCTATTTCCAGAGGAAGGGTGGGTATCCGTCGAGGTCGCCGCGCAGCGTCCGCGCGAAGAGGGCGGCTTGCAGGTGCGGCAGGAGCCCGAGGGTCGTCTTTTCGCCCAGGAAGGGGTGCACGATCTCTTCGTTCTTCCGCTTCTGGTAGGCCGTGAGCACGGTCTTGCGGGTTTCGGCGTCCATGGTCACGCCACCGGATTCGCCCAGCAGGAAGCCGGCGGGGCGGACCTGGTTGAGGTTGACGAGGGAGAGCGCCAGGCGGTCCGCCAGGTAGGCGCGCATCTCTTCCATGAGATCCAGGGCGAGGCTCGGCCGGCCGGGCCGCTCGCGATGGAGGAAGCCGACGGCGGGATCGAGCCCGACGGTTTCGAGGGCGGCCGCGACATCGTGCCGCAGCAGGGTGTAGATGAACGAGAGGAGGGCGTTCATGTTGTCCAGGGGTGGCCGCCGGCTGCGCTCGCGAAGGAAGAAGTCGTCCTTCTGCTGGACGATGAGGGAGTCGAAGACTTCGAAGTAGGCACGGGCCGCGCTCCCTTCGATCCCGCGGAGAGCATCCAGGGGGAGGTCGTCGGTGAGTGCTGGGAGGTGCTGGGCCAGGCGGGCCGCCGCGGCGCGCACGGTTTCGGCGTCGGGATGGCCGGGCCGGTCGCGGAGAGCCCTCAGCAGCACGGTCCGGCTGTTGGCGATCTTGGCCGCGAGGATCGGGCGGACGAGAGCGGCACACGCGGCCGGATCGTCGGTGCGGCGGTACTGCTCGCGCCGCAACAGGACGTTGCCGGAGGTGGGTCCCTGGAGCCGCGCGAGGAAGCGGCCGTTCTCGGTGAGAAAGGAGACGGCGACGCCGCGCTCGCCGCAGAGGCCGAGCAGGAAAGGGCTGAAGCCGATCTGGCCGAAGCAGACGATGCCGCTCAGGGTATGGATCGGCAAGCGCATGCGGACTTCCTTGTCGACGCGGACGGCGACCGCCTCGCCGTCTTTCGCCAGGTAGGCTCCGGCGGTCGTCACGAACAGGGTGTTCTGGTGTTTCTTCATGTGGATGGTCCTTCGCTCTCGCCGTCCGCCGGGGCCTCCGCCACCTGGCGGAGGAAGAGCGCAAGGTAGCGCCGGGCGGAATGGGCGGGGGCCTCGGGCAGGCAGACGTCCAGAAGGGAGCAGCGATCGCATTTCGGCTCGTACACGGGCTTGGGGGTGACGCCGCCCGCGATGAGCTCGTGCAGGCGGACCGCCGCGTCCTCCGTGGTCCGGCGCAGGACGTCGTCGAAGAGCACCTCCAGCCGGCGCCGCGGCTGGCCGTAGAAGAGAGCCCCGGCCGGCACGGCGACTCCGAGCATCTCTTCGAGGCAGAGGGCCTGAGCACAGAGCTGGACCTCGTCGGCCTGATGCGACTTCGGCCGGCCGCGCTTGTATTCGACGGGAAAAGGCTGCCAGAAGCCAGGCAGACCGGGGAGAGCGGCCCCGATGCCGGCCGCCTCCTCCTCGGGAGCGAGCCGCCGGAGCTCGACCACGTCCGCTTTGCCCGTGAGCCCGAGCCGGGCGCAGCGGAGAGGAAGCCCGCGGACGATCCGAAGATCGCCGCGGGACTCGCTCTCGCCGCTGTCCGCTTTCTCATGGAGGTGCGTGCCCTCCACGGTCAGCGGGTTGTCGACCCAGATCCGTTCGAGATGGATGAGGGCCGCCTGCCGCTCGCAGAAGAGCAGATGCTGCAAGCCGGACAGGGGGAGGAAGTCGTCTTCGGGGAAGCGGCTTTCCTCAGCGTGAGTCTGGCTTTCCATCAGAGCTTCTCGTGGAGCGTCACCCCAGCCGGCAGATTTTCCCGGTCGAGCGTAATCGCGTAATCGTCGAAGCCACGGGGTGGTTTGGCCGGGTCCTTCAAGCCGGCGTGGACACGGCCGAAGAGAGCGTGGGCGGGAGCGTTGCCCAGCGGGCTCTGGTGCTCGAAGACGATCAGCTTGCGGGTGGCCATCTCGCCGCGTGTGGCCGAGCGGTCGTGCTCGAACATGTTGAGCAGGGCCTGCCAGACCAGCGCGAGATCGTCCTCGGTGAAGCCGGTGTCCGCGGCGAGGTGAGGGGAGATGAAGCCGTGGGCGCGGTAGAGGCCGTAAGGCACGATCTCCTTGCGCCCCATGGTGCCCACCACCTGGCCGCTCTTTTCGATCTGCGCGTCGGCCTCGCGCTGGGTCGCGACCGCCTTGCGGGTGATCGACTGCTCCAGGGGCATGATGGGATCGATCGACCGTGAGAAGTTGATCTGTACCGGTCCGCGGACCTGGCCGCAGTTGATGTCGAGCGTCAGCACGGCGCCGAACGTGCGGATGTCGAAGTAGGTCTGGCACATCCAGGCGCGGGCTTTCTCGACGTTGGAGGCCTTGGTGTCTTTGGCCTTCTCATCGGTCTTGAGGCCAAGCGTCTCGTAAGCCTGGCGGTGGAGCTGTTCCAGCACGCCGTGCTGCTTGACGTAGATGTCATAGCCGGAAGCCGGCGCGCCACCCTGAAGGTCGGTTTTGGCAAGGGTCACGAAGTTGCGGATTTTCCGCTTGAGGGCCACGTCGCTCACCAGGCCGTGACCGGTTTCCGGATCGACGCGGGGGGAGTTGCCGGCGTCGGGATCACCGTTGGGATTTCCCTGGAAGACGTCGTAGAGGAGGACGAAATCGTAACGGTGCGCGACGACGGGGCTCGCGGTCAAAGCGGTCATGGAGCGTTTCTCCTTGGAGGGGCGCGGTCAGGCCCCGGCCGTTTCAGTAGGGTTTTTGGGAGATTTGTCGTCCTGTTCCTGGCGGCGGCGCGCGCGCTCTTCCCTGTCGAGGAACAGCTCGTGGCGCTGGTGGTGGTATCCGAGGATGAACAGCCCCTGCTCTTCCAGGGAGAGCGACGCCGGAAAGTTCTCGGCGCGGTCGCCGAGATCGTGGACGATGCGGTCCACCTGCCGTTCGACGAGCACGGCGGCACCACCCGTCCGTGGGTCGTCCTTGGCCTTGCGGACATGGTGGCGGAAGCTCTTGAGCAGGCGGATGAAGACGACGCGCGGCGTCGCCGAGGCCGCGCTGAAGAAGCGGTCGACGACGGAGGCGTTGACGTCGCCGCCCAGGGCGAGTTGCTGCGTACGCTCCAGGAGCGACATCAATCGCCCCAGCAGGTAGCCGGGTTGGGTGTTCTCGGGATCCATGGCTTCGGTGACCTCCGGATAGGGGGCGGTGGCCTGGTGGCAGCGCCGGCGCCGGTTGAGCACGGCTTTGATCAGGGCGGCGCGGGCGTCGCGCCGTTCGAGGTCCAGCCACTCAGTGCGGCCGATCTCGGCGCGGGCGCGCTCCAGGGTGCGCTGCAGGATGGAAACGGGATACGGAATGCCGGTGAGCGCCGCATGCACGAGTTGGCCGGCGAGCGGCGCGGGAATGCTCTTGTCCTCCCCACGGACGGCGAGGGAGCGCAGCAGAACTCGGAGCGGCAGGGCCGGAGCGAGCGGCCGGCCCTTGGGTGGCGGAGTGTTGCGAACGATCGCGAGGTCTCGGAAGTGCGCGGCCAGATGAGTCTCGACGTCCCGGACATGACTCTCCAGCCAGTCGCGGAGGATCAACCGCCCTTGAGCGCCCGAGAGGGTGAGGGCGTAGAAGGCCGAGGCGTCGTCGATGCCGGCTTCCACTCCGCTCCACAGCGACTGGTACAGAGCGCGGACGCTCTCCGGGTTGGCTTCCAGCAGACCGATGATCTGGCTGGCGAAATCGTCGCCCGCCGGAGTGCGCGCCCAGAAGCAGACGGCGGTGTCGGCGCTCAGCCGCAGATGGCGGGAGGGGAGCGTCTGGCCCGGCTGGATCGGGTCGGGGAACGCCGGGTGAAGGAGGCGGTTGAGGGCCGTGGAGCAGGCCTCGGCGGCGGCGCGGGAGATGTGGGCATTGTCGTTGCCCTCCCAGCCGTAGGATTCGAAGGCGTTGCTGTTGAAGGAGACCAGGGCGACGCCGCTGGTGGAGCCACCGGGGACGTTCTTGATCAGCGGCACCGTGGCGGCCCGGGGCGCCAGCCGGCCGGAAACCAGACAGAGCTGGAGCGCGGCGCCGCCGCCATCCGGAAGCGCGCGCAGCGACCGCCAGAAATCCCGGACTTTCGCACGCGAGGTGACGAGCTGGTCGACATCGGGAGCGTAGACGAAACCGAAGAGATCGTTGCCGGCGCACTCCTCCGGCAATTTGACGGCGATCTCGCCCCGGCCGAGGCGGTCGAGGAAGCGGCAGACGGCGCGGATTCCTTCGTCCCCCGTCGCCGCCAGGCACTCCTCGGCGCGCTGCCGGAAGAGGGCGAAGCGAGCGGCCAGCTTCTCGGGCTCGCGGCGCTTCGCCGGATCGCTCTCGGGATCGAGGCCGAGGGCGTATTCGGCCTTGTCGAAGAGAAAGAAGGCGCGGTCGCCGCTGGTACGGCCCGCTTCGCGGGGCACCTCGTAGTTGGTGGGCCGGGGGCGCGCCTTCTTCTTCCCCTCCTCGGAGGATGGAATCGTGTGGGTACCGTGGAGGCCCAGGAGCGAGCCGTCCTCGCCGACCGTGATCAGCCAGGCGAGCGGCTTCCACTCGAAGTCCGGATCTGCCGTCAAGTGCTCGGTCTCGGCGAGCTGATAGAGCGCCTGGAGGATCACGCCGCACCTCCGGCGGTTGCGGCCTGCACCGCTTCGGGCTCCGCGGGCACTTCGAGGATGCCGCGCTCGAGCCGGGCCTGGAAGAAGACCGGCCGGTTGCGCTGGGGGGAGTACTCGACATCCCAGAGCATCAGTCCGAGGTCCTGGGTGATGTCTTCGGCCGGCGGCGCGCCCGCGGCGGGGAGGATCTCGGCGTCGAGCTCCCGGCAGCCGAGGTAGGGCTGGTGGAAGCACTGTCCCTTGGCGACCCGGCGCTCGAAAATCTCCACGAACTTCGTGAGGTTGTCGAGCGGGCCGGCCCGCCCGGTCATCTCGAACCGCGCTTCGATCAGATAGTCCACGTCGCGCAAGGCGAGTGTGTTGCGCTGAGCGCGGTCGTCATCGGCGAAATAGGGAGAAACTTCTCCCCCGTCGCGGACGACGGCGGCGGCCGGCGCGACCGCCCGGTGGCTGACCTCATTGCGCCGGAAGGCGAGGAAGCGGATGGGCTTGAGCACGTGGATGCGCTCGATTCGCCATTGGATGGCCGGCTTCCACAACACGGCTTCGAGCAAACCCCGGGCCGCGGAGGGAGTCATCACCGGATACGAAACCCGCTCGACCTTGAGCTCCGGGCGAGTGAAGCAGGCGAGCGGACCGCGGGCTCGCAGGCGGAGGGTGGGGCTTCGGTTGGGCGTCATGCAGCGTTCCTCCTGATCGAAGGCTCAGATGATGAGCTGCGCGGGATCGGGCCGCGGATCGTCGTCGGCGACGAGGCCAAAACGGGGGTGATACAGGTGATGAAACGGCGGGGTGAGGGCATTGACGCCGTCCACCACGGCTTCGAGCGCACCGAGCCCCATCAACAGGGACACGGTCTCTCTCCGAATGTTGACGGTGAAAGGTTGCAAGGCGCGCCGCCGAAGACGGTCGGGGCCGTCCCGCCGCAGGGCGGCGAGGCGCTCCCCGGCTTCTCCGTAGGGGACGACGATGGCCTCGGTGGCGTCCTCGATCAGGCGGAGCTTCCGGGCGATGCTGGCGAAGCACAAACCCTCCCGGAGCGCCTGGATGTGCTCGGGGTCTTTCTCGCAGAGGAGGTACAGCTTGCGGAAATAGAGGGTGTGCATCTCGGGATCGTCGAGATCGATCGTCCCCCCTCGCTCGGCGAGCATCTCCTCCATCACCGCCAAGCCTTTCCGCGGGATGCCGGCCGGAGGCCGGGTCTCGGCGCGGAAGAAGACGACTTCACCGAGAGCCGGCAGGAGCAGCCCCTCGCGGTTGCAGCGCCCCGCGGCCTGCGCCAGGCTGTCCAGCCCTCCCAGGCAGCGGTAGACGACCGGGAAGTCGACGTCCACGCCGGCCTCGATGAGCTGCGTCGAGACCAGCCGGCACGGTCCATCTACCGCCAGCCGTTCGCGGACCTCCGCGAGCGTCTCGGAGCGGTGGGCCGGGCACATCAGGGCGGAGAGGTGGAAGGCCCCCTCCTCGGGAAGAAGCTCGGCGAGCGTGCGGGCGTCCCGGCGCAGATGGACCACCGCGAGCGCCCGGTCTTGGCCGAGCAGGCGGCGGGCCAGCTCGGCATAGGAGAGGGGAGGCTCGCCCGCCACCGGCCAGACGGAGCGGACGCGCTTTAGGTCGCGGGCCAGGGCCGCCGGCTCGGCGATGATTTCGTGTACGCCTTGGAGCCCCTGCGGCAAGCCCTCTCGACGGACCAGGGCGGGCTGAGTGGCGGTCGTGAGCACCACGGAACAGCCGTAGTGGTCGACCAGCTCGCGCAGCGCGTCGAGCACCGTGAGGAGGTAGGGAATGGGCAGCGTCTGCGCCTCATCAAGGAGGATCACGCTCCTCGCAATGCGGTGCAGCTTGCGGCAACGAGAGGGAGAATTGGCGAACAGCGACTCGAAGAGCTGGACGTTGGTGGTGACGACCACGGGAGCGTCCCAGTTCTCGGCGGCGAGCCGGCGGCGTAGCTCGGCCTCCCGGTTCCGCTCCTCGGCCGCCAAGGGATCGAGGGCCGAGTGGTGCTCCAACACGTTCCGCGGACCCAGAGCGCCGGCGTAGACCCTGGCGTTCTGCTCGATGATGGAGGTGAAGGGAATCGCCACGATCGCTCGCCGCAGGTCCCAGCGCTCGGCGTGGCGTAGCGCGAAGGCCATCGCGGCGAGGGTCTTGCCGCCCCCGGTCGGCACGGTCAGGCTGAAAAGCCCGCGGGGACGCTCGGCTGCCGTACGGCATGCGGCCAGTACCTCGGCCCGCCGCCGGTTGACGAGGGACTCCCGTTTCTCCTCCGGCAACCCGGCGAGGAACCGAACGAGATGCTCGTCGAGACGCCGCCGGAGACTGGGGATGTCGTCATATTCGCCGACGGCCAGCCGCCGCCCCGGTGAGTAGAATTCCTCGGTCGCCAGGAAATCCGCGTCCACGAGGGCCGAGAACAGGAACCGGGTCCAAAGCTCCAGGCTGCGGATGCTCGCTTTGGGGTCGCCCTCGAGCTTTGGGAGCGCCGGCAGCGGCATCTCGGTGAGCCCGGTGGGAAGGCCCTTCAGGTCTTTAAGGAGCGGGACATTTTCCTTCAGGCGCTGCTGCAGAGGCCTGGGACCGCCGCCCTCGGGGGAGTCCGCGAGATCCGCGAGGCCGGCGTGATGACCGGCGATGGCGAAGGCAAGAGGCAGGCCCGTGACCTTATTCCTGGAGGATGCGAGCGCCGCTCCCACTCCGGCATGCTCGACCGACTCACCGCTGCCACGCAGCCGCGCCTGAAACTCGGGCCGGGCCTTCCCGAGGTCGTGCCACAACCCCGCGAGCCGGCCCCACTCTCCAGCCTCGAACGCCGCCGCGAATTCCTCGGCCCGGAAAGCCACGGCTCGGAGGTGAGCCTCCAGCTCCTCCCACTCCGATTCCGAATGGCCGGCGAGGCTGTGGGCGAAGAGGATAGACATTATGAAGGCTTCCTATGTGAACATAGGTTACGATCTTCACCTTGAGGATGGGTCGTGACCGACTATCATATTCAATATCTTCTACAGCGATGAGGACGGCGGGTACATCGCCGATATCCCCAACTTGCAGGCGTGCTCGGCCTTCGGCGTCACTCCTGCGGAGGCGTTGAAAGCGCTGGAACAAGCGAAGAAAGCTTGGCTGGCGGTCGCTCGCGAGACGGGCAAATCCATCCCACCGCCCCGGTATCGCCCTCTCATCTACCAGGTTGCCGGCTGAGGCGGCCGACAGTCGTCAGCCTGCCAAAGGCAAGCGTCTCCCGAAGCCTTTGTCCGACAAGGCAAGCGCTTCGCGAAGCGGAGCGCCATAACTTCTACGGGCCTACAGACCCGCGATCTTAGCCGTCGTCAGCCCCAGGGTGCCGAAGATGCGGCGGACGTACTCGCGGGTCTCGCGGTAGGGGGGGATGCCGTTGTAGCGCCAGACGGCGTTCTCGCCGGCGTTGTAGGCGGCGAGCACCTTGGAGA
>C688J35102_120989495_pt1 | contig 11579 bp, 8 predicted proteins | sample HopSoiMetagenom2_FD_35102 | JGI IMG/M metagenome (IMG submission 35102)
AGGTGAAGCGTCCGGATCGCATGTTCGACGCCGAGGGACATCCGCTCGGCATGCGTCAGCTCGGCGTGCAGGAAGTCGACATCGTCTCAATCGTCAAGCCGATTACTAAGTACGCTGTCACAGTGCTTGATCCGTCGCGCATCCGCTACGAGTTGGAAAAGGCGGCCCACATCGCGACGACCGGCCGCCCGGGTCCGGTCTGGGTCGATATTCCTTTGGACGTGCAGGCATCCCCCATCGAAGCCGACCAGCTTCCCGGATTTAATCCGGAGGAACAGGAAGTGGTCGCTCCGTCAGACCTGACCGATCAGGTACGCTCCGTCATCCAGGCGCTCAACGCTGCGGAACGTCCACTGCTGTTTGCCGGTAACGGGATTCGCCTTGCGCGTGCAGAGAAGGAGTTTGCCGACCTGGTGGAGTTGCTCGGCATCCCCGTCGTTGCCACCTGGTGCGCGGCTGATCTTATCGCCAGCGACAATCCGTTGTACGTAGGGCGCCCCGGCTCTGTTGCGGCACGCGGCGCAAACTTCGCCCTGCAGAACTGCGATCTGCTCCTTTCGATTGGCGTCCGCCTCGATTTCGCCATCACCGGTTATGCCCCGGATAAGTTGGCGCGTGCCGCACACAAGATCATGGTGGACATCGACGCTGCGGAGCTTGGAAAGTTAAAGGGCTTTGTCCAGCAACCGATCCAATGTGATGCCGGTCTCTTCCTGCGCGAGTTGCTCAACCAGAAGTCCGCGATCCAACAGCGAAAGCGAACCGCTTGGGACCAGCGGTGTGCCGACTGGAAAACCCGATACCCGGTTGTTAAGGAGGAGCACCGACATCCGGAGGGTCAGGTCAGCATCTACAATCTGGCTCAAGTCATCGGCACCGAATCGAAGCCGGACGATCTTCTGATCAGCGGCAGTTCCGGGGCTGGCATCGAGATCTTTCTCCTGGCTTGCCCGACTCGTACAGGTCAGCGAATTTTTCACACTGCCGGGCTGGGATCAATGGGATTCGGATTACCGGGGAGCATCGGTGTGTGCCTCGCAGGCGGCAGGAAGCAGACCATCTGTGTCGACGGCGACGGCGGATTTCAATTCAACATTCAAGAGCTCGAGACTGTGGCACGGCTGAATCTGCCCATCAAATTCTTCGTGTTGAACAATGACGGATACGCCTCCATTAGAGCTTCGCAATCAAACTACTTTGGCAAGGCCAGCATTGGCTGCGATTCCCGAACGGGACTTACAGTTCCTGATCTCTCGAAAGTAGCTACGGCATATGGCGTCAAAGCAGCCGTGATCCGGGACCAAACCAATTTGCGCGAAGAGGTACGCAAGGTGCTTAATACGCCGGGACCAGTCGTTTGCGACGTGCACGTTATTCCCGACGAAAGCCGCGCACCACGTCTTTCCAGCTTCCAGAAGCCTGACGGTTCGTTTGTCTCGAAACCCCTCGAAGACCTCTGGCCATTCCTGCCTCGGGAAGAGTTCTACGCCAACATGATCGTTGCGCCTCTACCGGAGTAATACCCCAGCAGTATGACGTCTGAGCGAATTCGGCACCTTCGCGAGAAACTGCATTACCTGCTGAGTGAATCAGTTTCCGAGGCAATCGCGCGAGAGCGATCGGCTTTTGACGAATACGCCGGTACTTGCCGCAATCGGATTGTGTTGTTTGGCGCCCGCAAGCTTGGGCGTAAGGCGCTGGCAGGCTTGCGGGCAGTCGGCATAGAACCACTCGCTTTCAGCGACAACGACCCGCGGACGTGGGGCACGACGCTCGACGGACTTACCATCTACCCACCACGCGATGCAGCGGAACGCTTCGGAACACACGCGATATTTGTCGTTACCATATGGGGATACGGTTCTGTCGATCCCATGGCAGCGCGCTGCCAGGCGCTCCTGGAGCTGGGTTGTCACAGGGTTATTCCGTTTGTGCCGTTGTTCTGGAAGTTTTCGGATCAGTTCTTGCCCCATGGTGCACTCGATCTGCCCCACCGTGTCATCGAGAGCGCACCCGATGTACAACGTTGTTTCGAGATACTCTCGGACGAAGACTCGAAGACCTGCTTTGTCGAACAGATCGCCTGGCGAGTGACCGGGGACTTCGACGCTTTGTCCGATCCGGTGAAGGATGCCATCTACTTCCCGGATTTCGTCGATCCGCTGCAGGCACCCGAAACGTTTGTCGACTGCGGAGCATACGACGGCGATACTGTGCTCGATTTCCTGGAGCGCAATCAGTATCAGTTTGGGAAGGTGTTCGCGTTTGAACCCGACCCGCAGAATTTCCGAGCCCTACAGGAGAATGTGTCGCGGTTGCCGACGGACGTGCGTGAGCGCATCCAAACTTCCCGTTACGCGATGGGTGAGGAGAGTATAAGGGCGTCTTTCGCGGCCACCGGAACCGTGGGGGCTTCTTTCGGGCAAGGCTCTTTTACCGTTCAATGCATGGCATTAGATGAAGCGCTTCGGCACGAATCGCCCACGTATATCAAAATGGATATCGAGGCCGCCGAGCCCGCGGCAATCCGCGGATCGCGGAACTTGATCCGGGAAAATCAGCCTGTTGTGGCGGCGTGTAGTTACCACCTCCAGGATCATCTGTGGACCATTCCACTTTTGCTCTTTGATACCAACCCTGACTTCGCGATCGTGCAGCGTCAACATACGCAGATGGTGGAAGATCTGGTGACGTATGGTGTTCCCTATGGCCGTTTCATCGATGGCACTGAGACTTGATGAAGACTATCAGCATCATTACTCCTTGTTATAACGAGGAAGAGAACGTACGTGAGCTCTATAACCGGGTTCGGGCAGCGATGCTCAGCGTGGGCCGTTATCGTTATGAGCACATCTTCATCGACAACTCCTCGCGCGATCGAACTGTTCCCATTCTGAAGGAGATCGCGAGGGAAGATCAGAACATCAAGGTAATCGTGAATGCTCGGAATTTCGGGCATATACGATCTCCGTTCCACGCCTTCCTGCAAACTTCCGGCGACGCGGTCATCGGACTTGTCGCGGACCTGCAAGATCCGCCCGAGATGATTCCTGAGATGATCGCCAAATGGGAAGAGGGCTACTCGATGGTTCTCTGTCTCAAAACGGCGAGCCAGGAAAACAAGCTGATGTTCTGGATGCGAACTGTGTATTACCGACTGGTTCAACGCTTGTCGGACATCAACACGTTCGAGAATTTCACAGGATTTGGCTTGTATGACCGCCAAGTGGTGGAGGCTGTCCGCTCCTTCGACGACGCTTATCCGTATTTCCGAGGCATGATCGCGGAAATTGGCCTGCCTTACTATACGTTGACGTTCAATCAGCCGCGTAGAATCCGCGGCATCACAAAGAACAATTTCTACACGTTGTACGACATGGCGATGCTGGGCATCACTAACCTGTCGAAAGTTCCACTCAGATTCGTCACGTTCTTCGGCTTTATCAGTGGTGCGTTCTCCCTCCTTGCCGCTATCGGGTATTTTCTTTACAAGCTCATTTTCTGGAGCAATTTCTCTGTGGGCGTTGCGCCTCTCGTGATTGGCCTGTTCTTTCTGGGTTCCGTGCAACTTGTGTCGATGGGGATCCTCGGAGAGTACATCGGGGCTATCCACACGCAAGTACTAAAGCGTCCCTTGGTGATCGAAAAAGAGCGCATTAACTTCGAGTACCCTCCTGGGGAACCGATGCGGGGGATTTAGCTTTTTCCGCACAAATGCGACCATAAGAATGGTTGGTTTTTGAGTACCCGCATGAGTGAATTGGGCGAGCCAAAAAAATCTTCTAGCAAGAAAGCTCTGTATTGGCTGATTGCGCTGGTGCTTGCCGGCGTCTTGCTGTATTTCTCACTCCGCGGAATCGAGTGGGCTGAAGTCTGGCGAACCGTATCTAGGGCATATCTTCCCTACCTCTTCCTCGCTCTGTTGATTGCGACGTTTTCTCTTTTCGTGCGTGCCTACCGGTGGCGAATTCTCTTGCAGACCCAGGGCTCGGTGCCGGTCAGTACCGCATTTTGGGCAACCTCGGCGGGCTACTTCGGCAACAACTTCCTGCCGGCCCGCGCTGGCGAGTTGGTGCGGACCATGATGGTGAGTTCGGAGACCGGACTCGGCAAAACGTTTGTATTGACAACCGCCCTGACGGAGCGCCTCGCGGATGCAATTGCACTCGTACTGATCAGTTCAATCGTGCTGCTCACGCTTCCGTTCAGGCCGGGCTGGTTCGACAACGCCGCGCGTCCCTTTGCAATTCTCGGCTTCGGCGGAGCATTAGCGATCCTCATCGTGCCGAAGCTCGAGAAGGTCTGGCACGGGCTTGTCATGCGCTTACCTATCCCGAAGTCGATCGGCGATAAGCTCGCGGAGAGTTTGACGCACGTTCATGCGGGGCTTCGAGCATTTCACGATTGGGGCCGCCTGGTCGGCTTCTTGTCGCTGACGATGGTCATCTGGTTCTCAGATGCATTGGGCACCATAGTCGGCATGCGCGCTTTGGGCATGAGCACTACATTCGCTGTGGCGCTTTTATTGATTACCGGGCTTGGTCTGGGCAGCGCACTCCCGTCCACACCTGGATACGTCGGAATCTACCAGTTTGTTGCCGTCGGCGTGCTTGTCCCGTTCGGATTCAGCAAAACGAACGCGATCGCGTACATTCTCCTTGCGCAAGCCTTACAGTATGTCTACATCACGTTCTGGGGCCTGATAGCATTCGCCCGATCACGAGGCGTGGGCTTCCGATCACAGACAGTGCGACGGCAAGCCGCCACTCTGGAGCCGAAAGAAATAGCTAAGTAGCCTGCTACATACCTTCCGTGCTTTGAAGATTCCGTAGCCCGCAAATGGAACCCGCAACGGTCTCACTTTGCAGTGGGAATCTTCACTTGCGGGCAGTGATAACCCTTGTCGATCAAACCATAAAGAGCGTTGGTCTGCGTAATCCACAAGTAGACTCGATGTTGGGAATCGCTGAAACCCATACCTTTCGAATCCGTTTCACCTCTCACCAAAATGAAAGTACGCTGTTTCCAATCGTGGACCGTTACGCTTGTTCTGGCGAAATCGCTGAACTCGATCGATAGGTCTGCGCCGGACTGGCAACTGTAGTGCCGAATCTCTCGCGGATCTGTGTCCGATGCGGCACCGTGGGTCAGCCTGACAAACGCTGCAGCAGCTAGCAGCGATAGACAGGCCCGATGAAGCATGCATGACTTGGCTTGGGGGCTACGGCTTAACTACGACTGTTCTCTTCGACTCTGGCGCCCGACCCCGCAACACTCACCCTCGTTTCCTTCCATAGTTTCTGAGCTGGCAAGAAGAACACGGCCGTTGCGCAGAGCGCCGCAGCGACTAAAACCAGGAATGCGCGAATCACGCCCGTGAGTCGCTTTAATGCGGTTCGCTCAGGAATAAATGGATCTAAAAGCGCCGCTCCATAGAAGCAGGCCTGCCCGGCTCCCGCGAGGATCAAGAGCGGTTGCGGCAGGAAGAACGTCGTGACAAGCGCGGCCAGCATCGCAAACGGAAGCAGCAATCGGCCTAGCTTATGAGATAGGAAGTGGATGAACCGGCGATTGCCGGGCCAAAGAAGTTGCGGGAACCGAGCAAGAATCTGGTAGATACCTGCCTGCGTTCTTACTTTCCGCCGGAACTCCGAATGCAGCGACGTCGGGAAATCATACGCTTTTGCTTCGTCCTCGAAATAGATCCGGTAACCTTTGAAGGCCGCTGCGAACGGCAGATAGACATCGTCGAGCAGAATGTCTGCCGGGATCTCTTGTTTGAGGCTTGCGCGGATCGCGTAGATCGCACCCGTAGCTCCGAGCATCGCGTCAATGCGATTCAGATTGCGCCGGATCCACTTCTCGTATTTCCAGTACAGGCCGGTGTTGTACTCTTCGAGGCTTTCGCCTGCGCGAATCACAAGCTCGCCGGTGACGACGCCAACGGTTGGTTCGGCGAAACAGCTCACGAGTTTCGAAATCGCATCCTGCTCGAATGGCTGGCGGACATCGGTTAAAACGACAATCTCGCCCGTGACGGCTTTCAGCCCTTGAGTCACCGCGATCGCCTTGCCCCCAGCCGGGAGGGGCAGCAGGCGTACGCGCGCATCGCCAAATCCGCGAACAATCGCTTCGGTGCTGTCGATAGATCCATCCGAGACGACCACAATCTCAATCAGATCGCCAGGGTAATCGGATTGGAGAAGAGAACGCAGCTTTCCTTCAATCCAGCGCTCCCCGTTTTTCACCGGGATTAGAATCGAAATCCGAACGGCCTCGCGTTGTTTCCGAATCGGCTTCGGAAATAGCCGCGCGTAAACCGAAAGGAGTAGCGGATACCCAATCAGTACGTAGAGGATGAAAGCAAGAACGGCGAAGAAGATGGAGGCAGCGAGAGTCATGCGCTGCGCAGAGCTGCCGCGTCTTTGACCGACGGCAATGCCCGCTCGAACTTCCTCGTTACTTGCTTCCAGGAGAAATTTTCTACCACGAGTTGCTTTGCCGTTTGCGCTAAGCCTTGGCCGACGGCCGGCTGCTCGAGAAGTTCAAGGCAGTGCTGTGCAAAGCGCTCTGGCGTATCTCCAATGCGAATGGTGGCGCCATCCTGCAGCGGCAGACCTTCCGCGCCGATCGTAGTGGACACAACGGGTGCACCCGCCGCCATAGCCTCAAAAATCTTAAGCCGGGTGCCGCCGCCGATGCGAAGCGGAACAATTGATACCGCGGATTCCCAAAGATAGGGACGGACGTCCGGGACGGTTCCCGTAACGGTAATCCCGGGCGTCTTGGCCGCTTCAACAATGGATGGAGGCGGTGTGCGTCCTACGATTGCAAGTGTGCATTGCGGCCTTTTCGCCCGAATGATCGGAAACACTTCGCTCAGAAACCAACGCATTCCGTCGATGTTCGGCATCCAGTCCATGGAACCCACGAACACCAGATCGTGCGATAACGAAGCGGAGGCCGGTTTTTCGAAATACTCCACGTCCACACCGGTGGGGACCGACGAAACGCTCTTAGCTCCGAAGCGTGAGCGCATCATGTGTTCGTCCACCTCGGACACGGCCACGATGTGGGCCACAGCCCGGCACACATCGCGCTCCCAATTAAACATCTTCTTGGCTTGTCCCGCAAAGTAAGCACGGTGGGCGAGCGTCTTACCGGTCTTGGCGTGGCGATCCCAGATCATCGACTCTACATTGTGCTGAAACAGTGTCCATGAGCTCAGATCATCGATGTTGATGGCAGGGAAGAGAAAGTCGCAGATTTTCGCGTCAAAGTTGTGCTCAGCGGTGACCTTCTGGATCGTCTCTCGCATTGCTTGAGATCGATAGCGCATACCCGCGACGGGGATGCGTGAGGCCAACCCTTGAGCCAACTGGAAAGCAAAGGCCGGCGACGTTTTGGGAACTACCTTGTGCGCGACCGGGTATGCGTACGAACAATACTCTGAGCTGCGCCGCAGCCCTTCAGGATTCGCAGGGTCGTCGAAGGCTACGTAGTGCAGTTCGTGGTCTTTGTGGAGCTGGCGAACCATCTCGAGGGTGCGGATCTGGCCCCCGCGAGTCGTCGGATGCAGAAAATCAGTTTTAACCCAAAGAATCTTCACGCTGTCACCCGCGCCGGTGCGGTTGCCAACAGGCCATCCCAATACTCTTCCTGCCGCCCGGCGAACATCATCTCGCCCCAGATTTGCAGGTTCAGAAGACGCCAGAGCCGATCCGTCGCGTCTTCGACCCCGCTGCGTTGTTTGGCAACAAGTTCCTCAACGTAGTTCAAGCTCACGTATTCCGAAAGGAACGATTTGCGCCGAAGCAGAAGAGAGATGATTGCGTCGTTCTCTTTATCTCTGAACCACTGCCGCAGTGGCGTCGGGAAGCCCATCTTCTTGCGATAGATGATGTCGTGGGGCAGCAGATCTTCTGCCGCCTTTTTCATGATGTATTTGCCCGATTTCTCGCGGATCTTCAAGCTGTCGGGGACGCGGGATGCAAACTCGACGAAAGTGTGATCGAGGAACGGCACCCGGCTCTCGATTGAACACGCCATGCTCATCTGATCCTGTTTCATGAGCAACTCGACGAGATAGGTTTTCGCATCCGCGTAGAGCATCTGGGCCAACGTGGATCCCGATCTCCGGTTCCAGTAATCGAGATAGGACTGGTAAGGATTGGACCCGTTTTGTTTCAGAAGCATGGCGTTGCGCTCTGAGGTCGAGAACGCACCGTAGAAATTGTCGAGTTGTAACGACTCGACCGAACCGTCTCTGCCGAGGAATGTGTGTTGCAGTTTTCTCCGAAGATCACGGGAAATCAGGGTAGAAGAATCGATCGTGCCGCGAACGCCCTGGCGCAACAAGCCCGGAACCACCTTGTAGAGATCCGCCCACCGGCGATTGAACAAATAGTGCTGGTAGCGATGATATCCGGCAAAAAGCTCGTCGCTTCCTTCACCCGTTAACACGACGGTGACATGTTCGGCCGCGAGCCGCGATACGAAGTACAGGGAAACACTCGAAGGCCACGCGATGGGCTCGTCTTCGTGCCAGATGAGCCGCGGTAAGGCATTGAAGAAATCGTCCGAGCTGATCACGATCTCGTGGTGATCAGTGCCAATCGCTTCGGACACCTGCCGCGCGTAAGCGAGTTCGCTGTACTCGGCCTCCCGATAACCGACAGCAAATGTCTTAACGGGCTCAGACCGCATGCGCTTCATCAGTGCAGCGATGGCGCTCGAATCAAGACCGCCGCTCAGGAACATTCCGAGAGGCACGTCGCTCATCAGCCGCATGCGAACGGTCTCTTCCAGCCGCTCTCGGCACTCGCGAATCCATTCTTCGTCCGACTTGCGTTCGGAAGAATCGGGCGCCGGAACGTCCCAGTATTGCCGGACGCTAAGCGACCCCGTACGGGCATCGAGGGTCAGCGTGTGCCCAGGCATCAGCTTGCGTATGCCTCGATAGAAGGTCTGATCGCTGCTGATGTATCCGAAACTCAGGTATTCGGGCAGAACCTCTTCCGCGAAGGAGGATTGAATCTCAGGATGGCGGAGTAAGGCTTTGATTTCTGACGCGAAGGCGAAAATCCGGTCGTTTTGAAAGTAGTAAAACGGCTTGATTCCCAGGCGGTCGCGAGCGCAAAACAGCGTCTGGCGGTTGCTGTCCCAGATAGCGAAGGCGAACATCCCCCGGAATCTCTCGACGCAGGCAGGGCCATATTGCTCGTACGCATGGATGATCGTTTCGGTGTCGCAGCGGCTGACGTACTGATGTCCTGCACCCTCGAGCGCGGGTCGGATGGACGCGTGATTGAAGATTTCGCCGTTATACGTAATCCACTGGGAGCCGTCTTCGTTGGACATCGGCTGGTGTCCGCCGGCAACGTCGATGATGCTGAGCCGTCGGTGGCCGAGAAATGCCGTTCCGTCTTCGTGGATTCCGTGTCCATCTGGACCGCGGTGCCGAATGGCTTCCATCATGTGCCGCAGGTCCGCGGCCGAGCCCGAAACTGGCTTAAGTTTTACAAACCCACTGATTCCACACATTAATCCGAATTCCTAAGTCGAGGGTCGCTTCGCGAAATAGTCGTTGGCGAGGCCGTGGCGAAAGCGCCGTGGACGTGGGCGCTGAGGGCGCAACGGAGTGCCTCCGTACGGCACAGGGCGCCCTGTCGGACGCACGGGAGCCGCTGACCGCTGCGCCCCGCCTGCTGGTGACAAACTCGTCCCGGCCAATGATTGTTCCTGTATAAGACGGATTGCGGCTGCCAAAGCGAAGAAGGTTGCCAGGATATGGGTATATCCCACGCTCAGGAAGAAGATCCCTGCAAACAATGCGCCCGACGAGTAGATCAGGTAACGGGCACACGCCATCATTCCGGGGTCTACGTCCGCGCTCTGGCGGTAGGTCCGATACGCGTAACGGAACGACAGCACCACCGTCGCAGCGAACACAAAGAAACCAGGTAGTCCGGTTTCGCTCGAGATCTGTGTGTAGGTGTTGTGGGAGACGAGGCTCTCACCGCCTGCACCCGTTGCGGCTTTCCGCTCATCCCAACTCACGAACGAGAAGTCGCCCGGTCCGACTCCAAATATGGGGTGGTGAAGAGTCATCTGCAGGCTCTGAATCAGGAGCGCTTTACGCTCTTCGCTCGATGCGATATCCGCTCCCAGGCGATTACTGGTTGCTTTGTCATATGTTCCTTCGTGAGAGAAGAAGGTCATGTAACGCGCTTTCAGATAGTCGGGAAGCAGAACAGACGATGCGGCAACTGCGATCAGTGCGCCCACAACGATCATGATCTTCTGATTACCCTTCGAGAAAACGAGGGCGATGAACATTAAAGCCACCAGCGCAATAAGGCCGGAACGTGATCCGGCGCGGGCGAAGGCGGCGTACATCGGTACGGTGGCCAACAGGAACGCGACTTTCTTGAACCCTTCTGCCCGGCTGGCCTTGAACCACCAGAACGGCAGTCCAGCTACCATGGTCAGGGCAAATTCATTCGGGTCGCCGAGTGTCCCGCCGGGCAGCGCCACTCTGCCTTGAACACTGACGCCCATATAGAAGCTTAAGAGAGCGGCTGTTACCGTGGCGTACGCATAGGCGCCACCAATCTTTTGCCAGTCGCTCACTGACCGGACCGTCTGGACGATAATCAGGAAAATCGCGAAGGACTGCAACTGCCACTGGACGTACGGCATACTGCCTGCGCGCCAGTAGCTGAAGGGGAAACAAATAACCACCCAGATCGTGAACGCCAGAAAGTATTTCGAAATACTCGATGACATGACGCGCTTCAGGTTTCCGGCGGCAATTGTCATGATGATCAGCAGAATAAGCATGATCATCGGAATGTGGAGGAACCAGATCGGCGAGACGTCCAATGCTCGGCCGGTTATCAGGTAGACGTAGATCGCGAGCAGCTTAACGGCCAACGAGGCGGGCGGATCAACCTTCGTGGCTGGCGCAGATGCGTTGGAAGCTGGGGAGGGAAGCCGTCGCGTTCCCGGCTGTGGACCGGCGAAAGTACTCATGAATGTTTCCGAGCGAATAAGTCTGGCCTTAGCAACTCACAGACCATGCTCATGACTGGGCACGCGTAGGCAAACTCGGTCACTCTCAACGAAGGTACGCAGCCGTTTTAGCCATTGTCGCATGATTTGGAGTGGGGCCGAAACGGACTTCCTCCCCACACTTTCACTATCGGCGGCTTCAATGCCGAAACTATTGTTTGTCTGAGGCCAGAAATTTCTGAGGCCGAAAAGAGAAGGCGAATTCAGCATATGCGCTCGTTTGCGGAAATATCGTTCCGCGCCCGCCAAGAGGCGGCAAACCTGTTTCTGCTTGCACGGCAACCGCGGTTCTCGGGTGCCGGTCCGGGAAGCCTTTCACTTCCCGATCCAATCCGCACGGCCGAGGCGCTACGCGGCTCTGAATACGCAAATCAAATCATCTCGATGGCGGAACAGGTGCTGAGACACCGGTTTCCCCTCCTGGCTCTCGAAATCGAAACGGGGCCCGCAATCGACTGGAGGCGAGACTACCGGAACGAGAAGCAATCCGGGATTGCCTATTTCCG
>C688J35102_120989494_pt1 | contig 11578 bp, 10 predicted proteins | sample HopSoiMetagenom2_FD_35102 | JGI IMG/M metagenome (IMG submission 35102)
GCCTGCCCATGCCTGCAACCGGAGGCCCGCCGCGCCGACAACGGCGCGGCGCTGAACCAGCCTGGCAGAAGACTGCGGACGGCAACCCGCTCAGTCGCCGTAGCGCCAACCCGTCCTCGTCCGGAGGGGCGTCTCCGACGCGACCGGACGCGCCGGCCTCCAACGACGGAGCTCCTCGCGCGCTCGTCGCTCGATCTCGTCGGGGTGGGTGGCGGGGCCCGTCGTCCCTCCCTGCTCCACCGTCCTACGAGCCTTTCCGATAGCCCTGAAGACGGCACTGGCCGGTACCGCCGGGAACTCCTTGGCAAGCCTGATCACGATCAGAGGCACCAGCGGGTACCGGCCGTCTCGTCGGCTGCCGGAGACGGTCACGGGGTCACCCGATCTCGTTGCGCCGGCCGGCACAGCAACGGATCGGCGACAAGGGCGTCCACGCCGGCGGTCTCCATCCGGCCGCCGGCCGCGGAAGCTGCCTGGGATCGCCGTTCATGCCCGCTCGCCCAACTGGACGCGAAGCAGCCACTGGTGCTTTTCCAAGGTCCGGACAACATCGAGAAGGACGTCCTGCGATACAAGGTCGACCTCGCCGACAGGCACCAGCCGGAACCGGACCTCCTCTGCCACCTCGGCGACTCGCCGGGTCATCTCCCACACCGCGATGCGGGCCTCCACCGGCCCCACAGGCACGGGACCGAACCAGGAGCTCCCCGCGACGGTCAACGCCTGCCCATCGATAGCGACCCCGAGAGCCGCGGCACGTTCGGCCACCACGTCGGCGAGCTCGCGCCATGAATCGACGAGTTCGTCGAGGTGCAGGTGGACGGTCCTGGAGCCTGGCCCGACCACCGACCAATGGAACTGCTTGCCGATCAACGAGAGGTTGATGAGCTGCGCGAGTGTCCGCTGAAGATCCTCGCGGATCACTTTCCGGTCATGCGGGGCTGCCAGCGGAGGAAGATGCACCGAATTCGCCACGGACTCCATGCCCACCGTTCCTGGTCTCTTCACCTGCACCCAACGCTGATGAGCTTCACGACCGAAGGCGGCCAGTCGCATCGGGCAGGTCCCTAGGGCGAGGATCGGACCTGATCGACAGTCACCGTCCAGCACACCGGCTTCGGACGACCACTGCCGGGCCCAGCGCCCGCGCGCCGAGGTGCATTGACAACGACGGCCGCGGAGCCCGCCAGCTCCGCCCCTCGCGGACAGCCGACAGACATCGGCCCAGCGATGGGCGGCCGCGCTACCCAGCCTCCCGTTGGACTCGGACGTTCCCGGACACGAAGCGGTGCCTCCCCCGCCACCGTGGATCCACCACATCAGGAGCTCACGTTCGGGAGGTTCACATGACGGAGCAATCGAGAGCCGACCGCCGCGCCGGTCCAGCCGTCGCTCCCCTGACCGGCACCGCGAGCCGAGCATCGCAGGCGTCCGACGCTGAACAGCATGACGCCGAGATCACGCATCTGAGCCAGCACCGGCGCCGGGCCGATTCTGGGGCGGGCCTCAGCGCTGCGAGCGCCGCAAGCGTCCGAGACGCAGCGATCGCCGTCCTTTCGCGCGGGGTGCGATACCTACCCGTCGTTGAAGACGGAATCCTGGTCGGGCTGGTCGCGCTCGCGGGAGCACCGCAACCGGCCCTGTCTTCGCCCCGGCCGCGCACGCGAACCCCACGCTCTCTGCGGTGATCGGCCGGAGAGCGCGGCGAGCGACGCGGCGAGCGCGCTCACCGACGGCGATTCAGGCCTGCACTACACGAGTTCCCGCGGTCGGTGGCTGTTGGCCACGGCCGTCCTCGGTTCCAGCATGGTCGGGCTGGATGCCACTGTCGTAGGGATCGCCCTCCCGCCATCGGCAATGAATTCGCCGTGGGGGGCGACGGTCTGCAGTGGGTCGTCATCGCCTACACCCTCACGCTGGCCGGCCTGCTACTGCTCGGTGGCAACCTCGGTGACCGGTTCGGACGCCGACGGGTGTTCGTCATCGGGTCCGTGTGGTTCGGCCTCGCGTCGGCGCTCTGCGGCCTTGCGCCCGGCGCGATAACGCTGGTGCTCCCCCGCGGACTGCAGGGCGTGGGCGGCGCGCTGCTGACCCCGGGGAGCCTCGCGCTGTTGGAAGCGTCGTTCGTGGCGAAGGACAGGCCGCGGGCCATCGGGGCGTGGTCGGGGCTCAGCGGTGTGGCCGCCGCGGTCGGCCCGTTCGTCGGCGGATGGTTGATCGCGGCGGTCTCCTTGCGGCTGGTGTTCGCTGCACGGGCGCCGGCGACGATGCCCGTGGTTTGGACTCTATAGTCCAGTCCAGCGACCACGCCAGCCGCGGCGACGCTGTCGCGATGAGTAGCGGCTGTCATCGCTCTCCGCACACGGCGGAGATCGACCGAACCATGGAGAGACGAGGAACACCTGCCCATGTCCACACTTCAGCCCGGTGATCGCTTCCCGACCCTGACCGTGCAGCCCGCCGGGGGCGCGGCCTTCGACCTCCCCGATGCCCTGGCGGGTGCCTACGGCGTCGTCCTGTTCTACCGGGGCTCGTGGTGTCCCTACTGCAATGCACAGCTGCGTGCATTCCAGCGGATGGAGACGTCGTTGACGGAGCTGGGAATCAAGGTCGTGGCCCTGTCAGTGGACGACGAGGCCACCACAGCCGCTCTGGTGGCCAAGCATCATCTGGCCTTCCCGGTCGGCTATGGCGCCGACGCTCGGAAGGTGGCCGAGGCAACCGGCGCGTTCCTGAACGACGACCCTCTGTTCCTGCAGTCCACCGGTTTCGTGCTGGACCCCGAGGGGCGTGTCCTGGTCAGCGTCTACTCCAGCGGCGCCATCGGCCGGCTCGTCCCTGATGACGTCATCGGGTTCGTCCGCTACATCCAGGAGCACTGACCCGTCTTCTTCGGGAGACCGGCGGCGCACTGTTACCCGGAGTCAGACTGTCCGTCCTGTGACTGAGGTCGGGATGCTCCGTCGCGGCGTGAACCACGGGGCCATGTGGTTGCCAACGATGCAAGAGTCGCCGGCAGTTGGGCCGTGAGCTCTGCCTCCGGTACAGCGAGAGCGAGAGCGACCGTTTCTGGGATTCGGACCCGGGTCGCCGGATCGGCACGATTGCTCGTCCCCACCTCGTCCGGACCAGCGTGAAGTGGGTCAGCGGTCTCGGAAGCCGGGACGGCCGCGAACGGGCTCCAGGAGATCTGCGGCTGAGGCCACCACGGCGCCGGGAGGACGAATGCACAAGGGGACCGACGTCGACGCCGTGGCAGGCGGGCGGACGATCGCGAAGGCGACCCGGGGCCCGTTGCGGGTCTTCGTCCGGGCGGAGACGCGCGGTGCGGCTCTACTCGTGGCGGCCGCCGCCCTCGCCCTGATCTGGGCGAACATTCCTGCGCTGGACTACGAGGCTGCCTGGAACTCGCCGCTGGCGGTGACGCTGGGGCGGTGGCAGCTGTCCCTGCCGCTGAGGGAGTGGGTGAACAGCGGCCTCATGACGTTCTTCTTCTTCGTGGTGGGGCTCGAGGCCCGACGCGAAGCCGACTTGGGCGAGCTGCGCCAGGCACGTGCCGTCATCCTCCCGCTGGCCGCTGGGCTCACCGGGCTTGCCATCCCCGCGGCGATCTACCTGTGCTTCACCGCCGGTTCCCGGGCCGGTCACGGCTGGGGGACGGCGTTGTCGACGGACACCGCCTTCGCGCTCGGCGCGCTGTCGCTGGTGGGCCCTCGCTACGCCGACCGGTTGCGCGCCTACATCGTCGCGGTTCTGGTCTTCGACGACCTCGCTTCGCTGATCGTGATCGCGTTCGTCTACTCCAAGCGGATCTCGGTCATGCCTCTGCTCATCGCCGGCGGGCTCTTCGCCGTAGTCCTCGGCGTGCGGGCCGCCGGGGTGCGATCCGGCCTGGTGATTCTGGTGCTCGGCGCCGCCATGTGGGGAGCCGTGCTGGCATCCGGCGTCGACCCTCTGGTCGTCGGCCTGGGGACCGGGCTGCTCGCTTACGCCTCACCGGCCCGGCGGACCACGCTCGAGCAGGCCAGCAGGGAATTCCGTCGGTTCCGCGAGCAGCCCACTGGTGCGTTCGCCCGACGCGCCCGCGCCAGTCTCGAGGCCGCGGTGTCGCCGAACGACCGGCTCGCCGCGCTGTGGCTGCCATGGACCAGCTACCTCGTCGTCCCTCTGTTCGCTCTGGCCAACGCGGGTGTCGCGGTCACCGGCCCGACGCTCTGGGCGGCCGTCCATTCACCGGTCACGCTCGGGATCGTGGTCGGTTACGTCGTCGGCAAGCCGATCGCGATCACCGGCGCCTCCGAACTGGTCACCCGGATATCCCGCCGACGTCTGAGGCCACCAGTCGGCTGGGGGGCCGTGGCCGGCGCCGGGACGGCGGCTGGCATCGGGTTCACCGTCGCGCTGCTGATCGCCTCGCGCGCGTTCCACGGGGATCTGCTCCAACAAGCGAAGCTCGGCATCCTGGTCACCATCGTGGCGGCCCCTCTGCTGTCCGCGGCGGTGTTCCGGGCGCTGGACTCCCTGCCGCAACGCACCCACGTTCGTGCGATGCTCGGTGACCCGATCGACTTGGTGGATCTCGCCGAGCCGGTCGATCCCGAGGTCGACCACATCCGAGGCCCTCGCGACGCGCCCGTGACCGTGGTCGAGTACGGCGACTTCGAATGCCCGTACTGCGGCCGGGCCGAACCCGTGGTCCGAGAACTGCTGCGCGAGTTCGCCGATCTCACCTACGTCTGGCGTCACCTGCCGCTCGACGACGTTCACCCGCTCGCCCGGCAGGCCGCTGAGGGCAGCGAGGCCGCCGCCGAACAAGGGGCTTTCTGGGAGATGCACGACCTCCTCTTCCAGAATCAGGACAGGCTCGAACTCGAGGACCTTGTCGGCTACGCCAACCAACTCGGTCTGGACGTAGACCGGTTCACCCGCGACCTCGCCGAGCGCCGACACGCGGACCGGGTGGACCGGGACGTCGAGAGTGCCGACGTCTCCTCCGTCGGTGGCACGCCCACCTTCTTCATCAACGGCCGCCGGCATCAAGGCGCCTACGACATCGGCACATTGTCGGCGTCGGTCAAGGCAGCAGGAGCCCGGGCCGCCATGGACCTGCACGCCGAGCGCTAAGAGTCGGCCGAGCGCAAGGGGGCCGCTACCCCCGGCACGCCCAAGCTCGCCACCGCCCTCCGGCACCGGGCTCGACGGTCCCAACACCGCACCGTGATCTCACTCGAGGGCGAACGCGATCATGCCGGCGGGCATGGTGGCACGGTGCCAGGCCCTGGCGGAGGGTCGGGATAATCCGTACGACGCACTGCTCTCTCAGTGCCACGGAGTCGCCCGATCAAGAGGATCACCGCGAGGACGGCAAGCGCCGCCACGACCAGCGAGTAGACGAGCGCCGTCCTGTTCAGGCCGTACCGCGAGGTCCCGATGCCGCCGATCACCGCGGGAATGCCGGTCGCGAGGTAGCTGACGACGTAGATCGCCGTGATCAAGCCCGCCCGATCGTCGGAGGCTGCCAACGCGACCACGGCCCGGTAAGCGCCCATGAACGCGGGCCCGAATCCAAGTCCGGCGACAGCCGCGCCGACCAAGAAGACGCCCGGCGTCCCAAGCTCGATCGACATGAACGTCACCACGGCACCGACGATCAGAACGAGGCAGCCACCCAACATCACCCTGGACGGCTCCGCCTTCCTCACTGCAACCGAGCCCGCGGCCCCAAGACCGGTGAAGAGCAAGATCAGGACGCCGCCCCACGTCAGGTTGTGGGAGTGGACTTGCTGCGCAACGAGTGACGGCCCCAGTGACAGGTAGAAGCCGGCAAGCGCCCACACCGCCACGAGGCAGGGGGCCGCGACAGCAAGGGCACCTCTGGCTTCGGGAGGCACGCTCACGTGTGGCCGAAGCGAACTCAGAACACCCACGCGACGGGCCCCTGGTTCAGGCATCGACAGAACGGCGACAATGCCGACGCTGAAAGCCCCGAGCAGTAGCCACCAGACGAGGTGGGTGGGCGCGGGAGCGTACTGGGCCAAGACGCTCGCGCCGATGGCGCCCAGCGCCTGTCCGCCCGTCGGTGCCACGCTGGACACGAGCGGCGCAGCAGCGCTGGCAGGCCGCAGATCCAGCAGCGCAGCGCTCGCCGCTCCGCTGATCAACCCAACGGCGACGCCTTGAAGCGCACGGGCGGCGAACAGCGCGCCCACCCCATGCGCAACCAGGAAGACCGTACAGCCGACGGCACTCACAGCCAGGCCGGCAAGGAGCACGGGCCGCCGACCCACATGATCGGACAGTGAGCCGAAGAAGAGCAGCGTGACCAGCAGCACGATGATGTAGACGGTGAACAACAAGGTCAGCGTGGTCGCCGAGAAGCCGAACTGGACCTGATACACCCGGTACAGCGGCGAGACCGTCGCATTTGCGGCGAACGCCAGGAAGGCGATCGCGGCCGCCACCCAGAAGGACGGCCCACTGGACAACAGAAGCCGCCGCGACCTCTGATGCGGGATCGCCTCCCCGATCGCGCTCCCGTCTGGCAGTTCGTCGAGTCGCATCGACGCAGACATTCCTTTCCTCTTTTGGGATCAGGGGCTGCGCAGAATCTCGACGGCACGTCGAGGCGTTGCGCCGCCACCCGCCGATCCCCAGCCACTGCACCGACGCGTCCCGCGAGGCGATCGAAAAGCCGGCGGCGCTGGAGGCCCGGATTGACGCTAGAGAGTGAGGACGACGGCTCCGCCGGCGTGGCCGCTGGTCGTCTGGGCGAGTGCGGCAGCGGCATCGCGCAGGCGGTAGGTGGCAGCGACCGGAACCGTCAGCGTTCCGTCGGCGAAGTGCTTTGCCAGCCTGCGTAGCTGGTCTCCGTCCGGGCGGACGTAGACGTTGGAGACCGTGATGCCACGATCCCCGGCGGGCGGGTCCGAGGTGATCGTCGCCAGCCGCCCGTCGTCCGCGACTGCGCGAAAGGCGTCGGCGGCATAGCCGGGGACCGCGTTGACCGCGGCAGCCACACCCCGGCCTCCGGTGATTGCGCGAACCTGTTCGGGCCAGTCCCGGTCGTAGTAGTCGATCACGTGTTGCGCCCCGAGCGCTCTCACTCGCCGTTCGCTTGCCTGGCCTGCCGTCGCGATGACCTGGGCGCCGCGCAGCGCGCCGAGTGCGACAAGCAGGCCACCTGTCACACCTCCGGCCCCGTGGACCAGGAGCTGTTCACCTGCATGGACATCCAGCGCCTCGCCGAGCACTTGCTCGGCCGTGAGCGCGGGCACCGGAAAAGCCGCCGCGGCCTCCCACGTCACACTGGCCGGCTTTTCGGCGAGCAATGCCGCGGGGGCGATCAGCCGTGGCGCCCAGGTTCCCTGGTCGCGCAGCGGCAGCGGATGTGTCATGACCTCATCGCCGAGCGACCACTCACTGCCCGCGTCTCCCACCGCCAGCACCCGGCCGGCCGCCGCCACGCCGAGCGCTATCGGGGGGACGCCGCCGACGTCCCAGCCGCCGGTGCGGACGAACTCATCCCAATTGCCCACACCGGCCGTCACCACCTCGACAAGAACCTCATCAGGCGCCAACGACCGCGGTTCGCTCACGTCGATCAGCTCGACCCGAGCACCAACCTCCCGGATCCCTGCTACCTGCATCGTCGCCGCCTCTCGTTGTGGGGGGATGGGTTGACGCCGTCTGGCGCCTCGTCCACTAGCCGATCGCGACAAGGCACCTGGCTCGGCCCCGTGGCGACCACCGGTGGGGCCACATTCACCGGTTCTTGTGGTCTGGCCGCTCCGTCGCCGCATGGTCGACGAGCGCGTGCAGACGGCGTCGCCTGGCGATCGGGCGCCTGCGTTCTGGCGCGACCGTCTGCTCGACGCGCAGCCCGCCGACGTAGGGATTCATCCGCCGAGGCAGCCGGCGATCGTGCCACGCAGAGCGCATGACCCATCTCGGCTCGAGCAACTGATCGGCATGTCAGCCACTCTCGCGTGGGGCGACCGGCGTTCGCACCGGGGACAGCCCGAGTCCGATGCCTACTCGTGCGGACGTTCTCGCCCATCGGCTGATCCGGCCGGCCGCGCAGTGGCCCGAGCGCGCGTCCCACGGAGGGACGCCGCCTGTCGCTGGCGCTGCTGCTCCCTCGGCTCTCCCCTGCCGCGGCACCACCCACTACATGAAGCAGCGTTGCCACGAACCGCTGCAGCCCCGCTCGTCTAGCCCATCAGCCGACATCGGCCCGTGAGCGGACCCCGGGCCGGTTCTTGTCGAGCAGATCCTCGTACTGAGGGTAGTGATCCATGAACTCGCGGACCGCCGGGCAGACGACGGTGATCGTGCGACCGGACCCGCGGACGTCGTCGAGAACGTGCGCGATGAGTTCCGTGGCGATGCCGTGCTTGCGGAAGCCGGGCACGACCGACGTCGAGAGAAGCACGAACCGATGACCGACGATCTTGTAGGTGAGTATCGCGACCTCGTCGCTGTTGATCCATGCTCGGTAGACCGCGAGGTCCGCATCGTGGGTGATGTCGAGCTCATAGTCGGAGTCTCGAACGGGCCGGCTCGCCGCCTCCTGCGCGCGAGCGTGCTCCGCGATGTTGGTGACGAGCGCCTCCGTGCCTTCATCGAGCCACTCGCCGTAGTCCGAGAACTGAAGCTGATCATGCAGCGGTTGCCAGCTCTCCGATGGCGTTGTCATCGTCGCGCGACCTCCAGTGGGTCAAGTCTCAATAGGACCAGTCGGTCCATCCGTCGATCAGGCTAACGAACGCCGGCAGCCTTCGGACAAGGGGTCCGTTCAGCAAGGACGCCGGCACATCAGCCGCAGTCGCCCAGAGATCGCGACTGGGTGGTCAGGCATCCCGGGCAGCTCCTTCGAACCACGCAGCACGGACTTCGCCATCCATGCCGAGGCACCGAGAATAGGTTCGGCGGACGCGTGTCGGCCCTGGTGAGGTCCCTAGCTGTAGTGCCCAACAACGTTGTTGACGGAGATCCGGCCCAATCGGGCTCGTCGCTGGGGCCCGGCTCGAAACCCGGAGCTCTACACGGGCGAGCGAGCTGACCACGGGTCCACCTTGGACGCCTCGCGCGTGTGGGAGCAGGACGCGCCACTGGTGTGGGGGCTCGCCACCAGTCGCCCTGCGAGGAGCTCCGACCGTAATAACTTGGACCATACGGTCCACTTGGAAGCCGTAGCTGCGCAGGTCAACCACCACGATCAGGAGCCCACGATGTCCGAATCCTATGCACTCGCCACTGAACCCGAAGGCGTCGTCCCCTCGCTGCTCGAGCGATTCGACTCCGGCAAGTCAGCGCGATGTTGGCCCACTTCGAGCCGGGGGGCGTGTTGATCGCGAGAGACGGGCGAACTCTGAATGATCCGACCGAGATCGCTGCCGAACTCCAGCGCGATATGAGTCTCGGCCTGCCGTTGAAGGCTGAGGCGCACCATGTGTTCGTTGCCGGCGATATCGCCCAGATCGTGGTGGATTGGTCCATTGATGGCACAGGTCCCGACGGCGAACAAGTGCACATCGGGGGCTCGGCAAGCGACGTCGTGCGCCGCGGAGCGGATGGATTCTGGCGCTACCTGATCGACAACGCTCTTGGCACGGCGGCGCGACAGTCCGCCTGACACGTGTGCGCATCCACGTGGTCAACCACGTACCGCCCCGCGGAATACGGTCCGTTGCGAGCCGCGACGGCCCGGCAAGGACGGCGGTAGCACGGTCGGGGTACCAGGTCGCGTGCCGGCCGCCACGGGGAAGGCGGACTCCTGACCCCTCGGCCTGATCCCCTCCCGCCGGCCTGGTCGCCGTGACGGCGCATGCCGTGGCGCCAGGTCGGCACCCCGGCCTTCCTGTGGTGGCGGCGCCGGGCGGCGCACCGGGCACTTCACGGACTCGATCGCCTGGCGGCTCACACACGCTCGCCCCTCGAACGTGAACGCCGATTGAGCGGAAGAGACATGGCATTCCACAGCACGCCGATCGAGCCCGTCCTGGTCATCATGGGTGTATCGGGAGTCGGCAAGTCCACCGTCGCGGGGTTGCTGGCGGGCAGACTCGGCTGGGACCTGGCCGAGGGCGATGACCTGCACCCGACCGCGAACATCGCGAAGATGGCCGCCGGGCATCCCCTCGACGACGCCGACCGATGGCCCTGGCTCGCTCGCGTGGCGGAGTGGATCCGCGTACGGACAGACAACGGCCGCCCAGGCATCGTGACCTCGTCGGCGCTCAAACGGAGTTACCGGGACAAGCTTCGCGGCCCGAGCGTGGTGTTCGTGTACCTGGCCGGGTCCCGCGAGCTCATCGCGCGTCGGCTGGCGGCCCGCCACGGCCACTTCATGCCGGCCGCACTGCTCGATTCGCAATTCGCCGCACTGGAGCCTCCGGGCCCGGACGAGCAAGCGATCACTGTGCACATCACCGACTCCGCCGCAAGCGAGGCCGACTACGTCATCCGGGCCCTCAACCTGCAGCCGGCCCGAGCGCAGGTGACGCCATGACAGGGGCGATGACGCCCGTGGCAGCCGCAGCGATCCACCACACCAGCAGCGACGGGTCGCTCATCGCCGCGGCGCTGCTCGGCATCGCTGCGGTGGTGGTGTTGATCACCGTGCTGAAGGTCCACCCGTTCCTGGCGCTGATCCTCGGCTCGGCGGTGCTGGGCGCGGTCGCGGGCGTGAGCGGTGGCGATGTCGTCACCAGCTTCACCACCGGCTTCGGGTCGACGATGGGCAGCGTCGGGCTGCTGATCGCGCTCGGCGCCATGATCGGCGGGCTGCTCACCCACTCAGGCGGGGCGGACCGCATCGTCGGCTCGATCGTCGACCGGGTCGGCCCCCGGGGGCTGCCCTGGGCGATGGGCGGCGTGGCCGCGCTCATCGGCATCCCGCTGTTCTTCGAGATCGGCGTCGTGTTGCTCATCCCGATCGTGCTGCTGGTCGCCCGGCGCGCGCGGCAGCCGGTCCTGCGGGTCGGGATCCCGGCGCTGGCCGGGCTCTCCGTGCTGCACGGCTTCGTCCCGCCGCACCCCGGCCCGCTCGCCGCGATCGCCAGCCTGCACGCCGACCTCGGCCTCGTGCTGCTGTTGGGGCTGATCGTGGCCGTCCCCGCGGTGATCATCGCCGGACCGGTGTTCGGTCCGCTGATCAGCCGGCGGCTGCGGGTGGCGCAGCCCGCCGCCGGCCTGGTCGGCGCCGGCATCCGCGCCGGCGTCGGCGGCAGGGAGACGGGCACCACCGGCTCCACCGGGCTCGGCCCCGAGGACGACGACCTCGACCTCGGTCAGGCGAACACCGCCGAGGGGCTCGTCGCTCGCGACGACGAACTGCCCGCACGCCGTCCCTCGCTGGCCGCGACCATCGCGACGATCCTGCTGCCGATCGTGCTCATGCTGCTGCGGGCGATCATCGAGCTCACCGTTGACAACCCCGACAACGGCCTGCAGAAGGTCACCGACGCCCTGGGCAACCCGCCGGTCGCGCTGCTGATCGGGCTGATCGTCGCGATGTTCACGCTGGGCCTCGCCGTCGGCTTCGGGCGGCAGCGCATCTCCGACACCGTCGGCGGCG
>C688J35102_120989493_pt1 | contig 11576 bp, 9 predicted proteins | sample HopSoiMetagenom2_FD_35102 | JGI IMG/M metagenome (IMG submission 35102)
GCTCGCTGCCGCCACACCGCACCATTCCGCCAGCGCGCAGGCGCGGCCCCGTGCGCGTGAGGCGGGCGTCGCGGTCGGCATCCTGCCGCCGGGGCCGCTGAACGCCATCACCGACGTCACCGGCGTGCGGGTCGGCCAGGTGACGCGGCACGAAGGAGATTCCATCCACACCGGCGTGACCGCCATCCTCCCGCACGACGGGAACCTCTTCCGCGAGCGGGTGCCGGCGGCGATCCGCGTGGGGAACGGCTTCGGCAAGCTGCTGGGCGTCACGCAGGTGGGCGAGCTGGGGGAGCTGGAGACGCCGATCCTGCTCACCTGCACCCTCTGCGTCTGGCGCGCGGCCGACGCGATGGTCGGCTGGCTCCTGGCGCAGCCGGGGATGGAGGAGGTGCGCTCGATCAACCCCGTGGTCGGCGAGACCAACGACGGTGCGTTGAACGACATCCGCAGCCGCCCCGTGCGCCCCGAAGACGTGGTGCACGCGCTGGAGTCCGCGTCAGGAGGCCCGGTGGAGGAGGGCTCCGTCGGCGCCGGCGCGGGAACGGTGGCGTTCGGCTGGAAGGGCGGGATCGGCACCAGCTCGCGGCGCCTCCCGGCATCGCTGGGCGGCTGGACGGTGGGCGTGCTGGTGCAGACGAACTTCGGCGGGGTGCTGACGATCAACGGCGCGCCGGTCGGGCGCGAGCTCGGCCGATTCATGCTGCAGCGCGAGCTCGCGCCCCCGCAGCAGGGCCCCGGCGACCGCGGCGACGGCAGCATCATGATGGTAGTCGCAACCGACGCGCCGCTGGACGCGCGCAACCTGGGGCGCCTGGCGGAGCGCGCCCTCACCGGCCTCGCCCGCACCGGCTCGGGGATGACGAACGGCTCGGGCGACTACGTGATCGCCTTCTCGACGAACGCCCAGGTGCGCCGCCGCCCGGGAACGGCGCCGGCCACCGTCGCCGACCTCCCCAACGACGCGGTCTCGCCCCTCTTCCAGGCCGCCGCCGAGGCGACCGAGGAGGCCATCTACAACTCGCTCTTCAAGGCCACCCCCGTCCGCGGCCGCGGCGCCACCATCGAGGCCCTCCCCATCGACCGCACGCTGGAGGTGCTGCGCAAGTACAACGCGCTGAACCAGGACCGCACGCTGCCACCCGCACGTCCCTGAGGCTCCGCGAGGGCCCTCACCCTGGCGCTTCGCCGCGGAGCCGCGGATTCATCCGCTCGGCCACCGCGGCTCCGGCCTCCCATTGCGGTGCCGCGGCGCTCCGTCGATCTTCCCCGCCCGGTCCCAGTCCCTTCCGCCCCACCCGATGCCCCCCGACGCGATCATGGAAGCAGCGGATGCCGCAGAACTGATCTCCGAGATCAAGGAAGAACGCGCCGAAGCCGAAGCCAGCGAGAAGTTCAGGAACAGGGCCGCGCTGATCATCGCCATCATGGCCATGCTGCTGGCGGTCGGCAGCCTGGGCGGCGGGAACGCGACGGACGACATGGTCTACGGCAACATCAAGGCGAGCGACACCTGGGCCTTCTATCAGGCGAAGAACGTCCGCCAGACCGAGTACCGCATCGCCGCCGACCGGCTGGAGGTGGAGCTCGCCGATCCCACGCTGAACGCCACGGCGCGCGCGGCGGCCCAGGCGCAGCTCGCGAAGTACCGCGAGACCGTCGCGCGCTACGACAACGAGCCCGACCCCAAGGCCCCGGCGGACTCGCTGAAGGGCGAGGGGAAGCAGCAGCTCGCGGCGCAGGCCCGCAGCTTCGAGGCGATCCGGGACCGCGCCTCGGACCAGGACGGCAACTTCGATTACTCGGAGGTGTTCCTGCAGCTGGCCATCGTGCTCGGATCGGTGGCGATCCTGGCCTCGTCGCGCGCGGTGCTCACGATGTCGCTGGTGCTGGGCGCGATCGGCGCGGTGCTGATGATCAACGGCTTCTTCCTCCTCTTCCCGCTCCCGTTCTGAACGGCGCGGCGACCCTTCCGCGCGCGACGGCGGCGACGTAGCTTCGACCCCGACCACACCGCGACCCCGACACGCCGAGGAAATCCGACGATGAGAACCCTGACCCTTGCCGTGGCGCTGCTCGCGGCGGCGGCCCCGCTCGCCGCGCAGGGCGGACACCAGCACGACGACCCCGACCACCCGGCCGCCGGCGGCGGCACGCTCCCGGCGGGGTGGCACGCCCACCCGGACCACGCCGACGCGAACATGGCCGGCCTGGGCTTCGTGCCCATGGGCGGCGGCTATCACGTGACCACGGGCCCGGCGGTGATCCTCTGGAACCCGGCGAACTCCCCCACCGGCGAGTTCACCGCCCACGCCACCTTCGCGCAGACCAGGGCGCCGATGCACCCCGAGGCCTACGGCCTGTTCATCGCGGGGAGCGGGCTGGACGGGGCGACGCCGGAGTACATGTACTTCCTGGTGCGCGGCGACGGGAAGTACATGGTGCGCCACCGCGCCGCCAGCGGCGAGCTGCACACCATCGTGGACTGGACCGACAGCCCGGCCGTCCACAGGCAGAACGAGGCGGGGCAGGCCACCAACGCGCTGGCCGTGGAGGGCGGCCCGTGGGGGGTGCGCTACAAGATCAACGGCACGCAGGTGGCGGAGTGGCTGAAGCGCGACGTGCCCTACATCAAGGCCGACGGCGTCGTGGGGCTGCGGGTGAACCACAACCTCGACGTGCACGTCTCCGACTTCGGGGTGACGCGGCAGTAGCGTAGCGCGGACTCAGCTACAGAACGTTTCACGCAGAGACGCAGAGGAACCGAGAGACAGTCCTTCTCTCGGTTCCTCTGCGTCTCTGCGCGAGCAAAACGTTTTCTTATCGCTTCCTGGAGGTGTCGGGCGGCGGCGGTGGCGGCGCGGCGGCCGCGGCACGGTCGGCGGGGGCGATCCACCACTTCCCCACCGTGTTGAACTCGCTGCGCACGTCCATCTCCACCCCGTGCAGCCGCCTGCTGACGCCGGTGAGGCGGCGCGGATAGTAGAGCACCGTGTAGGGCGACGCCTGCACGATCAGGTGCTGGTAGTCGCGCCAGAGCGGGGCCGCGGCCGCCCGGTCGGTCATCACGTTCAGCGAGTCGATCATGCGGTCCGCCGCGGGGTCGCAGAAGCTCACCACCTGGTACGGCCGCCCGCGGTTGCGGCAGAGCAGGATGTCGGAGTCGTCCTTGCGGAAATAGTCGACCCACGAGTTCACGATCGCGTCGAAGTCGCGCGCGGGGCTCGTCATCTGCGCGGCCATGGTGTTCCACTCCACCAGCCGCGGCTCGGCGCGGACGCCGATCCGGGCGAGCTGCGCCTGCACCATCTCGATCACGTCCTTCCGCACCTGGTTCCCCGCGTTGGTCTTCAGCGTGAAGCGGAAGGGCCGCCCCGACGCGTCCTCCAGCGTCCCGTCGCCGTCGCGGTCCTGCCACCCCGCCTCGGCCAGGAGCCGCCGCGCCCCCGCGCTGTCGTAGGGGAGGAGCGTCTGCACGTCGGTGGAGTCGTACGACCAGTGCGCCGGCGTGACCGTGGAGCGGCCCACCGCGCCGTAGCCGAAGAGGAGCGCGTCCACGATCCGGCGGCGGTCGATGGCCATGGTGAGCGCCCGCCGCACCCGCGCGTCGGCGAACATCGGCCGCCGCTCGTTCCAGGCGATCCAGTTCCATTGCCGCCCCGGCGAGGCGTCGAGCCGCGCGCGCGGGCTCGACGAGATGCGCTGCGCCTGCGCCGGGTTCGCGGAGAGGTACAGGTCCACCGCGCCGGTGAGCAGCTCCGTGAGCAGCGTGGTCTGCTCCGGCACGAAGCGGTAGACCAGGCGGTCGATGTACGGCCGCCCGCCCAGCGCCTTCGGGAACGCCGGGTTGGCCTCGAACACCCACTCCTGCCCCGGCGTGCGCCGCACGAAGCGGAAGGGGCCGTTCCCCACCGGCGCCCTGGTGCCGAAGGGATGGTTGGCGAGCTCCGCCGGCGGCACGCGCCCCAGCAGGTGCTCGGGCATCGGCGCCAGCACGTACCAGCTGTCCAGGAAGTCGGAGTGCGCGCGGAAGCGGAAGCGGATGGTGCGGTCGTCCACCACCACCGGCCGGGGATCGTAGAAGGTGAAGTTGGAGGCGTTGGGGTAGCCGGTGGCGGGGTCGCGGGCGCGCAGGTAGGTGAAGGCCACGTCGCGCGCCGTCACCGGCTGGCCGTCGTGCCAGCGCACGTCGCCGCGCAGGTGGAAGGTGAGCTCCAGCGTGTCGGGCTTCACCCGCACCGTGTCCCACCGCTCCGCCAGCCGCGGCACGGGGTTCAGCTTCGCGTCGTAGTCCACCAGCGTCAGGAACATCAGGTTGCGCTGGACGATGTCGCTGTTGGCGTCGACCGTCACCAGCGAGTTCATCGTCTGCAGGTCGCTGTACGAGCCGACGGTCACCGTGCCACCGTAGCGCAGCGAGTCGGGGACCTCGCCGGCCGGGGCGCGGGCCGCGCTCCGCCCGCCCTGGTCGCGGCAGGCGGCGAGCAGCAGCGCGAACGCGGCGAGCCCCGCCAGGGGACGGCGCAGGGAGTGCCTGACCATCTTTTCTCCGGAACGGTGCGTGGGTCGGGGAAGCGGGAGTATGCCGGCTAGTTTAGGTCACCGCGGCGACGCTGCGCCAGAGGGGCGAGACACCGCGCAGGCCTTTGCGCCCCACTCCGGCAGCCGGCCGCCGCTCGCGCGGCGGCGGCCCCCGCGCGAGGTCCCCTGCGGCGCGGTGCGGTAGACGGCGTGGCCGACCCCGAGGGCCGCGTGCGCGGACGGCTTGTGCGCGGGGCCGCGGGAGGGGATCTTGGGCGCATCCGTCCTCCCCGTCCCCCACCCCGCCCCGCCGATGCGCAAGCTCCGCTTTCCGCACCCGATGACCCTGATGCTCGGCTGCATCCTGCTGGCGATGGCGCTCAGCTGGGTGCTCCCCGCGGGCGAGTACGCGCGGCACGACGACCCCGTCACCGGGCGCAGCATCGTGGTCCCCGGCACCTACCACGCCGTCCCCGCCGCCACGGTCGGCCCGTTCAAGGCGCTGGTCGACATCCCCAGGGGGATGATCGACGCGGCGGACGTGATCTTCCTGGTCTTCCTGGTGGGCGCGGCGTTCACCGTGGTCGACCAGACGGGGGTGCTGCGGCGCGGCGTGGACGCGCTGGTGCGGCGGCTGGAGGGGCGCACCTGGGTGGTGATCCCCGTGATCTCGCTGCTCTGCGCCACGGGCGGGGCGCTCATCCACATGCAGGAGGAGTTCATCGCCATGGTGCCGGTGCTGCTGGTGCTCACCCGGCGCATCGGCTACGACGCGGTGGTGGCGGTGGCGGTGAGCGTGGGCGCGGCGGCGGTGGGCGCGGCCTTCAGCCCCATCGACCCCTTCATGGTGGGGATCGCGCAGAAGCTGGCGCAGCTCCCCCTGCTCTCGGCCACGGGGTACCGCCTGTTCTTCCTCCCGCTCGCGCTGGCCATCTGGATCGGCGGCACGCTGCGCTACGCCGCCCGCACCCGCGTCGCCCCCGGATCGGCCACGGTGGACGAGATCGAGCCCGGCGCCGTGGAAGCGGGAACCGTCGAGGCCGAGGCCGTCGCGCCCGGCACGCCCGCGGCGGCCGGCGGGGCCGAGCGGATGCGGAGCCGCGACGCCGTGGTGCTGCTGCTGGTGCTCGCCGCCTTCGCCACCTACGTCTACGGCATCCTGAAGCTGGACTGGGGCTTCAACGAGATGTCGGGGCTCTTCTTCGCGATGGGGTGCGTCGCCGGGCTGGTGGGGGGGCTGGGGATCGGGGGGACGGTGGAGGGCTACATCCGCGGCTTCCGGGAGATGGCGTTCGCGGGGATCCTGATCGGCTTCGCGCGGGCGATCTACGTGGTGCTGCAGGATGGGAAGATCGTGGACACCATCGTGAGCGGCCTGGTGGCGCCAGTCGCCGCGCTCCCGGTGACGCTCTCCGCGCTGACGATGATGTTCGTGCAGCTGCTGATCCACTTCCCCGTACCCAGCGTGAGCGGGCAGGCGGTGCTGACCATGCCGGTGCTGGTCCCCGCGTCGGACCTGCTGGGGCTCTCGCGCCAGGTGACGGTGCTCGCCTACCAGTACGGCGCCGGGCTGACGGAGCTGATGGCGCCCACCAACGGCGCGCTGGTCGCCGTGCTGATCGCCGCCGGGGTGCGCTTCGAGCGCTGGCTGAAGTTCGCGCTGCCGCTCCTCGCGCTGCTCTTCGCCCTGGGCGCCGTGGCGGTGGTGGCGGCGATCGCGATCGGGGTGAAGTAAACGGCCCCTCATCCCCCGGCCCTTCTCCCGAACTGCCGGGAGAAGGGGTGAACGGTAATTGCAGCAAGCATGCGGAGCCGAGGCGCGCCCATTCCAACGAGGAGGAGCACCATGGAGAAGCTGAAGCTGGACCTTGCCGGGCTGCGGGTGGAGACGTTCCGTCCCGACGCGGGCGCCGCGGCCGGGCGCGGCACGGTGCGGGCACACGACGTTACGAACCATTCGTGCCCCGACACCTACTGCTGCCATTATTCCCGGTTCGCCACCTGCACCTGCTGAACCGCAGGAGGGATGATGGAGACGCTGAAGCTCGACCTCGCCAGCCTGCGCGTGGAGTCGTTCTCCGCGGGCGAGGCGGCCGGCGCGGGGACCGTGCACGCAGCCGAGGCCACGCCCGGCCAGTCGTGCCTGCGCACCGCCTGCTGCCCCGACACGTTCGAGCCCGGCTGCACCGGCTGAGCGGCCATCCCAGGTACCGCAGACGGGTACCCCACGCAGGAACGCGGAGGCGCGGAGAGATGGGCTCTCTCCGCGCCTCCGCGTCTCCCTGCGTGAGACCAATCCGTAAAAGCCTGGTACCGGTAGTGGTCCGGCCTGTACGGCCTCTGCTGCGGCACGCCGATGCGCTTTCGACACATTCGATATTAACATGGCCTTGTTATATATCACGGCCGTGTTAGAATATGACGATGATTAAAACGCGCCCGCTTGAACTACCCGAACCCAAATGGCCGATTCGAAGGTTCGACGATCCAGAGGAACGCCGGCAGGAGCCCGGGCGGAACTGCTCGTTTCCACGCTGTTGGAGGAAGCCGGTTGGCAGGTCCGACAGAGCGCACCCAACAGCGCGGCTCCGTCACCGGACCTTGTCGTCGAGCGTGGCGACATCTCGTACTCCGTCGAGGTGAAGGCGGCGTCCGAGGGACGAAGCGACCGGCTCATCCCCCTGTGGTCGCAGGCTTGGCTGCAGGCCGTTCACGCATCGGGAAAGGGCCAACGGCCTCTGGCCGTCGTAGCCGCGCCTCGAATCCCAGCGCGGGTGGCCGAGCAGGTGCTCCAGTTCGCGGCCGAGTACGCGCCTGAGGCTGCTGCCGGCGTGGTCGACTTCGCCGGGCTCCGCGCGTTTCGCGGTGACCGTCTCGACGACCTGAACCGCGAAGCCGCCCACAAACCCGCCGCCGTGCGGGCGGTTCCCGGCCACTCCTCGAACCTCTTCTCCGACCTCGACCAGTGGATGCTGAAGGTACTGCTCGCGCCGGAGCTGCCGGAGAACCTGCTCTCCGCGCCACGCGGGAGGTACCGGACCGCTTCGCAGCTCGCCCGTGCGGCGGACGTTTCGGTCATGAGCGCCTCGCGGTTCGTGCGGCAGCTGCAGCACGAGGGATTTCTCCACGAGTCGTCGGCGTATCTGGACCTGGTGCGCCGCGAGGAGCTGTTCCGGCGCTGGCAGACGTGGGCCGGGCGGCGCGTGAGAGAGGCGGGGTTCCGGTTCGTCCTGCCGGGAGACTCCCGAAGGCTGCTCGCCGAGGCCGTCCGAAGCGCCGACGGATGCCTGGCGCTGTTCGCGGCGGCTGACGCGCTGGACATCGGTTTCGTTCGAGGTGTGCCGCCTCACGTCTACGTGCACCAGCTGGTGCCGGGAGCAATGTCCGGCTGGAAGGCTCTGGTTCCGGGAGAGCGGGGCGAGTCACCCGACGTCATCGTGCGCGGTGCGACCGCGCCACAATCGGTGTTCCGTGGCGCGGTCGTGAAAGAGTCCGTCCGTGTGTGCGACGTGGTACAGGTCTGGCTGGACGTCTCCGGCCACCCCTCTCGCGGAAGCGAACAGGCTGACCTGATTCGTCGCGAAATCCTGGACCCTGTGATCCGGGAGCGCGTCCGATGAACGACCTCGACGCGTTCGCCCGGCTGCTCGACGCCCTGCGTCCATGGCTCCCACGCCTGGTGATCGTAGGCGGGTGGGCTCACCACCTCCACCGGTATCACCCGCTCGCCAACCCGCCCTCGTACCTGCCGTTGCTCACCCGCGACGCCGACGTAGCGTTCTCGCCGGACAAGCCGATGCCGGGCAACATCGCCGCGACGCTGATCGCCGCCGGATTCGTGCAGGAGCTGACGGGCGAGCACGAACCTCCCGTCAGCCGGTACCGGCTCGGCGAGAACAGGGCAGGCTTCTATGCCGAGTTCCTCGCCCCGCTGCACGGCAGCGGCGTGAAGCGGAACGGCACCCCCGACGCGACCGTGCGGAAGGCGGGTGTCACCGCACAGAAGCTCCGCTACGTGGACCTGCTGCTGGTCGAGCCGTTCGTGGTAAAGCTGGGAAACGAGATTGGGTTCCCGCTCGACCCGATGGCCGAGGTGCCGCTTGCGAACCCGGTGAGCTACATCGCGCAGAAGCTCCTGATCCACCTGGAGCGCAGGCCCGAGAAGCGGCCGCAGGACCTGCTGTACGTGCATGACACGCTGGAGACCTTTGCCTCGCACCTGGCCGAGCTTCGAGAGCTCTGGCGAGACGATGTGCGCCCGTCGCTCCCGGCGAGGACCGCCGACAGGGTCGAGCACCTTGCCCGAGAGCAGTTCCGCGAGGTGAGCGACGCCATCCGGACGGCAGCCCGAATCCCGCAGGACCGCACGCTCAGTCCACAGCGGGTGCGCGCGCTCTGCGCGTACGGCCTCGACGCGATCTTCGGCAACGGCGATTCGTAGCCGAATCACGCAAAGGCGCAGAGGCGCAGGGAGAAGCCGCGGCTTTCTCTGCGCCTCTGCGTATCGGCGTGAGACGTTCTGTTGCCGCTTAGTACCGGTAGTGGTCCGGCTTGTACGGGCCCTGCTGCGGCACGCCGATGTAGGCGGCCTGGTCGGGCGAAAGCTTGGTGAGCTTCACGCCGAGCTTGTCCAGGTGCAGGCGGGCGACCTTCTCGTCCAGGTGCTTCGGCAGCGTGTAGACCTTCCGCTCGTAGCTGTCCGCGTTCTGGTGCAGCTCGATCTGCGCCATCACCTGGTTGGTGAAGGAGGCGCTCATCACGAAGCTGGGGTGGCCGGTGGCGCAGCCCAGGTTCAGCAGCCGCCCCTCGGCCAGGATCATCACGCTGTGGCCGTCGGGGAAGGCCCACTCGTCGTACTGCGGCTTGATGTTGATCCGCTCGATGCCGGCGAACTTCTTCAGCCCGGCCATGTCGATCTCGTTGTCGAAGTGGCCGATGTTCCCCACGATGGCCTTGTCCTTCATGCGGGCCATGTGCTGCGCGGTGATGATGTTCTTGTTGCCGGTGGCGGTGATGAACACGTCCGCCGTCTCCACCACGTCTTCGAGGGTGGTGACCTGGTACCCCTCCATGGCCGCCTGCAGGGCGCAGATCGGGTCGATCTCGGTCACGATCACGCGGGCGCCCTGGGCGCGCAGGCTCTGCGCGCACCCCTTGCCCACGTCGCCGTAGCCGCAGACCACGGCCACCTTGCCGGCCAGCATCACGTCGCTCGCGCGCAGGATGCCGTCGGTGAGCGAGTGGCGGCAGCCGTAGAGGTTGTCGAACTTGCTCTTGGTCACCGCGTCGTTGACGTTGATCGCCGGGAAGAGCAGCGTCCCCGCGTTCATCATCTCGTACAGGCGGTGCACGCCGGTGGTGGTCTCCTCGCTCACGCCGCGCAGGTCGGCGGCCACGCGCGTCCAGAGCCGCGGGTCCTCGGCCAGGTTGCGGCGGAGCACTTCCAGGATCACCCCCCACTCCTCGGCGTCGTTCTCGGGGTCGAACGCCGGCACCGCGCCGGTCTTCTCGAACTCCACGCCCTTGTGCACCAGCAGGGTGGCGTCGCCGCCGTCGTCCAGGAGCAGGTTGGGGCCGGTGCCGTCGGGCCACATCAGCGCCTGCTCGGTGCACCACCAGTACTCCTCCAGCGTCTCGCCCTTCCAGGCGAACACGGGCACCCCCTGCGGGTCGTCCACGCTGCCGCCGGGGCCCACGGCCACGGCGGCGGCGGCGTGGTCCTGGGTGCTGAAGATGTTGCAGCTCACCCAGCGCACGTCGGCGCCCAGGTGCACCAGCGTCTCGATCAGCACGGCGGTCTGCACGGTCATGTGCAGGCTCCCCATGATCCTGGCGCCGGCCAAGGGCTTCTGCACGCCGTACTCCTCGCGGAGCGCCATCAGGCCGGGCATCTCCTGCTGGGCCAGGCGGATCTCCTTGCGGCCGAAGTCGGCCAGCGACAGGTCCTTCACCTTGAACGGCTCGCGGCCCGCCTCGCGGGCGGCCTCGAACGGGGTGGTCAGCTCGGCGACTGCGCTCACGGTCTCTCTCCTCTGCTCGGGTTCTGGTGCTGCATCGTCCTGCGGTGTCTTACTGCACGCAACTTCAACTGCAAGAGCAACTTCAGGGATTTGGGCATGCCCCCCGCTGCGCGGGGGTCGGGCTGCGCGCGCGGTAGGGCACGAACCAACTGTGCCCAACCGCGCCGAGCCCGCTCCGGGCAAACTGCCGCCCTGCGCGGTCTCGGCCCTGACGGGCGCGCATCCCTCATGCAACTGCACGCCGACCCTCGACTTCGTTCGCGGACGAGCCCTTCGCGAGCCGCGATCTTTCAGCCACGAGTCCGCGAAGGCGGACTTCGGGCCGTTGTTGCCGCGAATTCATTCGCCCTTCCCGCTCGACGCGGCGAACAGCGTCGGGCCCTTCGCGGCCGGGTCGGCGGGGAGGGGCACGTAACGGAAGCCGGCGAGCCCCGCCTCGCGCATCCACCCTTCCAGCTGCTCGGGGCCGAAGCCGAGCCACACGTGGCCCATCGTCTGGCGGTACTCCTCGCGGTCGTGCGGCGCCATGTCGATCACCAGCAGGCGGCCGCCGGGGCGCAGCACGCGCCGCGCCTCCGCCAGCGCCGCCGCCGGCTCGGCGACGTAGTGCAGCACCAGGAAGAGGAGCGCGGCGTCCAGCTCGGCGTCGGCCAGCGGCAGCGCCTCGAGCTCGCCGGCGCGCACCTCCACGTTCTCGGCGGCCGACAGGCGCGTGCGCGCGGCGGAGAGCATCGCGGCCGAGCTGTCCACGGCCACCACGCGTGAGACGAAGGGCGCCAGCGACTCGCTGACCGCGCCGGTGCCGCATCCCAGGTCGCCGACGGCCCACGCGGGGTCGAGCAGCCCCAGCAGCCCCAGCAGGTCCGCGCGCCGGCCGAAGAGCTCTTCGCGCAGGCGGTCCCACTGCCCCGCGGCGGTGGAGAAGAACTCCTGCGAGCGGGTGCTGCGCTGGGCCAGCACGCTGCGCAGGCGCTGCGCGTCCTGCTCGGCGGCGGGGATGGCGGCCACCTGCTCGCGCACCAGCGTCCACAGCCG
>C688J35102_120989492_pt1 | contig 11575 bp, 5 predicted proteins | sample HopSoiMetagenom2_FD_35102 | JGI IMG/M metagenome (IMG submission 35102)
CAGGCGTGCGTGCGCGCGACCGACGCCGACTGGGAGGTGCCCGCGGCGATCACCGAGCGAGGCGGCCCGCTGGTCTACCTCAGCCTCGGCTCGCTCGGTTCCGCCGACGTCGAGCTGATGCGGAAGCTGATCGCCTCGCTCGAGGGCGAGCGCTACCGGGTGATCGTCTCCAAGGGCCCGCAGGCGGACGAAATCGACCTGCCGGCCAACATGGCCGGCGCCGAGTTCCTGCCGCAGACGTCGATCCTGCCCGCAGTCGACCTGGTGATAACCCACGGCGGCAACAACACCGTCACCGAGACCCTCTACTTCGGCAAGCCGATGATCGTCCTGCCGATCTTCTGGGACCAGCACGACAACGCGCAGCGGCTCGAGGAGACCGGCTACGGCGTCAGGCTCGACACCTACGGGCACGAACCGGCGGAGCTCACCGGCGCGATCGACCGCCTGCTCGCCGATCCGAGCCTGCCTCGAAAGCTCGCCGCGATCTCGGCTCGGTTGCGGGCGAATCCGGGGACCGAGCGAGCCGCGGACCTACTCGAACGCGCAGCCGACCCGAGCGGTTCGGACCGAGACCGTTGATCCGGCCACGGGGTCACCTCTTCTTGGCGCAGGAGGCCCTGATGACCGGCTGGAAGTCATGCCTCTTGCCGTTCTGGCCGGTCATCCTCACCTGGGCCCGATAGACCCGGCCGCAGATGTCGCGGTTGTTGATCAGCAGGCCCTTCCTGCCGCCGAATAGGTTCAGGGCGAAGCTGGTGACGGGGGCATCGGGGACCGCGTCGAAGGTGGTGCGCACGCGGGCGTTGACCGCATCGATGTGGCCGACCAGGACGATGTCGATCTGACCCTCGAGGTCGGCGACGACGTCCGGCAGTGGGTGGCTGCCGCCGTTGGCGCGGAAGTAGACGGGGCCTTCCAGCGGCGCGTCGAGCAGCGGCGAGGTGGCCCGAGCGCGTCCGAGGATGGTCCGGGCCGGGCACTGTTTCGCCTCGAACTGGCCGCGGGTGCACGGCTGCTGGACGTGGGCGTTGTCGATCTGCTCGCCGGGCGGCAGCGTCACCACCGTGGCGGCGATGTTCGCCTCCCCGGCCTTCGCCCGCAGAACCGCCTTCAGCGCCGGGTGGCCGGTGCGTTTGGTCTTGCCGGCGAGCGTGAGCGAGAGGTTCGGGGAGAAGCCGAGGCCGCGGCAGCCGCCGACCTGGAACCGGGTCGAGAGCGGCGCGGCCTGGCCCGCCAGCGAAAGCGCTTCGCCGGCCACGGCCGAGGGCTGGCAGTTGGTCGGGTTGAGCGTGAAGCCGGGCCGGTCGACGTCGACGGTGACGCTCCTGACGTCGAGGGGGATTCCCTGGAGGATGGTCGGGATCGGGTCGGAGATCACCCTCGCCTGCGCCGTTTCGGGATCGACCTCGAGCGCCGCGCGGACCACCACGGTGCCGAGGTCGAACGGTCCGGCCAGTGCCGGCGTGACGATGGCGAGCGAGAGCGGCGCGCCCTTGTAAGGACCGGCGAGATAGGCCTTGCCGCCGACGAAGAAGGGGCTGGCTCCCGCACCGGCGCCGACGGAGACGGTCCCGACCTGGCTCGCCGGCGGGCAGGAGGGGGTCGCCTGCTCGGCCGCCCCGGTGCTGGCCGCGGCGGCGGCGATCGCCAGGTCGGAGCAGTACGGGACCCCGGCGAGCCTGGCCAGCAGGCCCTTGGGCAAGGTGACGTTGAGCCCCCGCAGCGTCTGCGAACCGTCTTCCCGCTTCAGCTGCAGGACGAAGGGGCTGTGCTCGCCCGCGAGCGGGGCGACGGTGCCGGCCGAGAACGACGGTCGATGCGGCTGCGCCGCTTCCGTCGGCGCGCACGCCCCTCCTCCCGGCGCGGCGGTGACGGTGAAGGAGTCCGACCCGCTCGCCGGCGGGCCCGACTGGGGCGCCGACCACGGGGTCATCGAGCTGGTGGTCGAGTAGAGCCCGCAGGTGGTGGGACTGCGCAGGGCCGCGCGCGGCCCGCCGAAGAAGCTGACGTCGAGGTCTTCGAAGGGCAGTTGGGGGTTGTCGCCGAAGCGGGTTAGGAGCTGGCCGCTGACGGGGTCGGCTTCGACCTGCCCGGCGAGCTTCAGCACCACCCCGCTTGCGGGGTCGGCCGCGGCGATGTAGATGGCGAGCAGCGAGTGGAACGGGTTGTCGTCCTGGCTGGCGACGAACACGCCTCCCCTGACCGGGTGGTCGAGCAGCGGCGTGCTGACCTCGACCGAGCCGATCTTCGACGCGTCGGGGCAGGCGGCGGGACCGGGCTGTGCGAGCTGGATCTGCGCGGGGGCGCAGCCGACCAGCCCTGCGGCCGAGGACGGGTTGACCGTGACTCCCGCCGGCAGCCTCACCACGACGTCCCGCAGGTCCGCCTCCGAGGTCCCGAAGATTCCATCCTGCGGCAGGTGCAGATCGACCGCCAGGCCGGTCGGGCTGTCGGCGACCTCGACCTGCGGCTTGGCGGTGAGCACCGGGGTGAAATCGAGCGCCTCGCAGCTGAACGGCGCCGGCGAGGACACCTGCGCGCCGACCGGCGACAGCGGATCCGGCCAAGTGGCGAAGCTCATTTCCGTCGTCAGTTCTCTTTCGCAGGAGGTCGGCAGCCGCATGAACGGGGTCGCCTCGATTCCCGCCGCGCATCTGCCCAGCGAGAACGGCACCGCTTCGAGCTGGTTCAGGCAGGCGCCGCGGATCCGGTCGTGGCTGGCCGCCGCCGGCGTGCCCCACAGGGTCACGCTCGCCGCGGTCACGCGTTTGGCCTCGCTGAGGTTGGGGAGGAAGGCGGTGATCCCGTAGTCGCCGCCGGTCCGGACTTTCGTGTCGATGAAGAAGGGCGCTCCGAACACCTCGAAGCCCAGCTGCGCCGGCATGCCCCTGGGCGGCACCAGGTTGTAGAGGGGGACCGGCGTGATTCCGCCTTCGCCCTCGATCTGCTGCAGGACGACGAGGCCGACCACCGACGATTCGGCGCAGCGGTTGACTTCGAAGCTGCCGTGAAATTCGCCCTGGTCGACGGGGACGACGTGGATCGCGTCGAAGTCCTGGGCGGTGCAGAGCGTCGTCGCCCGCGGGTTGCCGATCAACCCGGGCGGCAGCGCGACGTCGATCGCCTTCAGGTCCCCCCCGGCCGGTTCGAAGGCGCCTTCGCTGCCCGGCACCGCGGTCTTGGTATTCACCGCGAAGCTGGTCGTGTACTGGAAGGGGTGCGAGCCGGCCGCCGAGGACTCCGTCCCGTCTTCCTCGGAGAGCGTCGAGTGGAATTCCTCGAAGCCCGGCGGGGTCGGGCCGCTGCTGATCCGGTTGTGGGAGGTGGCCGAGAGCGCCGGGGCGCCGCCGCCCTGGACGCTGACCTGGTTGGCGATTTCCCCTTCCGCGGCGCCTTCGGGCACGCCGACCCTGATGATCAACCGCCGGCCTTCGCTGGGCCCCAGCAGCGCCGGGCGCGAGCCGTCGGCGAGTTCTTCCGGCACGGTGCAGCGCACCGTCGTCGTTTCTTCGACGGTTTTGGCGGTGCAGAACGAAGGCGCGAAGTCGGCCACGCTCGGAGGCGAGGGCAGCAGGAGCTCGACGTCTTTGACGACGAGCCCTTTGGGGATCGTGTCGGTGATCGTCAGCGGCCCGCCGTCGGTGGGCCCGCCGCCGGCATTGGCGACGAGGACTTCGTAGAAGTGCTCGTCTTGTTCGTCGCCCGGCTTGAAGTAGGTGGGCACCGCCAGCGAGTGAAGGGAGAAGGCGGGCCGCGGCGCGGCCAGCGCCGGCGCGGCGCCGAAGACGGCGAGCGCGAGCGCCAGCGAGCAGCCGAGCAGGCGCCTCACCGGTCCGTCCCCCGCTTGCGCGCGTGCCGGGTGGTCTTGACGCAGCGCACCTTGCCGTTCCTCTTCACCCTGTGCGTTCCCCTGCGACAGGCTCGAGCGGAGGGCCTGGGGACGACGTTGCCGGCGCCATCGAAGCTGGAGCTGCCGGGGGTCGTTTCGGGCGGCGCCGGCACGGTCGGCCTGCACGCTTCGCCTTCGCACGGCTCGGCGGGGGGACCCGCGGGGGCGAAGCCGCCGCCGGCTCGAGCGTCGTAGACGTCGTAGCGTTCGTCGCCGTCCTGGGGCAGCAGTCGCTGCGCGGTCGAGATGAAGACGTCCCGCCCGTCGGAGGAGGCGTCGACGAGATAGGAATCGGCGGCCGAGGCGCCGGTGGAGAGGAGCCGGACGCAGCCTTCCGAGGCGGCGGAGAAGCCGGGGCTCCCCGCCGTGCAGTCGCCGGCTCCGGCGCGCTCGAACTCGTAGGCGTCGAGCCGCCCGTTGCGATCGGCCGCGGCGAGCCCGTCGGTGGTCGTGAAGAAGAGACGGCTGCCGTCGTCGGATAGATAGCGAGGCTGTTCGAGCGGCGTGCTCCAGGTGGGAAGCGAGGCGCCGCCGCCAGGCCTCGCGCCGGTGGGATCGCACGACGCGCAGCTCAGAGCGCCGCCGATGGCATCGAACACGAATGCCTCAGGGTCGCGCGCGCCGCTGCGCTGGTCGCGGTTGTCGAACCCGGTCAGCGGTTCCACCGAGAGGAAGGCGACGTGCTCGCCGTCGGGGCTGACCCGCGCGGTCTGGAACTTCGGCCTCGCCTCCCAGTCGGAGGCGTCGGATTCGTTGAGGCCGCCGCGCAGCGTGGCGAGGAACCGCAGGCCCTCCCCCTGGCGCCAGCGATAGAGATTGTCCCGCCCGGCGATCGCTTTGTCGCCCTCGCCGTTGGCTTCTTCGCCGGTCAGCTTCCCCAGGGCGACGAAGTAGACCGAGGACCCATCCTCGGCGGCTCCGAGCACGCCTTGGACTTTCGCTTCCGGCCCGGGAGTGAGATTCGTCAGCCGTTCGCCTTCTTCCAAGGCGAAGTCGTAGAGGTAGAGCGCCCCGGCGCCCGCGCCGGCGGTCAATTTGCCTTCGTCGCTGAAGAAGACGCGCGCGCCATCGTCGCTCGCCGCCCAGAACTGGCCGCCTCCGGCGGGCCCGGAGCCGCCCTGTTTGGCGTCGAGCTGGATCGTTTCGGCGCCTTCCAGGCGCGCCATCAGCTGTTTGGTCCCGGAGGTCCAGAAGATTCGCGAGCCGTCGGCCGAGATCGAGTTGTGCGAGGTGTTCGACTGCACCTCGCAGCCGTTGCCGCCGGAGCCGAAGCCGGTGAACGGTTTCGCCGGCGCCGGGGTTTCGTTCGGCAGCAGGCTGACCAGGCGAACGCCGTCGGCGGCGGACCACTGGTAGAGATTCTGGCCTTCGACGGCGACGGGCGCTTCTTCGGTGAGCGCGCCGTTGGCGCTGAAGATGACCGTGCCGAAGCCGGCCGAGGCGCCGTTGAAGTTGATGCAGTAATCGGTTGCCGCGGCGAATTCGGGCGCGCCGGCGCTGACCAGGGTCAGCGCCCCGTCCGACCCGTCCCGCAGGTACAGGTTTTCGACCCCTTCGGGAGCGCCCGGGACCAGCACCGGTTCGCGCTGGATCACGGCGGCGAAGGCAAGGTCGGGGGAGAACCCGCGAAGGGGATCGCGCGTGAAGCTGCCGCTGTAGGGCGGCGTGACGTTCTCGGTGACCCAGCCCCCCGGGCCGCGCCGCGAGACGTACTGGCTCCCCCCCGGCGCCGATTTCGGATCGTCGCCGAAGGCGGTGAAGGACGCGTAGGTGACCGCTTCCCCACTGGGAGAGGCCTGCTGGGGCTTGACGCTTTTGTTGACCAGCCCGCCGGGCGCGCCGGGCATCGCGACGTCGCCGCTTTCCTTGTCGGGCGGGGAGACCATCTCGTAGGCGCGATCGTCGAGCAGCGGCGCGGCGCCGGCGGCGCGGGTGGTGAACGTCCCTTCGCCTTCTTCGATTCCGACCCCCTTGACGGTGAAGCCGCCGCTGATCGCGACGAACCGGAAGTGGTAGGTCGTGTTCGGCGCCAGGCCGCTGAGCGCGACCGGGCCGGTCGGCACTCCCGAGTCCCGTTCACCTCCCAACGCGGCGCCGGGCGGCGCGGGCAGGACGGCGCAGCCGCCTTCCGAACAGGGCTGCGTCCCGTATTCGGCGTAGTAGGTCGTGGCCTGGAACAGGTGGGGGTTGATCGTCGCTTCGAGCCTCGCCACGTCGGCCCCGACGGAGATCGGCGACTGGTCTTCGATCGTGGGAGCGACCTCCGGCGGCGGTTCGAAGCGGGGGATCGGGCCGTAGACCGAGACGTAGCTCTTGCCGGCGCCGCCCGAGCCGTCGAAGGTGGAGACGTAGACGTCGCCGGGGGAGCTCGTGCCGTCGCCGACGACGTTCGAGGCGATCGCGGGCAACGATGCCAGGCCGGGGGGCGGAGAGCCGAAGTGCTCCCCTTCGCAGACAAGGCACGCCCCACCGGGGGCGAATTTCAGGACTTCGGGTTCTTTGGTGAAGAAGAACCGGTCGACGACGTAGAGGTTGCCGTTCGAGTCGACGGTCATCGAGCCGGGGATCTGGACCTTGAAGGTCGGTTCGAGCGGTTCCCCGGTCGGCGAGAACTTGAAGACGTCTTCTTTGCCGGCGAGGCTCGCGTAGACGTTCCCGCTGCGGTCGACGGCGATATAGGGAACCGCCTGGCCGCCGAGGCCGCTCACGGCTTCCCCTTTGAAGCTCCCGTCGGTGTCGAATTCCTCGATCCGACCGACGTCGCCGGCGAACACGCTTCCGCCCGGCCCGACCGCGAGGTGGGAGCCGATGATCGAGATCGAGAATTCGCCGGGACCGGTGCCGGCGACTCCGGCGCCGCATTCATCGCCCGCTTCGACGTCCGCCGCGGTGCAGACGTCCGCTTTGGTCGTCTTGTCGACTTCGCCGCCGAACATGAGGGCGAAATCACCGGCCGGGGTGAACTTCTGAACCCGATGGTTCGCCGTTTCGAAGACGTAGACGGCGCCGCTTGCATCGGTCGCGATGCCTTCCGGGCCGGTCAGCTGGCCGGGCCCGGAGCCGGCCGCGCCGAACGACCGCACGAAGACTCCCCACGAGGTCAGCTCGTCGATGCGCGAATTGAGATCGTCGGCGACGAAGACGTGGCCGCTGAGAGGGTCGACCGCGATGCCGGCGGGGCGGTTGAACCTGCCGGGAGCGCCGGAGCTTTCTTCCGAGCCTTTCGGCGGCATCTGGAAGAGAAAGGCCGGCGGCGGCGCGGCCGAGGCGAGGGCCGGCCAGAGCAGAAGCGCGCCCACCGCCAGCGCTGCCGCCGCCATACCTGCTCGGCGGTGGTTCCCCGGCCGAATCGAAAGCACTTGTCCCCTCCAGGTGGCAATGAGTCGGAGCTCGATTCCCTGGTCTCGCTCCGGTTTCCGGGGGCGACGCTACAGGAACTCCCGTGTGTATGTCAAGACACGCCGGAGTGATCGAAGCGCCGAGCCGGGATTGCTCCCCGGCTCGGCGCGAAACCCAGGAACCGCCTGGGCCTGATCCCGTCTATTCGACGAAGATGCCCTGCTGAACACCTTTTTCGGTGAGTCCTTTGACCAGCGTCGGGCCTTTGTAGGTCCCGTTTTCTTTGCTGCTGGTCCCACAGAGGAACCCGCTGGTCGAGTATTTGAGACCTTCGACAGCCGCCGTCACCGTGACGGTCCGGGCCGCGCCGGAGCCGTTGTTGGCGTAGCTCACGCTGTTCCTGTTCGTCTGACCCGGAACCTTGACCGTGCAGCCGGGGCCGGCGACGATGATTTCCTTGCCGATTTCGCAGACCACGTCGACAGGGCCGCTTTTCGAGGCGACGTTGAAGAAGCGGTAGTTGCAACCGGTGGTCGTGACCGTCACGTTGATGTTGATCCCGGAAAGTTTGCATCCTTCGTATGAGGGATGGATGGTGACTTCCGAGACCGAGGTGCCGGTGACGTTGCCGCTGAATTTCGCCGTCGTACAGGTGACGGTGCCCACGGAGGTCGTGAATTCGTGGGTCGCCGACTGTTCGCCGGACAGCGTGGTCGGACTGACTTCCGAGTGGAAGTTTTCAGCCATCGCGGCTGAAGCAACCACTGCGCTCATTGCGAGGACCGCCACGACGGCGAGCCCAAGCGTCTTGAGATTGCGAATCATCTCGGTGCTTCCTTTCGTTCTTGATTCCGGATCCCGCGCCGAACTTCCGGAGCGGACTTCCCGGCTCTCTCTCCTGCCGCGCAGAGAGCGCGGCCCTGTTTTGGAACGAGAGAATCAATAGCGATAGGTCTCTTGATCGATCAAGGTTCTGCGTCTAAAGGCGCGACTTCGCTCGAAAGCGGATCAGGGAATTGGGCTTGTCCCTGCAAATGGCGATCGGCAGAAAAGCAAGCGCGCCAAAAAGTAGCTGGCATTGTTTCGTGGGGTGCGCGCTTCCAGCGCGTCGACCTGCCTCCAAAAGACCGCGGCCCGGGGAAAGATCCCGGGCCGCGGTTAGCGTGCCTGCCTAGTCTGAGCGAGCGGGCCGGTCAGCCGGTCACGGCCCACGAACCCCAGGCGGATGCTTCGCCGACGACCTGGAAGAAGACACGGGCACCGGCAGCGCCGGCGCTGCCTTCGCCGGTGATCGTCGTCGCGATCGCGGGATCGTTGATGAAGCCGGACGCGGTGATCGCGCCGGGGTCGGCGAACGCCTCATAGACGCAGAGTTCGCCTGGAGCCGCCGTCGGGTTCGCGGCGCTGCCGGTGCAGACGGTCTGAATTACTTCTTCCACTTCTTCGGTTTCGAGGTTGAAGACGAGCTCTTTACCCGCCGCGTTGATGTAGTGGACGTCGGTGGCGCCGAGCGAGGCCGGGAGGGGAACCGTGAACGAGATCGCCACCTCGGCTTTCTTTTCGGTCGCGCCCATCGTCCAGGCGCCGGTCTCCGTCGCCCCGGAGGGCAGGGTCCCTTCCACCGTCCAGGGGGAGCCGGCTTCGCCTTTCGCCCCTTTTTCGCCTTTGTCTCCTTTTTCGCCTTTTTCGCCTTTCGCCCCCGGTGCGCCCGGCGTGCCGGCGGGTCCCGCGGCTCCGATCGGGCCGATGGCTCCCGGTGCCCCCGGGGCGCCGGTCGCGCCCCTGGGCCCGCGCGGGCCACGAGGCCCCGGCTTGCCCCTTACCGCCGAGGCGGTCGCCCCCGAGCCGTTCCCACCGAGGTCGTTGGCCGCAAAGGCGCCGCCGACCATCGCAAACACCAGCGCGATGACTGAAATCACTCCGGGGATCCCGAAGCGTCTGCTGAGAAACGAGAACATCGATCCCTCCCTGTGTCTGTGTGGCTGAAAGTGATGCCTCGGCAGGTCGCATCAAACGGCCCTCGAGCCGCCCTTCCGCGGAGATCCCCGCCCATCCAGCGCCCGGAACCCGGCCGGGCGGCGATTAAAGTACTGGAACGTAGGTGTGCCTGTCAAGGAAAGAAAGCGTCGAAGAGATAGGCGCGGAAGGCCTCGAACAGGTCCCGTGCCAGCGGCGCTTCCCGGCCGAACTCGAGCCCGCCCTCGTCGCACTCGAGGAGCGCGTCGAACCAGGCGGCGGCGGTCCCCGCGACCGAAGCCGAAGGCTTGCCCTCGAGCCGGGTCGAGCAAAAGGCGACCCTCCCGCTCTCGATCCCGGCGAGCACTCCAGCCAGGCGCTTTCCCTCGCCGTCGCCGAACTCGACGACCATCCTGCAGGCGCCGGACCGGCCTTCGTCGAGCCGCAGCTTCGGCAGGGTGAGGAGGAGGGCGGCCTCGACGTCGCGCGGGGCGACAGGTGCCTCGTTCGGCTCCAGGTGTGCGTGCTCCCAGCGCGCAGCGGCCGCGAGCGGAGCCATCCCGTGCCGCAGCCAATCGGTCGGCCCGTAAGGCGTGCCGTAGCCGTTGCCGGCGCGGCGCTCGACCTGGCCCGCCAGCCGCATCGCGGTGAGGCGCCGCTCCAGCGAGGGGTAGCTGACCGAGGAGATCACCTTGTTCAGCTCGGTGAGCGAGAGGGGCTGGGCGGCGAGCGCCCTGATCATGCTGGTCGACCAGCCGTCGACGAGGGCGTTGATCGCGCTCTTGGCGGCGGCGCTGCCGAGCGCGATGCCCCCGTCGGGCGCGCCCGCGAGCCAGCCTTCGAGCACCGTCGCGACCAGCACCAGCTCCTGCCCGGCGGGCCCGAGCTCGAGCTCGACGTTGCCGGGGAAGGCGTTGCGGGGCCGGCGCTCGACGATGCCGAGCTCCTGCAGCCGGCGGAGCTGGGACCGCAACGTCGTCGGGGGCGGCGAACCGACCTCCCGTCGTAGGTCCATCAGCGATCGCGGCCCCGCCGCGAGGCCTCTAACCACCTGCACGTTGAGTGGCGCCGCCAGCAAGGACAGCGTCGCGGCTCCGGCTCGCACAGTTCCCTTCCAACCGGCGGCATTGATCAGCGGAGTTTGCTTATATCAGCTCCCCTTCGCCACGAAAACGGCCCTGGACGCAAAAGCGGCCGTGCACCCCGGCACGACCGCCCCTTCGCATAGCCACCCACTGCGAAGTCGGGTTACTTCTTCTTCTTGGGTGGCTTGATCGTGACCGGGCCCTTGACGCCGCCGCTGAGCGTTGCCTTCAGCTGCTTGCCCGAATTGAGCTGGCTCTTGGCCGGGCCGGTGATCCGGACCGGGATCGTCTTGGTGGCGCCGGCGGGAATGTTGTAGGACGCCTTGCCGATGACGACGGTCTTGGTCTTTTTGCCCTGCTTGATCTTTGCCTTCAGTTGGAGGGATCCTTTGCAAGCGGTTTCGCCACTGCAGGTTCCCTTCAGCGAAGCCTTGCCGCCGCTGTACGAGGCGGTGGGCTTGATCTTGAGCACACCAGGCTTCGGCGGGGTCGAGCACAGGGCTGGATCGGTGAGGCACGTCGGCAGATTGGCGGTGAAGGTCGCCGTCACCGCGGTGTTGGCGTTGATCGTGACCAGGCAGTTGCCCGCGCCTGAACAGGCGCCTGACCAGCCAGCGAAGGTAGAGCTGGGGTTGGGGGTCGCGGCCAGGGTGACCGACGTCCCCTCCGGATAGCTCGAGGCGCACGCGACCCCGTTGCACGTGACGCCGCCCGAACCCGTGCCGGCGAGCGTCACGGTGAGCGTGTGCGACGGGGCGAGGCAGGTGAATTTGTCCGCCGCGACGGCAGCGCTGGTGCCACCCACGGTGGTGACCCGGACGTCGACCGCGCCGAGGCACCCTTCTGGGGATTTGAGTTTGATTTTGGTCGCCGTGCTCTGGATGAACGGAGGTTTGACGACTTTTTCGCCGAACGAGACTTCGGTCGGCTGCCCCAGGTTGATGCCGGTGATTTCGACTTCCGTGCCCGCCGGGCCTTCGACCGGGCTGACTTTGGTCACGGACGGCGCCGCGACGTAGGTGTATTTGCTGCTTGCGCTCGTGGCCGACGGGCCGCCGGTCGTGGTGAGGACCACGTCGACGACCGCCGCGCCATGCGCCGGAGCTTTGACTTTGACCAGGGTCGCCGTGGGGGTGCCGAGGATTTCGGCCGTCGTGCCGCCGAATTCCACTTTGGACGTTTCGGTGAGACCGGTTCCGGTAATTTCGACTTCGTTGCCGCCGGTGGCCGGGCCTTTGGTCGGGTTCAGCGCCGTGACGGTCGGCGCCGCGACGTAGGTGTAGTCGTCAGCCGCCGTGTTGGC
>C688J35102_120989491_pt1 | contig 11569 bp, 10 predicted proteins | sample HopSoiMetagenom2_FD_35102 | JGI IMG/M metagenome (IMG submission 35102)
CGCCGCGCTATCCGTCGTGATCGCCCATTATTTCGGCGAAGCAGCGCACGGCGTGCACAATCTGCAGATCGGCTGGCTCGGGGTAAATACGTTCTTCGTGCTTTCAGGGTTTCTGATCGGAGGGATCATTCTCGACCAGCAGCACCGCCCGCTGTTCGTTACCTCGTTTTACTTCCGCCGGATCGCTCGTATTTTTCCGATCTATTTCGTCGTGTTCCTGGCGACGATTTGGCTCGCACATCTCACTGCCGGACATCTCTGGTCCGATCGGCCATTCTCAGCGGCCGTGTATGCAACGTTTACCGTCAATTTCGCGCATTCCGTTTTTGGTCTCGGCTCAGTCTGGCTTCGCCCGACGTGGACATTGGCGGTCGAAGAACAATTTTATCTGGTGCTGCCGCTCTTGATCATGCTTACGCCCCGGCGGCTGCTTGTCCCCAGCCTGGCGGCCCTGTGGCTGGTCGCGCTCGTCTGTAAAGTTGCTCTGATGGATGTCAACCGCACAGCGGCGTGGGAACTGCTGCCGTGCCGAATGGATTTGCTGGTAGCCGGCGTGATGCTGGCCATTGTTTATCGCAGTTACGATTTTTCCCGATATTTGCTTGGTCTGCGCCTCAGTTGGGCAGTGCTGATCATATTCATGGACGCACTCGTGCTGCTGGGACACGAGACGACTTTGCTGCTGATAATGGGATCAGCATCGAGCATCGGTATCGCAGCCTTCATGCTCGCAGCACTCTATGGAGCGCCGGAAGGGCGCTTTTGCCGCCCTCTCTGGTTGCGTTGGTTCGGGCAGATTTCCTATTGCCTCTACCTTGTTCATCAGCCGGTGAACGGGCTTTTGCACGGACTGCTTCTCAACGAGAGTCCAAGTGTGGGGTCAGTCCGGGCTATTGCAGTCACGTTTCTGTCCCTCGGCGTTTCTGTTGGGATTTCTGCTGCTTCCTGGCGCTGGCTGGAGGGCCCAATTCTGAGATGGGCTTCGATCCAAGATCAAAAGCTCTTGCGTCCTGGCCCGCTGGAGCAGCCGACCGCCGCTTAGCTGCGTGCGGACTCAGGCCAAATTTACTGCCTGTCCGCTGTCGAGCGGGAAACTCATTGCAGCTGAATACATCAGTGCACCAGAGTTGCGCTCTGCCAGCCTCTCCGTGACCACTGGTTTGCCGCGTTTTGCGTAGCCCGAACTCACCGCAACGCTGCTTGCAAATTAAATGGGGACAGCGCCAGATATTCTCACGGTCTACGCTAAGAGTAGCCCCCAGGTCAGCGCTGCCGCCTCGCCGGCCATGCTTAGTGCATCACGTGCATCACCTTCATGATCGCCGGACCCAGAATCACGACGAAAAGACAGGGCAGAAAGAATATGATCATCGGCACAGTCAGTTTCGCCGGGAGAGCCGCGGCCTTTTTTTCCGCAAGAGCCATGCGGGCCTCGCGACTTTCCTGTGCACACACACGAAGGGCTTGACCGAGCGGCGTACCGTATTTCTCCGCCTGGTTCAACGCCGCAGCGACTGCCTTAACTCCGGAATTTCCGCAGCGCTTTGCGAGATTGTCGAACGCCTGACGGCGCTCCGGAAGATAGGACAGCTCCGCGGTCGTAAGGCCGAATTCCTCAGCTAGCTCGATCGACTGGCTGCCAACTTCCGCCGCCACGCGCGTGAATGCCCCTTCAATCGACATGCCGGACTCGACACAGATCAGCAACAGGTCGAGCGCATCGGGGAATGCTTTCATGATCGAGTCGCGGCGCCGGGTGATCTTGTTAGAAAGAAAGAGGTCCGGGACATAGAACCCAAGCAGCGCCGTGCCAACAGCAGCAAGGAACTTCTCCCAACCTGGCCAGGAGAGGTGCAGTACTCCGAAGATATAGATCAGCGCGGCCGCAAACAGGATGAACGGCATCACGAAGCGAAAGAACATGAAAGTAATCAGGGGCGCCTGGCCGCGAAATCCCGCCTGCACCAGCCGATCACGCGTGTTCGCCGATTCCAGAATGCGCGACAGCTTCAGCTTTTCGAGGGTCTGCTTCATGAAGGAGATCGGTTCGGTGCGGAGACCGCTACGCTTGCTGAGGGCGGCGTGATGCTTTTGCCGTAGCTCTTCCCGGCGTTCGGCAACCGATTTCATCCGGCTGCCAAGCGAGCGGCGCTCCAGCAGCGGTAGACCGAGCGTTACCACCGTCGCGAACGCAAGTACGCTGACGAATGCCATGACCAGGAATTCGCGGTCGAAAAGAACGTTAAGAATGCCGACTTCGGTGCTCATGCGTGAGCCCTCAATGCTTAAAGCTGATCATCTTCTTCATCACGCCGATGCCGCATCCCATCCAGATGACGCAGCCCACCAGCATTAGATTTCCCAGACGCTCGGTGAAAAGCATCTTGATGTAATCCGGAGTCGTCATGTACACGAGCGTCATTACGACCGGCGGCAGCGAGCCGATGATCATCGCCGATGCCTTGGCTTCGGATGACATCGCTTTGATCTTGCCTTGAAGCCGTTTGCGGTCGCGCAGCACGCCGGACAAATTACTTAGCGCTTCAGAGAGATTGCCACCGGACTTCTGCTGGATCGACATAACGATCGCGAAGAAGCTCACCTCAGTTGTCGGCATGGAATCGTGCATGCGCTTCAGCGCCTGCTCCATCGTGACGCCAACTCTCATTGCTTCTACGAGCTTGTGAAATTCGTCGTTCACTGGATGAGGCATTTCCCTGGCAACGATCCTGAGTGCCTCGTTGGTCGGCAATCCGGAACGCACGCTCCGCACAATCACATCCAGCGCATTGGCAAATTCCCCCGTAAATTTCTTCTGCCTGCGGCCTTTCAGAAATGACAAGACCCAACGGGGCAGCCCGACCGTCGCGACGAGAACTGCGCCGGCATCGACCAGCCACGACTGACGGGTCGCGAAGCAGATGCCCAAGACCACCAGTCCACCAATTGCGGTCATGATCCAAAAGCTTCGAACGTCGATTTCCAACCCCGCCTGCTCCAGGCGGCGGCGCATCGTCGGTCGCTGTCTTTTGGCGGCCTGCTGCTTTTCCAGATCCTTCAGCAGAGCCTGTACGTTCTTGCGGCGTTGTTGGCCGGCTTCCAGTGCGTTGCGGCCGCCACCGATGCTGACCGGGCCTCCTGCGGCTGCTGCAAGACGCTTCTTGGATGTCTCGCCGGACGGCGTGACGAAGGTGTAGGCGATGCCCCCGAGTCCGGAGAGGAAGAAGGCTGCCGCTAGGACGTAAACCAGAGTGCCCATTGGCCCCTCACTGCTGAAGTTCGTCGAGGGCCTCGGCGAGTTCCCGTTCCATGCCGAAGTAGCGGGCCCGTTCCCAGAAGCTCGGCCGCACAATCCCGGTGCCGACGTGCTTGCCAATCATCCGGCCGCTCTCGTCCTCGCCAGTGACCTCGTAGTTCATCAGGTCCTGCGTGATAACCACGTCCCCTTCCGTCCCCACAATTTCAGTGATTTTGGTGATACGGCGCGAGCCGTCGCGCATGCGCTCGGCCTGCACAATTACATCGAGAGAGCCGACGATCATCTCGCGGATGGTGCGCACGGGCAGAGAATATCCGCCCATCGTGATCATCGATTCCAAGCGTGTCATCGCTTCTCGTGGGCTGTTGGCGTGCAACGTGCCCATTGAGCCGTCATGGCCCGTGTTCATTGCCTGCAGCAGGTCGAAAGCTTCGGGTCCGCGTACTTCGCCCACGATAATTCGCTCAGGACGCATGCGCAGGCAGTTCTTGACGAGGTCCCGCATGGTGATCAGGCCCTGCCCTTCGAGATTGGCCGGCCGGGTTTCGAGACGCACTACGTGAGGCTGCTGCAGCTGAAGCTCGGCGGCATCTTCGCAGGTAACAATACGCTCATCGGCATCGATGAACGCGGTCATGGTGTTGAGAAGTGTGGTCTTGCCCGAGCCCGTCCCGCCGGAAATCAGGACATTGCAGCGGCAACGACCGATAACGCCCAAAACACGCGCACCGGCAGGGCTGATCGAGCCGAATCGCACGAGATCGTCCATCCGCAGCTTGTCCTTGCGGAATTTCCGGATGGTGAGCGTGGGGCCATCAAGTGAAAGCGGCGGCGCGATGACATTGACGCGCGAGCCATCCAGGAGGCGCGCGTCGCAGATAGGCGAAGATTCGTCCACGCGACGGCCGACCTGGCTGACAATACGCTGGCAGATGTTCATCAGCTGCGCGTTGTCGCGGAACCGAATGCTGGTGAGCTGCACTTTGCCGCCGACCTCGATGAACACCCGGCCTGATCCGTTGACCATGATATCGGCGATGTCGTCGCGGGCGAGCAGTGGTTCCAGGGGACCGTAGCCTAGAACGTCATTGCAAATGTCCTGAAGCAGATGCTCCTGCTCAGCAATCGACATCACAACGGCTTTGATCGCAATGATCTCGTTGACGATGTCGCGAATTTCCTCGCGCGCAGAGTCCGGGTCCAGTTGCGCAAGTTGCGCCAGATCGATCGTGTCGATCAGCGCGTTAAAAACCGTGGTCTTAATCTGGTAATAATCATCCGAACGCTGATCCGGGATGCGCACACTCGGTTTTGGCGGCGGTGGGGCGGCAGAAGCGGCTGCCTGGACTCGGGGAGGCGGAGGGGGGGCGCCGGCCGGCTCCGATGCAGGCGTAGGCGCTATCTTTGCAGCCGCGGGTTCGACACGCGCGGGAGCGAGATTGCGCGGCAGGTCGGCGACGGCAGAGCGTTTTCCGAACATCAATTATGCCTGCTTCCGGCCTTTTAGGAGTGAAAGAATGGGTGATGCGGTCTTTTCAGCGTCCGCAGCCGACACACGGCCCGTCACGAGCTGAGCCAGGCGCAGAATGCAGTCGGCGGTTTGCGATCTTGGCTGAACTTCCATCAGCATCTGACCGTTGTTGGCGGCGGCGCCATAGAGCTGCGGGTCGAACGGCAAGATCATGGCCGGCGTGAGCCCCACGGTTGCGGCGAAATCCTTTATTGGAATTTCCGGACGCTTCGGCATTGCAGTCTGGTTCATCACCAGCTTTGGCGGCGGGTCGTTGGGACGATTTTGTTTGACCAGATCGTTAAGCGCTTTTGCGGTCCGCAGGCTTGCGAGATCGGGTGTGGCGACGAGAACGATCTCGTCAGATCCAAGCAACGTTTGCCGCACCCACGCAGTCCAATGGTGCGGCAGGTCGATGATTACACACGGCATGGACTGCCGGACGATGTCGATCACGGCCTCATATGCTGCGGGATCGTCCTCGCTAGCGCGATCCATCATAGCCGGTGACGCAAACAATGAGAGATGGTCGCTGCTCTTGAGCAGCAGGCGATCCAGCAGCACGTCGTCAAGACGCTCTGGCGATGACAATGCCTCAGCCACGCCCTGCCCCGGCTCTTCGTTGAAATTCAGCCCCACGGTGCCAAATGACAGATCGAGGTCCATAATTGTCGTGTTGATCTTCAGGCGCTCGGCAATGCACCAGCCGATGTTGTGGGATAACGTTGAACTGCCCGCACCTCCCCGGCAGCCGATGAAGCTGATCACCCGGCCTACCGGCGGCGCTTCCGGATTTAGATAGAGACCTGAGATCACCTCGATAATGTGCAGCGGATTGAGTGGAGCAACGAGATACTCGCTGACGCCGCGCCGCATCAGGTCCCGATAAAGCTCCACGTCGTTCGCCCGACCGATCACAACGACTTTGCTGGACGGGTCGCAGACTTCCGCAAGCCGGTCGATCTCCTCTAGCGCCGCCTTGCCCTGGAGGCGCGTCTCCACGATCAAGAGGTTGGGGCTAACGTTTCCCGAATGGTGCTCAACCGCGGCTTGGAGTCCTCCCAGCTGAACCGTCAGGTTCGCCTTGGCAAGGCGTCGGTCTGCTGCTGCGCGCTGCAGAGCTGCGCCCGTGTCGGGAAATTCGCAGAATGCCTGGATTGAAATCCGAGGAACAGGCCGCTCATGTGGCGCTGCCCCGAATGACCGGTCAGCGGAGGATTGCAGTTTCGTCATTGTCCTATCCGTTTTTACTGAAGATCTGAGCTGATGCCCGACTGCTCACTGGATGTGTCCACTGTGTGCTTCGCGGCTTGTGTAACTTCACCCCTCTCGTAGTGACCCAGAACGGTCGCCCTGCGAACTGCATCGGGCGTATCATCGAGGCGTCGTGACTCGTCTATGTCGCGGGGATTGGCCACCATGGCAGCGACGTTGTGCTGCACCGAGCAGCCGAAATCGGGCCTTGGTAAATTCGCGCTCGTATCAGTCTGGTCGTCTATCCAGTCGCCGCAGGGCGCGGTATGCGCCTGATACGCCACGAACCCGATCTCGACGCGACGGTCGCCGTCGTTGACGGGGTGTGTTCCAACCAGAATACGGGAACGTGGTACGCCGAGTTGGGTCAACCGCTCCCCGACGTAGGAGATCGCATCAGAAGAATCCGGGCCTTCCGGAGCCGACACGCTCAGCGACCCGTCGCCTCTCGCCAGGAACTCATCGGCAATATGGCCGAGCTTGGACATGTCCTCAGGCATCACCCCGGCGGCACGGCCCGAAAAGGACACGCGCACGGACTGATACTCCGGCTGCACCGTGATGGGATGCGTCAGTTGCGGATCTACCGTTCGAACGACCATGTCGTTGTCTCCGGGGGCGGCGCAGCTACCGGCAAGCAGCACTGCGGCGAGAGCGGCGAAGCGTGTCAGATCTTTACGCATGGCAGATTCCCTTTACTGAACGATGAAGCCGTTCTTGCTGTTGCTGGCGGATTTCAGCCCGTCGGGATCGGCGGGATGCCTGGCGTTCAGGCGGCCCATCACGATGGTGTCGAGGTCATTCGCCGGTACGAAACGGTCGGTCGGGACACGCAGGTTCTTTTCGCTCGTTGGCCGCACCAGATACGCGCTCACCAGAACCACGAGTTCGGTCTCATCGTTCTGATAATCGCGGCTGCGAAACAGTGCGCCCAGCACCGGCATGTTCCCAAGACCGGGGAACTGATCGATCACCTGCTTGTTCGTGTGCTGCAAAAGGCCGGCGATCGCGAAGCTTCCGCCAGACGGCAACTCGACCGTTGTCTGCGCGCGGCGCACGTTGAGTGCGGGAATGGTAAGACCTGGGACGGAGGTGACCTGCCCGGTATTTGGATCGGTAACCGTGCCGCCGGAGAGCGTAAACGCGCCGGTGTTCGTCAATTCGCTGACTTCGCTAGAAATCTGCAGCGAAATCCGGTTCTCGCTCAGCACCACTGGCGTAAAGGAAAGACCAACGCCAAACTGCTTGAACGCAATCGACACATTGCCCTGCTGATCGCGGCCCGCCGGAACCGGAAACTCGCCGCCGGCAAGGAAGCGTGCCGTCTCGCCGGACACGGCAGTGAGGTTGGGCTCAGCAAGGGTGTGCATCAGGCCGACCTGGTCGAGCGCCTGGACTATGCCCTGGAGATTGTTGGGGCTTGCGCAAGGTACCGTCTTGACGATGGTAGTCGCGGATGTTCCCGGAGGAATATGCGTAATCGTCGATGACTGCACATTCGGTAAAAAGTGCGCGGGGCACACCGAGCCGAATTGCGCGCCGGATGCGTCCGACAAAGCGCGGCCAATCAGGCCGAACTGGTTGCCGGTGGAGGCGATAATCGGCACCCCTGCAGCGATTGCTGCTTCCGACAAGTTGACTCCGAATTGCTTCGCGATCTGCCGCTGCATTTCCGAGATACGGACCTTGAGCATGACCTGCTCATTGGCCTCGATCTTGATCATGTTGACGACCTTTTTCGGATCGCCGGCGAAACTCGTCGCAAGATCCTGGGCGCGGGTGGACAAGGTGGCGCTTGATACCGAGCCGGTCAGCACAACGTTGTCGTTCATCGCCGAGACATGAATGTTCGAGCCGGACATGTTGTCGCGGATCATAGAGCCGAGATCGGTCACGTCCCGCTCGACCCGGATGTCGATCGAGAGGATCTGATGGCCGCCGCCATCGAAGAAAAACGCGTTTGTCTGACCGGTTTTTTGCGCCAACAGGAAAATCCGTCGTGGAGAGCGAACCACGGCATCCACCGTTTCCGGATTGGAAACGAGCACGTCGCGCGCGTCCGCATCGAGTTGAACCAGCGCTGCCTTGCCAAGGGCCAGCGTGATCCGCTGATGCGCCGGACCATCGCCGCGCGTCGAAACGTTGACAACCCTTTGCGGCACGGGCTCACGATGTACGGGAGCCTTGGCTGCGACCGGCGTTACGATCGCGCAGCTTGCAAGAATACAAACTGCCAGGAATTGAATTCGCATTGGCGCGCCCTTCCGATTACCGAGATCCGGTGCCCGCGCCGCCACGGATCAAACCGTAGCGGATGACGGCCACAACCTGTGTTTCTTTGTGTTTGCTGCTGTTGTTCACATCGGTGGCGCCACTTTCGCCGAGCGGGCGCAGCGCGAGCGACACGGTGCCAGTGGCCGCCGCCGCGTCCACCGTCTCTGCCTGTGTGGGTGACAGTTCGAGTGTGGCGGTCTTGGCGAGGACAGTCTTCTGGTCCTTGTCCTGCGTGTAGGTCTGGTCCACCGCCAGAACGCGGACGTTGTGCAGGAATATCTTTGCGCCGAAGATCTTGGGTTGCTCGGAAACCTGCGTCGTCAGGATCACGTCCACCCGGTCATTAGGAAGAATAAAGCCGCCAGCGCCGGATTCGGTCGTGATAGGTATCGCCAGTGCGCGCATGCCGGGCGTCACCGTGGCAGCCATGTAACCCGCGGATTCAGAGTGCACGATCTTGGTGTTCGTCAGCGGTTCGCCGCTAAGGATCGGCGCGCGAGCAACAGTGCCTTTCACGATCTGGTCGGGGTTCGGATTCCCCTCCTGCGTGAGGAACGTCGAGTCGACGGTCGATTTCGGCCACGCCTGCCAGCGCACGAGATTCGGAGTCACCGGACGGCCGGGCTCGATATTGCTGGAAGCGACGAGAACGCCGACCGTGGCGAGGGCGACCGGCTGGGCTTTGCCAGGTTCCGTTCCGCCACCGATAAAACTGCGGGCAAGCAATGCGGCGGCGCCTGCTGCCAATGCCGCGAGGGCGAGAATGATGACACGCGAGCGGTTCATGCAGATTGGCTCCCTTTGTGTCCCGATCCGAACACAAAACCCTTTAGAAAAGGCTTAACGGTGCGGAGCTTCGCGCGTTAATGCGCAATCGAGCGGAACAATTCCGTGTAAGGAAGAATTGCGATTCCGCCGGCGGCGAGCGCGACGCCGTATGGAATTCCGCCGCGTGGTTCATGTAACTTCTGGATCCAGGAATGCGATGCCAGAGCTGCGGGAAGCGGCCATTGACGCGCCGTCATTAGAAGAACAGTGAGCGCGCCTCCGAACAGCGAGGAAATAAGTATGTACGACATCAAATCGTGCATGCCGAACCACACCGCGACAGCAGCGAACAGCTTGGCGTCGCCGCCGCCAATGTACCCAAGTGCAAACAGCAGAAATCCCGCAATGAGTGCGAGCAGCGCAGCCAGTGCATGGCTTTCGTACGATGCCGCGTCATAACTGGCGGTGACGGCCATGATCGCAAACGCAACGAGAAGAATCGCGGAGATGAAATTGGGAATCGTGTAGCTCGCGAGATCCCAGCCGGCAGCCAGCACCAACAGAAGCACGAAAGGCGCAAAGATGAGCAATTGCGTGGTCATCTACTTATAGGAAAACGAGAACGGCCGCCCTTGCGGGCGGCCGTTCCGAGCATTTCTGCCCGTCTTCGCCGTTTAGCTGTTGAGGCCGGTGGCGACCGACGTGAACTTCGCGTTCAAGCTCGTGCCGACCGAAGTCAGCGCGGCAATGATCACAACCGAGATCAGCGCTGCAATCAGACCATACTCAATAGCCGTCGCGCCGGACTCGTCACGGACGAAGCGGGAAACCAGGTTCTTCATAAAAGCCTCCTTGTTGACACCCTAGGACATCCACAAGAGCGACCGGTTTTCGATTCGGCCCCGCCCATGGATTGACGAGGAAGCTACATGCCAATCCTTAAAAGGAGTTTAGCGGCAAACCTGCCCCTCCCACGCGCAATGCATCGTGCTGGGACAAAATGGGGGGTTGCTGCGCCATCAGCGCGCGGTTGTTCGCAAATCGCTAACCATCACCGGTAAATCGTGTGACCGCTTGAAGGCGCAATGCTCAAGCTTCGCCCCAATTGAGCCGTCGTCGCGCGGTGAGAATATCGGTGTGCATGACAGCCGCCGATGCCATACCCGATCGCGACAATAGGATGGATCGCCGTTGAACGACGATCTCAGCGCGCGCCGCACTGAAACTTAAGCCTTCTTTTACAACGCTCGTCTACAGTTCCTGCAGAATTTCGAGAGGTCCGCCCCATGCGCCACACTTGCTGTTCGCTCTTCGTCATAACGGTCGCAGCATTTGCAACAGGAGCGCGTGCGGATTCTTCTGCCGCTGCGCACAAGGTGCTTCCGCAACCAATGCTGCGAACCTCCAGCAGCAGCACCGTGGCTGCAGGCAACCAGAAGGCGGTGCTGCAATCTGATGTGGCCCGCAAGGAGTCGCTGAAGCCGGCAAATGCAATCACGCCGACATCGGAAGTGGTCGCAAAGGCAGCGGTGGTGAAACGCACAGCGCCGAAGGCGGTAGCGTCGCGACCCGTGCTGGCCAAGGTGGCTGTCGTGGCGCCGAAGCCTGCAGCGAAGGCGGTGGCGGCGAAACCCATGGTTGCGAAAGTCGCCGTCGTGGTGCCGCGGCGCGTAGTTGCGAAAGTCACCGTTGTGGTGCCGAGACACGTAGTTGCGAAAGTCGCCGTTGTGGCGCCGAGGCCAGTGGTGGCGAAGACAATGGCAGCAAAGCCCGTCATGCGGAAAGTCGCTGTGGTTGAACGAAAGCCGGCTGCACGCAAAGTCGCGGTGGTTTTACCGAAGCCCGTCCGAAAGCACATCGTCGCGCACAGGTCTACCTCGATTTCAGTTCCGCTGGACGAGGTACGCGTTGTCGCTTTCTCGCAACCGATCGCGACGGTTTACGTCGGCAATCCCACGATCGCAGATGTGAGCATGATCGATTCGCGTCACGCCTTCGTGCTCGGAAAGGGATTTGGCGCGACAAACATCGTTGCGCTCGATGCCGACGGCAAACAGGTGATCAATGATCCCATAAGCGTCTTCGGACACACAGGCAACATCGTCATCCTGCATCGTGGAACCCAGCAGGCGACTCTGACGTGCGGAAACGCGCGCTGCGAACCTTCGCCGACGCCTGGCGATGACAAAGACTCGTTCTCGAGCAGGATGGAGCAGCTTGCTCAGCATCAGGAAGCCAACACCAAAGCCGCCAGCGCCGGCCGCTAGTTTTTTCTTAGTCGGGGTGTCGAATGGACCATGCGTTGGACCTGAGCATGCGGCGCATCCTGTCCATCTCTGTCGAGAGCATACGGCGCACTTGGATCAACCATGTGCCGCTGTATACCTGTACTCTACTCTTTACCCTCAGCACGGTCGCGGTGGCGCTCAAATATAATCAGTCATTTCCCTGGGGCGCGGGATTGTTTTTTCTGGGTACCGTCGGTGAGTTGATCCTGCTGGCCG
>C688J35102_120989490_pt1 | contig 11557 bp, 11 predicted proteins | sample HopSoiMetagenom2_FD_35102 | JGI IMG/M metagenome (IMG submission 35102)
GGACAGTTGGCGCGCGAATGCCCGGAAGCGGTTACCCGAGTTGCTCGCATCACTCGATGAGCGCCTGGCCACCTTCGGTGATGCTGCCTATCTGCTCGAGCCGGACCTGAAGGAGGCACGCGGCGGCTTCCGCGACGTCTCCATGCTGCGCGCGCTTGCAGCCAGTTGGCTGACCGACCGGCCGCACGTCGGCATCACAGAGCCGCATGAGCGGCTGCTCGACGTCCGGGACGCATTGCACCTCGCGTCTGGTCGCACGCTCGACCGCTTGATCTTCAGTGAAATCGAAGCGGTGGCGACTCGGCTGGGCTACCGGGAACCCGATGATCTTCGTCGTGAGGTGAGCCTGGCCGCGCGCCGTATTGGGCACGCCGTCGACCTGACTGTACGGGCGGCTCGGCAGGCGCTGCCCCAACGCCGGGTGCTCAACTTCATCAAGCGAGAACGCAAGCCCGACTACATCAAGGCCGATCATGGGTTGATCATCCACTCGGGGGAGGTGGGCCTCGGTCCGGGAACCATTGCCGCCGATCCGGTCGTTGGCCTGCGTGCAGGAGCCCTGGCTGCGCAGCGCGGGCTGATCCTCTCTCCGGTGACGGCCGACAACCTCGGCAAGCGCGGGGACGCACCACCGACGCCGTGGCCCGACGCGGCCCGCGAGGCGCTGCTCGAGATGCTCTCTGCTGGAGCCAATGTTGTCCCGGTCTGGGAAGACCTCGATCTGGCCGGATGCATCAGCAGGTGGATTCCTTGCTGGGAACCAATTCGCGCGCGCCCTCAGCACAATCCGGTCCATCAGTACACCGTGGACCGCCATCTGGTGCAGACGGTGGCCCAAGCACATTCTCATCTCACCCGGGTGGATCGACCCGACATCTTGCTGCTGACGTGCCTCTTCCATGACATCGGCAAGCTGCCTGGAGCCGGTGTACACCACGCCGACCGGGGAGCGCCCATCGCTGGTGAGGCGGTCCAGGCGATCGGACTCAACCAAAGCGATGCCGAGCTCGTTGAGCGCCTGGTGAGAAATCACCTCACGCTCGCCGGACTGGCCACCAAGCGCGACCATGCCGATCCAGCGACCTTGGACGCTCTCGTCGAGGCAGTTCAGGGCCGAGCCGACATCTTGCATCTGTTGCGCGCTCTCACTGAAGCCGACGCACGAGCCGCCGGTCCAGCCGCCTGGTCGCCCTGGCGTGCCCAGCTGATCAACAGCCTGGCCGATCACGTCGAGGGCTTGCTAGTCGACCGGACAACAAGGGTAGACGTGACCCAGTTAGTTGATCTTGGTCTGGCACGTTCTGTGCAGCTGGACGGGAGGCCGCGGATCCGAGTGGAGACCCAGCCCGGCGGCGTCCAGCTCGTCATTGCCGCCAATGACCGGCTAGGGCTTTTCAGCGAGACCGCAGGATTGTTTGCCTCTCATTCGGTTCAGGTGCGATCGGCAGTCCTTCACACGGTCGAGGGTGTGGCTGTGAACACCTGGCGCGTCGACAAGCAGCTGGCGACTGATCTGCCAGACACCGCGTACTTGATCAAGCAGCTGAGCCGCCTGGAGGCAGGTGAGACTGGCATCCTGGCTCACGTTCAGCGCCGTGAGGCGCGTGCTCATGGCAGCGGCGCGGTTTCCAATCCCTACGTGGAGCTGGTCCCTGATGCCAGCGAGACCGCAGCTGTCATTGAGGTGCGCACCGGTGATCGCGCCGGCCTGCTCTATGCGCTCGGTCGATCGCTCAGTGAGATCCGGCTGTCCATCCGATCGGCCCACATCAGCACTCTCGCCGGCCAGGCTATCGACACCTTCTACGTCACCGAGGCGGATGGCTCAGCGCCCAGCCGACAGCGTGCTCGAGCGGCAGTAAATGCGCTCACCATGGCAGCAGGAATCGCGGCGTCCGACCCCACGACGGCGTCGAATTGAACCGTCGGTTCTCAGGTTCGCTCTGCGATCAGAGCATCGACTTCGGCTGATGTCGGCGGCTGGGCGCCACGCCTGGAGCAGACGATCGAAGCGGCCGCCGCACCGCGTTCCAGGGAGGCCTCGATTCCGAGCTCAAGCTTGACGTACCCATCAAGAAAGCCGGCCATGAACGTATCGCCGGCGCCGACGGTATCCACGACTTTGGTCGGAAAACCGGGCACCCGAGTGACGTTTCCGCCCGGCTCGATCGCCACTCCCCCGCCCGGGCCCAGCGTGATCACGGCAAGCCCCAGTCCGTACTGCTCAACCCAGACACCGGCGAGCCCCACTGGATCACCACCGGACTTTTGACCGCCGCTGGCTTCAGCCTTAGCGAGAAACTTGATGTCCTCATCACTTGCCTTGACGATGCCTTGGCGCCGGCCAACCGCGAGCAACCAAGGCTGCACTTTGCTCCAGTACGCGTCCGGCTCGGTGATCACGGTTGGCCGGACGTTGATGTCATAGGAAACGCCCGCCTCCACGCTGCGCATCCAGTCGAGCAGCACCTCCGCGCCGGGACTGACCACGCAGGACAATGAGGCGATGTGGAGCCAATCGTCGCTGGACAGCTCGGGAAGATCATCGATCTGCCAGCCAAAGTTTGCAGTGTCATTGAAGTGGAAGGTGTAGCTCGCCACACCTTCCTCATCCAGACTCACGACCGCGATCGAGGTGGCCTGCGAGGACTCCGTTGAAAGGTCCAGTTTGACGTTCGCTTCAAGGATGTGCTGGCGTAGCTGCCGGCCGAAGGCGTCTCGGGAGATCCGGCCCAGAAAATGGCTATCTGCACCGAGCTTTCCCAGCGCCACTGCGGAGTTCATGGGACCTCCGGCCGAGAGGGCGAGCCAGGTGGAGCTGAACGAGTCATTGGCGCCGACGTCGGACTGAACGAGATCAATCAAGGTCTCTCCGCAGACCACGAAGCGAGTCATGGTCACAAACCTAGTGGTTGTTGTACCGCCTAGGGGAGGTTCGCTGACCACCTTCTCTTACCCCGCCACGCGCACCTCCTCAGCGTCTGGCTCAGCAGGCATTTCATTCATGAGCTCCTGCCAGACTGAGGGAGGAATTGCCCGTTCACTGATCTCACTCAGCAGTCTGCCCATCGAGTACTGCGGATCGGTACCTGACAACCGGTCACAGCAGCAATTCAGCAGCGCACCAGATCCACTTATCCAGCCGGCCATGCCGAGCAGGCAGAGCGGCGCAGCGGCCAAAGTCGGCGGCAGGTGGGCGACCACACCACTCCACAACCGGACATGATCATCAGCAGTGGCAGGGGTGATCAGCGCCCAAGCCAGATCGCGCCGCTGCAAGTCCGTCACGAGAACCCCGAGCAGCAGGCCAGTTGTCTCATCAATACCAGTCGGGTCCGCCAACGCCGCCTCAATGGTGGTGGTCATCAGATGGGTAGCCGCCGCAGCATCATCGAACTGCTCCAGCTCCTGCAGCATCCTCGCGGCCAGCGCGTCTAGTCGTGGCCAATCGTGTTGATCTGGCCCACACACTGACGCCTCTAGCTCGAGCCGGTTGGCACCGGACGTTCAGTCCAGCAACGACAGCAGTTGCTGAGAGTGGGTGCGAGCTGAGGTCCAACGGCGTACCAGCAAGGGGGCAGCACTCATCGCCGCACGTCAAGGACCACCATCTGCCATGTCCGACATAGAGCACATCGATCAACTCATGATCATCGAGCCGATCCATCAATCGGGTCAGCAGCCGGTGAGCTCGCAAGGACGCGGCACTGTAGGCAACCAGCGCAAGTGCCTCCGCCCCTTCACGTTTGGCAAGTGCATCGATCCACTCGGCAAACTCGTCAGCAGCCGATTCCGGTGGAATATCGGTGCGTGTAGTGAGCCTGACCCGGCCTGACTTCACAAACACTGTGACCAGATCTTCCCCTGGGTGGAAACCAATCAGATACGGGATCATCGCGAGAAGATCATCTGGCCGACGGAGCTTGAGCCGGGTCGGCGCCTCCGCTTGCCGCGCCGCCCGGCTACGACGCCGTCGCTTGGCTTTCTTGGCCGTTGACGTTCTCCCCGTTGACTTTCTCCCCGTTGACCTTCTCCCCGCTGGCCTTCTTGCGGCTGATTTTTTCGAAGCTGTCATGACCGGAGCTTGCGTACCCGGGATCAAATCGTGCGCACTGCTCGCAAATCTGTGGATAGTCAGGTGCCAGGCCATATTTCTGTGGAGAACGCGCAGGGCGCAGTACGCCCGAGCGCTCAATGCGGCCGGGGCGCCTAGAGCCCCTCACGTGGTCAGACGTTTGCCGTCATGGGATGGCAAACATGCAACGAATGCGTTGAGGAGACACTTCCGAGCCATCCCGAGACGGCAAACGCTGACGACCCTAAGGGAGGTCGAGCAAGACGTGCTGAGCGAGTCACAATCTCTACTCACGGCTGCCGCAACCGGCGCTCGGAGTGCAGGGACGGGAATCCCGGGCTCGGCACTGAGACAATCCTGCGCTACCGTGGTCGGAAATGGACGAGCCCAGCGGTTCAGAAAGCACCGGCATGGGACCGACGCCCAGCGGGCCGTCCTTCGTCCCCTGGGCGCCCGCCCCGGGTGACATGCCGCCCATCAAGCCGGCTCCAATCCCAGCGCGCTCTCCGCGGTCGGCCATCAAGGGCGAATCCAGGCGCGCGAACATCATCTCTGCCGGCATCATCGTGCTCATCGCGATCGTCGTCGCAGCGGCCAGCTTCGTCGCGCATTTCGCGGACACCCACGTCAGCGCTCCTGTCGTCAGCAAGCAACCCATCCCTCAGGTGAGTGCCCAAGGTGACCGGATCGAGTTCACCACCAGCGACGGAAGCGGAGAATTGATCTTGCTCAGGCATTCCTGGGTGAGTTACGGCCAGGTACCGCCCACCTCCGGGAATTATCTCCGGGTCGAGGTGGAACTGATCTGCGACTCAGGCTCGGTCGACTATGACCCGTACAACTTCCAAGTCTTCGATCAAACGGGTCAGCTGTTCGAAACCGCCATCGAAGGAGCCGGAGAGTCCATGTTGGAGACCGGCACGCTCCATGCTGGGGACCGGGTTCGCGGCACCGTTGCCTTTGACATGCCGCGCAGCGAGGCGACGCTGCTGATGAGCGACGACTCCAACCAAACTGTGACGGCACTGAAGGTCCCTGACTGAGCCGCCATCAGGTCGCGGGGACGAAATCGTGTCCCCCACTCTTCCTCAGCAGAGCCGGTGCGCCATCTATTTAGCAGCCTCGCTGCACTCCATGCGATCTTGACACCAATAGGCTCAGCGCATGGCCCAGCTGGAGCAACGGCACGCGCGCGGATGGGACATTCTGCGGCTCTCCAGTGACGCAGTCGCGGTCGAGATCGTCCCGGGACTCGGTGGAACGATAACGTCGCTGACACGCCAGGCCGATGCCGCGGGGTTGCTTTGGTCCCCACCCTGGGGGCTGCGGCCCAGCGGCAGCCAATCGCTGCCCGGCAACTCCGAGGCGCAGATGATCGACAGCCTCGCCGGTGGTTGGCAGACCTTGTTTCCCAACGGTGGCGATTCGGTTTTCGTTCACGGGGTCGAGTGGGCCTACGACGGGGAGGCTCGGCTGACCTGGATGGACTGGGAATTCACCGGATCCTCAGTGCGAATGACTGGTCGCCTGGTCCGCTCGCCGTTCGAGATCACCAAGATCATCTCCGTACGCGACTATGAGATCACTGTCGGCGAGACCGTGCGCAACGTTGGCCGGGAGCGCATCGAGACCATGTGGGGCAGCCAGCTCATGCTCGGAGGCGTACTGGTAGGGCAGGAAACCACCGTGGACGCTGCTGCCGCAGTCGTACGTCCCGATCCACAAACCAGCCCGGATATCAGCTACGACGACTTGATGCCTTGGCCACGATCGCACGGCCCGGGAGCGATGATCAATTTGGGCCTGTTGCCAGGTCCTGACAGCGGAGAGACCAGATTGGCCTATCTCAGCGACTTCTCTCGGCCGATGATCAGCATCAGCCGGCCATCACATCACATTGCAATCGAGCTGGACTGGGACGTCGAGGTATTTCCCTATGTCTGGTACTCGATGGAAGCGGGTGGGCGTAGCGGCTTCCCGTGGTACCGCACTGGATACTTTCTGTCACTGACGCCATGTACCAGCTGGCCGGCGCACGGTCTGCACGATGCACGCCGGATCTCCGACAGCACGATCTTGCTTGATCCGCGAGAGGTCTTGACGAGCTACGTTGCACTACGCGTACAACCCGTCACCTGATCGTGCGTCTTAGCGGAGTTCCTTACGGATCATTAGCTTCAGGCCAGACCAGACCTGATCAATGGCACAAACCTTGACGTCGACCAATCCACTGGTGGGCAGCACTATCTCGCGGATGATGTCCTCGGTCATGTCTGTCTCGATCTTGCTCACCCGCTTAGGCCAGGCCACCCAGATCATGCCGTTGGGTGCAATCGCATCGATGAGGGCCGGAAGCCGGGACGCGAGGTCCGCCTGGCGACTGATGAAGATCAACACCAGATCGCGATGGCCGGTCAGCCGATGGCTGACGGTCACATTTTCTGGTAGCTCACCGAGGATTGCATCGATGTCCTGCGGCGCCTTCAGTACCGCGATCGACATGCCCGGCTTGATGCCCAACTTCTTCGGCAACGGTGTGCCCGAATAACCGACTGTCACTGCTGACCTCCGGTCATCAGCATGCACCGATCAGCGCCCGGACGGCAGCCCTTCGCTGGCAGATCGCCATATGTCGTGCTTGACTCGCGACGTGACCGGACAAGTGGCCGCGCACGCCGATGAGCCGCACTCCGGAGGCCTGGCGAACAAGCTCAACTGGCTGCGCGCCGGTGTACTGGGTGCCAATGACGGCATAGTGTCAGTGGCGGCGATTGCTGTTGGAGTGGCTGGTGCCACGCCGCAGCTTGCGCCGATCCTCGCCGCGTCCATTGCGGGCTTGGTCGGCGGTGCGATCTCAATGGCGCTCGGTGAGTACGTCTCGGTGAGCAGCCAGCGTGACACAGAGCGGGCACTGATCGCCAAGGAGAAGGATGAACTCGCCACGATGCCGTACGAGGAGCTTGCCGAACTCACCAAGCTGTATCAGGACAAGGGATTAAGCGCCCAGACCGCGCGCCAGGTAGCCGAGGAGCTGACAGCCAACGACGCTCTCGCAGCCCACTTGGATGCCGAACTCAACATCGATCAGAACGACATCGTGAGTCCCTGGCGGGCCGCGTACGCCTCAGCTTTCGCCTTCACAATCGGCGGCCTGCTGCCCATCCTGGCGATCATCCTGTTTCCCGCTTCGATGCGAGTCCAGGCCACTTTCGTCGCTGTTCTGATCGCTTTGGCGATCACCGGCGCGGCCGGCGGTTACCTGGGCGACAGTCCGATCTCGCGGCCGATGGTTCGGGTCGTAGTCGGCGGCGCGCTGGCACTTGCGGCAACGTTCCTCATTGGTCGCTTGTTGGGGACCACCGTGCTGGCCTAGGTCTGGTGAGCTCTAGGCGACGGCCATCAGACATCCGAGCCGGGCGGCGTACGCGCGAGCCCGAGCGAGCCAAACGGTCAGCTCCGTTTCGAGGTTCTTCCGTCTGCAGATTCGTATGTTGCCGCCCATATGATCCGGTGCTCAGGGTTGACTACCCACGGTCGCCCAGCAGAGCAGCGCCGCTACCTCAGCGACCTTTCTATCCGCCTACTCGCCAAGTGCCGGATGAGCGGATGGATATCCTTCTGCCTCGACCTCCGGTCCGCCAGGCGGGTCTAAGGGGCGATCCTGGTCGACGTGCTCGGTGTCCTCCGGTGGGTCGAGTGGACTATCGGGGTCGACCTCCGGCTCCGGCTTGTCCGGCGTATGCGGTGAGTCATCGGGATCGACTAATGGCTGACCTTCCTGAAACGTCATGGCTGACCTCCTCTCACAGTTATGGATTACCCACGACGATGACACCCAACTCGGTGACGCTGACACTCCAGAGCAGCAGCTTTCGCAGCACGGCGGTGTCGGTCAGACTGGTTTTGGCGGTGCCAGGCAGGCTGGACCGAGAAGTGGTTCCCCACGGGCGCCGCATCACGACCAAGACACGGCGAAAGGTGAACGATGGCCGATCGGACGGCGCCGCGACCTGGCTGGGCCGCCCTCGTCATGCTGCTGCTGCTTGCCGGACTCTGGATGCTGGAGTTCGTTGATCAGCTGAGCGGGAACGAGCTGGACCAGTTCGGTATCCACGCTCGGGAAATCGACGGCATGCCCGAGATCTTCACAGCACCGTTCCTGCATGCTGGCTGGGAGCACCTGATCAGCAATTCATTACCGTTCTACATTCTCGGGTTTCTGGTCTTGCTGAGCGGCCTTGCCCGGTGGCTGGCCTCCTCATTGATCATCATTGTTGTCTCGGGGATGGCAGCCTGGTCGTTGACGCCGGCGCACACCATCATCCTGGGTGCCAGTGGGCTGATCTTCGGCTGGCTGACATACCTACTTGCCCGCGGAATCTGGTCCAGACGCCCAGCACAGGTTGTGCTGGCGGTGATCGTCCTAGTTTTGTATGGCGGACTGATTTGGGGTGTGCTGCCAGGTACCGCGGGCGTCAGTTGGCAGGCTCATCTGGGCGGAGCAATCGGCGGTGTTCTGGCAGCGTGGCTGCTGCACCGGCGGGCCAGCCGACGAGAGCTCGTCACGCAAGGGCCGATCCGCCGCAACTAGGGTCATTCGACCCGGCCTGCATGTGAAGCTTCCCTTTGCGGCGGAACCGACTTGCCGCGAGCTCGCGGGTCAGAGTTGCGAGCTGAGATCGATCAATGGCGCAACCGATAGAACCGGAAGAAAGCGAAGTCCTCGATCGGCAGCAGGTCCACGGAGGCGAAACCCGCATGTGTCGCATAGTCGGTGAGAATGGGACGACGCAGCACCGTGCCGGTTCCGGCTGACGGCGTCGAAGAGAGTCCGTCAGGCAGACAGATCAGCGTGCTGTAGCCGTACATCGCCTGCTCTACCGAGTCGGCCGGCGCGGTGAACTCATCAGCAACAGCTTCGTCCATGATCACCACAACGCCCTCGGAGCGGACGGCATCGTGAATGGCTGCCAGTACCTCCACAGGGCGCGGCATGTCGTGAAGGCACTCGAACGCGAACGCAGCATCGAAGGGACCAAGCTCGCTCAGCGTCTCGCCTTGCGCCACGCTAAAGCTGGCCCGATCCGCAACACCCGCCGCTTGAGCGTTGGCGTTGGCAGCTTGGATCGAGGGCTCATCCACATCAACCCCGACCACCGCTGCTGTCGGGTACGCCTGAGCCAGTGCGATGGTAGACCAGCCGGCACCGCACCCGATGTCGGCAATCCGCGCACCGTCACGCGCCAGCACCGCATTGATCTCCGGTACTGAGGCGAGGGCAGGCGCCAGCGCCGACTCGAACCACGGTCTGTTGAGAGCGGCCTGGGAATCCCGGGCATTGTCACCGAGCTCAGCCCAGCTGACTCCGCCGCCGTTGCGGTATGCCTCCAGCAATCGGTCTAGCTGACCCCCGACCGCCGCGAAGATCTGCGGCAAAGCACCAAGGTAGCTAAGGCTGTGACGGTCCGTCAGCACCTCCGCTGCAGCGGGCGGCAGGGCGTAACGCCGCTGGAGCCGATCGCCCCCACCGTCATGGAGGACGGTGAGATTTCCGTAGACCGCCTGCATCTCCAGCCACTCAATCGCATAACGCGGCTGAGTCTTGGTCCGCTCGGCTAACTCGGCAGCAGTCGCCGGCGCCTCGGCGAGCGCGTCGAACCACCCCAGCCGGTCACCGAGGTAGAGATTGAGGGTCTCCATCGTGCCCAGAGCCGCCTGGAAGACCTTGTCGGCGAATTGCTCGGCCGTTCGACTGGCAACTTCTTGCGGTGTCGTTGTCAATTTTGCTTCTCCTGCCGGCAATTGAGAGCGATCCGCGAGCGGCTGACAACTACGGTGGATCCTCCGAGTGACATCGCCTCATGCGACAGGGGCGAGGTGATCGGCGGCCAAGGTGGTCCGTTCGACGTTTCTCAGCACTAAGTCCCAGACGGGAGGCTTTCTCGACTCGTTGGGCGTATTACGTGGCTTTGTGCGAAGAACCGGTGCCGTTCAGGGATTTCTCAGCTCGTACGCAAACTTCTTGCGGAAACACTCGTGCCTCCCACCAGAGGCGAGAGGCACGAGCACATTCCCCGAGCGTGGCGGCCGTGGGCCCAACAGTGAGTGCTCAACTCGCTGACTGCGAAGCGCATTCGCGCGCTTCACCGGCAGCGTGAGGAACACTCACCCGGCCACACCCCGACGTTCCCTCCCCCAAGAGGAACGTTCAGAATGAACGCTGTCGAAGGGCGATGCCCGTCATTTGTTGGCTAACCAACTCCTGACACAGCAAGAAATTAGCGAAGGAGACCAAATCGTGTCGAGCCCCCCAGGCCGTATTGTCTCCTTCTGGACATGTCAAAAAGTGGACATTCGGCTGGGTGTTTGAATCTCGAAGCAGACCCCCAAGTGACTCCTTGCTGCATGGCGCGGACAACGCTACAGCACTTTGCTAGTCCCCGAGAAGTCCCCGTATTTCGTCTGCGGTGAGCTCGGCGGCCGCCAGCGCTTCGCCACGAACGACCGATTCGAAGAGTTCCTCTTTGCGTGTTTTGAGATCCATCACCTTTTGTTCGATGGTGTCCTTGGCGACCAGCCGGTAGACCATAACGGTCTTGGTTTGACCGATCCGGTGAGTACGGTCCACCGCTTGAGCTTCTATCGCTGGGTTCCACCAAGGATCCAGCACGAAGCAGTAATCAGCCTCGGCCAGGTTGAGACCAAAGCCGCCGGCCTTCAGGCTGATCAAGAACACTGAGGCGGCCTTGTCGTGAAAGCGCTGGATCACCCGTTCACGATTGCGGGTCCGCCCGTCCAGGTACGCGTACGGGATTTCCGCATCAGCCAGGCGGGTCCTGATTCGGCTCAGAAAGGTCGTGAACTGGCTGAATACCAGCGCTTGGTGACCTTCACCGACGAGCTCGCGCAGATCCTCCAGCAGCACCTCGGTCTTTGCGGCTGGCAGGTTGGCATGTGTCTCATCGATCAATGCCGCGTCAAGGCTCAGCCTGCGTAGCAGAGTAAGCGACCGGAGGACGCTGAAGCGATTGCGATCGAGATCATCGATGAGCCCCAGTACTTTCTGACGCTCCCGTTGTAGGTGCGTTTGATAGATGCGCCGGTGTCTAGGATCCAGCTCTACCTCGACAATCTGCTCTTGCTTGGGCGGCAACTCTGTAGCAACGCTTTCCTTGGTACGACGCAGCATCAGCGGTCGAATGCGTCGCCGCAGCTGGTTCAGCCGTAACGCATCTTTGCTGCGCTCGATGGGCCGGCGGTAGTACTCCGAGAAGCGATCTGGATCGGGAAACAGCCCAGGTGCGGCAATCGACAGCAACGCCCAGAGATCCATCAGGCTGTTCTCCAGCGGGGTTCCGGTGATTGCCAGCTTGAATGGTGCCGTGATGCGGCGGGCGCATTGGTAGGTCTTGGCTCGATAATTCTTCACGAACTGCGCCTCGTCCAGGATGAGACCTGCCCAGTCGAGTCCGGTCAGCTTCT
>C688J35102_120989489_pt1 | contig 11555 bp, 8 predicted proteins | sample HopSoiMetagenom2_FD_35102 | JGI IMG/M metagenome (IMG submission 35102)
CGGGGGCTGCTGAATGATCCGGCCGACTGGCGGGGTTCCCTGGACGACGATGCGGCGCTCCCGCCGTGGGTGCCGACCAGGTGGAGGCCGGGAGCCGAGGGTCCGATCCACTTCACGACCGAGGACCTGGAATGGCTGGCACACCAGGGTCTCGCGCTGAAGTCGACCATTCCGGGCCGGGGACGCAGAGTCCCCGTGTGGAGGGTGACGGCCGCCGGTGCGGTTGCGATCGCGCTGGACTGGGTCGATCCCGGGAGGCTGGATTGAGTCGGAAGGCCCCGCGGGGACCGAGCACCTTCAACTCGGGCGCTGCCCCGCTGCCCGAGGGCGCGAGGACGGGTCCGGACGGGATGTATGGATCGCTCTTCGACTTGGTGGACACCGGGCGGCTGAGGACCGCCGCGTCACCGCGTGAGACCGAGCTGGAGCAGGTGGAGCGGCACCGCGGCGGCGTGAACCCGTGACAGATCCACCAGGCGGGGAAATCAACTCGCAGCGATCGCCACATTGCTGGGGCGGCTGCTGGTCCGCTGGCGGTGATCCCGTAAGACGGAGAATGCACGCCTCCGGCAGGTGGCGAGCACGATGGCCTGCAGCACCCGGTGATTCGCGGAGACGGGTGGCGCGGTTCCTCGAAGCGCACTGGGCGGAGTGCAGGGTTATGAAGCCGGTGATCGCCTGTATTCCTTCCTGTGAAAACTAACCACTTTCCTAAATGGATCCGCGAGAATCCATCTCCCGCGCGAGGCGCCTCAGCCCTGCGAGAACGTCGTCCGCATATGCGGGAACGTCGCCGAGCATCAGCTCCGCACCACGCGGGATCGCGAGCTCCAGCTCGTCGGCCGCGCGCAGCACCGCGCCGGCGCGAGCGCTGACGCGACCGCTTTGGATGCGACGGTGCCGGGCGCGGCGCTGCTGATGGATGTGAGCTTCGAAGTGGCTGCGCGCGCGCAGGGTTGGGGCCGCCCAGCCGTTCTGGACGGAAATGAGGTCCTGCCGCTCGAGCGCTCGCAACGAGCGCCCGTCGAGGTGGTCGGTGGGTACGGGCCCATCCTGCTGAAGGAGATAGCGGAGCAGTGCCTCTTGGGTATCGCTGAGGCGAGTTGTGGTGGACGTTGATGTGGTTGGAGCGCGGATAGTGTCGCTCGGTTCAACCTTTCTCAGTTCGGCGCCCTCTGACGTGGGTCTCACGACCCCCAAACTTTCTGAAACGAGGTTGCGCGAGAGCAAAGCCCGCAGGTGGCGGCCATCGAATTCACTCTTCGGGATTGATTTTCGGCGACAGAGCTCAACGAGAAGCTGACGTTGATGAGCGTTCAGCGGAAGCATGCTGCTGGTGGATGAAGGGTAGGCTGCAGGGGTGCGCGGTGATGTCTACTCTTGCAACGGCTCTCTAGGACCGTCACCGAAACTTGCGAATGTTGAACGGAAGGTCTTGGCGGAGTCCTGCGCGAGTCCCAGGAGCTTCCTGGCCGCCGCGAGCTGCTTGGGTGCTTTGGTGGCGTCGACGCTGCCGCCGACAAATGCTTCCCACATGGGCATCGCGCCGGCGAGCGCATAGCGGTTCGCGTTCTTGATCACCTCGGACCCACCGACGGCTCCGTGCTGGTTGAAGCGGCCCGCCGTCGTGTCGACTTTGGTTGGGTCGAATGGATCTGCGAGAAAGGCTGGTTGACCCAATATGTACAACATCGTGAGGACATCGAGACGCCATGATTCCAGCAGGATGAAGTCCGACCCGCCGCGGCCGATATCTACGAACATCTTGCCGCCTGAATCATCCTGCGGCAGCTCGAGTCCATGCTGGACAGCCCACGCGATGGCGGCGAACCAGTAGTCGATCAGCCGCTCAAACGGCGCGTCGTCGTCCTTTGAAACGTTGTATACCATGGCTCGGATACGGCGCTGGTCCTCCTCCCCTTTGGGGAGCTTCGCCGAGGATCTGAACGCATGGACGTCGAGTCGGTCAGCCATCAGAGGACTCGCTTGGGAGCGGGGTTCGGGTTGAGGCCTTGGGTCGGGCTGTGGCCGTCGATAATGGCCAACTCGCACGTTTCACAGTACTGGTCGGGCCCGCAGGTACACACCATCGCCACGGCTCCTGCCGGCGTTGGCGGGTTGGCGAGATCGTGGCGCTTCGCCGAGTTCGAGACCGTATAGGTACGTGCCGCATGCTCCAGCAGCAGGTTGCGAACCTGCGGGCTCTGGACGTCGTCGTGCGTGAAGAACGTAATCTTCTGCACCTTGGTCGCGAGCAGATGCTTCGCCAGCCGGAACTTGACGTTGCCGCTCAAGGGGTGGAACAGCGAGTCGGTGACGAGCGGGATTGGCGCACCCGAGTTCTCGAGCAGAGCAACCATGAACGAAATCGTCAGTGCCTGCTGCGACGCGCCGTTCAGCACTGCCAGCGGCTTGCTATCCCCGCTGGCCGTTTCGGCGTAGAGCTCGAAGTGCCCCTCCCGCGACGGCACCTCTCGAATCCCCACCTTCGACGTCACCGGAGTGTGGCCGCCCTCATCGTCGGCGACCAGTGCTCCGTTGTTGGTGATGGACAGGAACAGGTAGTTCATGTGCGCCGAGACGGTCGCGACCTGCGACAGTTGTATGCTGCGCACCGTGGCTTGAAGCACCTCGACAACCACGTCCGCAGCCTTCACGGCCTGCGCCAGGTGCTGCGCATCCCTGATGGTATCGTAATACTTCTCAAGCTTGCGCTCTGCGCCGATGAGCTCGCTGCGCAACCCCTTTCCATGGTCGTGGTCGAGCGAGTCCAGTCCGCCGTCGAGCTTGGCGCGCGCGACGCTCGCCTGGGTCTTGGCACCCTCCAGCTGAAAGTTCAGCCCCTGGACCTCGGTGCGGAGGAGGCTGATTTGCTCCTGCTTGGCCTGTCGCTCGTACTTGCGAACTTCGTTTTCGGCGTCGTCGAGCTCGCTCTGTGCCTGCTCCAGAGCCTTCTTGGCCGTCTCGACCTGGTTGACCCGGACACCGAAGCTGGCCGCCCAACCCTTCTCGTGGGCGACGTAGTTCTTGAGTAGCTCGATCAGGTCCTCACGGACTTTGTCGAGCCGGTTTGCGCCCTCTTCGAATTCGTGCGACGCCTCGACCAGCTTCTTGAGCCGTGCGTGCGCACCAGTGCCCACGCTGATGTCCGTCTCGCCACAGATGCAGATCTGCTCCGGATTGGTCGCAGGGTTCAGCAGCTTGGTGAGCAGTGGCAGTTCGGCCTGCGGGATGATCCCCTCGACGCGGAGTTCGAACAGGCGCGCTCTGGCCGCTTCAAGTTGCGGAGTGAAGAACGGCAGATACAGAGAGGGCGACGAGAAGTCCGCCCGCAGATCCTTCATCGCGTCCCGGTAGGCCGCGGCCTTCAGATCGCGCTCGTGCTTGGCACCGTCACGCCGGGTGTACACGGCCGTTGCATCGTCACCTTCCTCCAAGACCTTGAGCTCGGCCTCGGCCTCTTCGACTTGGCGTGAAAGCGTCTCGATGCGCTGTCCCGCCTTCTCGAGCGCCTCCTCCTGTTCGGTGACTGCAGACTCGAGTGCGTCGACCGCAGCTTCGAGCCGATCCTTTTCGTTGTCACTGCCGATTTTGGCCGAAAGGTCGTGCTGGATCGCGCGACGCTGTTGTTTGACACGGCGGATGGCCTCGTTGACCGCTGAAATGCCGAGCATATCGTTGATTGCGCGGGTCACCTTGTCCGTCTGGTGTGTCGCGCCTACCTCACCGACAATGCTGTTTGCCTTGTCGGCGTTGAGGAACAGGTACGGAGCCAGGTCGGGCGGGAAGTAGAACTCGGCCAGCGAGCGCTCCGCCGATGGATCGTCCTTCCAGGGGTTCACCGGGTCTGTCGGACTGTAGCGGTGGACCCGGACCTTCTCGGAGACACCCGTGTCGTTCTCCCATGTCGCTGCCGTCCGGGTAATCCGATACCTAGCGGATTCGGACCTGAAGAAGAGCTGGCCGACGTGCTCCTGTTTGCCTTTCAGGCCGTGCAGGCGCATCGCGTCGCGGGCGCCGAGCTGCTCGGAATTGTCCAGCGCCTCGGCACCGAACACGGTCCACATCAGGCCCCGGAAAAGAGTCGTCTTTCCATGTTCATTGTGGCCTCGAACGAGCACTGAATCACCTGGACCGGAGCCTCCCGACGCAGGAGCCAGGTCGAGGGTGAGACCGTTGTACAGCGCGAAGTTGGTGAGGTTGAGGCTCTCGAATTCAAACATCGCTCACCGCCTCGGCTGTGGGGCCTGACTCGCGCATCAACTGCTCCCCGATCGCCTCGAGCGCGTTTTTAATTTTCACGTTGACGCGGGTTTCCTCACCGAACCGGTTGTCGAGTTCCGCGTCCAGAATCGCCCGGACCTGTTCGGTGAACACCTCCTTGGTTGCTTCGCTGAACTCGGACCAGTCGCGCCCCGGGACCGGGCCCTCGACCTGGTCGATCGCTGTGCGAAGCTCAGAGATGATCCGCTCCCAATTCTGCTGGTGTTGTGACATCAGCTCGCCCTTGCTCCCAAGTACCGTTGCCTGAGTTCTCGGATGTAATCGTTGTTGAGTTCCGGCTCGAGCGACTCGTTGTTGAACGTGCTGAGTCGCTCGTGCTCCTGCTGCACGATGAGCCGGTGCGAGCGCTCGGATAGGTCGGCTCCCGCATTGGTCAGCGCCGGAATGTCGTAGATCACCGCGTGGGTCTTTCCCTCGGCGCGCCGCAGAACTCGCCCACGGCGCTGAACCCATTCACGCTTCGACGAGGACGACGCCATCAGGATGGCCGTGCGGGTAGTGGGAATGTTCACGCCTTCATCAAGGATGCGTTTCGCAACAAGGACGTGAACGCGTCCCGTCCCGAAGTCTTTCAACGACTTGTCGCGCTCGGCGAGCGATGTGTCGTCGGTCAGCGCGCGGTACTCAATGTTGCCGCGCTTGCCTAGAAAAGCGCAAACGCGGTTGAGTTGTTCAGGCTGTTTAGATGAGCAGTAGATCAGCGTGGCCCGAATTGGACCTTCCGCTCCTAACTCGTCAAGCACTTCCGCGAGAATCTCGTACTTTGCCTCGGCCGTCTCAAGAATTCCGCGCCGCTGCGCCAGCATGGCGCGGAGATTCTTGGCGTCATCCTGCCCCAACGCGCGGCCTACCTTCGCCGACGCGGTGCGATAGTCTGCGATCTCCTCCGGAGTCAGTTCAGCGACACGGGTGATATGGTATCGGTAGCCGACGAGTGCACCGGCGCGCTGCGCCTCAGGTAGTGTGAACGTATGCACGATCGGGCCGAAGTACTCAACCAGCTTGTTCGTTTCCTCCTCCTCGTACCTCTCAGGTGTGGCCGACAGGCCGAGCCGGTAGTTGAAGAACTCCGGTGGCTCACCGATGAACCCCTCAGCTCCCAGGCCGTGCACCTCATCGCCGATCAGCATCGCGTCGGGGTTGCTGCCCAGCCCGAGTGAGAGCGCGTTCTGGAACTCGGCTTCGCTCAGGAGATTGAACGTCGCCAGGATGATTGTCACATGGTTGCCATCGGCGACCAGGTGGTTCAGCAGCACGCGATTGAGAAGCGACGTGCGTTTCTTGGGGCCACCCGCCTGTGATGGGACCACGATGTCCGTCTCGGGCGCGAACTCTCGCAGCTCCCCGTGCCATTGATTCAGGAGAGGCTCAGTGGGAACTGCCACTACCAGAAGTAGCGGGCGTCTGATCTCGCAGTGCAACCGAGTGGCGGCGATCAGCGAGGTCTTGGTCTTCCCCCCTCCGGTGGCGATGGCAAGAATGCCCTTACGCCCGCCGTCCTCCCATTTCCTGACCGCGACACCCTGGTGACGATAGCAACCGGACTCCCACTCAAGGTGGTCGGGAATGCGCAAAGGACTGATAAACGTATCGGCGGCGAGCGGCACAGGGGTTTCCTCCTCAACGGCAACGTCGTAGTCGCGGCGCGTCGGAGCCTTCGGGGGCGCGAACCGCTTCACCTTCGCGGCGAGTACGTCAGCATCCAGGACATAGGTGTCAACCAACATCTCGTCCGCGCCGGCGGCCCACGCGTCGACCATGTCAGCGTACGCCTTCACCCGATACCGGTCGCGCCAACTGGGATCAACGTCCAGGTGCTCGATGGCCGAAAGCAGGGCTCGGCTCGTTGCGTTTGCCGACCCGCGAACCACCACCGTATCGTACCCATCCTCAAACAGCCACACCTTCGGATGATAGTTCGAACCCGCGACCGGAACGGCGACCCTGAGGGTTAGACGGTTGGCGACGACCATCCACGCCAGCGCCTGGACGGCGTAGCGCGTCAACGCCGACGATGATGCCGCGCCTTCGTCGAGCAGTTGCACGACCCGCTTCAGCGCGTCCGCTTCAGATGCGATTCTCCCGGAGAGCGCTCCGGAGATCGCATCATGTTCCTCGGCGAACAGCACCGGCGCGATCGTCAGGTCCATTCGGCTCTCCGGATGGTTCAGGAACTCGGAGATGCCGTGCGCGAACGCTGAAATCCAGCCGGCGCTGAACCAACCGAACGCACCACGCACAAGCGTGGAGTTTCTCCATGCTTCGGTGAACAGGTCGATGATGCTCGAAGCGGGAAGCCGGTACGAGCCTGGTTCGAGGAGCGCGTTGCCAAATAGGCGGCGACCCTCGATACGCTTGGCTTCTCCGGACGACGAACCGACCATGTTATCGAGATAAGGGGCGGTGATCAAACCATCAAAGTGGTGCTGCCCTTCCGTATGTTTCACATTCGGCTGCGAATGCTGTGAATCGTCTCCATGATCCAGGCTCCAGCCGCTTCAACCTCTACGTCCGAGGTAGAGCGGCCAAGGCCGAGTCGAAGTGAGCCGCGTACGGCGGCGGGTGAGAGGCCCAGCGCCGCCAGGACGTGCGAAGGCGCATCCACACCTGAGGCGCATGCGGAGCCGCGGGCGAGTGCGACGCGGTCCCGCAGGTGAGCGACCACGGTCGAGCTGAGCACGTCGGGGATAGAGACGTGAAGGTTTCCCGCGAGACGGCGGTCCGGATCCCCGTTCACCATGAGCCCGGGAATCCCTTCTTCGAGAACGACCTGCAGCCTGTCGCGCTGGTGCGCGATATGAGACTCGTCCGCATCCATCTCGATCCTGCGCAGCCGGCACGCTTCGCCGAGGCCGGCGATGCCCGGCACATTCAGGGTGCCGGACCGAAGTCCGCGCTGATGGCCGCCGCCGCGGATGATGGGCTCGAGGTACAGGTCCGGATCCACGAGCAGGGCCCCGACTCCCTTGGGTCCGTACATCTTGTGTCCCGCGAGCGCGAGCATGGAGACGCTCCACTCGCGGAAGCGGATCTCGACCTTGCCGGCGGCCTGGGTGGCATCGGTTAGAAACGGAACGCCATTCGCGCGGGCAATCGCCCCCACCTCGGCGAGTGGGTAGACGTTCCCGATCTCGTTGTTGGCCGCCATAACGCAGAGGAGATCTACGCCGGCGCGGCACGCCTGCTCGACAGCACCCAGGTTGAGGCGTCCGCGCTCGTCGACTTGAAGCCAGACCTGCTCCACGTCGCCCCGCTCGGCCAGGTAGCCGCAGACATCCAGCACCGCCGGGTGCTCGACATGTGGGAGGGCGATCCGGACAGCGCGCGCGCCCGGGCGTGCACGCCGGGCGCGAACGAATCCCTGCAGCGCGAGATTCAGGCTCTCCGTGGCACCGGAGGTGAAGACGACGCTGCGGGGCGACGCGTCGAGAAGCGTGGCGATCTCGCGCTTCGCGTGGGAAACCGCTGCTTCAGCCTCGTCGCCATACGCGTGGTCGCGACTGCTCGCGTTCCCGAACGCACCCGTCATGTGGTGCATGACGACAGCCGCGACACGTGGGTCCGTCGGTGTCGTGGCGTGGTGGTCGAGGTAAACCGGAAGGCACAGGCCGCCAGTGGCGGCCACCTCGCTCACCGGCGCCAGGTCGTAGGCAGCTACTGTGCTCACAGGTGGCACATGAGGCAGCCCAGCTCGTCGTCCTCCTCGTCGAGCGCCGCCGCGAGGACCTGGGCGAGGGGTCGGTTGGGTTGCTTGGCGAGCTCTCGCAGCTGCGCCTTCTCGTGCGCCTCGATGATCTCGTCGCGCCGGGCGAGGATCTCGCGCAGGCTTTCGCCGTGAGACCAGGTGAAGGTGCGGCCGTCGCGGTGCTCCTCTTCGTACCGCACCGCCTCCCAGAAGAGGTGAGGATGCTCGTCGTGGAGCTTCACCCACTCGTACTTACGCTGGAAGAAGCAGAAGAAGCACCCCGAGCGCGACCTCCACTTGTAGTAGTCGGGAATGCCGATACCGCTCTGCTCGAGCAAGCGGAAGATGTCCGCCTTGACGAGTCCCTCCTCCTTGAACGGGTAGACCGCGCGGATGTTGGGCTGGGTGGAGATGTAGCCGGCGCGGTTCTCATCAGCCCGGATCCCGACGTAGCTGATCGCCTCGTCGCCACCGATCCACGCCTCGAGCGGCTCGATCTTCAGGACCTCGGTGCACCACCGGATCTTGGGGGATGGCAGGAAGCCGCCCTTCATGTCGAGCCAGTGGTCGAACCCGCGCTCGGCGTTCAGGCGGGTGATCCTGATCCCGAGTCGGGCCTCCAGCCGGCCGAGGTAGTCGTACGTCTCGGGCAGCTCCTTGTGCGTATCGCAGAAGAAGTACTCCATCTCGGGCACGCGCTTGTGCATCAGCACGGCCAAGGCGGCGCTGTCCTTCCCGCCCGAGAGCCCCAGGATGTGGCGAACGCGCTTACCCATGTCGTCTCTGCCCCTCTATGCGGACAGCCTCGTCGGTGCGGGCCGTCGGCGGTGCGAGTACACGCTCGGCCAGCCGGACGATGATCGCCTGCCGCTGCTGCTCGGATTGTATGTGCTCCAGGTGCTGCAGGAGCGTATTGACCTGCCGTTCGATGCAGTCTGCGTCCTCGCCCGCGATCCACACCATCTGCTGCAGCCGCGAACCATCCGGCTCGACGATGGTAATGCGCCGCGCATCGAACCCGACCCGGCCCTCGGCGAGCGCGTCCTCCTGCATCGCGTAGAGCGCCAGGAAGCGGCTGGCGAGTTCGCTGAGGTTCAGCTCGAAGACCAGCAGGTCCTCGTCGCTCCAGCTCTTCGCCGGCTTCTCGGCAACGACCATCGCCACCGACGCGAGCCACTGCTCGAAGGGTGTGTCCTGCTCAACCAGCGCGTGGATCAGCGCATTGAGGCGGTCCTCGATCACGCGGCCGGCAAGGAACCGCGCACGTACCCGGACGTCTTCCCGCGTCTGCTCGAGCGTGCCCGCGCAGCGCAGGCCGTCATGGAGGAGACGGTGGCAGTGGGTTAGTACGCTCTCGTAATAACCCTGCAGCTCCCGTAGCGCGAGAAGCAGCCCACGACGGAAGCCGTCGCGGCGACGCGTCTCCATCTCGCCTTCACCTGGCTCGCTGCCGAACGGCTCGTAGCCGAGTGCACGCGGCAGTTCCTCGAAGAGGAGCCGGTCGGGCTCCTGCACGGCCAGAAGTGCGTCCCGCGCCGCGATCGAGTCGGGGGAAAGGCGCCGCGTCCGCTGCGTGATGGGGGGCAGCTTGAGCGCGAACTTGGTGAGTGGGCGGACAACCGCGAGCACCGTGGTGTTGCGCACCCCCGGCTGGACGCGCCGGGCACCCGGAGTTGCCAGGAGCGCTTCCATGTCGCGAAAGACGTCCAGCCGCAGACCTTCCAGCCGGAACGACTTGACCGAGAACTCTGCAGGGTTCTTTATCAGCAGGTCGATGTGCTCGATCCCCAACACCGGCAGGAAGCTGCCGTGCCGATAGACGCTCACGTCGTCGGCGTGGTACAGGAGCACCGCCGTCAGGAACACAGGGATCACACCGGCTTTTACCCCGTAGGGCGGCTGTTCGAGCAGGTCGTAGAGCTCACTCACCGGCCGCGGCCGGTCGGCAGCGGAGTGGCAGAACCCCTCGATTGCCTCCCAGAGCGGAAGCACGTCGGTCGTCAGCGGAGGCTCGATTCCCCACCCGTCGTGCCCATTCCGATGGATCCCGGTGCGCTCCAGGAGCGAGGCGTACATCGTCACCTCGGGCCCGTTGCCGGCCAGGCCTAGCCGCTCTTTCTCCGAGGAGTTGAGGAGGGCCTCGATCAGCATCGCGCGCGCACGGACGCCCTGCCCAGTGAGCTCGCGGCGGTTGACGTGCTCGTTCCAGATGACAGGCGCGTGAGTGTAGACCGCTTCGCAGGCATCCGACAGCGCTTCACTAAGTCCGGACCCGCTTCGCAGCCGGCCTGCGACCCAGAACTCCCGCCCAGGTGCCGGAGTGAAGGCGCTGGCCACCGCCTCGTCGAGCGCCGCCCGGGCGAGCACCAGTCTCTGCCGTACCTCGCGCTTCGCGACGCCATCGTTCTGAAGCGACGACCGGTCGCGGTCGAGATCGGCGAGGGCGACGAACTCGCGTGCGGTCGCCATGAGCGCCCGGATCCCGTGCGCGGGGAGCACGACCAGCGGCTTCCCGTCTACCGTCATCGCCGGAACCGGGTCGGGAGAGCCCGCGCCGGCCCAGTGCGCGATTACGCCGTCCGCGTTCTGGACTCGGCACGCCACATGGGCGAGCGCGTCCGCGGTGCCGACGTAGTGTCTCTCGAAATACCGCAGCGTGCCCGTGCGGTAGCTGGCCCGCTGCGCAACCGCCGGCTGGAGAGGGGCGGCCTCGGAGAGAAGCTCCGCCAAGGAACGCCTCTCCGCCTCGACCCGCTGCCGGAGCAGGAGGCCCACGTCGTGATGTGAGCCTTCCCAGACGCGCAGCTCGTCCACGCTCTCGCGGTAGTTGAGCGTGCCGCGGGCGATCAGCCGGTCGAGCACCTGGCCCCAGAAAGTTTCCTCTCCGGCATCTCCGGGGCTCTGCATCAGTGCGGAGAGCACGAACGCGCGGCCCGCGCGGAGCGCCCCGGTGGAGCCTACCAGGTTCAGCGTGCCCACCGTCTTGAGGACCAGCAGTTCGTCCGGGTCCTGGCCGACCGCCTCGCGGACGATGCTGTGGATCTCCGACCACCGCCGGAACTGGGGCCGCGCGTGGAGTGCGACCCCGGCCACGTCGATAAAGTAGTCGTACACGTCCGAGAGCCGCAGCCACGGCAGCTTTTCACCCGCCTCATGCTCCGCCAGGAAGCGCGCGAGCGAGTGCGGTTCGGGACTCGCGAGGAACGTGAACAGCGAGCGCTCGTTCTGCGCGTAGCGGGCGCAGAGCGTCGGCAGCACCACGGCGGCCAGTGGATGAAGCGGGTAGAGCTGCCCGATCCTGTCGGCCGGAAGCGTCTCGGGCACGTACGCGTCGGTCGAAGTCTGGGCGAGGCGCGCCTGCCAGGCGGTGGCGGCCGAGTGGACCCGCACCGCCAGCTCGGCTGGCGGATTCGCCTCGATCGCGGCACCCATGAGGCGGAGCATCTGTGCCGGCGCTTCCGCGAAGGGCACGTCCTCGAAGCGGCCGTGCACCTTCTCCCACTCGTTGCGGCTGGAGGCGGCGAGCCCGTCCGCGTACTCGGCGAATGCGTGATGCATGAGCCCGAGCAGCAGCACCGGCGGATCA
>C688J35102_120989488_pt1 | contig 11552 bp, 11 predicted proteins | sample HopSoiMetagenom2_FD_35102 | JGI IMG/M metagenome (IMG submission 35102)
CCGCTTCCTGCCGGACAAGGCGATCGACCTGATCGACGAGGCCGCGTCGCGGCTTCGCATCGAGATCGACTCGATGCCGACCGAGATCGACGAGGTCGAGCGCCGCATCCAGCAGCTCGAGATCGAGCACCACGCCCTTTCGAAGGAGTCCGACGAGGCCTCCGTCGAGCGCCGCTACGCGATCGAGCGCGAGCTCGCGGACCTGCGCGAGCGCAGCGACGCGATGAAGGTGAAGTGGCAGTCCGAGAAGGACGCGATCGACGCGATCCGGCAGGCCAAGGAGCAGCTCGAGCAGGCGCACCGCGAGGCCGAGCGCGCACAGCGCGACGGCGATCTCCAGCGCGCGGCCGAGCTCCGCTACGGCGAGATCCCGGAGCTCGAGAAGCTCGTCAGCGACCACGAGGCGCGCCTCCGCGACCTCCAGTCCGGGGCGACGATGCTCAAGGAGGAGGTCGACGACGAGGACGTGGCCGAGGTCGTGGCCAAGTGGACAGGAATCCCGGTGTCGAGGCTGATGGAGGGCGAGGTCGAGAAGCTCGTGCACATGGAGGAGCGCCTCCACGAGCGCGTCGTCGGGCAGGACGAGGCCGTCGAGGCTGTCTCGAACGCGCTGCGCCGCTCACGCGCGGGACTTCAGGACCCCAACCGCCCGATCGGCACGTTCCTCTTCATGGGCCCGACCGGCGTCGGTAAGACCGAGCTGGCGAGGGCACTGGCCGAGTTCATGTTCGACTCCGAGCAGGCGATGGTCCGCATCGACATGTCGGAGTACATGGAGAAGCACTCGGTCTCGCGGCTCGTTGGCGCGCCGCCCGGCTACGTCGGCTACGAGGAGGGCGGCCAGCTCACGGAGGCCGTGCGCCGCCGGCCGTACACGGTGGTGCTCCTCGACGAGATCGAGAAGGCACACACCGACGTCTTCAACGTCCTGCTCCAGGTGATGGACGACGGCCGGCTGACCGACGGTCAGGGCCGCACGGTCGACTTCAAGAACAGCGTCCTCATCATGACCTCGAACATCCCGGGCGGGCGCGCCGGCATCGAGTCGCACTTCAAGCCCGAGTTCATCAACCGCCTCGACGACATCGTCGAGTTCCGCCAGCTGTCCCGCGAGGAGATCGGCTCGATCGTGGAGATGCAGGTCGAGAAGCTGGCCGAGCGCGTCCGCGAGCGCGGCATCGAGATCGAGCTGACAGAGGACGCCCGCACGCTGATCGGGAACCTCGGGTACGACCCGACCTACGGCGCGCGGCCGCTGAAGCGCGTGATCCAGAAGCGCCTGATCGACAAGCTCGCGCTGGCGCTGCTCGAGGGCGAGTTCCTGCCCGGCGACACGGTGCGCGTCGATGTCGCGGACGGCGACCTCGTCTTCGAGAAGGCGCCGGTCCGCGAGCCCGTCGCGGCTGTCTGAGAACCGGCCTAGCGACTAGCGCAGCCGGTGCGCCCGTTCCCAGAGCGCGGCGTCCGTGCTCAACCGCGACTCGCCCGAGCAGTCGGGACAGACGTGGTACGCGTAGCCGCGCTCCTGCCATCCCGCCGCCTCAAGCTCGACGATGTCGAGCGGCTCTGACTTCTGCCGGCAGCGGTCACACTCGAGTGCCCGCGTCGCCTGGCGGTAAACGAGTGTCATTGCGCCACCCTAGCCAGGGCGGCGGACGCCGTGAATCCCCTCGGCGTGGTATTCGCCGCAACTTCCGGGATCGTTTAAGTTGCCGCGAGTGAGCGCGCGCGAGACGGCCCGGCAGATATCGATCGCCCGTATGGGCTTCGGGGTCGCTTTCATGGCCGCGCCTGCCTTCTTCGGCGGCATCTGGGTCGGACCGGACGCCTCACGTCCCGCCGGCAAGCTCCTGTTCCGGGCGCTCGGCGCTCGCGACTTCGCACTCGGCCTCGGCACTCTGCTCGCGATGCGCCATGGCCGGCCCGCTCGTGGCTGGCTCGAGGCGAGCGGGCTGGCCGACTTCGCGGACTTCGTGGCGACCCTGCTCGCCCGCGACGCGCTTGCACCGGCCTCCCGGGCGGTCACCGTCGCGATAGCCGCGCCGAGCGCGGCCCTCTGCGGCCTCACCGCCGCGCGGGTCGACCTCGGACGCGAGCAGGTCAAGCACGCGTACCAGGCCTGACGGCCCTAAAGTCCGCGTTGCATTCGACCGCGCGCAAACTGAAGAGGGAGGCTCATGCCCACGTTCGTCATGCTCACGACGCTCTCGCCGGAGGGCGTACAGACGGTGAAGAACAACCCGTCGCGCATTCGTGAGGTCAACAAGGAGGTCGAATCGCTCGGAGCGAGTGTCAAGGCGCAGTGGGCGACGCTCGGCCGCTTCGACTTCGTGAACATCGTCGAGGCTCCCGACGAGAAGACGATGGCGCGGGTGTCGATGGAGCTCGGGTCGCGCGGCACTGCGCGCTACGAGTCGCTCGCGGCGATCCCGATCGACGACTTCATCGCCGCTCTCTGACGTGACCAAGGTCCTCGTAGTCGGCGGCGGCGGCCGCGAGCACGCTCTCGTCCGGGCGTTGCTTCGCAGTCCCCAGCACCCCGAGGTGATCGCCGCGCCGGGCAACGCCGGCATAGCGCGCAACGAGGTTCCGTGCTTCCCCGACATCGACGCCGCCGACGTCGACGCGATCGTGCGGACGGCTATCGACGAGCGCGTCGACTTCGTGGTCGTGGGACCGGAGGCGCCGCTTGCAGCCGGTGTGATCGACGCTCTTGCGGCCGCGCGCATCCTCGCGTTCGGCCCGTCGCAGGCCGCAGCGCGGATCGAAGCTTCCAAGACCTACGCGAAGGAGCTCATGCGCGAGGTTGGGATCGCGACGGCGGGGCACATGGTGCTTCGCAGCAGGGAGGAGGCGCTCGCCCAGATCCCGTGCGCGTCGTACCCGGCGGTGCTCAAGGCCGACGTCCTGGCCGCGGGCAAGGGCGTGATCGTCGCCCAGACCGAGGCGGATGCTCGCGATGCGGTCGACCTCTTCTTCGGCGAGCGCCGCTTCGGCGAGACCAAGGTCGTGCTCGAGGAGTTCCTCGAGGGCGAGGAGCTATCGCTGCTCGCTCTCTGCGACGGCGAGCGCGCAGTGCCGCTCGCCCCCGCGCAGGACTACAAGCGCATCTTCGACAACGACGAGGGGCCGAACACCGGCGGCATGGGCAGCTACTCGCCCGTACCCGGGATCGACGACACCCAGGCACGCGCGCTCGCGGCGGCCGTGCATCAGCCGATCGTTGACGAACTGCGCCGCCGCGGCACGCCCTTCCACGGCGTCCTCTACGCGGGGCTGATGATGACCGAGGGCGGGCCGAAGGTGCTCGAGTACAACTGCCGCTTCGGCGACCCCGAGACGCAGGCCGTGCTCCCGCGGCTCCGTTCGGACCTGCTCGACCTTCTCGAGCGCTCGGCTCGGTCGGGCGGCCTCGAGCGAGCGCATATCGAGTGGAGCCCCCAGTGGGCCGTCACCGTCGTGCTCGCCTCGCGCGGGTACCCCGAGTCGTCGTCGAAGGGCGACGTGATCTCCGGTCTCGACTCGGTCGACGGCGGCCTCGACACCGAGGTGCTTCACGCAGGCACCGCACAGCGTGAGGACGGCGCCGTCGTGACCGCCGGCGGGCGCGTCTTGAACGTCACCGGCCTCGGCGGCACTCCGCAGGAGGCCCGGGACCGCGCGTACGCGGCGGCCGAGAGGATCGATTTCGATGGCAGGCAGATGCGTCACGACATCGCCGCGCGGGCGGTCGATCGGGTGGAGGTGGGATGAGCGAGATGTTCGAGTCCGGCGAGCCCGCGGGCGGCGCCGTAACGGAGACCGCGGTCGAGTCGGAGTTCGAGGAGCTCGAGGTCGACGCGCCGCGGGTCGGCATCGTGATGGGCTCGAAGAGCGACATGCCCCAGATGGAGAAGGCGGGCAAGGAGCTCGACGACCGCGGCATCAGCTACGAGATGCGCGTGATGAGCGCGCACCGCGAGCCCGACGTGGTGGCCGACTACGCGAAGAACGCGCACATGCGCGGCCTGCGCGTGATCATCGCCGGCGCCGGGCTGTCGGCGGCGCTGCCCGGCGTCGTGGCGGCGCACAGCGACCTGCCGGTGATCGGCGTACCGCTGACCAGCTCGACGTCCGTCGCGGGCGGCCTCGACGCCCTGCTCGCGATCGCGCAGATGCCGCCAGGCGTCCCGGTGGCATGCGTGGGCGTCGACAACGCGCGCAACGCGGCGGTGCTGGCGGCGCGGATTCTGGGCTCGTAACGGAGACGCGCCGAGCCGGCAGTAGTTCGGGCCCGGGCCGCGGGTGCTCACCGGCCGCATCGGGCGCTATGTTCGGTTGGTGATCGCCCGCTACACGCGCCCCGAGCTCGGTCGGATCTGGGCCGACGAGGCGCGCATGGAGTTCTGGCGGCAGGTCGAGGTCGCCGCGGCTGAGGCGATGGACGGCCCCACGCCGTCCGACCTCGACGCGATCCGCAATGCCACGTTCACCGTCGAGGCGGTCAACGAGCGCGAGAAGGTGACCGACCACGACATGGCCGCGTTCGTGGACGTTCTCTCGGCGTCCGCGGGCGATGCCGGTCGCTGGATCCATTTCGGCCTGACGAGCTCGGACGTGCTCGACACCGCTCTGGCACTGCAGCTGCGCGCCGCAGGCGAGCCGATCGTCGCGGGTGCGCGGGAGCTGGTCGCGGCGCTCGCGTCGCGGGCGCGCGAATTCAAGGAGACGCTGTGTGTCGGACGAACGCACGGCATCCAGGCCGAGCCCACGACCTTCGGGATCAAGCTCGCCGGCTTCGCCTTCGAGGCGCACCGCAACGCCGAGCGCCTCGAGCGGGCGTTCGCCCAGGCCGCGGTCGGCGGGATCAGCGGAGCGGTCGGGACGTACGCGGCGACGTCGCCCGACTTCGAGCGCCGAGTGATGGAGAGGCTCGGGCTGCGAGCGGAGGACGTGTCGACCCAGGTCGTCCCGCGCGACCGCCACGCCGAGCTGCTTCAGGCCATCGCGCTCGCCGGCGCCGGGCTCGAGCGCTTCGCCACCGAGATCAGGCACCTCCAGCGCACCGAGGTGCGCGAGGTGGAGGAGCCGTTCCGCGCGGGCCAGAAGGGCTCGTCGGCGATGCCGCACAAGCGCAACCCCATCGTGTCCGAGCGCATCTGCGGGATCGCCCGCCTGCTGCGCGGGTACTCGCAGGCGGGCGTCGAGAACGTGGCTCTCTGGCACGAGCGCGACATCTCGCACTCGTCGGCCGAGCGCGTGGCGCTGCCGGACGCGACGATCCTGATCGACTACGCGCAGCACCTCGCGCTCCGCGTCGTGAACGGCATGACCGTGCACACCGACCGGATGCTGCACAACCTCGAGGCGACTCACGGCGCCCTCTACTCGCAGCGCGCGCTGCTCGCGCTCATCGAGACCGGCATGTCGCGCGACGAGGCCTACCGGATCGTCCAGGAGAACGCCCAGCGGGCTTGGGACACCGGCACGCCCTTCCGCGAGCTGCTCGCCGACGCGGCGCCGCAGCTCAACCTCGACGCAATCTTCGACCCGACGGCGTTCGTCAGGCACGCCGGCGAGATCGTCGGGCGGCTCGACGCGATCGTGCCGCAAGGTGCGGCGAAGACGCTCGCGCCCGCCTGATTGAGGACGTCATTTCGACACCCCCTGTTGTTAGCCTCACTTCCATGAGCGACGCCGCCACGCTCGAGGGCTACGAGCTGCTTGCATCGGGCAAGGTCCGGGAGATCTACGAGGCCGGTCCCAACCGTCTGCTGATGGTCGCCTCCGACCGGATCTCGACCTACGACGTCGTGCACCCGACGCCCATTCCGGGCAAGGGCCAGGTTCTGACAGGCCTGTCCGAGTTCTGGTTCGAGCGGACCGGGGACATCTGCCCGAACCACCTCGTGTCGTACACCGAGGTGCCCCGGGAGCTGCGGGGGCGGGCGATGCTCGTGGAGCGCCTCGAGATGTTCCCCGTCGAGTGCGTCGTCCGCGGCTACATCACCGGGTCGGGCTGGAAGGACTACCAGGCCACCGGCGCGGTCTGCGGGATCGAGCTGCCGGACGGCCTGCGCGAGTCGGATCAGCTGCCCGAGCCCATCTTCACGCCGGCCACGAAGGCCGACGTCGGCGACCACGACGAGAACGTCGACTTCGATCGTGCCGCGGAGATCATCGGCGACCGGCCGCTCCTCGAGGAGCTGCGCCGCCTGTCGATCGCGATCTACTCGTTCGCGGCCGAGCACGCGCGCGGGCGCGGGATCATCCTCGCGGACACCAAGTTCGAGTTCGGACGGGACTCGCGGGGGCGGATCGTCCTCGGCGACGAGGTCCTCACGCCCGATTCCTCCCGTTTCTGGCCGGCCGACGGCTACGAGCCGGGGCGCGGCCAGCCGTCCTTCGACAAGCAGTACGTGCGCGACTGGGCGTCCGGCTCGGGGTGGGACAAGACGCCGCCCGCACCGGCGATTCCCGAGGACGTGATCGAGGGGACGCGGCGCCGCTACGAGGAGGCGTACGAGCGGATCACCGGCGAGCCGTTCTCGGCCTGGGTCGAGAGGTCGGGCGCTTCCGCATGACGCGCGCACGCGTGCTGATCAGGCCGAAGGAGGGGATTCTCGACCCGCAGGGCCAGACGGTCGAGCGGGCGTTGCCCGCGCTCGGCTTCAGCGGCGTGTCCCACGTGCACGTCGGCCGCCTGGTCGAGCTCGACGTCGAGGATCCCTCGCAGGTCGACGCGATGTGCGAGAAGCTCCTCGCGAACCCCTTGATCGAGGACTACGAAGTAACGCTGCTGGACGGCCGGTGAAGTTCGGAGTCGTCCGCTTCCCGGGCTCCTGCGACGAGGTCGACGCGCTCCGTGCCTGCGAGCGCTTCGGCGACGCGGAGCTTCTCTGGCACCACGACCGCGACCTGCATCAGGTCGACGCCGTGATCGTCCCGGGCGGCTTCTCGTACGGCGACTACCTGCGCGCCGGCGCGATCGCCCGCTTCTCGCCGGTGATGGAGTCGGTGGCGGAGTTCGCGCAGGGCGGCGGCCCGGTGCTCGGCATCTGCAACGGCTTCCAGGTCCTCTGCGAGGCCGGCCTGCTCCCGGGCGCGCTGCTGCCGAACAAGACGCTGCGGTTCGTGTTCCGCCAGGTCGAGCTCGCGGTCGAGAACCCGGACACGCCCTTCACGCGCGCGTGCGCGCGAGGCGATCGCCTCTCGATTCCGGCCAAGCACACCACAGGGCGCTACTACGCGCCGGATGAGATGCTCGACGAGCTCGAGGCGAACGGCCAGGTGGTGCTCCGCTACGCGCCCGGCCAGAACTTCAACGGCGCGCTGCGCGACATCGCGGGCGTCACGAACGAGGCCGCCAACGTGATGGGGCTGATGCCCCACCCCGAGCATGCGGTCGACCCGCTCACGGGCTCGACGGACGGCGGACGCATCTTCGAGTCGCTCGCCACGGCGGCGGTGGCCGCGTGAATCCGGTGGGGGCCGCCGCGGACGCGCGCCACCGGGAGCTCGGGCTCACCGACTCCGAGTACGACCTGATCTGCGAGCGCCTCGGCCGCGAGCCGAACGAGGTCGAGCTGGCGGTCTTCTCACTGATGTGGTCCGAGCACTGCGGCTACAAGCACTCGAAGAAGCTTCTGCGGACCTTGCCCACCGAGGGCCCGGCCGTGGTGATGGGACCTGGTGAGAACGCCGGCGCGGTCGACGTGGGCGACGGGCTGGCGGTCGCGTTCAAGGTGGAGTCGCACAATCATCCGAGCGCAGTCGAGCCCTTCCAGGGCGCGGCCACGGGGGTCGGCGGCATCCTGCGCGACGTCTTCGCCATCGGCGCGCGGCCCATCGCAACGCTCGATTCGCTGCGCTTCGGCGAGCTCGACTCCGAGCGCTCGCGCTTCCTGCTCGACCGCGCCGTGGCCGGGATCGGTCACTACGGCAACTCGATCGGCGTCGCGACCGTCGGGGGTGAGATCGCCTTCGAGCATCCCTACGAGCACAACTGCCTCGTGAACGCGATGTGCCTCGGCATCGCTCCGCGCGAGCGCCTCATCCGCAGCGCCGCCGCGGGCGTCGGCAACCACCTCGTACTGCTGGGCGCGCGCACCGGGCGCGACGGGATCGGCGGCGCGTCGGTGCTCGCCTCGGCCGAGCTCGACGAGGATGAGGACAAGCGGCCGAGCGTCCAGATCGGCGACCCCTTCGAGGAGAAGAAGCTGCTCGAGTGCTGCCTCGAGCTTCTCGACCGCGGGCTGCTCGCGTCGCTTCAGGACCTCGGCGCCGCCGGCCTCAGCTCGAGCTCGTCGGAGATGGCCTCGAAGGGCGAGGTGGGGATCGACATCGACGTGTCGAAGGTGCCTCTGCGCGAGGCCGGCATGGAGCCGTTCGAGATCATGGTCTCGGAGTCGCAGGAGCGGATGCTCTGCGTGGTCGAGCCGCCGCGGCTCGACGCTGTGCTCGCCACATGCACGGAGTGGGAGGTCCGCGCGACGGTCATCGGCGAGGTGACGGATTCACGGCGGCTGCGCGTGCTCGACGACGGCGAGGTGGTCGGCGACATGCCCGTCGAGGCGCTCGTCGACGACTGCCCGCTGTACGACCTCGAGCCCGAGCGCCCCACCCGGCAGATCTACCCGGCGCCGCGCGCAACGTTGCGGGACGATGCCTCGCCGCGCGACAAGCTGCTCGCCCTGCTGGCCTCGCCGGGAGTCGCGAGCAAGCGGTGGGCCTACGAGCAGTACGACTCCGTGGTCGGCTCGCGCACCGTGCGCCGCGCGGGTGCGGGCGACGCCGCGGTGCTCATGCTGGCCCCCGACGGCGGCACGGGCGCCATCGCCGTGGCGATCGACGGCAACGGCCGGCGCGTCGCGGTGGATCCGTACACCGGCGCCGCCGAGGCCGTGCTCGAGTGCGCGTTCAACCTCGCATGCGTCGGAGCCGAGCCGCTCGGCCTGACCAACTGCCTCAACTTCGGCAATCCGGAGAAGCCGCACATCGCCTGGCAGCTAATCGAGGCCGTCCGCGGCCTCGGCGACGCCTGCCGCGAGCTCGGCGTGCCCGTCGTCGGCGGCAACGTGTCGCTCTACAACGAGGGCTCCGAGGGGCCGATCTACCCGACCCCGGTCGTCGGCATGGTCGGGTCGCTGCCGGACCCGGCCCGGGTGCCCGGCATGGGCTTCGCCCGCGAGGGCGACACGATCGCGCTGATCGGATCGTTCACGCACTCGCTCCCCGGGTCCGAGCTGTGGAAGCTCGAGGGCCGGCTCGGCGAGGGGCTCCCGGAGCTCGACCTGGCATCCCACGCGGAGGCGCTCGAGATCGTGCGCGCCGCCGTCCGTTCCGGGCTGATCTCCTCCGCGCACGACGTCTCGGACGGCGGGCTGGCCTGTGCGCTCGCGGAGTGCTGCATCGCCGGCGGGCTCGGTGCTCGCGTCGAGTATCACCACGGCGAGGGCGGCGACGAGCTCCTGTTCGGCGAGGGGCCCGGGGGAGTGGTGGTGTCAGGAACGCATGAGGCGCTCGCCGATCTCGCCACGAGGGCCGGTGAAGTCGGCTTCGCGATGATCGGCCACGTCGGGGGGAACTCGCTCGAGATCGCGGCGGGCGCTGCTAGGCTCAACCTGCCGGTCGTTGATTTGCGAACGGCTTGGGAGCGAGCTTTACCGGACCTCCTCTCATGACCTCAGTGGACCGCATCACGGAGCGGGACGGCCCGCTCGACGAGTGCGGCGTCTTCGGCGTTTACGCGCCGGAATCGGACGTCGCCCGACTCGCATACTTCGCCCTCTACGCGCTGCAGCACCGCGGGCAGGAGTCCGCCGGCATCGCGACGGCGGAGGGCGGGCACATCATGACCGTGCGCGACCTCGGCCTCGTCTCGCAGGTGTTCGACGAGGCCAAGCTCCGCGCGCTCACCGGCACGATGGCCGTGGGGCACGTGCGCTACTCGACAACGGGCTCTTCCGCGTGGGAGAACGCCCAGCCGATCTACCGCTCGGACCGGCGTGACGTCGCGCTCGCGCACAACGGCAACCTGATCAACGCGGTCGAGCTGCACTCGGAGATGCGCGACCAGGGCGTGTCCTTCCGCTCGACCTCCGACTCCGAGATCATCGCGGCGCTCCTCTCGAACCACGAGGCGGACACGATCGAGGACGCGGTCGCCGAGGTCGTCCCGCGGCTCGAGGGCGCCTTCTCAACCGTCGTGATGACACCCGACCGCGTCGTCGCCTTCCGCGACCCCGCGGGCCTCCGCCCGCTCGCGCTCGGGCGGATCGGCGACCGTTACTGCGTCGCCTCCGAAAGCTGCGCCTTCGACATCATCGGCGGCGAGTTCATGCGCGACGTCCTGCCCGGCGAGATGATCGCCCTGAGCGAGCGCGGCATCGAGACGCGGCAGGTCGCGAAGTCCGACCATCCCGCCTTCTGCGTCTTCGAGCACATCTACTTCGCGCGGCCCGACTCGATCCTCGAGGGGAAGCGGGCCCAGGTGTCGCGCCGGCGCATGGGCGAGATCCTCTGGCGCGAGGCGCCGATCGAGGCGGATCTCGTGATCGCGGTCCCCGACTCCGGCAACCCGGCGGCCGTCGGCTACTCCACAGCTTCGGGGATCCCCAAGGACGACGGCCTGATCAAGAACCGCTACGTGGCGCGCACGTTCATCCAGCCCGGGCAGGAGCTTCGAAAGCACGGCCTGCGGATGAAGTTCAACCCCCTTCCCGAGATCGTCGGCGGCAAGAAGCTCATCGTGGTCGACGACTCGATCGTGCGCGGGAACACCACGCGCCAGATCATCGGGATGCTCCGCGACGCGGGCGCTGCCGAGGTGCATCTCCGCATCTCCGCGCCTCCCATCCGCCACCCATGCCACTACGGGATCGACATGTCGACGCCGCAGGAGATGATCGCCCACGAGCGCACGGTCGAGGAGGTGGCGGCCGAGCTCGGGGCCGACTCGCTCGCCTACCTGTCGCTCGACGGGCTGTACGAGGCGATCGGGGCGCCGCGCGCGACCCACTGCGACGCCTGTTTCACGGGCGACTACCCGCTCGAGCGCACCGAGTCGGCGAACGGCAAGTTCGCGCTCGAGGAGCTCGCGGTCGTGCGCGCGTAACGATTCGGCCCGCGGCGTAACAACTCCGCTACGAACGCGGGTTTGCGGCCGATCCGGCAGGTACTGTGGCTGTCGTCGTGCTGATCGAAGCACTCAGAGACCAATTCGGGTTCCCGGACTTCCGGCGGGGCCAGCGCGAGGCGTGCGAGGCGGCCCTGGAGGGGCAGGACGTGCTCGTCGTCATGCCCACGGGATCGGGAAAGTCGCTCTGCTACCAGCTGCCCGCGCTGCTGCGCGAGGACCTCACCGTGGTGGTGTCGCCGCTCGTGGCGCTCATGCAGGATCAGGTCGACGCGCTCCGGGCGCGAGGGCTCGGCGACCAGGTGGCGCTCGTGAACGCTCAGCAGGACGCCGGCGCGAACGCGCGCGCGGTCGCCGCGGCCGGCAGGGGCGAGCTGCGCCTTCTATACGTAGCGCCGGAGCGGTTCTCGTCGCCCGGCTTCGTAGAACGGCTCGA